>Ga0102851_10002219_pt1 | contig 11628 bp, 11 predicted proteins | sample Mud3Dept3metaG_FD_79558 | JGI IMG/M metagenome (GOLD analysis project Ga0102851, IMG submission 79558) | Freshwater wetland microbial communities from Ohio, USA, analyzing the effect of biotic and abiotic controls - Mud 3 Core 4 Depth 3... | ecosystem: Environmental > Aquatic > Freshwater >...
CAAGCCCGCGGTGCGCATCGTTGCGGTGGAGCCCGTCCACTCCGCGGTGATCTCGGGCGGGCAGCCGGGGCCCCACAAGATCCAGGGGCTCGGCGCCGGCTTCATCCCCGCCAACCTGGACACCCGGTTCGTCGACGAGGTCGTGAAGGTGAGCAACGATGAGTCGTTCGCGATGGCGCGCCGCCTGGCGAAGGAGGAGGGGATCCTCGGCGGGATCTCCTCGGGGGCCGCGGCGCACGCCGCGCTGGTGGTGGCGCGCCGGCCGGAGAACGCCGGCAAGCTCGTGGTCTTCGTCGTCCCCTCGACCTCGGAGCGGTACATCTCCACCGACCTGTTCGCCGGCCTCGACTAAGGGGTCACGAGATCCGGGCGGCCCGCCACCAGGTGGTCGAGCGGCTCGAAGTTGACGATTGCCGAGCCTGCGACGCCTGCCTGCGCGGCGAGCGCCACCGCGGTCGCCTCGAACGCCAGGTGGCGCGGGTGGTGTGCGTCCGAGGCGAGCAGGAAGCGGCAGCCGGCCTGGCGCGCGAGGGCCAGCAGCGTGGGATCCAGGTCCTGCCGGCGCGGGAAGCCGTTCACCTCGAGGAGTACCCCGGCGGCGGCGGCCGCCGCGAACACCACCTCCCAGTTTGCACGCACCCCCGACCGGCGCGCGAACAGCCGCCCGCGCGGGTGCGCCAGCGCCCACACGCCCGGCTCCCCGAGCGCCCTCAGGAGGCGGCTGGTCTGATCGCGCCGCTCGGCGAGCCCGGTGTGGACGGCCGCCAGCAGCAGGACGCCGGCGCGGGCGCTCCGAGGCACGTCCAGCCGCCCGTCCTCCAAAATCTCCACCTCGAGCCCCTGCACCAGCCACAGCTCCTCGCCGTGACGCCGGTTCCACCCCGCCACCGCCCGCTTCTGCAGTGCGACCCCCTCGTCGTCCAGCCCGTTCACGCATTCGAGCCCCCGGGTGTGGTCGGCCACCACCGCCCACGCCGCACCCCTGCGCACGCACGCGCGCGCCATCGCCTCCAGGGTGGCGGCACCGTCGGAGGCACGCGTGTGCCAGTGCACGGCGCCGCGCAGCTGGCCGGGGTCAAGGGCGCCCTGCTCCGCCACCACGCGGTTCGCCTCGGCGGCCGTGAGGAAACCCTCCCGGGTCGGGGTACCGCGCAGGCGTTGCGGGCCGGCCAGGCGATGCGCGGCGGCGGCGAGGGCGTCGCGCCCGCGACACGCGCGCAACATCGCCACGGTGGGCAGCACCTCGAGCGGGATCGTCTCGGGGAGGCGCCGCATCCCCTCCAGCTCACGCGGGTGGTCGAACACCGCATAGGCCGCCCGTAGCAGGGCCAGCCGCAGCTCTCCAGGGGGATGGCTCTCGGCGAGCTGGAAGAGCGCCTCCGAGAGGTCCGCGTTGGTCACCACCCGGGCAGGGTACTTCAAGTGCGGCGTTGCGACTCCGGGCCCGGGCCACCCGTCATCTCTGCGTGGCGCCCGATGCCCGTGGGCCGGCACGCGCGCTCCAACCCCGCCACCGTCGTGGTACCGTTCGCACATGCAACGCCTGCTGCTGGTGGACGGGCACTCGAACCTGTACCGTGCCTTCTACGCCATCCGCACCCCGCTCGCGGCGCCCGACGGCACCCCGACCGGAGCGGCCTACGGTTTCCTCCGCATGCAGCACAAGATGCTCCGCGAGCTCGAGCCCACCCACGTTGCGGTGGCGTTCGACGTGGGCAAGGAGACGTTCCGGACGCGCCTCTCCGAGCGTTACAAGGCGCACCGCCCGCCGATGCCGGACGATCTGCAGGCGCAGATCCCGCTCACGCAGGAAGCGCTCGTCCTGCTCGGGGTCGCGGTCGTCACCGAGCCCGACGTGGAGGCCGACGACGTCATCGGCACGATCGCCGAGCGCGCCGCGGCGTCGGGTTTCGACGTCGTGATCGCGTCCACCGACAAGGACCTCATGCAGCTCGTGCGGGACCCGTCGGTGAAGATGTGGCATACGCGCCTCGAGCGCCTCCTGGACGAGCGCGGCGTGGAGGACGTCTTCGGGGTTCCCCCGGCCCTGGTGGGCGAGGTGCTGACGCTGATGGGGGACAGCTCGGACAACATCCCGGGGTGCCCGGGGATCGGCGAGAAGGGCGCCAAGGAGCTGATCTCGAAGTGGGGCACCGTGGCCGCCGTGTACGAGCACCTCGAGGAGGTGACGCCCCCACGCGCACGCAAGGCCCTGACCGAGAACCGCGAGGTGGTGGAGCTCTCCCGCCAGCTCGTCCGCATCCGCACTGACCTCGCGATCAAGGAGACGCTCGAGGAGCTCGTCCGCCGCCCCCCCCAGCTGCCGAAGCTCGCCGAGTTCTACCGCCGGGTCGGGTTCACCTCCCTGCTCGCGGAGATCGAGCCCAAGGCCGGGGGAGCGCCGGCCCCGGTGGCCGCCCAGGAGGTGTCGCTCGACGCGATCGCGGTGCTGCTCGCCAAACCCGGCACGGCGGTTGCGTTCGCCGGGGACCGCCTGGCGGCGGCAGTCGGAGAGGAGCTCGCCGTGGCCGTGGCGGCGCCCGCGGAGATCGCGCGCGCACTCTCGCCCCGCCTCGGCGGCCTCTGGTGCCACGACGCCAAGGGGCTGATCGCGGCGGTCCGCGATGCCGGCGGTGTTCCCGCGGCCGTGCCGCGCGACGCGATGCTGGCCGGGTACTTGCTCGCCCCGGGCGAGAGCATGGAACTCCCCGCGCTGTGCCGCCGCCTGTCGGTCGCCCCACCCGCCAACGACAGCGCCGAAGAGAGGGCCCGCGCGGTGGCGGCGCTCGCCCCCACCCTCGCCAAGCGCCTCAAGGGGGAGCATCTCGTGGAGGTCCTCGAGACGCTCGAGCTGCCGCTCGTGCCGGTGCTCGAGGAGATGGAACGCCACGGCATCCGTCTCGACCTCGCGGTGCTCGAGGAGCTCTCGCGGAGGTTGTCCTCCTCCCTGACCGAGCTCGAGCGGGAGATCCACGCCGAGGCGGCCGGCGCCTTCAACATCAACTCGCCGCAGCAGCTTGCCGAGGTGCTGTTCGAGCGCCGCGGCCTCCCCGTGCTGCGCCGCACCGCCAAGACCAAGGCCCCCTCCACCGACGCGGACGTCCTCGCGGAGCTCGCCGCCCGCGGGCACCGCCTGCCGGCGCTGCTGATGGAGTTCCGCGAGCAGTCCAAGCTCAAGTCCACGTACGTGGACGCGCTTCCCAGGCAGGTCGGCACGGATGGCCGCGTGCACACCCGCTTCAACCAGGCGGTGGCCGCCACCGGGCGGCTCTCCTCCTCCGACCCCAACCTGCAGAACATCCCGGTGCGCACCGAGATGGGGCGCGAGGTCCGGCGTGCCTTCGTGGCCGACCAGGGGCACGTGCTGCTGGCGGCCGACTACTCGCAGATCGAGCTGAGGGTGCTCGCGCACCTCTCCCAGGACCCCGCCTTGGAGCAGGCGTTCGAGCGTGGGGAGGACATCCACCGCGCCACCGCCGCGCTCGTCTTTGGGGTCTCCCCCGAACTGGTCGGGCCGGACCAGCGGCGCGCCGCCAAGACCATCAACTTCGGCCTCATCTACGGCATGGGCGCGTACGCGCTGGCCCGCGAGCTGGGGGTCACCAACGCGGAGGCGCAGAAGTTCATCGAGGCCTACTTCGCACGCCTCCCCAAGGTGCGCGAGTACCTGGATTCCACGAAGGAACAGGCCCGCTCCACCGGCAAGGTGAGCACGTTGTTCGGTCGCGTGCGCTGGATCGCGGGCCTCGATTCGACCAACAGCCAGGTGCGCGGCAACGCCGAGCGCCAGGCGATCAACGCCCCGGTGCAGGGCACCGCGGCCGACCTCATGAAGCTCGCGATGATCCGCCTGCAGGCGGCGCTCACAGCAGGCGCCCTCCCCGCGCGCCTGCTGCTGCAGGTGCACGACGAGCTCGTGCTCGAGGTCGCCGCGCAGGCGGCCCCCGAGGCGGCGGCCCTCGCCAAGGAGGTCATGGAGGGCGTCGCAAGCCTGCGGGTCCCCCTCAAGGTGGACATCGCGTCGGGGCTCTCCTGGGCGTCCACAAAAGGGTAAGATGCCGCCATGCGTCCCCTCCTGGCCGCCGCCCTCGCGCTGCTGAGCATCCCGGCCCTGGCGCAGAAGCCGTGGGAGATGAAGGTCGATCTCCCCGTGCCGGTGCCGCTCGAACTGCCGTCGGTGCCGCCCACCAACCCGTTCGCCGCGGCTCTCCTCTCGGCGCCCGCGCCGGTGGCGACCCCGCTCCGCGAGAAGTTCTCCGACACGTTCACCGTGGCGGCCACCCTCTACGTCACGGGCGAGGGGGAGACGCGCCGCGTGGTCTTCACCCGCCTGCCCTGGCCGGGCCTGGCAAACGACCTGAGGCCGCAGCTCTCCGAGCTGAAGTTCACGCCGGCGCGCGCCTCCGGGGCCGCGGTGCCGGTCTGGGTCCCGTTGGCCATCGATCTCAAGGGACGTGTGGCGGAGGGGCACGTGTCCAGGATGCTGGGGAGCGCCCCCGAGCCCGGGACGCCTCCCTCACCGGAACCGGCCGCGGCCCAAGCGCCCGACGCGCGCGACCTCGAGCTCCCGGCGACGCCGCCCGACAAGGTGGACCAGACGGCCAACCCGAAGCGGCCTCCCCGCATCCGCGCCGAGGGTCGCACCTGGCGCCAGTCGGTGCGCCTGCTCGCGGAGGTCTCCCCCGAGGGGCGCTGCCAGCGCGTGGTCTTCCTCGCGTGCCCGGAGGGGTTGCGCCCGTGGCTGCTCGCCTCGATGGCCTCGTGGACGTTCCGGCCGGGGGTCGCTCAGGCCGGGCCCGTCACGGCGTGGGTGCAGCTCGAAGGGGAGATCGAGCTGGAGGTCGACGATCTCGCGTCCGAATCGCTGCGGGTCACACGGCAGGTGGCGTCCCCGCCCGCGGTCGCACCATCCGCCGCCGGTCGCCCTCCCGGCGCGTGACGCGCTGCGAGTCGAGCCACTCGAGCACCGGGATCGCAAGCTTGCGGGTGAGGCCGAATCGGTCCTTGAACTCCCCGATTTCGAAGCTCTCCACGCCCCACGAGCGCAGCGAGGCCACCATCTCGTCCAGCGTCTCGCCGTGCACGATCCACTTGCCGCCCACGCGTGCGAGGCGCTTCGCCTCGACCAGGAACTTGACCACCCCCTGCACCACGCGGGGGTCGGCGCCGAGGGCGCGCGCCGCCTCCTCCGGAGAGGGCGCCTCGAACCCGGCGCGACGGTAGAGCTCGGCCACCCGCCCCGCCATCGGGTCCTCGAGCGGCGCCGCATCGGACGCGAGTGCCCGGCCGGCCACCTCCCGAAGCACGCCGGCCCGCCGCAGCTCCTCCAGGTAGAAGTCGCGCAGCCGGTGCGCCTCCTTCGGCACCACGCGCGCAAGCAGCTCCGCCACCGGCACGCCCGCACCGCCCGCCGCGCGCAGCACCGCGCGCGCCTCCTCCCGGAGCGCAGCGATCGCGTCACGGTGGAGCAGCAACGGGGGACGGGTAGGCGCTACCGCCAGCGTGCCCTCCTCCACCAGCTTCCCGAGCGCCGACTCGACACCCGCCGCCCGCACGCCCACGCGCGCCGCGAGGTCCTCGGCTGCCACCCCGTGTGCGCCGGCCTGTGCCACCCAGAGCGCCAACGCCTGCGGCAGCGCCTGCAACGGGCGCGGCAGGTCAGCGAGCGAGGAACTTTCGCGGCGGCGCAGCCGCACCGGTTGGGCGTCCAGCACCTCGCCACCCCCCAGCGTGCTGGCTGGTGAGACGCGTCTCAGGACCACCCGGTCCCCCGGCACGGCGAAGACCGGCCGGGCGAGGCGGAGGATCGCGCGCCCGGACTCGCCCGCCCCGATCGCCGGCGGGTGCGACCGCTCCACCCTCCCGAGGAGGCGTGCCGCCAGCAGGTGCACCCACACGCGGTCACCCTCGGCCAGCGCGGTTCCCTCGCCGAGGAGCCGCACGGCGAGCGGCAGCCGCTGCGTCGCCCGCCACCTTCCCGGGGAGAGGAGCTGCTCGCCGCGGGGGAGCTCCTTCACGCTCGCCCCCGCCAGGCGGAGCGCCACGCGCTCGCCCGCAACCGCCTCGGGGCGGCTCTCGCCGTGCACCTGGACCCCTCGCACCCGCACGGGCAGCCCCCCCGGCAACGAGGTCAGCTCGTCGCTCGCCCGCACCGTTCCCCACTGGGCGGTCCCGGTCACCACGGTGCCGGCGCCCTGCATTGTGAAGATCCGGTCCAGCGAGAGGCGGAACGGGCGGTGCGGTTGCGCCGGGCGGATGACGTCCCGCGCGCAGGCAAGGATCGCCGCGCGCAGCGTATCCAGACCGGCGCCGCTCACCGCCGAGCACGGCACCACCGGCGCGCCGGCCAAGCTGCCCCGCCCCAGCTCGCTCTCGATCTCGGCGATTCGAGCACTCAGCGTCCCGCCGTCCACCAGGTCCGCCTTGGTGAGCGCCACGACGCCGCCTCGCACCCCCAACACCTCCAGGACGTCGAGGTGCTCACGGGTCTGAAGCATCACGCCCTCGTCGGCCGCCACCACCAGCAGCGCCCGGTCGATGCCCCCCGCCCCGGCAATCATTGTGTGGACGAGACGCTCGTGCCCGGGCACGTCGATGAAGGAGATCTCCACCTCCCCCTGCGGGTCCGGGAAAGGGGCGAAACCGAGCACCAGCGTGATCCCGCGCCGCTTCTCCTCGGGGAGGCGGTCGCAGTCCACCCCGGTGAGCGCCTTGACGAGCGAGGTCTTGCCGTGGTCGATGTGGCCGGCAGTGCCGAAGACGACGGCGCGCACGCACCTATACTACCCGTGCGGAGGTGCTCGTGCTGGAGCAGGAGATGAAGATCCCGGTCCCCTCCCTCGCCCAGGTGCGCGGCCGCCTGCGGGAGCGCGGCGGCCGCCTGCTCGAACCCGCGGCCCTGGAAGACAACTGGGTCGTGGACGACGGGGGGCGTTCGCTGGCCGCGACCGGCCGGCTGCTGCGCGTGCGCCGCTTCGGCACGTCCTGCCTGATCACGCTCAAAGGCCCGGCGTCGTTCTCCGGGGGCGTCAAGACCCGCACCGAGCTGGAGACCGGCGTTGCCGACGCCGACACCGCTTTGGCCATCCTCGCGGGGCTGGGGTTCGGTCCGGTACGGCGCTACCAGAAGCGCCGCGAGACCTGGTCGTTCGAGCGCGTCACGGTGGCGCTCGACGAGACCCCGATGGGCAGCTTCGTGGAGCTGGAGGGTGAAGGGGCGGTGCTCGCGGAACTCGCCGGCACGCTCGGCCTCGACCCGCACCGGGCGGCCCGCGGCACGTACCTCGACCTCTGGACCGCTTTCCGGGCAACACACCCGGGCGCGCCCGAGGACATGGTCTTCGCTCCCGACGGCGGGCACGCGGGGCGCCCCGCATGAACGGGATGCTCCTGGCCGCGGGGTTCGGGGAACGGATGGAGCCCCTCAGCACCGTGGTCCCAAAGCCCGCCCTCGAGGTCCTCGGGCGGCCGCTGCTCGCGAGCGCACTCTCGCACCTCTCCGCCGCGGGGTGTGCACGCGTCGTCGTCAACCTCCACCGCCATCCGGAGTGGGTCGCCGCCGCGGCGAGGGCCACCGCCCGGGGGTCGCTTTCGTTCTCGTGGGAGCCCGAGTTGCTGGGAAGCGCGGGCGGGGTTTCGGCCGCGCGACCTCTGCTCGGCGACGGCCCGGTTCTGGTCGGCAACGCCGACACCTGGAGCGAGCTGGACCTTCAGGGGCTCCTGAGTGCGGGGGACGCCGACACCGCGGTGCTGGCGCTCCTGCCCCACCCCGACCCGATGCGCTGGAGCTCGGTCGTGCTCGGCCGCGACCGGTGCGTGGAGGCGTTCCTCGCGCCCGGGACCGCCCACTCCGGCGAGCGCTTCCTCTTCACCGGCTTCCAGCTCCTGGGCGCCACCGTCGTGGCCTCGCTGCCGGAACCGCCCGCAGCGATGGCGCAGGCGTGGGAGGAGCTGCGCAGGCACGGCGCGCTGAAGGGCGTCGTTGTGAGCGGCTCCTGGCGGGAGGCCGGGACCCCGGAGGCCTACCGGGCGCTCGTCGTCGGCCTCCTGGGGAACGAACCGTGGATCCATCCCCAGGCGGCGGTCGCCCCGGACTCGACGGTCGTGCGCAGCGCGGTCGGGGCGGGGTGCCGGCTTTCCGCGGCGTCCGCCGTCTACGACTGCGTCCTGACGGCCGGTGCCGCCGTCGCCAGCGGGTGCGAGCTCCGTTCTTGCGTGGTCGCGGGAGTCACCGTCACCAGCGCCGGAGCCGTCTCCGACGCCGTCCTTCTCCCCGAGGGGCGTTTCCCCCTCCGCTCCGTCACAGACGCACCTCCTCCCACTGCGCCCACCCCCGCCGCCAGAGCAGGGCCCTGATGCGGCCGAGGCCCCCGTTCACGCGGATCGCCATCACGCTCGTGCGCCCGTCGTTGAAGTACACGCTGGAGGGCGTCGCGTGCCCCTGCGGTGAGAAGCTGATGATGCCGCTGCGCCCCACCTTCAGTCCGTCCTCGCCCAGGGTTCCGTCACCGGAGGGGTCCGGCACCTTCCACTCGCGCGGAACCCCCAGCCGGGTGCCGGCGCTCAGGAAGTCCAGCCAGACCCGGGGTCCGAGCGCCTTGTCGACGTTCTTCAGGAAGTCCGCCCGCGAGACGCCGTTGCGGTTTCCGTCGGCCACCATGAGGTAGTACGGCCTTTCGGCCTGCTCGGTGAAGATGAGGCCCACGTTGCGGCAGCTGGTGAGCGCCTCCTGCCGGCAGCGCATCGCATCGCCTGCAACCTGGCGGGCCAGCCTCTCGAGGTCAATCTTGCGGCGCATCTCCGAGAGGTTGGGGATCGCGATTGCCGTCGCCAGCCCGAGCAGGGCCACCACCACGAGCATCTCGAGCATCGAGTAGCCGCCTTCTGCGTCCATCGCCTCCTCCTTAGGATTCCGGGGGCGGCCCACGACCGCCCCCGGCCCGTCCACGCCACCTCTGTCGTGCTTCGTTGTCAGGACGTGTTCACGCTCCGTTCCTCAGCTCTGCGCCTTGGCCGCCGTCTTCGGCGCGCGCGGAACGCGCACCTTCTCCTTGAGGGTGGTGGTCCCGCTCACGCTCACGTAGGGGGCAAGGGTGGCGAGGCTCTTCTCGCTGATGCCCTTCACCCGCGCGAGCTCCTCGGGCGCCTTGAACGCGCCGTTGGCCGTGCGGAAGTCGACGATGCGCTTGGCCAGCGCCGGACCGACCCGCGGGAGCAGCTGCAGCTCCTGCACGGAGGCGGTGTTGATGTTGACCTGCTCCTTGCCGGCCGGAGAGGCGGCGAGCGCACTTCCCGCCAGCACCAGCGCCAGCATCACGCACATCACGGGCGTGGTCTTCATTTCTCTTCTCCTTTCGTGCGGTTCCCACCGCAGTCCCTGTTGCACCCCCGTCTCATGCTTCGCGCCTCGTGCCCGATCGCTGCCGTTAAGGTCCGTGGGCCATCGCTCACCTCCGGCGCATTCCACGAGCGAGCCGCGTGCCATCTCCGGGGTTCCGCCGTAACTAACTGTTTTTGTTATGGTTGTGCAATGTGAGCGCGGCGCGGCGACGACCGGGGGTGGTAAGCTCTCCTGTCAGCCGGACACGAAAACGTGCCGGGAGCGAGGTCATGCCCTGTACGAGGCTTCTGTCACCCGCCGAGAACCCTGACACCCCGCCCCCGGTGGGGCGCCGCGAGGCCCACCCCGACGACCTCGCCGCGCTCGTCGAGCTGGATCGCATCTGCTTCGCCCGGCGCGCATGGTCGGTCAGGGCGTGGTGGGAGGTGGTGACGCTCCCCGAGTGGACGACGGTGGTGCTGACGCTGGCCGGGTCGGTGATCGCGGCGAGCGTGCTGTTGCCCGCGACGCCGGTCTCCTTCCTGGCCTCGCTCGCGGTCCACCCCGAGCACCGCCGCCGCGGCCTCGGACGCCTCCTCCTGCACGACGCCCTCACCCGCGCCCGCAACGCCTCGGCGCGCTGGCTGTCCCTCGACGTGGACCGGCAGAACCGCGGCGCAGTAGCGATGTACCGACGGGAGGGTTTTGGCGTGCTCCGGCGTTTCCGTGAGGACGGGCGCTGGCGCCAGGAGATGGTGCGCCGCCTTGGAGGTGCGAGTGGCGTGTGAGCTGGGGCCGGTGGTCACCGGGGCGAGCGGCTCGCGCCTCGCCGCGCGCTTCGCCGAGCCGGCCGCCGAGCACGGCGAGGTGAGTGCGCTGCACGTGGTGCTCTCCGATGGGGCGAGGCTGGTCGTCGCCGACGAGCTGGGCGGGGAGCGTGCCGCCTCGCAGGGGTTCGTGAATGGGCTGGCTCGCGGTGCGAGGCACTTTTGCGCTCCTGCCCCTGGTGCTCGCGTTCGACCGCGGGCCGCACGTCGCGGCGGCGGCGGGGTTTGCCGCGTTCGCGGCGCTGGTCGCAGCGGGCTGGGGGCTGTGGATCGGGGCTGCGGCCGCCGTCGCCCGGCTGGCCTGGCAGCACACCCTCGTCGCCCCGGGGCGCTTCGAGCGTCTCGACACCGCATTCTTCAGCGCCAACGGTGCGCTCGCGCTCCTTATGTTTGCGCTCTACCTCCTTGATATGATTGTCCGCGCATGAGCGAGGTCACGCTGGCCGCCAAGCACATCGCGATCGAGGGACCGATCGGGGTGGGGAAGACGTCGCTGGTCGAGCTGCTGGCCTCCCGGTTCGAGGGCGTCAAGATCCTCGAAGACGTCGCCAACCCGTTCCTCGAACCTTTCTACCGCGGCAAGGAGGGCGCCGCGTTCCAGGTCCAGCTCTTCTTCCTGCTCTCCCGCCACCAGCAGCACCTCGAGTTGGCACAGCGGGAGCTGTTCACCCGCCTCGTGGTTTCGGACTACACCATGTCGAAGGACCGCATCTTCGCCCGCATGAACCTCGACGACGAGGAGTTCCGCCTCTACGATCGCCTCTACCACCTGCTCACCGCCCGCCTGCCCAAGCCCGACCTCGTAATCTACCTGGAGGCGAGCGTGGAAAAGTGCATGCAGCGAATCCGCATGCGTGGCCGCGAGTTCGAGCGCGGCATCGACCCCGACTACCTGCGGCGCCTGAAGGATGCCTACAACGCGTACTTCTACCGCTACGCGGACACGCCGCTTCTGGTCGTCAACACCGACGAGATCGACTTCGTCAACAAGACGGAGGACTTCGAGAACCTGGTCGCACAGATTGCGCGGACCCGGCAGGGGACGCAGGTGTACGTACCGCTCGGATCCGGTTGAGCAAGGACCGAGACGGGCCACGACGTCGACGACAGCCCGCCACGCGTGCGGAGCGGGCGCCGATCCGGCCAAAGGCAGGACGGCGACCGCGCTCAATCCGGATCCGTCGGCCCGGAGGGACCGATGGAGAGAAAACGAGGGCTCAGGGCACAAGGCTCAGGGGTCAGCAACTCCTCCCGGCGAGGGCCCCAACCCACCACCGCTTCAGAGACGGTGACTGTTCCCCAGATCGCCGCGGCGAAGGGGGTACGCCGCCTCGTGATGGTCACCGCGAGCGACGAGCCGTCCGCCCGGCTGGCCGACCGTGCCGGCGTGGACATCGTGCTGGTGGGGGACTCGCTTGCCATGGCGTCGCTCGGGCGGCCCGACACGCTCTCGATCACCCTCGACGAGATGGTCCACCACAC
>Ga0102851_10002221_pt1 | contig 11622 bp, 23 predicted proteins | sample Mud3Dept3metaG_FD_79558 | JGI IMG/M metagenome (GOLD analysis project Ga0102851, IMG submission 79558) | Freshwater wetland microbial communities from Ohio, USA, analyzing the effect of biotic and abiotic controls - Mud 3 Core 4 Depth 3... | ecosystem: Environmental > Aquatic > Freshwater >...
AAAATGACGGATGAAGAAAAAACACAATTCTTTATAGACTTATATATGACTGCACTTAGGGCTTTCTACAATAATGAATTCCTAAAGGAACCCAATCCTACATCCGAAAGGTATAAACAACTGGATAAGGCCAGACAAATTGTGGATGCCAATGGAGGGGAATATAGTGAGTTTATCAACCTACAATTTCAAGCATTTAGAAAAATGAAGATTGCCCCAAAACCCCATCATTTAATATCAGAGGGGGCAATTAAACGCTATCAGTCTTATCAAATGAAACACAATTCTTACAATACAAAGGAGTACACAACCCATGGAGATTATCTTACTGTTAAGAAGAGTAGGATTACGTATCCAATATCTCAAATCCTTCTACCTGTATCTCAAGATACGACTGCTCTACATGCATATAATATTCCTACGCCTGATGCTGGGATATTCGTTGACGGAACTGAGGAAGACAGAGATGCGTTATACTATTTGGAAGCGAAACTAAAATACAAGGGAGTAGAGATTCCTGAGTCCATTAAGAAACTCCTGAAGGAGGCATGATGAAAAAGACATGGAACCAAGTAATATTATATTCTATAATAATCGTAGTATTGGCCGCAGCAGGATGGGCTATTAGTAATATGCTTCTTGGCTCTGATCACCCCAAAGCCAAACCCCCGCCTGTTGTAACAACCGACTTACGAACAGAGAGAATTCACAAACTCCTAGTAGAATGGGTTTACTCTCATTCAAGTCGAATATCCAAGGACACTTGTAAAATCATTGTAGACGAGTGTATGAAAACCAATAAACCATTGTTGATGTTGGCCCTAATACAAGTGGAGAGTGAGTTCTCCCCCACTGTTATAAGTGACAGGGGGGCAATAGGATTATGCCAAGTCATGTTCCCGTCCCACGAGAAAGCCTTAATCTCTGCGGGAATTATAAAAGAGAAAAGAGACTTGTTTGACATTCCTTGTTCAATAAAGGCGGGAAACTTTATTATTACAGGAATGTTGAAAAGTAGTTCTGGAGATATTGTTAAAGCCCTAAACCTGTACCTTGGGGGATACAATGTGACATACCAACATAGGATACTTGCCAACCTTGGGACATTGTATATCTTAACACAGGAGTTATAGATGTGGAAGATACTTAGGGATTTGCTCTGGATATTTGCTATATTAATAGCAATTGTTCTTGGTCTAATTGCTGGGGGTTTCTTATTCCTTGGTTATCTAAAACTTGTTACGGGATAGGAGTGTAAGATGATATGCAATAAATGCGGTGAAGAAATTGGTATAAAACAAATTCACGACATGGGGCACTGTATACATAAAGAGAACTTCTGTTGGGTGTGTAGGGAGCTAATAAAAGTGAATTGGGTACGTATTGAATTTACCCATATTATCAAGGAGTTGGGAGTAGGGGACTTCAATTACTGCCCTAAGTGTGGGAGGAAAATATGATATCTGAACTACTACACGGCAAAGAGGTATGTACCATAATAGAAAATATGATAGGAGAGGGGGTAGTTGTCAAACCTGGATTTAGGAAAACATTTCCAACGCTTGAGGATGCTAAGTCCTTCGTCTTAGACCAAGGCTGGGAAGTCAATATTGGATTTGTTAAGGGCTCTTCCCTAATGAGGGAAGCAGAAGCAAGAGCCGAACAGAAGAGAAGGGATAAGAGGTAACAGGGGTGCCATGAAGACGTTTAAGCATAAGACATGTGATAAGTTAGAAGTTGGCTGGAGATACAAATTCAAGAGAGCCGACATAACGTTGACAGTAATTGATATTAGTGAATGTGAAGATGCCTTCTGTAGTCTCAACAAGAAAGAGGAAAGTAGTTGCTCTGGCTTCAAGGCAACGTTTAACTCAAGTGATGGAAGGACAATTTCCGCATGTATAAATAATCATCTGATCAAGGATCTAGCTAATGGTTACTATGGTCCTTCTACATAAGGAGTAGAATAAATGAGTGATGCTGAAGAGTATTTGAAATTAAAGAATTGGAAATATAAGGTTGTTAATGGTAAGCGGGGGCCCTGGCTTGTCACCAAGTTTTGTCCCCTATGCAAGTCCCAAGATTGGGATCACTTCTATATTGATCCTAACTCAGGGTATTATGTATGTCATAGGTGCGGATCAAAAGGGTCCCTCCTTACTTTAAAAGAAGAGTTGGGGGATATTGGATCAACTGTTCCATTCAAGAGTATCGAGCCTGAAGTAAAAGAAGGCATCCCCATGACCGAAGTGGACAACGCTCACAAGGCATTGTTGGAGCATGGGGAAGCCTTAAGATATTTACATAGACGTAAGTTTAGCAGTGAGGCAATTGAACACTTCAAGATTGGTTATTCAGAGGAGAAGAAGAACCAATGGATATGGTATCCCTACATTGTAGATGGTATCGTGAAGGACATTAAGAAGCGTTCATTAGTAGGGAAGGAATTCATTAGAGTTGGAGGGGAATCTGTCTTTCTAAATGAAGATGTATTCAAAGAGGGACTTGAAGATGTTATTATAACAGAAGGAGAAAGCGACTGTATTGCCCTATGGAGTGCTGGTATTCATAACGTAGTTGGTGCCACCATTGGGGCACAGGGGGTCAATCCTAAGTGGATAGATTTATTGGATAAAGTCCCACGTATCTTTATTGCCTACGACATGGATGATGCTGGAGTTGATGGGGCATATAAACTTGCCAATCGCCTTGGACTTGAGAGATGCTTCAGAATAATGCTCCCAATGGGAATTAAAGATGTAAATGAATTCTTCCAGAAGAAGTATACCACAGACCAGTTTGTATTACTTGTCAACCAAGCCAAACCTTTCCATGTTCAATACGTATCCACAGTTGGTGAAGAAGTTGCCAAGTATATGTATCGAATGATGCACAAGGAGATTGACCAAGAAGGGTTACGTCTACCATGGGGTAAGATAGATAGATTACTAAATGGATTTGGGTCTGGGGATTTAATTGCTGTAGCAGGAATGCCTGGTGTTGGCAAGACTTGCTTTGCCCTAAACCTTGCCTACCTATTTGCCAAAGACCAAGTTCCAACCCTATTCTTTGAGTTGGAGATGAGACCCCAGAGAATCATTCCCAGACTGGTTGCCCTACATATGGGTATTGACTCAGACCACATTAATGAGGTGGACACTATCCAAAGAGCCTACAAGGATTTGGAGAAGATGCCATTCCTATTTGCCTATCATTATAAGAAACCATCATTTGATTTCTGTGCCGATACCATCAGGAAAGGATTTAATAGATATGGACTTAAATTCATTGTGTTTGATAATCTACATTTCCTTGTTAGATCAGCATCAGATCAAACCCGAGAAGTTGGCCTTATGGTTCAGAACTTTAAACTATTGGCGGAAGAACTTGGTGTTCCAATTTTACTTATTGCTAGACCTAGAAAGACGATACATAAGATTATAACCAACCAAGATTTGAAGGATTCTGCAGATATAGAAGGAGATAGCGATACAGTTATCCTAATACACAGGGATTTGAAAGCAGACGTTACACCAAATTATAAGGGGGATGAGGGTATATTTGTCCCCAAAACGCTTATACGAGTTAGTAAGGCGAGATGGGGAAGTGGTGGAGATCACTGGGGAATAATGGATGATAAGAGATGTAAGTTCATGGAGGGAGACTGATGAATGCAATACTTGAAATACTAAATATGTTTGGTATCATACGACTTGTACCCAAGGAGGTTAAACCACCTCCCCCTCCTCCAGAGGGAAAGTTAATATGCCCATTCTGTAAAACCATAATGACTAAGGAGTGGGCCAACAAGGATGGAGTACAGGTAGGAGCATGGACTTGTAGTTGTAGACCAAAATAAGTTTGCCCAGATAGCTCAAGATGGTAGAGCCTCGGCTTGTAACCGAGAAGATGGGGGTTCAACTCCTCCTCTGGGCTCCATTTAAAGAAAGGAGAATGAATATGGAAAAGATCATTGATAGGCTAGAGGTCATTGGAAACAAGATATTGGATGCCATTGATGAAAAGCCACTAAAGACAATCGTAATTACCATACTTGCCATTTGGATAATTGGTAAGATTGTCAAATCCCTGAGGAGGTAGTTATGAAAAACTGTGTAAAGTTCTTTGGATTGTGGTTAGGGGGAGTAGCTTCCTTTACCTACTTCCTGCCTAAATTACTGGCAGGAGTTACCATTCCAGATGCAGCCAAGGCCACTATAGCCATAGTGTTTATGTGCTTTTGGTCAGTTATGTCGTTGGCTGTAGCCCTAAAGAGGTGAAAAATGACATTAGGACAACAATTAGTACCCATTGTTTTATCCATGGGAATTGCCACAGTCTTTGCTATATCATATGCTTGGAAATCCATGGTAGAAAGCCACCTTTGTTCCGAATGTTGTTGGCAATGTGATGAGTGCTCCTACTGTGGAGGAACATATGTAGCAGGTGGACTTGTGATTGGCACGGCAGTCTTAGTTTATTTGGCTTGCTACCTTTAAAATTATTGTAAAATATAAGGAGGATAAATATGAAAAAACTAATTATGTTGGCTATGGCGATTGGATTAGTAGTTTTCACAGTATTCTTTACTGGTTGTCTACCACCAGGAACATATTCGCATGAGGATAGACCCTCATATAACAGACCTACCTACTGTCGTTCCTGTGGAGGATCTGGGAACTGCCGCTCATGTGGAGGAAATGGTAGATCTTATGGCCGTTACAATACGTCATGCCCCACCTGTAGTGGTAGTGGATCCTGTATTGTTTGTAATGGTTCGGGAGGAAGATGAAGAGGGATTGAAATGAAGACATGGTGTAATATATGTTTTTATCAAGCCAAAAGTAGGATCAGATGTTTTATATGTAGTCTTTTATGGAGGCTTTTTCGATGAGCGATCTAGCAGCCTTTACCATTATAGTAATCTTATATTTTGTACTACAATACTGGTGCGACATAGGGGGGCCCAATGATTAAATTACTTCATGTAGAACTACAGGACTATTGTGATAACTGCCCTTATCTTCGTGATTCCGACGAGTGTTCTAATTTAGATACTACACATCTCCATCTAGATGTCAAAGATGGAAGAGTACTAATACCAGATTGGTGCCCATTGCCGACAAAGGAATTCAAGTGGTTTATTAACACTACAGGCGGGCAAGGGAGTGGACCAATATAAATAGGAGGTAGATAATGCAAACTAAGTGCCCAAATTGCGGACATGTGTTCTTTACAGAACCAGTCTATCATGCACCTGTTATTAGGTGTGTAGATTGTGGGGTAGTAATTGCCCAATATGAACACTACCATGACTATGGAATAGAGGGATGGGGATACAGGGATACAATAGAACGAGCGAACTCGTTTGACTCCTCCAGATGCGGTAAGTGCTGTGTCAAACTGATGGATAGAATGGAGAAGAAATGAAGACATTCAATCATGAAGAGGAATCCACTAATGAAAAGAAATCTACTAAGTATCTTCACATAAGTGAGGAGGATCTTATGGCATATAGAAGAGCCTTAGACCAAATACTTATACGGTATCTTATAGATCAGGGTCTTTCTGAACAAACTGCAAGGACATTTGTAAATGGAGATAATTAATGAAGACATTCACCCACGAGGATGACGTATTTGACCATATATCCACGGATGTGGAATTCCGAAGATGGTTAAATGAAATGCGTAATACCATAGTAGATAGTCTAGAATTGATGCTTAATCCTGCATACACAATGGGGGCACCAAATGAAAACATTCACACACGAGGACTTAGAGAGGGAAGAGTTAGATAGGCTAAAGAAGAATAACGAATATACGCTGACTAGCAGTAATTGGAGAACCTACACCATTACATATGATAATGCCACTACTAATGCCACTAATACTTGGTACTATACTACAGGTGGTACGACAAGTTGGAGATAACTATGAGAAACTACAAGGAACTATCTAAGATTTATGAAAAGAAATTCTTAAATTACATAATAAGTAGAAGTAAGAAGATAAACTATAAGTGGGGAATGGAATATGAGGATTTAGTTTCTGATGGTATCCTAAAGTTGGTAGAACTATATCACGATGACACCCATACTCCAGATCGTAAGGCAATGGCCTCACTTGTAAACTTCTATAATGATATCGAGAGGGATCAAAGCAGGGATATTCATCCGATGTCCATAGACGAATTAGTGTATACTATAGAGGAGACTTCTTCAGACTTTGAGGAAGCCTATGGAATTATGAAGAAGAGCAAGGAGGAGGTAGAAGATGTATAAAACTACCAATGCTGACTTCCCACATGATCACAAGAACTTCTTTGTCATCTTGACATACTCTTGCAATCAGAAGTGCAAGTTCTGCTTATTTAGATTCTCAGAGATTCAGGATACCCAAGAGAATACAATGGTTTATAAAGTTAGGAAGGTTTTATCATCCCATCCCGAAACCAAGTTTGCTGTAAAACTCACAGGGGGAGAACCTTTCCTAAAGCCAAGTCTTCTTAAGAAGATTATAAGAGTGTGTGGAGAGTACCCAAATATCCACTACGTAGGAATAGGAACTAATGGTTCCTTACCAGTAAGAAACTGGATAAAGGAAGCCAAGAATCCTCTACATATATATCTCAGTAGGCATTGGACAAAGGAGTGGGGATACCCCATTGAGTATTTCGTCAAAGACAATAACTATCCACTAGTTGAGTATAGGGTAAACTGTAATCTAATAAAGGGGCAAGTTGATTCTTGGGATAGGATGATAAATCATATTGAGTGGATAAAGAGTAAAGGAATAACCTTCATATGTTTCAGGGAACTCAACCACCTCTCACTTGAGAATGACTCAATGTATCCAAACTACGTTAGTGATTACATTAAATATTATAATACCCACCTAGTTCCCATTAAGGATCTGATGAAGGATGCTGAGAAACATGGGTTGGTATTCCATCACCATGTAACTAATGGATATGACACAAATTACGTCTACATATATGATGGAATCAGAGTAGTATTTAGAGTGATTGACGAGCAAGCCTTACTAGAATTTAATAAGAGCACTACAGAGGTAGATGAGTATGTGCTCCATCCTGATGGCCTACTAACAGGATGCTGGGATCGGGATACTAAAGTGTTGGAAGGAGGTGGTATAGATGCCAAGTAGACCTTTTATTGCTAAACCAATTAAGAAGAAACCCAAGAAGTAAAAGGAGGAGTAGTATGCCAAGAGTAGGAGATAAAGTTTTACTACCACCTTGGGTTTTTGGACCCAAGCGTAAGGACAGACGAACAGGCATTATAGTACATATAGATGGGGCCTATCATGATATCAAACCATCATGGTGTAATTGGGTAGTAGAATTATACCCAAATGAATTTAGGGTACTAGGGAAATCTAACTATTCTATTCAAAAGTGTGTTGGATTCTATAGAAAGTACCTACGGGAGTACTTTGGAGTTAAATAGGAGATGAGATGCCGAAAGTAAAAGCTAAGGAACTACCCATTTGTGGAGTAGATTGTACCCTCTGTGATGGGGTAAAAACGCCTTTCATGCCTATGTCTGGCAACATTAACGCCCCATTACTGTTTGTTGGGGAAGCCCCTGGAGCAGATGAGGATGAAGGGGGAATCCAATTCATAGGTAGAGCAGGCAAACTATTGAGGGAGGCACTAGATAAGTTCCATATAACAGACTTTGCCATGGACAATGTGTGTGCCTGTAGACCCCCCAACAATAGACTTCCAGCCAAGGAGGAGATTGCCGCCTGTATTCCCCGACTTATGAATAACATAATGAAGATGCCCAACTTAAAGTTAGTTGTTCCATTGGGCAATGTGGCCTTGATTGCCTTGACTGGTCAGAAGAATATCACAAAGTTATCAGGCAAGTTAATGCCATACTCTGATGGAATACAGATACTTCCAATCATCCATCCCAGTTACTTCCTTAGAAATCAGCATGAATCAAGGACATTCTTTGATCATATTGGAAGAATACCCAATGCCATAACTGGGTCTCTTACGTCAGTTGATGACTTTGGAAACTACATTATAATAGATAGTTTGGAGAAATGGCAAGAGTTGGTAACCAAAATACGAAAGTATAAGATGTTCTCCTATGACTTGGAAACCAATGGATTAAATATATTCGAGTCTGGATTCTGGATTAAATGTATAGCCTTCTCTGTTGAACCATATGAAGCATGGATACTTCCAATGGATGAGCGTGCTCCTTCATTCTGGGATATGGTGATGGCGGATATGCATCTCATCTTTCCATCCAAGAGAATTGGAAAGTGTGGACATAATATAAAGTTTGATAATCTATGCATGAAAGCCATACTAAATATTCAAGTCAACGGAACTGTGTGGGACACCTCAACTGTAGCCTATCTCTTAAATGAGAATGAGTCCCATGGCCTCAAGGAACTCGCTTGGAAGTATACCAAAGTAGGAGGATATGAACAGGCATTATCAGATCGGGTGGATCGGGTTACAGGATCAGAGCTATATCGTTATTGTGGGATTGATGCAGATGTTACAGAGAGAATTCGTAGAATTCAAATTCCACAAATGGAGGCCGAACCTGAACTCTATAAAACCTACAATAATCTTATAATTCCTGTCACAGACGTCCTTACCCAAATGGAGTTTAAGGGTATACGGATTGACCCAGTACAACTGGATATGTGTCTAGAGAGGGCTGACAGATACATAAGGGAACTCGTAGGGGAGATACGAGAACATCCTGCAGTGGAGGATTATGAGAGAGACAATGAGGTGGAGTTTAATCCAAATTCTCATGTGCAACTTAGGGATGTCTTATTTAAGTATGAGGGGCTTAAGCCACTACGAGTCACAGACAAGACTAAGGTTCCCTCCACTGATAGGGAGACCCTTGACACACTAGCCGCTGAGAGCCATTTGTGTAAGTTGCTCTCTGACTACTCACTATATTCCGCAATAAAATCAAAGACATTGGGGGAACTTTATAACTATAAGACGCTGGATAATAGGATACATACCCAGTTCTATGTAGATAGCACTGTAACTGGACGAACTTCCTCACGAAATCCGAACCTCCAGAATGTTCCTAAGGGCAAGAAGGACGTCATTGAGATAAGGAGGGTCTTTATACCAGATGATGATTTCATCTTGTGTGAAGCTGACATGAACCAGCACGAACTTAGAATCATGGCTGAGGAGGCTCAGGATTACGCCCTAATGGATGCCTTGAATGGAGATGTCCATAGGGCTACCGCTTCTGCAGTATTTGGGAAGCCCCCAGAACTTGTTACCGACAGCGACCGACAAATTGGAAAGACAATCAACTTTTCCCTTATATATCGGATATCTGGCTATGGATTGGCAAGACGACTGGGATGTGATGAGCAAACAGCAGATAAATATATAGCAAGGTTTTTCGATAGATATTTCAAGACCTTAGAATGGATACAGCGGACTGAAGCATTTGTAAAGAAGAATGGATATATAAAGTCTCGTACTGGTAGATATAGGAGGTTCCCAGTTTGGGATGAATTAAACGATAGACTTATCAGGGAGGCTGTTAACATGCCTATTCAGAGTTTGGCTGGGGACGTCCTACTTTATGCTCTAATTGGAGTGGACAACTTCCTGAAAGCAGCTGGACTAAAGTCCTTTATTATCCTAGAGATACACGACTCTATAGTTCTGAATATCCATAAGTTAGAACTTAATATCCTTCCAACTATTAAGGAAGTGATGGCTACCTTCTTTAAGAAGTTTATACCATTTGAATCGAATTTAAAGGCAGATATTAAGTGCGGCCCCAACTGGTTGGATTTAAAGGAGATTGCTGTATGAAGACATTTACTCACGTCGGAAAGAACCATGCATATCTAGCCAGACCTGAATTAGCAATAGGGCATCAGGATAAGTATATGAAATATAAAGGGGAAGTATATGAAATAATAGAAGTAGAAGCCTGTTCTGGAAGGCGTACCCCATGGTCAAAAGCTCGATGTAGGTCAGGAGGAGATCCCGACTGTCCAGGTAAGGTTAAACTAGATAGACCTCCCTTTAATATGGAAACTAACTGTTGGTGTTGGCAGGATAAATCAATATTTGATTTTTACACAGATTAGCACAAAATCTGTTCAAAATCAGGTCTAATTATTGAAAAAAGTGATGTTCATACGTTATACTATAGTAGAAGAGAAAGAAAAGGAGGACGTATGCCCGAAGAAAAGAAGAAAGTTGAACAAGAAATTCAAGAAGCCCTTACAATTAATACAGATGACTTAGTAGAGGAGCTCAAAGAGCAACCCTCAGTCTATTTCTACTGGGCTTGTATGTGGGCTTTGGCCACTCGTAAGAGGAGAATGCAGAAAATCCAACTAAAGGAGGTGGAAGCCAAGTTAGGACGAAGGTTTAAGGAAGCATTACGTGCTGAAGATCCTAAGATTAGGGTGTCCGAACGCATGCTTGATGACTACTTAGCCGAACAGCCCGAATATCAGGAGGCACTTAACATCTATACACAAGGTGAGTATACGGAATCCATGCTCGAAGTTGCCCGAGATGCTTTTAAGCAACGTGGAATTATGCTCAACGAACTGTCCAGATCACACTCAGATGATAGGGTCTATGGGAAAGAGTATGAAGTAATGAAGGAAGAACTTGAACGAAGGGACGAGAAGAAACGAACTAAACGATCTAAACGAACTGAAAAGGATCCTGTAGTTGATCCGAACTCTGGAGGATACGGGGATGTATAAGGAAAAGATAATATTAGATATTACTACAAAGATCTATGGTCCAACGGGACAACAGGCCCTAGTTGATGAAGTTAATGGTCTATTTAACTTACTTTCTTATGAAACACCTATCCATATCCTAATAGAGACAAAGGAGGACTAATATGCCCGACAGATATGAACAAGAAATGGCCAAGTTGTATGGTGAATTAGTAAAGAGCAAAGGAGAAGGAGGAGCAGGAGTAGCCCCAATTGTATGCCCTACTACTTTTAATAAGCCATGTCGCTTATGCGACTTATCGAAAGCAATTCTATTTAAGAAGGACAACGAAGGAACTCCAATTCGTGCTAAAGCCAGTGAACTTAACAGAAAGAAGTCCTATTATTCTAACGTTATCTTCCCAACCAATCCATCTGAGATCGTTGTATTTCAGTATGGGGATACTATCTGGAAGGAGTTGATGCTGTGGTCTATGGGTCCTGCCTCTGAGATCAGAGACTGGCTCGACCCCAAGACTGGTAGAAACGTAATCATTACCAAAACAGTAGTTGGTGGAAACAAACGGAGAACTACCTATTCCACAAAGAATAGAATCAATGCCTCTCCTTTATTGGACATGGCTGTATTAAAGAAGTTGGCTCAACCTGAATACCAATTGGACAATATTCTTGACTTGATCAAGTCACAGAAGGTTAAGCCCTTCTATCAGTCACAGCTCCAAGAGGGACCAAATGAACTTAGGTTCTTACCCTCATGGTTAGGACCTGGAATTGCCAAGTTCTTCCAAATGATTCTTTATCACTACGGAGTTACCGAGGAAGAGTTTGAGCAGATCCAAAGAGGAGAACTTAATCCTTTCGCTGGATTGGAGTATGCAGT
>Ga0102851_10002222_pt1 | contig 11620 bp, 9 predicted proteins | sample Mud3Dept3metaG_FD_79558 | JGI IMG/M metagenome (GOLD analysis project Ga0102851, IMG submission 79558) | Freshwater wetland microbial communities from Ohio, USA, analyzing the effect of biotic and abiotic controls - Mud 3 Core 4 Depth 3... | ecosystem: Environmental > Aquatic > Freshwater >...
CAGGATTTTTTCTCCGTGCTCACCGGCGACCAGTATCTGAAAAAGCGTCCCATGGCAAGGATCGTTGCGCCACTCCAACGCATGGGCGCGAAGATCGACGGCCGCTCTAAAGGCACGCTTGCCCCGCTCGCCATCAGGGGCGGGGGCAAAACCCTTCAGGCCATTGAGTATGCAAGTCCCGTTGCAAGCGCTCAGGTCAAGTCGGCGATACTGCTCGCCGGGTTGTATGCCGCCGGCGAGACCGCGGTGATCGAACCGTCAAAGTCCCGTGACCACACGGAGCGCATGTTCAGGTTCTTCGGCGTCGAGGTCAGGGAGCAAGGGACCAGGGTGACGGTACAGGGCCGGCAGCGGCTGCGCGCCCGGGGACTGCTCCATATTCCGTCCGACATATCGTCGGCCGCGTTCTTTATGGTTGCTGCTTCCATTGTGCCGGGCTCGGACCTGGTGATAAAAAATATCGGAGTAAATCCCACGCGCACGGGCATCATCGATATTCTCACCAGGATGGGCGCGGACATCACGCTTGAGAACCAGCGTGAGCAGGCAGGCGAACCCGTGGCTGATATCCGGGTACGGTACAGGAAACTTCGTGGTGTTCAGATCGGGGGGGAGATGATCCCCCGGGCCATAGATGAGATCCCCGTGCTGGCCGTTGCCGCCTCCTATGCAGACGGAAAAACAGTTATCAAGGATGCTGCCGAACTCCGGGTAAAGGAATCCGACCGGATTGCGACCATGGCCGCGGAACTTCGCAAGATGGGCGCGGTAGTGACGGAGCTTCCTGACGGCATGGAGATCATCGGCAGAGACGCCCTCACCGGCGCGCACTGTGACAGCCACGGCGATCATCGGATCGCCATGTCCGTGGCCGTGGCCGGCCTTGCCGCCAGAGGCGATACAGTTGTACGTGACACGGGCTGGATCGATACGTCGTTCCCCGGTTTTGAGCGACTGCTGAGGCAAGCGGCATATTTGTAAGTGTGGAGTGCGGATTTCGGAGTGCGGAGTACCAGCTTCTTCTTCGCAGAAACAGAGAATGAGAAAAAACGGATTAGTCATTGCCATTGACGGGCCATCGGGCGCAGGCAAGAGCACGGTTGCCCGGATCATGGCGCAGCGCCTGGGTTACATCTATATCGACACCGGCGCAATGTACCGCTCCATCGGATGGAAGGCAAAGAAAGAGCAGATCAATCCAACTGATGAGCATGCGCTTGCGGACTTGTGCGGGCAGACCGAGATAACGATCAAAAAGGACAACAACGATCCGCGGTTTTTCGTGGACGGCCTTGACGTGACCGGCGAGATCCGTACGCCCGAGATGGGGATGATGGCGTCGGATGTTTCGAAATCGCCGGCGGTCCGTGCCCGGCTGCTTACGCTGCAGCGGGAGCTCGGCAAAAACGGCGGTGTGGTGATGGACGGCAGAGACATCGGTACGGTCGTATTCCCTGATGCGGACCTGAAGTTTTTTCTGGAAGCGAGCGCGGAGGAACGGGGGAAGAGGCGGTATCTCGAACTGAAGGGAAAGGGCATGGACGTTGATCTTGCGCGGATCACGCAGGAGATCAGGGACCGTGACCGGCAGGACAGCGGGCGTTCGATCGCGCCGCTCAGAAAGGCCGACGACGCGCTCCTGATCGATTCGAGTCTGCTGAGCATTGACCAGGTCGTCGACAGGATGCTGACCGAACTGGCGAAGGTGAAGTGACGGACATGGAAATATTTCTGGCTGATAAAGCGGGATTCTGCTTCGGCGTCAAGCGGGCGATCAATACAGCGTTTGAGACCGCGGGCAAAGGCAAGGTGTATTGTCTCGGGCCGCTGATCCATAATCCCCAGGAAGTCAACCGGCTGCGCGAGGCGGGGGTGCGGACGGTCGAGGATTTTTCATCGCTCAGCCCGGGGGATTATCTCATCATCCGGTCGCATGGCGTGCCGCCCCAGGTGCTTGCCAAGGCAAGGGACAAAGGGCTCAACATCATCGATCTCACCTGCCCCTTTGTCGGCAAGGCGCAGCGGGATGCCGAGTTGCTTCAGAAAGAAGGCTATCAGGTGGTCGTTATCGGCGAGAAGCAGCATCCCGAAGTGCAGAGTATACTTGGGTACGCCGGCGACAACGCGGTTGTCGTGGAGACGGCTGAGGATGTGGAGGTTTTGAAGTTTCAAAACAGGCTGGGTGTAGTTGCCCAGACCACTCAATCATATAGCAATTTTTCCGAAATTGTGCTAAAATTGCTAAGCCTTTCCAAAGAATTAAAGGTTTTTAACACCATTTGCCATTCAACAAAAGAACGCCAGGACGCGGCGCGTGTTCTTGCCGGACAGGTTGATGTCATGCTGGTTGTGGGCGGACGCAATAGCGCGAACACGACCAGGCTGGTTTCCGTATGCCAACAGGAAGGAAAGCCGACCTACCATATCGAGGTGGCCGACGAGATCAGGCCGGAGTGGTTGCAGGGCGCATCCAAGGTAGGGGTCACCGCGGGGGCGTCCACCCCGGACTGGGTTCTGGAGGGTGTGATGGAAAAATTAACGCGCGGGAAGGTCGGTTGATCGTCGACAGCACCGACCATATATTTTCGGGAGGTAAGGTATTTTAATGAATGAGAGTCAGGAACATATCGAGCAGGAAGAGAACGAGACGCCGAATGAGGCGAGCCAGCAGAACGAGTTCGAGCAGCTCTACAGCCAGTCGTTGAAAAGCTTCAAGTCGGGGACCGTGGTACGGGGCCGGGTATTGCAGGTCCGGTCCGGTTTCGTGATGCTTGACCTCGGATACAAATCCGACGGCATCATCCCTGTGGAGCAGTTCACCCCGGAGGAACTCAAGGCCCTTAACCCCGGCGATGAGCTGGAGGTGCTGCTTGAGGCTGCGGAGGACGCGAACGGCAACCTGATGCTCTCGCGGGAAAAGGCAAAAAAACTCCAAGTCTGGGACGATCTGAACCGGGCGCATCAGACCGGCACCCCGGTAAAAGGACGGGTCGTCTCGGTGATCAAAGGCGGATTGACCGTCGATATCGGGGGAGTGGAGGCGTTCCTTCCGGGCTCGCAGATCGATGTTAAGCCCGTGCATCAGCTCAACCGGATGATAGGCCAGGTCCTGGATCTGAAGATCCTCAAAATGAACTCGGGTCGGGGCAACATCGTGCTCTCTCGCAGGGCCATCCTCGAGCAGCACCTGAACGTGAAAAAGGAAGAAACGCTGTCCTCGCTCGTCGAGGGGCAGCTGGTATCAGGCACGATCAAGAATGTAACGGAATACGGCGCATTTGTGGACCTTGGCGGCATTGATGGTCTGCTGCACATTACCGACATGTCCTGGGGCAGGATCAGCCATCCGTCCGAGGTCGTGAAGGTGGGAGACAAAATAGATGTGGTTGTGCTGAAGTATGACAAGGAGAAGCAGAAGGTCTCGCTCGGCATCAAACAGAAGACAGAAGACCCCTGGCTTGCGGCCTCTCAGAAGTATGCGGTCGGCAGCAGGGTCAGCGGCAAGGTGGTAAGTCTGACGGACTATGGGGCCTTCATAGAACTAGAGCATGGCGTTGAAGGTCTGATCCATGTTTCCGAGATGTCCTGGACGCAACGGGTGAAGCACCCGTCGAAGGTCGTCTCGGTCGGTGATGTCGTCGAAGCGCAGGTGCTGGCAGTGGACCCTGCCGGCAAGAGGATATCGCTGGGCATGAAGCAGATCGCGCCCAATCCCTGGCACAGCATCAGCGAGCGTTATCCCGTTGGGGCCGAGGTGGAGGGGAAGGTCAAGACCATCACTGATTTCGGGGCGTTCATCGGGCTGGAAGAGGGCATCGATGGGCTCATCCACATCTCCGATCTGTCATGGACCAAGCACGTCAAGAACCCGTCCGAGGTGCTCAAAAAAGGACAGAAGATCCGGGCCGTAGTGCTTTCTGTTGATGCGCAAAAGGAGCGGATCTCGCTGGGGCTCAAGCAGCTGACGCCGGACCCGTGGGACAGTGCGATCTCCGAGCGATACAAGGTCGGTCAGGATGAGACGGTCAAGGTGACGAAGATTGCCGACTTCGGTGCGTTTGTTGAACTTGAGCACGGGATCGAGGGTCTGATCCCTGTCTCGGAAATGATGAAGGAAGCCCCGGCGATCAAAGAAGGCGATCAGGTGACCGCCCGCGTTATCAAAGTCGACAAGGGCGAGAGAAAGGTCGCGCTCTCGATCAAGGCGCAGATCAAGGGCAATGACCGGTCGACGCTGAAAGATTACATGAACCAGCAGGAGAAACCCGATACCAGTATCGGCGCTCTGCTGAAGGAACGGTCTGATCCATCATGAAAAAGAATCCCATCCTGATCGTGGCAATAACCGCAGTCGCCCTGGGCGCGCTTTTTTTCGGTATTGTGTTTCTGGCGTCGCTGCTGGCAGGGAACAAGCGGACGTCGACGCCCCTGCAGATGGTGGGATCGGACAAAATTGCTCTTGTCAAGCTTGAAGGACTGATGATCACCGCCGATTCTGTAGTGGAAGAACTGAACGATTATGCGGAGGATTCCTCCATCAAGGCGATCGTATTGCGGATCGACAGTCCCGGCGGGGGCGTGGTCGTTTCCCAGGAAATCTACAATGCAGTCAGGAACGCGAGGAAAGAAGGGAAAAAGGTCGTTGCCTCCATGGGGACAGTTGCCGCGTCGGGCGGCTATTACGTGGCTGCGGCAGCAGACAGGATCGTGGCCAATCCCGGCACGCTTACCGGAAGCATCGGCGTGAAGATGGAGTTCGCCAACATCGAGAAGCTCCTCGAGAAGATCGGGGTGAAGGGGATGGTGGTAAAAGCAGGTGAGTACAAGGATGTGGGATCTCCCTTCCGCGAGATGTCCGAACAGGAGAAAAAACTTCTTCAGGACGTGATCGACGATGTCCACAGCCAGTTCATCACGGCCATAGCCGAGGGACGGAATCTGCAGGAGGCGGAAGTGCGGGCCATCGCGGACGGCCGCATTTTCACCGGCAGGCAGGCCCTCGATCTCAAACTGGTGGACCAGCTGGGAGACCTGTCGGACAGCATCAAGGTTGCGGGGGAACTGGTGGGGATCAAAGGGAAACCGAGATTGATCGAAAAAAGAAAAAAGATGCCTTTTTTTGATTATCTGAAAGAAGAGTCAGCTGCGTGGATCGCGGATGTTGTTACGCGCGGGATCAGCAGAAGTTCCATGTCATTACAGTATCTGTGATCTGTTCCGGTGAGAACCGAGGGGTGAGGAGGAGAGTGCATGACAAAGGCGGAACTGGTAGATAAAATTGCAGAGAAGAAGCCGGGATTGACCAGGAAGCAGGTGGAAGTGATCGTCAACACCGTGCTCGACGGCATCAAGGATGCCTTGTCCCGGGAAGACAAGGTCGAGATCCGGGGGTTCGGCAGTTTCCGGGTCCGCCACCGCCGCGCCAAGGAAGGCAGGAACCCGAAGACCGGCGAGACCGTCTCGGTGCCGCCAAAAAAAGTTCCGTTCTTCAAGGCCGGGAAGGAAATGCGGGAGATGGTGGATGGGAAGATCTAGCAGCCCCAGACCGGTTCTGTTGCGTGATCCGGACTAGCCACGTTAGAGGCGGATGCCTCTAACGCAGTTCAACCGGACCCAAATTTGCACACTGGCCATGAAGCGGACCATACTGAGACACCAAAGCACGAAGCAAGCAATTCATAAGTTATCATTCAAAATGCAAATGGCAAAATTGCAGTATGAACTCAGTCCATGATTTCATATGCCTAAATTTTACGTTTCCATTTTGCACTCTGCATTTTCCATTCATCAGACTTTGTGTCTTGAAGACTTTGTTGCTGAATTTCGTTTCCCTGTTGAAGAGAATTGAATTCCTGCCTAATCGATCTTAATGATCCCTTTCTGAATAGCGAATTTGATAAGGCCCGCCCGTGTATGAACGTCCAGCTTCTCTCCAATATTGGTTTGATGGGCTATGACGGTCTTGGTGCTGATGTTGAGCATGTCAGCCACTTCCTTATGCCGGTACCCCTCCGCCACGAGTTTTAACACCTGTTTTTCCCTGTCGGTCAGTTTCTCGTAGGGGTCGTCCATTGCCGCATGGGTATCTCCGTGGATGTATCCCGCGACCACTTCAGAAGCGATAGAAGAATACAGGTAGAGTTCCCCCCGAATGATCGCCTTGAGCGCGGTGATCAGGTCGCTGCCGACCGCCTTTTTGAGCAGATAGCCTGACACCCCGGCCTTGAGAAATCGTGAAATATATTCGCGGTCCTCGTACTGGGTAAGCACCAGGATCTTGGTGTCAGGATACATTTTTTTTATCTCTACGGTGGCTTCGAGCCCGCCGAGCTTCGGCATATTGATGTCCATGATGACGATGTCGGGCCGCAGTTTTTTTGCTTTCTCAATCGCCTCGATCCCGTCCGAAGCTTCCGCAACAACTTCAATATCGTCGCAGAGTTTCAGAAAGGCGACGATCCCTTCACGTACCAGGGCATGGTCATCGGCAATAAGGACCTTTTGTTTATGCATGCTCATCAACCTCCAGTGTTTCCAGGGGGATCATGATCTCTATCCTTGTCCCGATGCCTGGCGCCGAGCAGACCTCCATGGTCCCCCCGATCAGGAAGACCCGCTCTTTCATGCCGAGGAGGCCGAGGCCCCGCAGGTCCTTCGCGTCGTGGACGCCCGCAGCATAAAGCGAATTGAGAAGAAACCCCTCTCCGTCGTCCTCGATTTCCATGTGAAGGACCTGTGAGTTGCTGTCGATCTTGAAGAGAACAAAAACATGTTCAGCCCGGGCATGGCGCGCGACATTGGTGATCGCTTCCTGGACGATTCGGAAGAGTGTAATTTCCATTTCAGGACGGAACCGGCGGTCCGCGACACCGGTTGTATTGATGAAATAGGTGATGTTGTTCTCGCTGAGATGCATGTCGAGAAGCGACTTGATCGCGGCCACCAGCCCCAGATCGTCAAGGAGGGTCGGCCTCAGGTTCTGGACGATCGCGGTCACCCCTTCCGATGCATTCACAATGATGCTGCGGATGAGATCGAGCTTCTTCAGGGAGATCTCTTCGGGATGGAGCTTGCACATGTCGATCCGCATGAGCGCGGCCGAAAGGACCTGGAGCGTATCGTCATGCAGTTCACGGGCGATCCGCTTGCGTTCTTCTTCCTGCGTTGAAATGACCTTTTGGAGGAGTATTTCCGCCCGTTTCTGGCTTTCGTTGATCTGGCGCGTCCTTTCGCGGACCCGGGTCTCCAGTTCCTGGGTGTGCTGGTTGATATGTTCCATGGACTCAACGAGCTTGAGCCGCATGGTCTCGAAACTCCGGCTCAAGACGCCGATCTCATCGCTGCCCTGGGTCGGGATCGGCTTTAACAGATTTCCCCGGGCGATCCGGTCGGCCCCCCGGATCAGATTTTTCAGCGGGTCCACGATGCTGCGGCTGATGCCGATGGTCAGGATGAACGCCGTCCCGATAAAGATCGCGGCCAGCAGGATGAATGTTCGTGTCAGGCGCGCCGCCGGTGCGAATACTTCTGCCTCAGGCTCCTGGATGGAGATCCCCCAGGGGGCCATCTCGAGGGGGACAAAGGCCAGGATCATGGATCGTTTCTCGCTGCGTGTTCCGAAGATATGGCAGCTGTGACAGGTCGTCACGCGTTCCTTCTTTTCATTGATCAAGGATGTAAAGAATTTTTTTCGGTCACACTGCGTCAGTGTCCGGGAGGCATCCGATGATGAAATGACCACGCCGTTCAGGTCGACAATATCGATGAACATGTTTCTGCCCATGTGGATCAGTCCGAGCATGCGGGTCAAGGCGGGATTCGTCGGGTCGATCTCACCGCCTGCCACGCCCACGAAATTGCCATGCTTGTCCTTGAGCGGGACCAGGACGAACATGACCTTTCTCCCTGTCGGCTCAAGGGTATAGATGTTCGATACCATCGGCCGGTTGTTTGCCATAATCCTGCTGATCGGCTCGATGCTCAGAACGTTGATCGCCGCATCCCGGATCTTTGCAGGATAGTTCAGGATGATGTTCCCGCCGGAGTCAAGCAGGAAAACACCGTCGGTGAAGATCGAGTATCGGTAGGCGGTCCTGATCGCTTCCCGTTCAGGGCCGAAATCATTATCGCGCAGGTCGACTTTGCCCGACATCGATATGTCATACAGCCGGTTGATATTATCTTTAATAATGTTGTCGATATTGTTTCTGATGAGGCGCGCGAATGCCAGTTTCTCGTTCTGAGAGTTTTCGATGTTTTTCTTGATAATAAAATAACTGGCAATGCCGAAGGTCAGCAGGATGACCGAAATGCCGGTTATGATGGTCAGGGTTATGCGTTTATGAAGGCTTCCTTTGTGCTCGAGCATGAATGCATTATATAACATGCGGATAAAAAAAGATAGAGAGGGATGGATCACCCCCCGGTCAGGCCGCCAGCACTCTCCTGCCGATCATCACTTATAGACGGGTCGTGCTCTGTTGGCTCGTTCCGGTGAGCCCGTATTGCCTCCGGTGTCGTCCCTTCAATACGCGCCAGTTCGAGGATGTGTTCATGGATCATCCGCTCCCTCGATATTAAGCCGGTAAAGATACTGGTGTTCAGCGGGAACACTTCAGGGCTGAATATGGCATTATAGATGTGCCAGATGGCGATGATGAGGAATACGACGAGTGCCTCATTCGTGTGCAGCACCTTTGCGGCAGGAATGATCTCACCGCTCATGAAGCGGGTGATGAACAGGGGTGTCCAGAGCACTGCCCCGGTGACGATCATCAACAGTCCACCGGTCAGAATACCCCAATATTCGAATTTTTGCGTATAACTGTATTTGCCACCCGGCGCGGGATATTGCTCATTCCCCAGGTAGTACCGGATGTTATGAACCACATTCCTGAAGTCGTTTTTAGTGATCACCATGGTAGGCTGCCATTTTTTCACGACCAGTCCGACGACCGCGATCAGAATATGCACTGCCATGGCCAGGGAAAAGATGATGCCTGTGTACCGGTGAAGGAGCCGTACGTGGTCGATGCCCCCCATATGCAGGATGATCCATCGAGCAGTATCGAGGGCATAAAATTTCTGGGACAACCCCGTGACGACCAGAACACCAAAGGTCGCTATCTGAATCCAGTGCTCGATGATGCGGCTGGTGCTGAAGCGTCTGTATGTGGTCCTCATGGTCACCTCCGTGGCGAAACAGCCGTCCTCCGGTCGAGCCGGGTCAGGCGTAATCGCCTGCCCGGGTCTTCATCATCGGTTGACCGCGTAGCGCCAGATGTGCAGGAGAATCTGGAGCACAAACCCGATCAGCAAAATGGGGAGAAATATCTTGTATATCCACCCGGCAAAAAATACCAGCGGAGCCCGCTTGAGGCTCGGCTCATAGTGAGAGAGCCAGGCATCGGGGAAATTTTCGTTCGCATCGGCATGGCATTTCTGGCAGCGCTTGAGCAGATTGGACTTGACAACGGCTGCCTCAGCGTCCCTGGTGTTCATGATGTTGTGGGTGCCATGGCAATCAGTGCAGACCGCGATCGGCTTATGCGGTTGACCGGCCTCCCCCTTTTGCATTTTATACAGACCCAGTGACACACCGTGGAAGTCGGAGAGGTAGGTCTTCGCGACGTCCGTCGAAAGACCGTATTTCCCGACGACCTCCTTTTTTGTATGGCAGTTGCTGCACATCTCGGGGATCCGCTCGCGATAATCCATGGAAAGCGGGTCTTCAATGGTATGCGCCGTGTGGCAGTCCACGCACACGGGAACATCCTGGTTGTTTTCGTTGATCAGCGCGTTGCCGTGCACGCTTCCGGCATATATGTCATATTCCTTCGCATGGCACCGCCTGCACCGTTTTGCACTCTCTGTCCGCACCTTGCTGACGCGGTAGATCTCGTGCGACCCGTGGCAGTCAGTGCAGACGGGGGCTTCCAGCCTTCCCTGGCTGAGCATGGTGTAGTGAATGCTTTCAAGCGTTTTTGTGTATTTATCAAAATGGCAGCGCCTGCAGTTCTCCGACGAGGCAAGGATGAAGTCCCGGTGGGTCCTGAAATTCCGCTGCGGGTGTTCTTCGGAAGAGAACCCGAAGTGGCAGTCAGAGCAGCTCAGCTTGCCGTGGACCGACGTACTCAGCAGGCGCAGGTCCACCTTCAACGGGAGGATCTCTTTGTTCGTAAAGTGCATATTCACCGAATGCGCATGACATTTCATGCAGTACTGTTCTTCATTCGTGAAGGACCCTTTCCGCGACAACTGGGTGACCGTATGTGAGCCGTGACAATTGGTGCACATAACAGGTTTCCCTTTTCTTTCTTCCAGAAGCAGCCCGCGATGGACCGCATTCAGACTGATCTGCTCGTCGGAATGACACTTCCGGCAGACCAGCGAAGATCTGATCTGATACTGCGCCTTGCTTTTGAACGCACGCTTGGGGTGATTTCCTGAAGAGAACTCGGGATGACAGATGGTACAGGACAGGGAACCGTGTACGGATGCATGATACTTATCGGGGTCTACATACGCGATCAGAGATTCATTGTTTTGAAAGAACTTGATGATGCCCGGCTTGGCATGGCAGTCAAGGCATTTCCGGGCCTCATCGGACATGGGCGCATCCTCTCCGTCTGCACGACCGGCAGACAGAATCAGAACGATGAGGAGGAGCACTCTCCCTGCATATCCTAGTGTTCGTTTCATCTCAGGACCTCTTGGAAAAAAGGAATGTCCTCTGTGACCAGCAGCAACGTTATGCCCCTGGGGGAGGGAGGTCTGATTTCAACCCGCGGCGCGGTGATGCCTGGCCACGCGGGACATTCCTGTGCACATTCTTCCCTTTGTCCATGGTTCAGTGCGTTTCCTTATAATCCGGGTGAGCGTGAAGCACGGGCATACGGTTCAGGATCCACCGGAAGATCAGGACATGGATCGTTGCGATCGCAAGGACAACCGCCGCTTCCTTCCACGGAGGAATAATGTGATGGAGATGTTCCGGAAGGTTCCAGTTCAGCGCGATTATTGAGACATTGATCCGGTTGACCAGGATCCCAAGCACGGCGTAAAAGCCCGCGAACCGCACCACACCGACGTTCTGCTTTTTAACGCCGTAGGTGAACACGAGCGCCGGGCCAAGGACAAAGCCCAGGAGCTCAACGAGGAACCAGTACCCGTAGGGTGTGTTCATGAGAGACCAGTTGTTGTCATGGGCAATGCCGATGACCTTGAATACGAAATAGACATAGAGTCCCACCGCTGCGCCCTGCCCCAGGCCGATTGTCAGCTTGGGCAGACTCTCGAGAAACTCGCCGTCGCACCGTTGTTTCAGGAACCGGGCCGCAAGCGTGCTTACCACGATCACCATGGAAAGTGCCGCATAGATGCTCGAGCAGAGGAAAAACACCGGCAGGTACGAGCTGTACCACAGCGGATGCAGTTTCCCCGGGACGAGCAGGTACATGGCGCCGAGCGCGGATTGGTGGAGCGTCGAGAGGATGATGCCGGCGATGGTCATGCCGATGGTGAGCATTACCGCCCACTTTCGCACCCGCTGCGACTTGAGCCACTCCAGGATGGCCGGGCTGAATTCAACGAGCTGGACCGTCAAATACGTGGCCACATG
>Ga0102851_10002227_pt1 | contig 11598 bp, 10 predicted proteins | sample Mud3Dept3metaG_FD_79558 | JGI IMG/M metagenome (GOLD analysis project Ga0102851, IMG submission 79558) | Freshwater wetland microbial communities from Ohio, USA, analyzing the effect of biotic and abiotic controls - Mud 3 Core 4 Depth 3... | ecosystem: Environmental > Aquatic > Freshwater >...
CCCTTGGGCTTGCAAGCGTTTGGCTAATTTACCGATGGTGGTGGTTTTTCCCGCACCATTCACACCGACCACCAAAATAACAAACGGTTTATCCTGTTTAGGAATGTGTAACGGTTCGCTACAAGGTTTTAGTATGCTCAATAATTCTTGTTTTAAGGTGGCGATTAAGGTTTCGCTGTCATTTAATTGGTGTTTTTCTAAGCGTTGCGTTAAGCGATTAATAATCGCAGACGTTGCATCAACGCCTAAATCTGCCATCAACAAATTGGCTTCGATTTCGCCTAATAAATCATCGCCCAGCCCTTTTTGACCAATAGATAAATTCGCCAATACCCCGCCCAATCCAGAACGGGTGCGTTTTAATTGCGACTTAAGACGCAAATATAACGATTCAGGCTCAGGTTCTATGTAGGGTACTTCAACAAATTTTTCAACAGGGGTGAGAGGGATACTACTGTCAATAACGGGTTGGCGTTTTTCTTCAGCAATTGGTTTAGGCTTGGGGACGGCGACAAAACCATAGCGACTATAAAAAACAATGCTGATTAATGGCAACATGAGTAATGCCGCCACCACATTATGAGCCACCGCCACCCATAATGGCATTGCCAGTCTAAAGCCGATAACGCCTAAGCCTATTTCAATAAACAACAACGCACTGAGTACCAGTCCCGCTTTGCTGATTGCCTTCGATTTATTGGCTGAGGTAGCACTCAGCATGACTAAACTCAATACAATAAAGCAGACTACCGCTACTAAGCGATGTAGCCACACTATGGCAATTTGCGCGGGTAAGGTGAATACACCGTCTAAGCTAAACGCATGTTCATAATCGGCTATCGGCCACCAATGCTCATTACAAAGCGGAAAATGGCTACAGGCAAATGCCGCCTGATTAACGCTAACCCAAGCTCCTAAGGCAATTTGTAAAAATAACACCAGCATGGCAAAACCTGCCAACAGACTGCCGCCGCTAGCTTTTTTAACCACCAGCGGATTAACGCGTAAATATAACCAGAACAAGCACCACAGCGTTATCATGCCTAGCAATAAATGTCCTGCAACTAATATTGGCGCGTGTGTTGCAACCGTCCATAGCCCCAGATACCCTTGTGCGACCAATAATACCAATACACTGAATGCTGTACTCAATGCTGTCACACGGTGTTGTTCCTCACGCCATGCCAGTAAACCTAGCAATGACACGACTATAGTCAATCCAATTGATGGATACAAATGACTGTCTGCAAGTAGGTTTTGAAACAGACTGTTATCAGCTGAAAAGCTTTCGGTACCTGTACCTGATAAACGTAAAGTCGCGCCCAACACCACCACAATTAAGGCGAGCAATACACCAAATAGCGTTATTTTTCTAAACATTTTATTTTCCACTAACCAATTTGTGACGCTCTTAAAAGGTGCATCAGATCATTTTTTACTTTGTAAGGATCAAATCCAGGTTCATATTGCATCATGATATTTCCTAAGGGGTCTATTAAAAATAACATGCCATCGGGGATATTACCTGCTCGAATTGCCGTTATTTTTTTAAGTAAGCTCTCACTGGATTTAATTTTTATTAAATCGGACTTCAGCACGGTTTCTCTATCCTCGTTACCAATCAATTGCGTGACTTTCGCCTCGTCCAAGCTGTTTTCCTCACGCAACAAGGTGTTAAAAAGCGCGTCATCGGCGGGCTTTTGTGTTTGCCGTAATCGCCATAATAAGGCATCTTTCAACCACCATTGATTCGCGCTCGCTTCAGGTACGTCTTTAAAAATAATAACGACACGACGAGTACGTCCAAACTCCTTGTTTAACATTAAACGTAATTGTTTGATTTTAATCACAGCATCCAGACAGATTTCATTGCAATGCTCGCTAGGAATGACATTCGTCAGTAACCAATGTCCTGATAACTCTGATAAATTAGCCGTTGAAAAGGCATCAAAACCAATAAAATCACTCGGTTCTGTCGTGACGGGAGGAATAATTAACTGTCCAATGTTATTAGTAGTCCCTTTTAAAAGCTCTGGATTTCTTTGCAAAACCAATGCAATTAAAAAAGGAATGATGGTCATGCCAAAAATAATAATAATGAATAAACGATTTTTTTTCTGTTGCGGATTAATCATGGGTTTTTTTAAAACTGTAAACGATGAAAAGTACGGTGAGAGTCAATGCCAATGCAAACCATTGTACGGCATAGGCGGTATGCTGTTCGGGCTGCATGATGGTTGTGGTATGCCATTCGCGTTTAAAGCCATTGGGCAATTCTTTATTCAGTTCAAGTTGAAAAGCAAATAACGGATAACCTAGTTTTTTCGCCAATATCTCACTATTAACCACTTGTACCACGGATGGCCAATTATCGGTCGGTATTTCAGCCCCCGTTATTTTTATACCCACACTAGGAAAGCTATTCGCTCGACCACTAATAGTTGTTGGTTCGGCGACCATAGACACATCGGGCAAATGGCTTCGGTCTGAATTTAAAGCAATCCAACCGCGATTAACTAACACAGCTTTATTTTCTCCCTGTAGTATAAAAGGTGTCAGCACAAAATAACCTACTTTGCCTTCACTGATTTGATTATCTATTAAAAATTGGTGTTCCACATCATAATGACCGACCGCTTCTAGCTTTCTATAGCGTAGGGTTTCAACATTATTGCCAATCGCGGTCGATAAGCGTGCGGTTTCAATCGTTTGACTTTGCGCCTGTTGCTGCAAAAAATCCCGTTTTTGTTGCGCACGGTTTAACTGCCACGCGCCTAAACTTAGCAACAAGGACAATAAACCCAGAAAAACCAGCGTTGGCAGTTTTTCAAAGTTTATTGCATAACGCTTTGTTTTAATTATCATGCTTTTTTCTTCCAGCTATTGGCACAAACAATAGAATAAACGAGAATAGCAAAACCCGTTCACCAACATCTTACTATCATGATAAAAACCATCGTTATTATTGCCTTCATCCTGATTATTATTAGTCTTGGTTCTGCACTGTTTCATCTAATGCAAAGTAAAACGGAAGAACAATCCGAAGAACAAGCTAAAAAAACAGTAAAAGCACTGACTTTTCGGATTACTCTTTCGCTCATTTTGTTTATTTTTGTTTTTATTATGGTTGCAACTGGGCTTTATAAGCCACAAGGTATCGGTGCAGGAATGCTGATGCACAAACCGGTAGTCACTGAAAACAAACAATAATTTAAAAACTCTCTCGACAAAAAAAAAGCGTTACCTAACAGGCAACGCTTTTTTTGTTAGACTGTTTTGAATTAGAGTAAATAAACAAATACAAACAAACCTAACCAAACTACGTCAACAAAATGCCAGTACCAAGCCGCTGCTTCAAAAGCGAAGTGGTTTTCTGGTTTAAAATGACCTTTCCAGCTACGAAATAATACGACGCTCAAAATGATCGCACCCACGCAAACGTGGAAACCGTGGAAACCTGTCAACATAAAGAAGGTAGAACCGTAAACGCCTGAACCTAAAGTCAAGCCCATTTCAGTGTAAGCTTCATGGTATTCAAATGCTTGAAACATCACGAATAAAAAGCCTAAAGCGACTGTGATGGCTAAACCTTTAATCAGTTGATCGCGGTTTTTAGCCAGCAAACCATGATGCGCCCAAGTACAGCTCACACCACTACTCAACAGAATCAAGGTATTTAAAAATGGCAGACCCCACGCGCTCATCGGCTCAAATTTACCACCGACATTACCAGGACCGTTAGTTGGCCAAGTCGCTTCATAAGCAGAATGTAATAATTCTTTAGTCGCACCTGAACCTAACCACGGCACGGACAAATTACGCGTGTACCACAGTGTGCCGAAGAACACGGCGAAAAATACGATTTCTGAAAAAATAAACCACATCATGCCCATGCGATAGGAAATACCGACATCGTGGTTGTACATGCCAGTTTCACTTTCATGGGCTTGTAAGGTAAACCAACCCACTAACATAATAACGAAAACCACTAAGCCCGCCACCATAAAGGCAGGACCAACTGATGAAGAACCATTTAAATAATTTGCAAATCCAGCCAACATAGTGACTAAGCCAGCAGTACCAATGACTGGCCAAGTTGCCTTATGCGGAATGTAATAAGCGACATTTGTAGACATAACCTTCCCCTTTTATTTTTTTACTGATTTTTCAGTAATATCAAAAAATGTGTATGACAGTGTAATGGTTTTGTATTGCTCAGGTAATTCTGGATTAATGACAAAACGCATCGGCATGGTTTTCGCTTCGTTCGGCTGAAAAGTTTGCTCGTCAAAACAAAAACACTGAATTTTTTCAAAAAAACTACTAATCACCGCAGGTGAAAAACTGGCAATTGCTCTAGCAACCATGAGTTTATCCGTTTTATTTTTAGCATAATAGTTTACCGTGTGATATTCACCTGGATGGACGATTAGCTGTTTTTTTTCGGCACGAAACTCCATAGGTGTGGATTCATTCAGTGTAGTCATGAATTCTATGGTGATTTCTCGACTCATATCGACTTTGTAAGCAACTTCTGGAGCTTTTTTAATATCATCGGGTCTGTCCCGCTCTATCCATTTCCATTCACACAACACATCGTAAATGGGAACCAGCGCGTAACCAAAGCCAAACATACCTACAGCAACTAACAGCAACATCCGCGCTAACTTAGCATTTTTCTTACTAACGTCTTCTTCGCTCATTGAGAAACCGCTTGTGCTACCGCGAATAGATAAACAATCACGGTGATAGCGACTAAAATCACTGCTGTTAAAATATTTTTATTTTTTGTTGTCATGTTGTTATTCGAGTCATTGCCTGACTTAAGTCAGGCAATGACTCTTTGTACCTTAATGTGAATCCAAAACGTGTTCAGTCGGCACAAGCAAGGGCGGTGTCGTCCATGTGTGGTAAGGAACAGGAGAGGGTAATGTCCATTCCAAACTGTGCTTGCTAGCATCTTCCCACACTTCATTCGTTACTTTTTCGCCAGTACCACCTTTGATGGTGTCGATAACGATGTACAAAAATAACAACTGGCTGGCTCCAAATATAAAACCACCGATACTGGAAACCATATTCCAATCAGCAAACTGTACTGCATAGTCAGGAATACGACGTGGCATACCGGCTAAGCCTAAGAAATGCTGAGGGAAAAACAAAACATTCACCGAAATAGCTGACAACCAAAAATGCAGTTGACCAATTTTTTCGTTGTACATGTGTCCTGTCCATTTAGGCAACCAGAAGTAACCCGCCGCCATCAGAATAAAAATTGACGCAGGAACTAGGGTGTAATGAAAGTGAGCAACAATGAAATAAGTGTCATGATATTGGAAATCAGCTGGCGCGATTGCCATCATCAAACCAGTAAAACCGCCCATCGTGAACAACACCACGAAGGCAATAGAAAACAGCATGGGTGTTTCAAAAGTCATCGCGCCTTTCCACATGGTTGCAGTCCAGTTAAAGACTTTAACGCCTGTAGGTACGGCAATAATCATGGTAGCGTACATAAAGTACAGTTCACCCGCTATTGGCATACCCACAGTAAACATGTGATGTGCCCAAACGATAAATGAGAAAAACGCAATTGAACCAGTCGCCCACACCATAGAGCTGTAACCAAATAAAGGTTTACGCGCAAATACGGGAATGATAGTAGACGCAACACCGAAAGTGGGCAGAATCATGATATACACTTCTGGATGTCCGAAGAACCAGAAAATATGTTGATACAGCACAGGATCACCACCGCCAGCCGCATTAAAAAAGCTGGTGTGGAAGAATTTATCGGTTAAAAGCATGGTAACTGCGCCAGCAAATACAGGCATAACAGCAATCAACAAGAAGGCAGTAATCAACCAAGTCCAAACAAACAATGGCATGTCCATCATTTTCATGGTGGGTGCACGCATGTTGAAGATAGTGGCGATAATATTGATCGCACCCATAATGGAAGAGATACCCAACAAATGCACGGCGAATACCGCAAATGGCATCGCTTTACCGACTGTAATCGGCTGCAATACTAACGGTGGATAAAAAGTCCAGCCAGCATTTGGCGCACCTGTTTCCAAAAATAGAGTGCTTGCTAGTAACAATACACCAGCAACTAATAGCCAAAAACTCATGTTGTTCATGCGTGGCAACGCCATATCAGGTGCGCCAATCATCAAAGGAATTTGCCAGTTAGCCAAACCGACGAAGGCTGGCATAACGGCACCAAATACCATGACTAATGCGTGCATGGTAGTCATGGAGTTAAAGAATGCAGGATCTACAAATTGCAAACCAGGTTCAAATAATTCAGCACGGATTATCATTGCCATTGTACCGCCAACAAAAAACATGGCGAGTGCAAATAATAAATACAATGTGCCAATGTCTTTGTGATTGGTGGTAATAATCCATCTTAACAGCCCCTTAGCAGGGCCGTGATCGTGATGCTCATCGGCGTGATGATCATCATGCTCAGCTACGACAGCAGACATATTTTATACCTCGAAAATAGTTAAAAAAGGTTGGACTGATAACAAGGACTGACTTAGTCGTCTTCATAAACAGGCGTGATTTTATTAGGCTGAATGTCGTCACCGACTTTGTTGCCCAAATCATTTCTGATATAAGTGATTACCTCAGCTAATTCATTATCTTTCAACTTAGAAAATGCGGGCATTTTGCTAGTACCTGCTTGCAGAAAGCCAATTAAGGGGTCAATACCACCCATTACTTTTGGACTTGCAGTTAAAGCAGGAATTAAACCAGTCACGCCCGCACCATCTATTTGATGACAGCCTACGCAATTTTTTAAATAGACCGATTCACCCTTTGCCATTAACTGCTCACGGCTTTGGTCGCTCAAATCTGGTTTTTGTTTTTGTTGCTCCGATGTCTTCTTCACCCACGCATCATAGTCAGGCTGTTCCATAGCAATGACGACGATAGGCATAAAACCGTGGTCTCTACCGCACAACTCAGTACATTGACCGCGATAAACACCTGCTTTATCAACAGAAGTCCATGCTTCATTAATAAAACCAGGATTAGCGTCTTTTTTCCAGCCTAAATCAGGGACCCACCATGAATGGATAACATCGCTTGAAGTTAAGACAAAACGAATTTTTTTCTTGACGGGAATCACTAAGGGCTTGTCAACATTCAACAAATAATTAGGCACAGAACGTGGATCAGCACCTTTAGTACGGTGTGTTATTTCACTGGCTTCATCTAAATGACTTTCAAAATGAATGTCATTATCCAGATATTTATAGTCCCAATACCATTGTTTACCCGTTACTTGAATGGTCATGTCTGATTTTTGCACATCAGCCAATTCCAACATAGTTTTTGTTGCTGGAATCGCCATGCCAATCAAAATCAGCGTTGGAATAATTGTCCAGATAATTTCAACGGTGGTGTTTTCATGAAATTGTGCGGCTTCATGTCCTTTCGATTTACGATGATGGTAAATCGAATAAAACATAGTACCGAATACGGCGATACCAATAAATACACAAATCCATAGAATTAACATGTGTAAATCATAAATATCATGACTTACTTTAGTAACCCCTTGCATTAAATTGAGCGTGTAATCCGCTTGTGCAGCTTCTTGGCCTAAAGCCATTAAGATCACACCTACGAATAGTTTCTTTATTTTATTCACGGAGCAGACTCCTCGTTAGTAGTTATAAACTCTTGTTGCTTTATATCCTTTCGTAATGACACGCCTAGAAAAAAGCTTAGGTGATTCCCTTTACTTATAAATAATTGGCACAAATAAACTTGGCGATTTTAACTCATGACGGCACTCTATACCAGTTGTCCTTATCCTGATTTTGTTTGGCATAAAAAAAGGCTTGTGAATCAATCAACTCACAAGCCTTGTTTTTTAAAGAAAAGCTGTTATTAGTTATTTAAAGCTGGCATAAACCATATCAAAGTTAGGAATATGATTGTCCAACCAACCTTTAACCAGTTGACCGACTTCGAGCCTCCCCTGCATGAAATTTTGCTTGTAGATCTATACAGATGCCAATTAAACTCTTCATTAATTTGTTTTACAATTAATGTACTATACACCAAGTTGTTTTAAGCGACTGATGGCAACTGAAACACACGCTATTTTCATCATCACAGTCAAGTAGTGAGTTATAATGTGAAGAAATTAAATTAACTGATGCTATTAAAGGTTTGTTGATAGGCGCGTTATTAAGCTATTTTTCACAGAGCTACATTTCCAATATACTATGCGCCTACCTTACTTTTTTAAATTCAATAAGCAAAGACTCTAAGGAAAATAAACAATGGGTGTGCTGGATGAGTTAAGAAAAAAAGCCGATGAAAAAAAAGCGGCGGAACAACAGGAAGCAAAAATTAATGATCAATTAGAGACAATTTATCAGACAAAAATTTTGCCCAAGATGCAGTTTATGTTTGATAGTTTTCAAGAAGCTATTAATTACCTGAACTTTCTGAAAGAACCCGTTCAAGTAAAGAATTATTGCCCGAGATATCCACAATTTGGCAACTTGTTTCAATCGAATTATAGAATTAATACGGATGGGCGTATTGGTCTTACTGATTACAATCGATTGATGCAGATCAACATCAGCTTTTTTTGTGAAGCCAATGGCGAATTTAGCTATCGTATGGAATCCGATCCTTTAGTTGAAAAAGAGGTTCAGTTTCTGCAAGCTAAAAAACTATACTTCGATTGGAAACACCATGCACCTCTTGGTGGTGCCCCTTATACGATATTTACTATTCAACGAAAAATCCCCGTTACTTTTCGCGTTGAGGTTGACTATCAGAAGTCAATGTTAAAAGTTTCTATCAAAAACCATGAAAACCTTCAGTCGTTTGCTAAAAGTTTTTCACCAGAACAACTCGATAATAACTTTTTAGACTCCTTACTCAGCTATTTTCTGCGTAAAGACAATCGATTTGCCAAAGTAGATGATATTTCCATTGAAAATAAAAATGCCATTAAAGCTGCCGTGCAAAGTAAGGCTGCCAATTATGAGCAAAAATACGGTCAAACGCCCCCATCAGACGATGAGCCAGATAGCCCTAAAAAAAATCCTATCAAATCGTTGTTTTCCAAATTGCACAAGAAAAGCTAAAACGTTTTATAGCGTTATTTGCTAAGTATTAATTGAATCGTTGCTTTTACTCGTTCAGCACTTAACGTATCCAGACACACACTACGACTTTTTTGATGCCTATCACAGCCTTCTAAATGACAAGGTACACATGATTTTTCACCTTGAAGCAAATGGACGTTATTAACCGTTTGACTGCCGATTTTTTGAAATGGATTAACTGGTTGTTCAAAGCCATAAGGCCACGGCGACCATTTGACCGGATTAGTCGGACCATACAGCGCGATAACAGGCGTGCCAGTTGCTGCGGCTAAGTGAGTAATCCCTGTATCAGGACCTATATATAGTGTGGCGTTAGTTAATAGCTGAGTAAGCTCTGCTAAAGAGACTTGACCTGCAAGATTAAGGGTATCTTCGGGTAACTGTTGGGCAATATTAGCAATATAATCAATTTCTTCCTGCGCCGCCCCACCTGAAAGCACTAGCCTTAAGCCTAATTGGTGCAGATAATGCCCTATTTCTATCCATCCAGCGACCGTCCACTGTTTATATGTCCATTGTGGATGAGTATGTAACACCGCGTAAGCACGATTGCCCAGTAATGAACTCAATGCTTGCGTGTCATTGGTTTGTGGTGGCACTAAGGAAAAACAAGGCGGCACATTAATCAATGCCAGTATTTTTAAATGCTGTAACACCGTGTGGGTATCTTGGTCATCAAATTCTAGCCAGCGGTACAGAAAAAACCGTTTCCACCAACCTGTATCAGGTTTAGGTGGCACTACACCCAGTCGTCGTGATGAGGCAAATAAACTGTATAAAAAAGGGCGATCACCTGATTGCGTGGTAATTGCTAAATCATAACGTCTAGCAAGTTGTCGCAATAATGCCCAGTGATCTGCTAGCTTAGCCTTGCTAGGCACGGTAATGAGCTGATTAATATCGGGATTACCTTCCAACATAGCGGTCGTATTGGCATAAACCAACATATCCAACTCGGCATCAGGATAAGCCTGTCGTAATGAGCGTATTAACGGCGTAGTCAGTAACACATCCCCCAGATAACGCATGGCAATGACTAAAATTTTGCGCGGTTGGTTCTGCATTTTAAGGCTCTGCTTCATGATGATGACAATCATCAGTAGGCTGTACCGCATGAACCGCCGTGCCATAGTTATAAACCATATGTCCACCTAAATCTGCACCTAATGTCATTAATATACACATTAGTCCTGATAGGATAAGAAACAAGCTATTCGCGCCACCTGTCATCACCGCGCCGCTTTTCAAACGCCAAGCTGACAGTATCACTGCTAACGTCAATACGCTCAGCCCAAAATGTTGATGACGCTCCATAATGTGATGAACTGTCTCGCTATGTATTACCGAATAAGCCGCCTGAAACCCCGCAATAACGGTAAAAATCGCCCCTACTGCGCCATAATACAAAAAATAACTAGCAGCGGTTCGCCAGTGCGGTTTTTTTGCCACACAAGCCACCACATCCAGCGCGAAAAAAGCCGATAAAAACGCAATAGGAAAATGCACTAACAAAGGATGAATATTCTCCATTCCCGCCAGTCCAGGCAAGAGTTTGGCAAGAAATCCACAACCGCCACCTGTCGCCGTTAAGCCTTCAAAAAACGTCAGCGACCCTATTAAAGTTTCAAGCAGACCGCCACCATGATCCGCACCACCATGAATTTGCCACGCTAAAAAATTATTCATATTCATCACCTTAATAATGGGTAAAAAGTCAGCTAGTTAATCAAACCGCCGCGCATTGTCAGGCAATTTGTCAAACACCGGATGTTTAGCAAGTCCATACTGCTCAGGGTAATACACTGCACCTAAATATAAACCATCGGGTGGCGCGGTCACACCACCCAATTTGCGACTTTTAACATGAAGCAATTCCTGTGTCCACTCAACAGGCTGTTTACCCGCACCTATCGCTATTAACACTCCCGCAATATTGCGCACCATGTGATGTAAAAACGCATTGGCAGAAATATCAATAATGACTTTATCATCATCTCGATAAACCTCAATAAAATACATCAAACGGCACGGACTTTTAGACTGGCAACCTTGAGCGCGAAACGACGAAAAATCATGCTGACCAATCAACGCTTGTGCGGCTTGGTGCATTTTTTCTACATCCAACGGTGCGGAATGCCACGTCACTTGATTACGCAACAACGCTGATTTAATCGGACGATTCAAAATAACATAACGGTAAAAACGGGCAATCGCACTGTAACGGGCATGAAAATCCCCGATAGCCGCTTGCACCCAAGTAATCCGCACATCATCGGGTAAAAAACTATTCCCCCCCAGTAACCACTCTTTCAACTCTCGCGTGGTGGTGGTATCAAAATGCACCACTTGTTCCAGCGCGTGTACACCAGTATCCGTGCGCCCTGCGCATTGCACCGTGACAGGATGATTAGCGATTTTACTCAATGCTTGTTCTAACACTTGCTGAACA
>Ga0102851_10002228_pt1 | contig 11597 bp, 8 predicted proteins | sample Mud3Dept3metaG_FD_79558 | JGI IMG/M metagenome (GOLD analysis project Ga0102851, IMG submission 79558) | Freshwater wetland microbial communities from Ohio, USA, analyzing the effect of biotic and abiotic controls - Mud 3 Core 4 Depth 3... | ecosystem: Environmental > Aquatic > Freshwater >...
GAACTTCCAAATAACCCAGACCAGCTACTGTAATAAAAATTGCAAGGAAAATTCCTCCTACGATTTTATAAGTTTGTTTGGATGTCGTGATGCTGAGAATACTAAATACAAGTGCGGAAATGCCAAAAAAAATTATGTTGGCAATTTGTATGATAAACTGAACAAATGATGCGATACCGGTAGCTATTTCCTTGCCTGCATTGTTCCAACCGGATTCATTGCACGAAACCAATACAAAGCTGAGTAATAGAGCAACGGTCATTAAGTTTTTATTCAAGATCACCGTCTTCATCTTCACTGTTTATTATATCATTTAAATATTCATCTGTTACGTCAGAATCTGCATGCGCCTTATCCGGTTTTAATTTTGATGCCACAAGAAAACAAATTGGAATGATGAGGCAAGCCATTAAAATAACTCCCGGAAATAATTCATCAGGTGATGAAAACAGGAATAAAATTTCTTTGTAATTAAGTGAAAGGATGAAAAATAAAATGGCGGTGAAAAGTACGCCAAGCCAGAACATCACTTCTGTCTTTAATCTCCAGCTGAGAATACTAAATAAAAGTGCGCATGTAGCGGGAAGAAGGCAAATAATAAACAGTCCGAATCCTATCATTATTTAAAGGTAGAATAAATTTGAAATTAATTTAATTGTAGTTTTCCAGGATTAATTTTCATGAAACTTTATTTGGCCACTCCGCGTGCGCTGAAGCTATAGCGGAGGCGCAAAGCCACAAAGACACTAAGTTTCACTAAGATAGTTTTTCCTTTTGAATGAGCATCTTAACAGGGCTTCTAATTTTTCGTGGATACAATAAAAAAAACCTCGTTCCAAAAATGAACGAGGTTTTTGAAAATAAAAAATATTATTTATTAATGCTGAACGGTCAATTTTTTAGCTTCAACTTTTCCATCATTAATAAGTTGGATTATGTAAATTCCATTTTCCCAGTCAGAAGTATTTAAATCAATTTTATTACCTGGGAAATTAGTTATCTGAGAAATTAATTTGCCATTTAAATCCATCACATTAATAACATCTGCATTTTGAAAAAGAATTGTTGCCTGATCATTTGAAGGATTCGGATAAACAACAAGATTGGCGGCATTCGCTGTAAATTCCGGTGTACTTACATCTCCACCAACAAATTGCAAATGATCAACGAGCAGGGTAGAACCGATATTATTTCCGGAGAAGAACAATACCAAAACAGAATCCGGAGCTTCAGTAAAAGTTAAATCAATACTGAATGTGGTCCATGATGCAGCATCCAACAGTGTATCCATTGCTTCCAGCAAAAATCCGGTTCCTGAATTCCAGAATTTAACATAAACCCAGGCAGTATCAGAAAAAATTCCTGAATATTGGAAATCACCTGTAAATTGTGCAGGTTGAGCATTGAAAGGTGATCCGCCCATTAAACTGTCATTGCCTATGATATAAAAACCATTCGTTAATAAAGAAGGGATATTGTACATAATATTTTCAAAGGTAGTTTCAATTTGAGCCGAAGAAGATAAGTGTGAAGCAGTAGCCGATTGAGTGACATAAACTTGCCCCGTTGTGTTAAACATTATCGGATCGAACGAATACCAGGATTGCGGTTGCGAAATTGTTTCTGTGGTCCAGTTTTCAAAAGAATTATTTGGAATTGCAGCTGGCACAGTTGAACCTGAAAGAAATTCAAAAGACAATTCATCGACTTCTAACCATGATCCCGGTGCTGCAACTCCAGGGTTAAAAGGATCGCTTGAAGCGAAACCGACAAAAACTGAATCAGGAACTTCTGTTGCACCGTTTATTAAAGGAATTGTTAGTTGTGTCCAGGTACCAACACTGCCAACAATCGGATATGTTGTAGAACTATAAACTATCCCGTTATTTGAAAGTTCTATAATTATTATGCCCTGGTCTCCGCCAACAATTCCACATTTATACCAACACTTAAAAACATCAACGGTATCGCTATATGGAAATCCGTCAAAACCGCTACCACCGGCAGCATTTTTAATTGCGTAACCAAAAAGTGTATCATTCATTCCTGCACCTTGGTCGTACCATAAAACCGTTTCAAGGTGAATGGCAGACACCGTTGCGTAACCCGGAGTAATTTTGTAAGCATTGTTGACATCCATAATTCCCTGCATCTGATATTGCAGAGTTGAAGTCATCCATTCATCAAGCGAATCTTTGACAACAATATTTTGCCAGCTTTCAAAACTCTGGTTAGAAATAGTTGATTGTGCATTCGAAGTAAAAGAAATAATTCCTGCTCCTAAAAGAAGTAATGTTTTTTTCATAGCGTAATTTTTTATCAAATCTAAGACAAAAAAGTAATTGATACAAATGACTTATATCAGAATCAGGCTGGCTGGCAGTATCTTAATATCAAAAACCCCTGTTTTATCCATTGGTTCGCCGTCCAGATGAAAATAAGTTAATTGACTTTCCTGTAATTCAATCCGGATTTCATTTTCAAAAGTGACTGATTCAAAATGGCGTGATTGATTGATTCGTTTTCGAAAAAATTTTCCGACGATAAATGGTAAATTTATTAGTTTGACTTTAGACAGGAATATGAGTTCAAATTTTCCATCTTGTAAATCTGAAAAAGGAGAAAGTGTAAAACCATTTCCGAACTGCGACGAATTCGCTACTGAACAAAGAAACGCCTTCTTTTCAAATGATTTATTTTGAATTGTAATTTTGTAATTAAGCTGTTGATATTTCCTGTATTCTCTTAAAACAAGGCGGACATAACTCAGAAATCCTCGTTTATTAAATTCATCAAATTTTTTAGCGATGTACGCATCAAATCCAAATCCGCAGGTTCCTAAAAAAATATGTTCATTTACTTTTCCGGTATCAATTCGGGTTTGATTAAATATATTAATTCTGGCAATCGCATCAATGCTTTTTAAAGGAATATTTGCATGACGGGCAAGTCCGTTTCCTGAACCGCAAGGTATAATAGCCAGGGCACAATCACTGCCAACAAGTGCACTGCCAATTTCATTTACAGAACCGTCTCCGCCAACAGCCACAATTACATTATAATTTGATTTTTCCGCAGCAGCAATTTCTTGTCCGTGTTTGCGATATTGAGTATAAACTATTTTGTAATTATATTTTGAATGATCAAGATGTTCTTCAATCAAAAGTGGCAGACGATTTTTTTTTCCAACTCCGGAAATCGGATTGATAATAAAAAGTATATTTTTTTTCTCCGCCATTTATTCAACGGTCATTTTATTTGAAATCAGTGCATGATTGTATGTTTGAATCATGGCCTTAAGCCTGGTTAATAATTGCTCACTTAATTTTTTGTCATTCATGAGATTATTAATTTGCAGTTGATCTTTGAGATCGTAAATTCCGGTAATTTTTTCATCCTGGTATGTTAACATGTAGTGGCCTGATTCTGTATCAGAAAAATAAATAATCTTGTTGCCGACATAACTTACGCTGTAACCCGGAGCAGAACTAAAAACCGACTGACCAAAAGCAAAGTACGGTTCATAATATCCTAACAGGTCCATTACTGTTGGCAGAATATCTTCCTGTCCGACTACTTTTTCATTCACTCCTTTAAAATTAGGAATTGAAGGGTGAAATAAAACAAGCGGAATGTGCATATTACCCATGTCTTTAAAATAAATATCTGTTCCTGATGCCGGTGTATGATCTGCGACAATAATAAAAAGTGTATTGTTATACCACGAAGATTTTTTTGCTTTTTCAAAAAACTGTTGCAGCGCAAAATCAGAATAACGCACAGCATCATGCATTGGTTCAGGACCTTTATTAAATTTGTTTTTATATCTGCCCGGAATTGAATAGGGCGGGTGAGAAGAAATTGTAAAAATGGTAGAGAAAAATGGTTGCTTTAGGGTTTCTAATTTATCTGCGGACCACGATAAAAATTCTTCATCGTAAATTCCCCAGGTGCCATCGTAATGTAGTTCGTTGTTGTACTCTTCTCTTCCGAAATAATGATCGAATTCAGCCAACTCGCAGTAAACATCAAAGCTCATTGTTCCGTTTGTTGCCCCGTGAAAAAAGGCACTTTCATAGTCGTGTTCGCGCAGTAGTTTGGGCAGCGATTCAATTTTATTTGAAGCGTATTGCGAGGCGAGGTACTCAATTTCCATCAACTTAGGAATTGATGAAATAATAGAAGGCATTGCGTCAATGGATTTTTTTCCGTTGGCATAACAATTTGTAAAGACAAGTGAACTGTCGATGAGGGAATCTAAGAATGGAGTATAAACTTCATTGGTTCCATTAATGGCAGCAATATATTCAACCGAAAAGCTCTCAAGCAAAAGTATTACAACGTTATTTTGATCCAGCGTTGGAATAACATAAGACGGTGTTTTGACAGGATTGAAATGGTTTAATAATTCCTGTTCTGTGAAATAAGTTTTTTCTTCGAGCGCAACTGATCCCCATGTTTTAATAATGGTAAAAGCAGAATTTAAAACGAGCGGAATATTCTGATCAATTGTATAACTCGCGGCTTTTGCAGGTGCTATCGGGCGCAAACCAATTCCGCCGCGACCAATTAAAACAAGTAACCCAACTGTTACCGGAAAAATAATAATTTGTTTCCACCATGCAGTTAAATTACTGTCATCACTAATTCTGTTCACTCTTTTATAAAGCCAGGCACCAAGAAGTGTCAGTGCAATAACGAATAAAAGAAGATACCAATAATTACGAAAAAATGATGGCAGTTGTTGCATCAAATCATTTCCGAATCCAAGCATTGTAAATAAGGAAGAAGTAGAACGCGATGCAGTGAATTGGAAATATTCAATGTCAATAATATTTATCAGGACACATAAAAAGATTATGACATGAAAACAAATTGAGAGTAAAAGTTGAAACCATTTATTGCCTCGCCATTTGTTCGGGAAAATTTCCAGCGCAACCAATGGCAAAAAAACAATCGCCGTTGTAACAAGATCGAACCAGAGGCCTGCAAGAAAATCGGTGAAATAAACAACCGGAAAACTTGGTAAATTAAAGACCAGAAAAAGTACACGGCACAATGAAAAAACGAGCAAAAAAATACCCGTTTTTAAAAAGAATTTAAGCAGATAATTTGGTAGGATCTTTTTGATCACCGGTGTCTCCCTTTATGATTTACTATATATCCTGGCGCAACCAATAATCAAATCGTATCTGAGTTGCCTCATTAAAGTCTGGTTTGATCATGTATTTTTTTGAACTTTTTCCGCCCATTTCTATTGTATATGTTTTAAGAATATTGTCGCGCGAAATCAGAATTTCAAATTTATCTCCTTTATTAAGTGTTTTTATAAATGCATCATACTCTCCCTGGTCAACGCGGTATCCGTTGATTGCAATGATTTCGTCATTTACGCTAAGTCCGTTTTCTTCGGCGGGAGAACCTGCCGTGATTCCGCTTATTATTAATCTTCCGCCGGAACCTGAAGCTTTAACCCCGAGAAATGGTTTTACTTCATCATCACTGTTATAAAAAATCAATCCAACATGTGTAAAGAATTTTTTATAATCAGGAGTTTCTGTTCCGTAAACATAAGGTGTGAAAAACCAATCCATGTCTTCTCCTAAAAATTCTTCGAGCGTTGTTTGAAATTCTTCTTCCGTAAATCCGACATCATGTTTCAGATAAAAATCAGCATAAAGTTTCTGCATAAAATCATCCAGCGATTTTTTTGCATCGAATTTATTAATGATATGCAAATCAAGAATTGCCGCCAGGATTTGACCTTTAGGATAATAAGATATTGTTGTATTTGCACTATTCTCGGTAGGCCTGTAAGCCTTTATCCATGCATCAAAACTTGAATGTGCAACAGGCTGAACTTTATTTCCCGGAACATTTTCTACATAACTAATACTCGACATAAGTTTTGCGATGTAATCATCTTTTGTATAAAATCCTGAACGGCGCAAAAATAATTCATCATAATAAGATGTAAAACCTTCCATTACCCAAAGTAAATCAGTATAATTTTCGTTGTCGTAATCAAATGGTCCTAGTGATTTTGGACGAATTCGTTTTACGTTCCATAAATGAAAATATTCATGCGCAACAAGACTCAGGAAACCTTTGTAATCATCTCCCTGATAGGTCCAGCGATTAACTTCTAATGTTGTAGAACTTTTATGTTCAAGTCCGCCCGAAGGATCAGTAACATTGTGAATAATGAAAACATATTCTTTGTTTGGGTTAGATCCCATTGCTTTGGTCTCAGCTTCAACAATTTTTGCCATGTCTTTTTGTAATGTCGGAATATCGTAATTGCCGGCTCCATACATTGCCACTGTATGTTTAACGCCACCCGCAGTAAATTCAAAAATATCCTGGTTACCAATTTCTATCGGGCTGTCAACCAACTGATCATAATCATCAAACGAAAAAATATTATCGCCTTCATTTTTTAAAGCAGTTGAGATTTTTTTGAAAGTAGGGTGGGGAGTAATTGTTAATTTTCCTTTTACATCTTTAAATCCGCTGACATACATGAACATGCTTGTACCATTCAAATATCCATGCGAATCATCCAGAAAACTTGTTCTTACAGATAATTCAAACGCATAGACATCATAATTAATTGTCAATGATTTTGCTCCTTTTGTTTCAATTTCCCAGGTATTTTTATTTGTTTTTTTTACTGTACGCACCACGCCTTTTTCATCTTTGACGTAGACCATGTTCACGTTTTTTGAAAATTCGCGGGTAAGATATGAGCCCGGGGCCCATACAGGCATTTTGATTGCAATTGTCGGCGTTGTAATTCCCCCGACATTCATTTCAACCTGGAAATAGTGCGAATTCGGTTTTGCCATACCTAATTTGTAATCAACAGTCAGGGCAAAAGTTGTTGACGAAAAATAGAAGATTGTAAGCGCAAAAAAAAGAAGGTTTCTCATTGGGATGAATTTAGCTCAAAAATAAGCATTTACATTTATTATTACTTAATTTTGTCTATAACATAAATCATACCTCAAATGAAGAAATTCAGTTTAGCCATTTTATTCAGTGCAGTATTAATTTCATGTAATACCGGAACACCCGATACAACCATAAGCGCTGAGGAAAGTGAAGAACTCGCTCGTCTGAAATCTGAAAACCGCGATCTGCAAAGCAAATTGGTTGAAAAAGATTCTGTATTAAATGATGCAATTATGTTGTTTAATGAGATTGAAGAAAATCTGGCAATGATTAATCTGAAAGATGAAGAAATCCGTTTTCGTTCAACAAATGTTGAGTTAGCTGAAGATGGCAAACAGTGGATTCTTCAGGAAATTCAAAACATCAATTACCTGCGCGAAGAAAATCAGAAAAAAGTTCAGGAATTAAATAAGCAACTGAAAAATAAAAATCTTCAGATTGCAGAATTTCAGATTATGATTAATAATCTTCTGCACCAGATAACTGTCCAGGAAGAGGAAATTGAAATGTTGCGTTTAGAATTGGCTGATCTTGATCGCGAATATGTTGAGTTATTAGAGGCATACCAGGAGCAAACGGAAATTACTGTTGAGACTTTTAAAGAATTAAATAAAGCGTTTTATGCTTACGGAACGGAGGCAGAATTAATTTCGAATGGAGTAATCGTAAAAGAAGGTGGATTTATCGGAATGAATAAACGAACTGCGTTGAAGAATGATTTTAACGATGAATATTTTACACAAATAGATCTCTCACAGCAAAAGACGATTGAATTTGTTGGGAAAAAATACAGGTTTATTACGGATCACCCGTCAAGTTCATACGAAGTTGTGTCAACCGGACAAAGTCACAAAATTGTGGTTCAGGATCCGAACTCTTTTTGGAAAGTTACTAAGTATTTGCTTATTGTTGTTGATTAGATTCATAAGCCAGCGGTTCATTTCAAAGAAAATAGAACTGCAGATTAAAACCAACCGGCAATAAAATGCCAGATTTTAAAATCAGTGCCAAACTTATTGCTATTGGTGTGGGTGCTTATGTTGATGCCTTTTTGAGAATTTTGAAAAAGGGAAAAGGCGTCGGTGAAAAATTTTATTTCTCTTGACTCTTCGCTATTATTTTTTTGATCGGGGCACTTTATTTTTTCCTTGTTTTTGTTGCGTCAGATTGTGAAGTTTGGCTGTGTTCAACTCCCGAGGCCGCCTTATGGGCACTTTTAGCTCTTGTAATAATTTGTTTGTTTCCGATTATTGTTTTCATCAAAGCAAGCAGGTATAAATTACCGGATCCAATTGTCAATATAGAATCACGCAATGTTGATTAAGACTCAAAGTAAGAACGATAAAAATTTGTTGAGATTTTGAATTATCCTTTGTTAGAATAAACCTGGCCCTCAGAATTAGAAGTTGGAGGTGGTTTGATTTGATCTTCCTTTGAAATTTCTGTAGTTGAATTTGAAGATTTTGGTTTTTCATCTTCAATTTTTACCATATCTTCAATCTCTTTTAATTCACTGGTTTTGGTAAGTTCATCAATTGACGGAATATTTAAATCGCGTTTCATTTCAACAGCCGAGTTTTGAATATCCCTGCGAATTTCATTTGAAGCATCTTTAATTTCCCGCATTCCCTTTCCAATATTTCTGGCAAAATCAGGCAGACCTTTGGAACCAAAAAGCATAAGAATAACGAAGATGATCAGAACAAATTCTCCGGTACCGATGCTATTTAAGAAGAGTAGAGTCATTTATTATTTGAATGTTGTTAAAAGATTTAAGAACAAGGATTTTTTAATGCCGATCGACAATTTATGAATCTTTTTTGATTCAATAAATTGCGAATCGGTAAACGATTTTTGATTTTAGAAGTATTTAAAATATTTCGCACCGATTTTTTTTGAAAACACAAGGGAGGCTGAGCTAGAAAGTTTGCTGACAAACGCAGGCAGCGGACGTTATAGACAGACTCAAAAAAAAAGCCTTCCAAACAAAGGTAAGGAAGGCTTTTAAAAAAATCGATTTATTTCTTCAACTAAATTTTAGGCTCTTCTTTTTTCTTTTTTGAGAAATCAAGAACCAATGGTGTTGCAATAAATATTGATGAGTAGGTTCCAACTACAACACCTATCATTAATGCAAAGATGAATCCTTTGATAGCTTCACCGCCCATGATAAACATAGCAAGTAGTACAATGAATGTTGTCATTGATGTATTTATTGTTCTACCCAAAGTTGAGTTAATTGCCATATCAATAACTTCCTTTTGATCCTTTTTAGGGTGGAGGACAAAGAATTCACGAATCCTGTCAAACACAACAACCGTATCATTGATTGAATAACCAACCACAGTTAATATCGCAGCAATAAATGCCTGGTCTATTTCTAATGAGAACGGTAATATGCCCCAGAATAAAGAGAACATTGCAAGAACGAGGACAACATCATGGAACAATGCCAATGTTGCTCCCAGTCCAAACTGCCATTTCTTAAATCGTAAGATAATGTACAGGAAGATTACAATGAGTGAAAATATAACGGCATAAATTGAATTGTTTTTCAAATCTTTTGAAATTGTTGGTGCAATCATTTTTTGCTCAAGAATCTCAGATTCTCCAAATTCTGAAAGTCCGGTCATTAATTTTGCTTCAACAAGAGAATCAACGCTGGTTGAAATTTCAGTAACCTTATATTTGGTTGTAATTAATGCGGTACGGCTGTTTTCTACCATTTTTACAGATGGTGCCTGCCCTTCAAAATCATCTGTCAGTTGTTTTGCAATTAACGGATAATCGGCCTCCTGATCAAACTGGACCTTATATTGACGGCCACCTTGAAAATCTACACCAAGATCAAGTCCTCTGCTGAACATTGAAATTATACCAATTAAAATAACTGATCCGGAAATTAGATAAAACAAACGTCTTTTTTTAACGAACGGAAAAGCTGCTTTCGTCATCCAGCTTTCTGTTGCTTTCGTTGAGAAATTAATTTTCTTATCTCTTTCAATGAAATAAGTCACGATTAATCGTGTAACAACAACAGCTGCAAAGAATGAAGTAAAGATACCAATGATCAGAGTTGTAGCAAATCCTTTAATAGGCCCCGTTCCGAAAACGGCAAGCACAACTCCGGTTAATAATGTCGTAATGTTACCATCAAGAATAGAAGACATGGCACGTTTAAAACCTTCGTCAACTGCAGCTTTTACACCCTTTCCGCTACGAAGTTCTTCACGAATCCGTTCAAAAATAAGTACGTTGGCATCAACCGCCATACCTATTGTCAGAACTATACCTGCAATTCCGGGTAATGTAAGAATGGCTTTCAAGGATGCCAATGCACCAACGAGGAAGAAAATGTTAATAATCAACGCACAGTTAGCAATCAAGCCCGCGCGTCCATAATAGAACACCATGTATATAAGTACCAAAATAAAGGCAACAACGAATGAAGTAAAACCAGCGCTAATGTTATCAGCTCCGATTGATGGTCCGACAACGCTTTCGTCAATAATTTTAACCGGAGCAGGAAAAGCACCGGCATTAAGTAATCCTGATAATTCTTTACCTTCTTTCAGATCAATTCCACCACCTGTAATTTCAGAATATCCATTGCTCATTTTTCCTTCTACGACCGGAGAAGAAAAAACCATATCGTCCATCGTAATGGCAATTTGTTTTCCAACATTGTTTCCGGTCATTTCGGACCATTTTTCTGTTCCGATTTGAGTCATTGACATTGTAACTCTTACTTCCTGCGAAACAGGATCAGTAGCATAACCTGCGTGATCAATATCTTCTCCGTTAACCTGCGCGCCGCTTGAAGGTACTTTTATAGCATGAAGTCTGATTAAACCTGTTTCGATTTTATTTTCATCCATGATTTCATCAGCCTCCCACATAAAGACAAGATCTTCCGGCATCAATGCTCTGACAACTTCATGTGTTAAACGAACATTCAGTTTGGATGTATCTTCAACACTGGCAAAACCAACAACGGATCCTTCACTAAATCCAACAGGTTGATTTTGTTCGTTGTAATTAAATGCAGGTGTAAGAATTGATGTGATCGGATATTTTTTCTCACGTTCTGCATCGGTCATATCGGCTGCAGCAGTTGTGTCTGTTGATTCGGCTTCAGCCAATAAAGAACTTTTCGTTGTATCAGCATCTAATGCACTAACAATTGTAGTATCGGTATTGTTTGAATCTAAAGCGACTTCAATTTCTTTTGGTTCAAAAAGTGCCAGACCTAATTCTGCTTCAGCTTTTAATAGCATGTTGCCGATTTGATCTTTTGCATTATCATAAACTTCAAAAAACTGGAGATTGGCTGTTGTTTGCAAACGTCTGCGAACAGTCTCTTTATCAACAACGCCTGGTAATTCAACGTAGATACGGTTGCTACCTGTTTGTTTCTGAATAGTTGGTTGTGATACTCCAAAAGCATTTACCCGTTTTTCAATAATGATTTCAACACCATCAAGCGCGCTGTTTGCTTTGTTATTTAAAAAATCTACGACTTCATCATTTGTTGCGTCAGATTTTACTTCTTCACGATTATGCGGATGGAAAATTTTTGCAAGTGAACCATTCTCATTCATTTTTTCAAACTCTTCCTGGAAAAGATCAATGAATTCACCTTC
>Ga0102851_10002231_pt1 | contig 11582 bp, 16 predicted proteins | sample Mud3Dept3metaG_FD_79558 | JGI IMG/M metagenome (GOLD analysis project Ga0102851, IMG submission 79558) | Freshwater wetland microbial communities from Ohio, USA, analyzing the effect of biotic and abiotic controls - Mud 3 Core 4 Depth 3... | ecosystem: Environmental > Aquatic > Freshwater >...
ATGGTTTGGACCTTTTGCACAAGTTTCAGGATTAGCGGAGCGTAAAGGAGCAGAATGTTGGCGAAGTACTTCTTCGCATGAGGCATAATGGCGTCGCCGATTTCATCGTCGAACCTCTCCAGGCCCGCGTAGTGCTGCCCGAAACCGTCGCTGGAAAAAAGGATCTTGTCCTCTTTGGCATAGGTGAACATGCTGTCCGGCCAGTGAAGCATCCTTGTTTCCATGAAGACCAGGTTTCTCTTGCCGATGTTGAGCTGTCCGCCGTCTTCCACTGGTTTGTAATTCCACTTTTGCTGGAAATGCTTGGTCAGATTCTTGTATCCGGTCTTCGAGCAATAGACAGGCTTGTCCTCCCCAATGCGGTGCATGACCCTTGCGAGACCGCCGGAATGGTCCATCTCTGTGTGATTGCTAATGACATAATCGATTTTCTTGGGGTCAACAATCTGACTGATGCGGTCGATCAGTTCGTCAGCGAACTCCTTCTTGACTGTATCCACCAAGGTGATCTTGTCATCCACGATCAGGTAGGCGTTGTATGTTGTCCCTTGGTTTAGCGAGTACCCATGAAAATCCCTGATGTTCCAGTCAATGGCGCCAACCCAGTAGATTCCTTTTGCTACCTCTAACGGCATCATAAGCAGCTCCCTCCATTCGATTCAGTCGCTAAAGGCCTTTGCAGACCGAGATACAGGCATCGTAATAACAAAGGCCGATCCTTTGCCTTTTTCGCTGGCGAAACTCAAAGAACTCCCCGGATGGTCCTCAATGATTCTTTTACAGATGCTCAGTCCGAGGCCTGTTCCTTGCTTTTTGGTCGTATAAAATGGGGAAAATATCTTCCCCTGATCTTCTTCGGGGATCCCAATTCCTTCATCCGATATTTTAATCTCCACAACGCCCTCCTTCAACCCGGAGGCAAAAGAAATTTTTCCTCCCTGCTCCATGGCTTCCAGCGCGTTTTTGGCAAGATTCAGGAGGACTTGCTCGAGTTTGGCTCTGTCTCCCTCGACAAGGACCTGTTCTCGATCCGTTTTGAACTCAAGACGAATGCTTCTCTTCTTGCAGTCTTCTTTGATGAGGTCATGGACTTCCTTCAGCAGCGCGTTGACGTCTATTTCCTTCCTGTCCAGGGGTCGTGGGAGGTAGTAATCCCTCATCTCCTTGAGGAGACTCTCGAGCCTCTGGACTTCCTTGACGATGATGTTGAGTTTTGTGAGGCTCTTTTCGTCTTTGCTCTCTTTGACCAGCTGCCTGGCAAATCCTCCGATCATCATCAGAGGATTCTTGATTTCGTGACTGATTTCAGCAACCACCTGGCCGAGAGCCGCAAGGCGTTCTGATCGATTGATCCGATCCTGAAGGGCCTTGGTCTCCGTGAGATCTCGAACAATGGCTGTGAAGTAAAGCCTCCCGTCGGCCCGGGAAATGGAAAAGGAAATATCCGCCGGAAAGGTCTCTCCGTTTTTCCGAGAGGCCATGATTTCCGTGTGGTGGCCGATGCGCCGGGGCACGCCGGTTTCGATGTAACGGGATACCGCCCGATGATGGTCCCGGCTGCAGTTGGGCGACATGATCACATCAAGGTCCTGCCCCAGGACCTCCTCTCGGGAATAACCGAATATTTTTTCCGCTGCTTTGTTGAAAAAGAGGACTTTTTGCTTCTGGTCTATGGTGACAAAGGCCTCGTTGGTATTTTCAACGGCACCTTTGAGGACAGCAAGCTCTTTAATGTCATCGTCCCTGTCTTCCATTTCCGGTTTCAGTTCTCACAGAGAAGCTTAGGGATTCCACGAGGAAACTCAGTGAATCGGGGATAAGAAAAAATTGCAGCAATTCATGGCTCTTCCCCTTAGGGGGAGGGAAGGAAACCCTTCCCTCCCCGGGGGGAGAGTATGTAATGAAGAATTCGGATAAAAGGCAAAAGCGATTAGGCGGCTTCGAGTTTCTGCCTGGCCGCCATGTCCATGAGCACCCTCTCTTTTCCTTTGTCCAGTCCGAGGGCTTTTCTCTTTTTGTTGATGTGAGCGATCATCATCTGGGCCATCTCATGAGGGTCGACGGCAAATCCCCATTTCCCGAAGCCCTGCTCCTCAAGCCCATCAAACAAGAGCTTGTGAAATTTGGTTCCCTCCACGATCGGGAAGGTGACGCCGAACACGGTGAAGACTCCTGATGCCACAAAATACTGACCAATGCAGATCGCCTTTTCGCTCATCCACTCCGGAGCCGCGCCTGCCACAGGAAGGTCGGCGATGCTGTTGCCGAGCCCTCCGACGCGCACCATTTCAGAACAGGCGATAAGAATGCGGCTGTTGTCGACGCAGGATCCCAAGCCGAGAACCGGCGGCATGCCCACGGTCTCGCAGACCTCTCTCAAACCTGGTCCGGCCAGATGGGCCGCCTCGGGCGTGTAGAGACCTGCCTTGGCCAGGGCGATCTGGGAACAACCGGTCTGGACGACCAGTATGTCGTTCTTTATGAGCTCTTTGACCAGTTCTACGTGGACATAGTCCTGCTTCACCCTCGGGTTCGTGCAGCCCACGACCCCGGCGACTCCTCGGATCCTTCCGTTGATGATGTTGTCATTGAGAGGAGTATAGGACGCCCGAAAAGTGCCTCCCAGCATATAGTTGATGTACTCGTGGGAGAAACCATGAATGCCCATGCTTTTTATGTTGGGGATCTCCACAGGCATCTTCCGGTTCTTGAACCGAACGATGGCGTTCTCAACGATGGCATCCGTGCACGCTCGGGCCGAGTGTTCATGAAACTCGATGTGCTCGACCCCTTCGATTCTGCAGCGCGGGTTGGTGGTGAAAAGCTTAGTGCCATAGCAGTCCGCGACTTTGGAAAGGCCTTGCTTGATGCACTGGACGTCCACGCCCATGGCATCCACAGCGCCCGTCACGATGATGGCTTCCACGGACATGAAGTTGCCCGCATGCGGTATACCATGTCTTGACAGCATCTCCGCTCCTGAGCAGCACATGCCAAGGAGGTTGATTCCCTTTGCGCCGGCATCCTTGGCCGCTTGGATCAGGCTCGGATCATTAACGGAATCCAGTACGGATTCAAAAAGGTTGGGCTCATGGCCGTGGATGATAATGTTGACATGGTCTTCCTTCAGACAGCCCATGTTCACTTCGGTCCTCACAGGCGTCGGGGTACCGAAAAGGATGTCCGAGATCTCCGTAGCCACCATGGAGCCGCCCCAACCGTCTGAGAGGGCTGTTCGGCTCAGCTGCTTGGTGATGTTCTCATAGTCCTGATCAACGCCCATGTGGGTCCGGTGCATCAGCTCCATGAGCTCTCTCATGGCACCGCGAGGCACGATTCCGTGCTTTCTCCATGTCTCCAGGGTTTTCGGCGGAACCCTTTTGGCAAAAGGGATTTCACCATCGACCTGGGTGTAAGTTCGCTCCAGTTCCTTGTAGAGGTCTGTGGCGATCTCTTTCATCTCCCGGCCTTCAACCTCAATCCCGAGCTCTTTGGCCACTTCTTCAAGCTTCATGGGGTCTTTGATCTTGTAGTCTGTGATGTGACCATTGACCACTTCCCGGAAGAGGTCCAGCATGCTCATGCCGTGGTCTGTGTGGGCTGCGCCGCCGCACGCCACCATGCGTCCGAAATTCCTGGACTGGATCGTGTCAATCGTCGCTCCGCAGACGCCGACCTTGGCGTAGGGGTCTTTGGAGTTCAACCGGCAAGGACCCATTGCACAGTGCTTGCAGCATGCTGAATCCGCGCCGATGGGGCAGGCTTTCATGTCCGCGGCGCGATGAAAAGCAATCTCCACCCCGTCCCTCTCCGCCTTCCTCAGCATTTGGGCTGTGGCTTCGCAGGTTGTGGCCTCTTTGATATCAAGGCCTTTCTTTTCAACCTTCTTCTCAATCTTCTTTCCTTTTTCTTCCTCCATCACTTCTCCTCCCTCGTGGATTTCTATTCCCTCCAGGAATATTAGTAACTATTCCGAATAAGCATAAAAAAACTAGCGCACTCTTTTCCAAAAGGCCACAATACCGTCTTTACCGAAGAACATCTCTATTAACTCCCATCCCTCATCGCCTCTTTGGTTAAGAAGCTTGGCAAGCAGTCTTAACTGGTCAGGAGGCAGTTCGTTAAGAGCGCATTCCCCTTGATCTGAACAAAAATATATGAGCTTGGTGAGCTCTTCGGCAGCATGCGTGGTGATTTCATATTCGAAACGGATCACGAAATCAACCCCTAAAAACTTGGTTCCGGAGATAAAACCAGGGTCCTCTCCTGTTCCAAGTATCGGAGATGTGGATTCTGAAGCCCGAAACAGGGGGCAGGGCTTTTACGCCTCAGCCTCCAGGGTGCACTTGGTGAAATCAATGGGTTTTTTGCATCCCGCACAAATGTGCTCCCGGTTGAACTCATCGGAAAAAACTTCTTTTTCCTTTCCGCAGTTAGGGCACTTACAGACGAAGGATTTCAAGTTCTTGAGATCCTGCATGCCAGGGCAATGCATGGGGGTCGTCATGGCTCTTCTCCTTTTTTGTCGGCTTTTTTCAGTGGGGAGTTTTCTTTTCTATCCCAATGACAGCTTTGTGTCAAGGCTTTTTCAGGTTTCCGCGGTCGGCGGTCAGCGGTCAGATCAGTTTCTTTCCGACTTGCTTGCCATAGTCCTGGGCCATTTGAACGCCGCCTCCCAATGAAGCGGACTTCAGTCTCAGCGGACCGCTGACCATTTCCATTTTGAAAATGTTTTTCATGGTGTCGAAAATCCGATCCGGCGCCTCACCGCTCCAGCCAAAGGCTCCGAAAGCACCGCCTATCTTGCCCTCAAGTCCCGCCTTCTCAGCCAAGAAGAGCATCGTTTTCATGGGCATCATCATCTCTCCATGATAGGTGGCAGACCCAAATACATAAGCATCGAAACCCTGCAGGTCGGTATCTTTCTTCACAGCGGTGACATTGACCACGTTCGCTTCGGCTCCTTGCATTCGGATGCCCTCAGCAATCAGATCAGCAATCTGTTTTGTCTCTCCTGTTCTCGTCGAATAAACCACAACCGCTTTTCCCATTTTCCCTCCGTTCAGCCTACTCCTTTTCTTCCTCCACCTTCCCCTTGTGCTTGGTTCCGCACACAGGGCAAAGGATCTCGATTTCTTTTTCATCCCCTATGAATTTCTCTCTCAGCTTGTCAGGGCCAAGAAAGGTCACATCTCCACAGGCACAAGACGGACACTCAGCCCGCACCCGGTACTTTCTCTTGGACATTTCTCTCCCTCCTGGGCAGGATCACCTCAACCTTGGATCCGTGCCTGACTGGCCGCACTCCGGAATATAGCAGGACACATCCAGGAACTCGCACTTCTGCTTGCAGGATGGGCAAGTCTCAGGCGGTTTGTCCGCCTTCAGGGTGTAGCCGCACTTGTTGCATTTCCAATCGGCCATTTTACTTACCTCCCTTGTTAATGAGTGAATGGTGAGGGTCTGAGTCAATCCTCACACCTGTCTCCTGACCAGACCCTCAACCCTCAAACTAGGACTTCCAGAGCCCATGCAGATTGCAGTATTCGCGGGCAGTCACCTTGGCCGCGTCAATCTTGAAGGTCGCTTCCGGTGCCATCCCCGGCTTCAGAAAATGGCGATAGGCTTCTCCGTCAGCGATCAATTCGATCCATTCAATGTAGTGCTTCTCCTCCATGGGATGGGCTACGCTTCCGACTTTCACCTTGTAGCCTCCTGGCACTTTCTCGATCACGGGCACATGTTTTTCCTTTGCGGCGTCCACGGTGTTTTCTTTCATGAGTTTCATGGGCTGACCGCAGCACACGAGCTCCCCTTTTCCACCGTGCAATACCTCAACGATATTGCCGCACAACTCACACTTGTAAACCTCCAGCCTTTCTGCCATGATTATTCCTCCCTGTCAAAAGTGATTGAAGTTATTCGTTATTAGTTATCCGTAAATTCCAATGCACGCCTTTGGTCACTCAACCAAAGGCTCTTAAATCGCCCCTGCGTCATTTCTTGAGAAGCTTCCGAACTGCATCCAAGACCGCACCGTAATCGGGCTCCTGGCTAATCTCTTTGACAACCTGGATGTATCGAATGACTCCTTCCCGATCCACGACAAAGACGCATCGCGCCAACAACCGGAGCTCTTTGATCAGCGATCCATAGGCTGTTCCAAAGGACGCGTCGCGGTGGTCGGACAGGGTCGTCACCTTGTCGACTCCTGCCGCACCACACCATCGCTTCTGGGCAAAGGGCAGATCCATGCTAATGGTCAACACAGCGACGTCCGGTCCAAGAATCGCCGCCTCCTGGTTAAATCTGCGCGTTTCCAGATCACACACGGGGGTGTCGAGGGATGGTACGGAAGATAGGATACAGACCTTTCCTTTGTAAGAGGATAGACGGACTGGATTAAGGCTGTTGTCCACAACGGTGAAGTCTGGTGCTCTGTCCCCTACCTTGAGGGACGGCCCCACAAGGGTCAGGGGATTGCCCATGAACGTAATCAAGCCTTTGCGCTCTTGCATTTTATTCCTCCTTCACGATTCTTCATGAACGTTCTTGTCTTTTTCTGAGGTTTCACTATCCCTCTGCAAACACTCCTTGCAGAGTCCTACAAACTCGAGCTTGTGCCCGAAGATACCGTGCTTGGTCAGCCGGCCAAGGGCATTTTCCAGGTTTTCAAGGGCATTGTCAGAGGTTTCGATTGGAGCATCTTCAATCTTTCCGCATTGCATACAGGTGATGTGGTAATGATCCTTTGTCACACAGTCAAACCGCATCTGGGGCAGCCCCGGTTCCAGCCTGTGGATAAGTCCGCACGAGGAAAGAACGTCAAGATTACGGTAAACCGTACCCATGCTGATCCTTGGCAGTCTTTTCCTGACCCGCTCATAAATCTCATCCGCCGTGGGATGAGACGGATCCTTCTTAATCTCATCGAGGATCACCTGACGCTGGGGGGTCATCCTGTATTTTTGATCAGAGTTCAAAGAAGCCTGGCCTGAAGTTAATAGGAATGATTCCTAATCTATTCACAGGACAGGGCATGTCAAGTTATATCAGCGCTCTTTGAGAGCTTCTGTCCAGGCCTCCGGCTCTCAACTCTGCCTGGTCTCAGCCACCACAGACCCAGGCCCGACCAGAGGTCGGAACATTTTTTTGCCTGCTCCGCAAACTGGACACTTCCAATCCTCAGGCAGATCTTCAAAACGGGTTCCTTTGGGTACCTTTCCCTTCCTGTCCCCTCTGTCCGGGTCGTAGATATAACCGCAGTTTGTTGTCTGGCACTGCCACATTTCTTCAGGTTTTGACATGGGTTAGACTCCCCCCTCCCCTTTTGGCCCATCCTCCTTAGCCCCGCCTCAGGCGAGGCCGAGCATAGGTCACGGTAGGGACAACAGAGACTAGGAAACTTTGAAAAAGGCCTTCTTCGCCGCGCCGCAAACAGGGCATTTTTCCGGGGCTTCTTTTTCAACCGTCATGCCACACACGGAACACACGTAGTAGTCCACGTCCACATTCTTGCCTAGATTGTCCAGCGCCTTCTGGTAAAGGCCTGCATGGATCTTCTCAACCTCATTGGCAAAACTGAAGGAACGCTCAGCCGCTTTGTTGGCTTCCTTTTTAGCTACCTCAATGAATTCCGGATACATTTTCTTGAATTCATGGGTTTCACCGGCAATGGCTGTTTTCAGGTTGTCCACGGTTTTTCCCACCCCGCCCAGGGTTCTGAGATGGGCGTGGGCATGAACCGTCTCCGCCTCTGCAGCCGCTCTGAAGAGTTTTGCGACCGGTTTGTACCCTTCTTGTTCAGCCTGCTTGGCAAAGGCGAGATACTTCCTGTTGGCCTGAGATTCGCCTGCAAACGCATCCCCTAAGTTTTTTTCTGTGTTACTCATACGCTTATCTCCTTTCTTTCGGTTTGGGTTAAGGTCTCTAAGATCTCCGGAGGCCCCTCTCAAAAGAAGCCTGAAACTCGGATGGTACTTCTCTCGAAGTCGAATATCCTCAAAAGACTCGGGCGCGCAAGGCCCACGGGAAAAGAATTCGAGCCAATATAATGTCGAATATTGTGTCATCAAGGGCCCAAGGCGATTTCAGCGGGTTGACCAGTTAGGGGTTTACGACCCATCTTGTTGTGACAAGACGATTCATGATTAGTTTTTGTTTAAAATTGGCTCTCTGCGGAGGCAAACAGCAATGGCCGTTCACAGCAAACGACCCAATCGGCTCATCAAAGAAAAAAGTCCGTACCTGCTTCAACATGCCTACAACCCCGTGGACTGGCATGCCTGGAACGGGGAGGCTTTTGAAAGAGCCCGCGCAGAAAACAAGCCGATTTTTCTGTCCATCGGCTACTCCACTTGCCACTGGTGCCACGTGATGGAAAAAGAGTCCTTCGAAGATTCTGAAGTCGCTCAGCTCATGAACGAAGCCTTTGTTTCGATCAAGGTGGATCGAGAGGAAAGGCCGGACTTGGACCACGTGTACATGACCGTTTGCCAGATGATGACCGGCAGCGGCGGCTGGCCCCTCACGATTGTGATGACCCCGGACAAAAAACCTTTCTTCGCAGCCACGTATATTCCAAAAGGGAGCCGATTCGGACGCACGGGCATGATGGAACTCATCCCTCAAATCAGGGATGTGTGGAAGAACCGGCACCAAGACGTTTTGGACTCTGCCGAAAACATGACCGCCGCGCTCCAGTCCATTGAAAAAGAAAAGCCCGGAGAACTCCTTGACGCTAGTGTTCTCGACAAAGCCTATCAGGAACTCGCCCAGCGCTTCGACAAGACCTATGGCGGCTTCAGCGGCGCTCCCAAGTTCCCGACCCCCCATAACTTCTTCTTCATGCTTCGCTACTGGAGGAGAACCGATCATCAAGAAGCGTTGAAGATGGTCGAGAAGACCCTTCAGGAAATCCGGTGGGGTGGGATCTTTGACCAGATCGGGTTCGGCTTCCACCGATATTCGACCGACAAGGAGTGGCTTGTCCCTCATTTCGAAAAGATGCTTTACGACCAGGCCATGCTCGCTCTTGCTTACCTGGAGACCTATCAGGCCACCGGGAACTCTTTGTATTCAGACGCAGCAAAGGAGATCTTCACCTATGTTCTAAGGGACATGAGATCCCCTGAAGGCGGCTTCTACTCTGCTGAAGATGCGGACAGTGAAGGGGTTGAAGGAAAGTTTTACCTCTGGACGGAACAGGAGGTTCGCGAGATCCTAGCCCCGGATGAGGCGGACTTGATCGTGCGGGCCTTTCACGTCGAAAAGAACGGGAACTTCAGAGAAGAGGCGAGCGGGAAAAGCCTGGGAGCGAACATTCTGTACACCGGCAAGTCCCTTACTGATATTGCCTCTGAAATGAATCTCCCCACGGAAGAACTTAAAAAAGAGATAGAGTTAGCCCGATCCAGACTGTTTGAAGTCAGAGCAAAACGTGTTCATCCTCACAAGGACGACAAGATTCTCACGGACTGGAACGGTCTGATGATCGCTGCTCTTGCACGAGGGGCGCAGGTACTCGGAGAGAAGGCATACTCTGATGCCGCAGGAGACGCTGTGGAGTTTATTCTGAAAAAGATACGAAAACCGGATGGCCGCCTTCTCCATCGGTACCGCGAAGGCGAGGCAAGCATCACCGCGCACGTGGATGATTATGCGTTTCTTGTGTGGGGCCTCATCGAGACCTACGAGGCGACCTTTGACGCCCGATATTTGGAGACCGCTCTTGAACTCAACAAAGACCTGATCCACCACTTCTGGGACCAGCAGGGAGGAGGCCTGTACTTTACCTCCGATGACGCAGAGAACCTGATTGTGCGCAAGAAAGAAGTGTATGATGGGGCACTTCCCTCGGGAAATGCCGTTGCCATGCTCAATCTGCTTCGCCTTGGTCGGTTCACCGGCGATGCTGATCTGGAGGACCGAGCCTCCAAACTTCAGAGGGCTTTCTCAGAGCAGGTCCGCCAGTTCCCGTCAGGGTATACCCAATTCCTGAGTGGTGTTGATTTCAGCCTGGGCTCTTCCCGCGAGGTGGTCATCTCCGGTTCTCTGGGCGCAAAAGGGATGCTCGACGCTCTGAGATCGCGCTTTTTCCCCAATCAGGTCCTCCTGTTCCGTCCGACCGCAGGAGAAAGCGCGGGGATCGATGCCGTAGCCACCTTTGCGAAGAACTATGACCCCGTGGACGGCAAAGCCACGGCCTATGTGTGTTCAGGCCACACCTGCAAGGACCCGACCACCGACGTCAAAGATTTGCTCACCCTGCTGGGACAAAAGAATCCCCAATCTTGAGCGTGAATATCGCCTGGGTCCGATCTCACTTCTTTTGCACTTCTTTTGGCTTTGGCTCGTGCGCGCCGTCTGGCGCGGGAGAGTACTTGCCGTCTTCCATTCGATAGGGAATCGGCCTCAAGTGCATCCCCACATCGCTGCTTTCGGCGATTCGCCACAACCTTCCGGTCAGTGTATCCAGCATGAACTGGTCTTTTCCGGAGTCTGAAATCTGACCGAAGACAAATCTTCCTCCTGCAGCGGAAAGGACTTTGCCCTTATCCATAGTGACCTGGGTTGGCGATACCCCAAATTGGGCTTTCGCTTCTCCAAAAATTCCCAGGCTGAGAGTCAGAAATAGAACAAGAACGCTTGTGACCTTACAAAAATGCATACTTCCTGTCCTCCTTTCCGGTTATGTCTTCACTTCCCCTAGATACCCTGCTCTTGACGGGCGATGATTTCTTCTTTTAGGATTGCATATTGACAATAGGTGTCAAGCGTTTCTTCTGCCGCCGTGATGAGTGGGACGCGCTGTTCCTGTGGCGGGTTCGGTCAAAAGATGTTAGAGTGGGTAAAATGCATTTGAGGAGACACCCCTATGATTCGAGCAAAGCTCTGGTTCCGATGTGCTGCCATGCATGACCCTGTGACTCCTGTCCTTGTGCAGCCTGCCGTGATCGGTTGGGAGGCCAAGAAAAGAAAGGTGGACCTCACTATTGACCGCGCTTTCAAAGGCGATGAACTCGTCATGAGAATGAAGGGCTGGGTAACGACGGATGTGAAAGAAGTGGTGGATGTTGTCAAGAAGCACGGCTTCCTCAAAGTGCTCGATGATCGCGACCTCGTTGTGGAACTGGAGTCCCAAAAGGATTACGACAATCTGGCCCGTGATCTCGATGCTAAATTTGCCGACCAGATGAACCTGGAAAAGATTTGACCTGCCGCCCCTTTGAAAGAAGGCGAAGTCCCCATGGATAAAACAGAGATTGTCGAACAACCCATTAACGGTACTCTTGATCTGCACACGTTTCAACCGAAAGAGGCAGCATCGGTTGTGGATGAGTATCTGCGGGCGTGCCGGGAAAAAGGGATTGTTGAAGTGAAAGTCATTCATGGCAAAGGGAGGGGGGTTCTTCTCCGGACAGTCCACGCTCTCCTTGAAAAGCATCCTCTTGTTCTGAATTTCAAACTGGACACCGAGTGGTCGGGATGGGGAGCAACGATCGTTTACTTGAAGAAGAATACAGCCTAGCCGCTGACCGCCGGGGTGGCCGGTATGATCCAACGGGAAACTGCGGCTTGAA
>Ga0102851_10002232_pt1 | contig 11578 bp, 20 predicted proteins | sample Mud3Dept3metaG_FD_79558 | JGI IMG/M metagenome (GOLD analysis project Ga0102851, IMG submission 79558) | Freshwater wetland microbial communities from Ohio, USA, analyzing the effect of biotic and abiotic controls - Mud 3 Core 4 Depth 3... | ecosystem: Environmental > Aquatic > Freshwater >...
GGCTGTGCTTCAAACGGGAGCGGATAGGCGAAGGCACGTTGGGCTTGGCCCAGATATGCTCGCCTCGGCATACGAAGTCAGTTTCACTCACGATTCGGCAATAGGCGAAAGAGGAGACGGAAAGGAGTTGTTTAGCCTTATATTTTCCTCCTTTTAGCAGACCAACATTCTTTTCTGGAAGGGATTGATTTACTTTCGCCATCACAGTCGTATCTGATATTTGAGTTCCCCACCCCCCTCCTAAAAAGCAATCGCCGATATTCAGAACAAAACTCCCATTCGGTTTGAGAACCCGCCAAACCTCTTTCACCCATCGCATCGTGTTGTCAAGATATGCCTCCATTGTCGGCTCTGCGCCAAGTTGGCCGTCGATTCCATAGTCTCTCAACCCCCAATAGGGAGGAGAGGTCAGCACGAGGTCGATAGAGTCAGATTTTATCTTGGGCATTTCGTCGAAGACGTTGCCAATGCGGATGTCAGTCGTCGTCATCTATACACCTGTTCACTTTTCGGCTGCTTATTACCTCGCATTTCAGACATCCTTTCTTGTCATGGTTGGTCATGCACCGACACATCGGGCAGAGTTTCAATTCCCAGTCTCCGTCTTTGGTTGTCATATCAATCCCTCATTTTCTCGAAACACTCCAGCCCTTTCAGGTAGATAGCACGCATAACGACAGATATCTTCATTGACGGATACTTCTTTAGATGAATTACCTCAGTGCGCTTCTGCTCGTCAGGATAGATTGTAATTCCGAATTGGTTTGTATTCATAATATCACGTCTTTCTTTTTCCGAGGTTTTTCTTTCCACAGAAAGAAAAAGCTCTTTGCCGGAGATATGTGTGGGGATTGCTCTAATGCGATGGTTGCTTCACATAGATTCGCTCACATACCTCTGTCGGCTCATTCTCCATCTTCCTCCTGTTCCATCTGCTGCTGGTCTAACCATTTATCATACTCAATATCAGAGATTATGCGGCTCTGCTTCTTTTTCTCCTTTGGAGGTAGGATTGTTTTTACCATTCAACACACCTATACGCGAAATCTACCTTATGCTTTCCTTCATGTCCTTTTGACAAATCACAGGACATCCCGTTCTTTACTGAAGGGCAAGAAGAAAAAGGCGAGGGTGGTGGGGCTATTTGGGAGAGTTGCATATCTACTCCCCTCCTGCTCTTGCGAATGCCTCGCAGGGGCTTATGCGCCCACCAAATGTCCGGCCATGTTGTGTCCAGATACCAACCATGTTAATCCCCTCCAAATCCATTCTAAGTTAATTACCCCATTTAACTTTATATACCTATGCCTCATAACAGGTGTTATTTCCACTTTCTACGACTAAAAAGCCCCCCTCACCTCGTTTTTTCCGCAGTCGCAAAGATACCCACTTTCAACCAAAAGACGCTTACCGCCGCGCTGAAATACAACATATAGATATTCTTTTGAAAAGACGCAGGTGTGTTCTGTCAAAATACCAGCCTTGTTTGTTTTTCAGCTTCGCCTATCCTTGCCTGTGCTATCTTGAAATACTCCTCGTTTTTCTCAATGCCTATGAAATTACGATTAAGACAATGCGCCGCTATGCCAGTTGTTCCTGAACCCATGAACGGGTCGAGGACGACGGCGTTTTCTCTGGTCGCCAAAGTGATGAGATAGGACATGAGAGAAACGGGCTTGACGGTTGGGTGGGTGCATTTACTTTTTGCTATCTCTTTTATTATCGTTCCGTCGCTTCTTATCTTTCCTTCCATTCCCTCATTAAATTGTTTTACGGCGGTTCCTTCTTCCCACTCCTCCAGCCCCTCCTCTTTCTCCCCCTTCGCCGCCTCCGGCACGATGAGGAACGGATATACCTTTTGCACGTCGCGGGGCAGGTGCTTGATACGCTCAGACCACCAAGCGTCGAGAGAGAAATAACGGCTGAACTGTCCTTCATCATCAAATCCACGAATAGATGTGTAGCGTTCCTGTTCTGGGTTCTTCTCTGAAAATGTATTAACCGCCGCTCGAAACCCACCAGCGTTTGATGATGATGATGATATGTTTCCATCATTCAACACATCATCTTGCACGAGGAGGTTGGGAGGGAAACGGCCCTTATCAAATGATTCTGCCTCTGGTGCAAGAGTGGTTATATCGCCACTCAAAAATGAGGTCTTGCCTTCCGTTGTTTCTCCTATTGTCTTTGCGCCATGAAAAGACTTTTGTTTTGTATCACACGCATCAAAATCAGATTTATTCTGATAAGGTATCCTGCATCCATCCACATTATACCCCCCCACCCCGTATTTCATCACGTTCTCCGTTATCGAACCCTCGCAGGGCTTCTGGGCGATGACGATTGGCTCATGGGCGGGTTTAAGCTGGGAAGTTTTCCAGCCTTGCCATTCTTTTGCTTGGGGAAGTGTTGGAATTTTGATTTTTACTTCTTTACCAACAGTTCCACTTTCATAAATTGTGTTGGCTTTTGTGCAATTAGGACGCTCGTTTGGGTTGTTCTCTCCTGTTTCTTCACCCTCTCCACCCATCTTCTTTTCTATCATCATTCCTATGTCCTGCGCTTTCGGGAAACCCGAAGCATAAGCCCATTCTATCTCATCCCGAATCAAGAACCCCGCGTCCTCTATCCCGCAGGTCAGCTGATGATGGGTGCGCGTTCCGCCCATAGCGAAAAGGAAGCCGCCGGATTTTAGAACACGAAAACACTCGATAGCCCAATCTCGGTTAAACTTCTGAAATGTGTATGGCCCAGAACTCCCGTCGTTGCTATCAAAACTATCCCACTTTTTCCCCATGAACTCCAAACCATAAGGCGGGTCAGAAACAACTGCATCTATACTATTGGCCTCTAAGGTTTTCATAACCTCTATACAGTCGCCCAAGATTAATTTAGAAGTCATTTAACCACCTTTTGTCGTTACTTGCGATTGCAATACATTCTTGACAGATTTCTAAATGTTGAAATATACACCATTTCACCACTCCATAATCCCATGCGTTTTTTTCATGGCAGGCCCGATGCTTTCCACCATGCCCTTTCGGGCGCATACAGATATAGCGAGGGGGCATAGGCTGTTCTTTCAGGCAGCGTTTCTTTTGGCTTTCATCGCTGATACAATCGCAATTCATATCATCAACCCCTCATGCGCCGCATAGATTTGGAAATGCTCCAAATCATGCTCTAAATTCGGTTTGATATATTTCATAAAAAAACCTCAATCGCCCGTATAATAATCACTAACGTCATCGCCAATTTCGTCTAAGCTTTCTTCAATTTCAGATAGAGAAGGACAGCTTGGCCAGCCCTTTGCTTTTTCATAGATTTTCTTCGCGGCTTCTTGTCTTGTTTCGGCTCTAACTGCATAGACAAAGCTATCCCAAGCTCCTACTGTTAATTCTGTTATATAACATGGCATAAAAAACCTCAAAGGAAAGAATTTACTTTTGCTTCCATCCATTAACCACGAACTTCCCATAACTCCCTTTTCGTGCTGGGCGGAAGTCCCCAAGGCCAATCTTCGTGCCTGCAATATCAACAAGTTCTCTGACTGTCTTTTCAGACACTTCCTTCTCGTTGTATTCAATATCAAACTGCAACGCCCATTTATAGAAGATAGGCCGATGGCGGATATTACGCATATTCGTTCCCGGATTTACAACCGAACGAGTGTCCACCTCAAAGTCTTTGGTTTTCTTTCCATCGACTAAAATAGGAATGACCAGATTAGTCATAGGTATCTCCATAAATGAAGGCACGAGAGAACTTTTGCTTGTCGTGAAGTTCTTACGCCCTATCTTGATGTAAATGCCCGCGTCAATCATCGAGCGGAAGATGTTTTGAGAAGGGATGTAAAGATACCCCTCCGTGTCGATATATGCCCGCTCCAACGCTTCCTCTCGCGGGCTTCTCTCTCCTTTTCGATATTGCTTGCTTGTTCCATTCGAGATTTGCATCTCGGCCTCCGCTCCGAATTTCGACATCAGAAGCGGTGTCGTTCCGTTTATTTCAATTTCAACCGTTTTCATAGTTTCACCTCAATTTTTATTTACCATGCCGTGCCTAACCCCGCCATAGGCGGCCATGCGATGCCACACCCCGCCGAGCCCAGCCGTGCATTGCCCCGCCTTACCGGGTTATTCTGGGTTTGCTTCCTATCTCCATCGTTTGAAGATGAAGATGGGTTTGTTTTCCATGCCATACCTCTCCTCGCCTCGCCGGGGGGTGCTAAGCCTCGCCTAACCACTCCTCGCCTGTCCGGGGCATGCCTTGTTTCCCTCCCGCAAACGGTTGAGGAAAACGGGAGGATAATTATATCCTTGCCCTGCCACACCTGACCATGCCTGAGCCCGCCTGACCCAACTACGCCCGGCCCCGCCAAGTTTCCCTCTTGCCATTTTGAGGTGGCTAAGAGGTATAAAAAAATCAAAGAAACGCCTCCAATTCCTCCGCTTTTGTTGGACGTTTATGACACTCACACCCACAGGCCAGCCGCGCATAAGCGTCTGTGCATTTTCTGGGGGTGCAGGTGCAGGTCAAACAATCGCCTCGAAGTCATACAGGCCGTCTAAGCTTTTGGGGTAAGCTGTATCAGCGAATAGCTTGGATATTGGCTATTGCCTGACGGGGCATGTTTGGTGATTTGATATACCCACTTATCAAATACTCCGGCCTCGGAGAGAGCGCGAACCTGAGCGACAATCTGGCGGTTGCCTGTGTTCCACACTTTGGTGGCCTTCACGCCCTTGATGGTGGCGGTTGTGAATTTCAACTGCGGCTTCATCTTGGGCTTGCCATCGGGCAGGGTTACGGGGTTCCCCACCGCGTCTTCAACTGGCACGTTCACAATCTCGACCTTCTCAAAGGTTACGGCCATGCTTTCTCCATTGTTCATTTTCAGGAACTCCTCATTCCCGCCTGTGTTCTCGAATGCTCCCCAATTCATAGTTGTTTGTGTTTCCATAGTTTCACCTTAGTTTTTGTCAAAGGCTCGAAGGCCTGTATGACTGGCATTTCATATTTGTGCATACATACGCCGGATAGACGAATAGCAACGGATGGCGGCAGGTCGAGCAGGGCGGTGGGTCACGGATTGGGGCGACGAGGAGAGATTGCATATCAAGCCCTCTTTCCGTTCTCTAAATGCCGAACGATGTAAGTGTTCATCCAATTTTTCAGCTTATGACATCGTGTGCAAAGTATCATCGCATTTCGTGCGTCATCAGGCCCATCTTCTTTCATGTGCTTGATGTGGTCTATCTCAAAAGTTTCATATAATGAAGGCTTTTCGGTTCCACAGAAGAAACAGAAAGCATTAGCAAATCCATGAATGGCAAGAACAGAATTTATTGTGAGGTTTTTTCGCTCCCCAAAATTCTGAGGGGCGCGAACCCAACATAAGAAATTGCTCGTTTCCCCTTGAATTAATCGAGCCATAGCATAGTGAACAGTTTCTTTGCATAGCTCTACGCTCACATTGCCATTATCTATCTTGATTAAGCCTATGGCATTTAGCTCGGCGTATTCTTGTGGTGTGAGGTCACGCATAAAAATCACTTCTTCTTTTCCTCTTTCCATGCGGCAAAGAATTTTCCTTTTGTTTTCTCTTTATCCTCAATCACCATATCATCGCCATCTTTCAAAGCAAGCCATTCGCTGACTGGCATAGGGATAAGGAGATACAAGCTGTTGCCGAATTTTCGGATATTTGATTTCGTTTCCATATTTGAACACCAAGCATATTATAGGCATACTACTATATAAAGGTATTCTCCATAATACCTCCGCCCTGCGGGGGAGTGGAGATTATGACTTTTGAAAAATACAATTCGTCGTCGGTGTTGGATGCTGCGTTGTTTTATTTTTCTCAGGGGTTGCAGCCCGTCTTGATAAGAGAGAAAGAAAAACGACCATTCGAGGACAAATGGAATGAGAAAGAATACAAGAACGCCGAAGAAATCAGAGCCGCTTTCAAAAATCACAAAGGCAACATCGGAATACGAGGAAACATAGACGGCCTTATCGGAATAGATTGTGATGACGCCCGTTTTCGTGACGCGCTCCTTCGCGCTCTGCCGATGCTGGCCGACACGCTCCATTCAAAAGGAAAGAAAGACACTGGGCATTATTGGGTTCGACTTACAAAGCCGTTGAAAAATCAATCCGTCAGGCTGCATCTTTCTGACAAAACCAAAACCACGTTCGCAGACCTCAGAGGCATAGGCGGGCAAATCGTAGTCGCCCCATCAATCCACCCAGAAGGAGCGAAGTATCAATGGCTGAATAGCAATCCTATCCTCCCTCTTGATACGGATGTGTTCTTGGAGGCATTAGACACCGCTTGCGCGGCGGTTGGGTGTAAGAACCCATATCGGAATGAAGAAAGACCGCGCCCTAAGATAGATATTCAAACAACCAACCTATTCGCTGTTGTGAAAGAACAAGTCCGGCTATCAGATGTGCTGCCAAGCGGCTCTGATAGGGTTAATTGTATCTTCCATAAAGAGGAAACCCCCAGCGCGGCTATGCGGCTCTACCCAAAGAGCAATTCGGCCTACTGTTTTAGCTGCGGCAAGGCTGCTGATGTAATCTCAATTTACGCGCAGCAGCACCATATCGGGCAGTTCGAAGCGGCCAAAGAACTGGCCCAGAAATACTGCCCAGAAGCCCTAATTTTGAATAGTGGAAGTATGAATAGCGGAAGTGCGGTTTTGAAATCTGAAAATCAAGAAAATATCCACAATACACCCCAATCTATGAATAGTTACCGCCACACGACGGAGGTTGGCGGTTCGCAAAAACTTCCGCCAACCGCCAAACTTCCGCCACAAACTTCCCCCATTCAATTCCCAGACGTTAAACAGGGAGTTACCGCCATTCCGCCAAATTCCGCCAAGCCTGTGGTCAGCCATCTTCCGCCAACCGCCAACGCCATATATGGTGGCGGTTGGGGGATGGCGGATGGCGGTAAGCAACTGGCGGGTCATGTAGTTCCCACAAAGCTCCGTAATTTCAAACCATTAAATCCGAAGGCTTGGATTGTGAAAGACATACTTGGCGCAGGAACACTTGCGGTCTTGGGTGGCAAGCGGGCAACCTTCAAATCCACAATATCGGTCAGCTTGGCGGCCAGAGTAGCCGCAGGGCTGCCATTCTTGGGCCACCATTGCGAGAAAGTGCCAGTCCTATACATGGATGAGGAGAATGGGGACGCTCACCTTTACGACCTATTCACAGGCACGATTAAGCCATTGGGCGCAGAGTTCGAGCCTTCATGCCTTGATAACGTCCAAATCATCTGCGGGCAGGGGGTAAGCCATCTTTGGGCAACAATGGCATCTTTCGAGCCGGATGCGCCAGATTGCCCCAAACTCATTATCTTGGACGGATTGCGCCGCTTTTTGGGCGCAGCGAACGAAAATGACGCAGGGGAGGTTTCGCAGTTCATGCAGACCGCCAAATACGAAGCGGAGCGATTAGGAGCTTGTATTTTGTTCCTTCATCACGCCCGTAAGAGCCAGAATGGGGGGGCGCAGAAGGCCGATGAGTTTGAGGACGCTATGGACAGCCTGCGCGGTTCTTCCGACATCATGGCATCGGTTTCCACAGCGATGATAACAACCAGAGTAGGCGACAGCACAAAGGTGATGGTGTCCTTCCCAAAAACACGATGGGGCAAAGAGCCTGAGCCCGTAGGCATCGAGTTCGATATGATAGAGGGGTCAATTCAAATGAACATGACGGGCGAAAACAATCAATGTGATTTCGTAATGACGCAGAACGCGCAGCTTATCCGTGATTGGGCTGTTAAGGGTTTGCACGATACATTCTCCACCGATATGGTGAAGAATGGAATGGCGGGCCGATTAGGAGTGCGAACCATCGAGCGCGTTCTGCCTTGGATGATAGACGCGGGATGGGTCAGAAAGCGTGGGCGTGGTTCCTATGAGATTGACCTACCAGCCGCAGGCCAGCAGCAGATAGGATGATTGCGCGAGGAGTAATCGAAACTCCCTACTCCGCGTTATGAGCGCGGCGACTTCACCAGAAGCCTATCGCGCAGTTATGACCCGCCATCCAAATCGCCACCATAGTACCTGAAATACCGCCCACACGCCAATTCCAGCCATTAAGTCCAGTTCGGCCATATCTTACCATCTCCCACTCATAAACACCCTAAAAACCTGAAATCCAAACAATAACATGATTAGCGTCCATCCTTTTTTATCCATTGCCCCCCAATCATTCATTATGAGCATTAGAAGGGCAAAAGGAGCCACAAGCCTAAATTGTATCCATGATGCCAGAAAAGCCCCTAAAATCAATCCTACGCTCAAATACCCCCATCTGGGCCGTATGGTGCTGGAAACACCCCCAAATATTGTCGCGATTATTTGGTTGGGGAGCGAACCAGCCTCAAAAGGTAGGAAGCGAAGCTCAAACAAGTCTAACCAGTTCATAATCTCTCCTCACAACATCGAAGATGAAGGTCAATATGAATAAACCAAACCATTCGCGGTGTGTATACGCCCCCAATCCACCAAACAAGGCATAGAAGATTGGGTTCCCTAAAGAAAGTATCATCAGCAGCTGGCAGGCGGCCTGCGCGATGGCGATATTGTCAACCAACATCACCATCCCCCCAACCGATAAGAGATATCCCATTCCCATCTTATCGCCCCAAAAATAGCGTATTGCCATAGCTGGGGCCACAACCGCAAAGAAGCAGAGCAACGCGAGCAATGCGTTTCGCTCTCCTAAAATCGGCGAAACCACAGAAAGAAGATTGGGTATGCCTTTTGGATAGGTCGAATCCATCCAATACCCCGAAAGCCGGTCTGTCCCGCCGTATGTGTTCAGCACAAAATAGAAAGGTGAGCAGAAAAGCAGGGTGAGAATGAAGAAGTGTAAGGTTGGACGCATACCATCCTACCCACTCTCTTCTCTGGTAATTTTGTATGCGCCTTCTTCCACACCCATAGCCTTAATGGTTTCTTGTAAATAGACCTTTAGTTCATCATTTCTGGGCATTGGGATGATTTTACCCATGTTTGGGATGCCAAGTAGCTCTTTCGGGTCGGGGCAGGTGAACACATAACGGTTGCCTGTCTCCTTCTCCAGTTTGAACAGCGTCCATAGGAACGGCCTAACGGCTCCTGAAGGATAGGTGTGGTTCGCCAATAGGCCATCCAGGCGGGCATTAAAGCCATCCAAATTCTCCTTACCTATCAACCGCATAAGGTTCTTCAGCACTATATCCTCGCCCTCCTTGGTCCTTAATTGGCGCATCTTGGTGGTGGCGTTGTCCAAAAAACCCTGTATCCTAGCATTAAGTTTCGTCTCTTGCCACTCCGTCAAAGATTGACGGAATACCATCGTATATACCACGGTTTTCACGAAATACCGCCTCCGGCCTGGAATACTCAATCTGTTCTATTTCTGGGCTTTCTGGTTGCTCCTCTAACGATTCAAACGCTTCCTGTGGTTCCTCTGCCTGCGCACGCTCCGCAACTATCCCTACAATGATAGCGCAGCCTCCTAGCAGGAACCCTAATGAAAAGAACGCAGCCGTCCATATTTCATACAATGCAGCCAGACCAGCAACCATTGCAGTAATGAACAGGAACCCGATGATAACTGGGTGTATCTTCAGAGCGGCCAAACGCTCTCTGATGGGTTCAAGCATCCTCTACCTCCCTTAATCCCAATTTCCCCATGTGGTAGAACAAACCACCAAATAGGGAGAACGCCGCTATCAATAGTGTGTTGCCCTGAAACAACATGACCATGAAGGCAGTAATGCCGATTATCACCATCATACCGCCCAAATCAACTGCGGTAAGGTAGATTTGAACTGGTGTGTCTTTCTTGATTGTGTCATTGATGGCTTTCTCAATTTCACGCGACCTTTTTATCGAAATCATACTCCCACCCCAATCGAGCCTTCTATGAAATCATAGAACGCTGTGTCCTCCTCAATCCCCTTCTGAATGGTTAGAAGCTGGTTTTTCACCTGCGCCCGCATCTTCTCCAAATCCTCCGCGCTTTTTACAACCACCGGCCCTGCAATATCCTTGTAAACCAATAGGGTGGCGTTCTTCTCATCTCTAGCAACCACACAGGTCAGCGCGATAGGGAATGACACCGCCACTCCCTCCCCGTCCTTGGTCGCATCATGTGTTTCTTGCGTATTAACAAATATCTCCCGCCTCTGCGTGCTGCTCTTGTCGATAGCGTTCACAAGTGCCTTCTTGAAATCCGCATCGTCCAGATAGGTTTTCACGAACAACATTATCTCACCTCATTCGTTTCTTAAAATTCTCTATCAGTATGTCGAAGAAATCCATAGAGAACACTTTCTTGCCCTGCTCGCCCTGGTAATCCAGAAGCTCCTTCTGATACGCCTTCTCGGATTCCTTTCGCACGGTGATAGAAGTGTAGTCAGGCATATCTAAAACTCCGTTATCTCGAATTTCTCTATCGCCTCGCGCACAACCACATGGAGATTGTAGAGCGTGTTCACATCTATCTCGTCGTCCAAGCCGAAGAACTTCGAGTTGTCGGCACAATATGAACGGAAACTCATGTATTTATCCTGGAACTCTTTCCCAAACGCACCCCCCTTCAAAACCTTGCACTCCAGTTCAGTCCAAAGCGTTGTGAGATTGGCGATATACTCCCGCGCCTTGTCCATATCATAATCCTGCTCGTCCCCAGTCTCTTTCGCGCTCCTCATGGAGGAACGGAACTCCACCGCGCATTGTTTGATGTAATCCCAATCTCTAAGGATTATCCCGCCGTAGGAAGAACCTTGTTGCATCTCCTGCTCTTCCATATCATCCACCAACCGGTTCTGCCGCTTTCGGGGGGGGTAGCAGCACGTTATGGATATCCGCGGTCTGATTCTGTAGCGCGGATATCTGCACTTTCATCGCGTCCAAATCTGTTTTGTCAAGATACGCGATTCCCGCTCCAATGGCTGATAGAATACACGCAACTATCAGCAGTGTCTCGAACTTCTTGGTGCTGGCCATAATCTTCATCATGGCGTTGGAGAGCCAACCTTTCAGAATTGCGGATGATTCAGAAGGGCGAGCTGGTGTTGGAGTTTTGTTCTCATGCTCGAAGTCGAATCCAATAGGCCGGAATGTCTTCTCGTCAATGTAGATGACAGGTATTCCCTCCTCCCATTTCATGTGTTCGGTTTTAACCGTGAACCCGTTGGTAGGCTTGCCCTTCTCACTTATCCTGAAATTTGTTTCAATCACTCTGCCTTCGCGGAATACTTTCTCTGTGTCCACGCACCAAATCATCCCCTTATGCTCGATAACTCCATGTTCAGGCAGGAACATCTTCGGATAAAGAACACGCTTGTCCTCGGACACGATGTTGGCAAGATAGTAGTCTTTTTTGGTTCTGCTTCTTAGGAATTTAATCCGCCATCGTGTGTCTGTCCATTTGGCGAACACGAAAGACAGTATTCCGATAATAAGAACGAACCCCATTGCTGTTGCGTCATCCATAGAATCACATCATTGACTGAACTGGTCGCTTCTTCTTTTTCCCTGCGCCGAATAAC
>Ga0102851_10002233_pt1 | contig 11570 bp, 9 predicted proteins | sample Mud3Dept3metaG_FD_79558 | JGI IMG/M metagenome (GOLD analysis project Ga0102851, IMG submission 79558) | Freshwater wetland microbial communities from Ohio, USA, analyzing the effect of biotic and abiotic controls - Mud 3 Core 4 Depth 3... | ecosystem: Environmental > Aquatic > Freshwater >...
CAGAAGCGGATCGAGGCCGCGGGGGGCAAGGTCGCCGGCTCGGTCAGCAAGAAGACCCATTACCTGGTTGCCGGCGCCGATACCGGCAAGACCAAGCTCGAGGCGGCCCACAAGAACGGGGTCGCCGTGATCGACGAGGCCGAGCTCGAGAAGCTGCTCACCAGCACGTCGTGATCTGGCGCGCGACCTCGCGTACCATGGGGAGATGGGGCGAGGGATCGTCGTCGTTACACTCTGCGGTGCGTTGAGCGCCGGCTGCATCCTCCCGGTCGCGACCGGCACCCCCCTGCCGGCGACGACGCTCGGCCAGGGCCGGATCGGGTTCTCGATGAGCGGCGAGGCGCCGGCGCTCGATCTGCTCGCCGAAGGGGAGGGCTACAGCGATCTCCGCGGGGCGGCGCCGGCCGCTGCGATGACGCTCGCGCTCGGCTACGGCTTGACCGATGACACGGACCTCGAGCTCGCGGGGGAGGGCGCGTTCTACTACTTCCTGATCCCGATGCCGACCGGCGGCTCGCTCGGCATCCGCCATCACCTCGCCGCGACCGACCTGCTCGACATCGCCCTCGCAGGGAAGGTCGGCGGCGTGACGTCGAGCCAGGATCAGATGGACAGCAACGGGAACCGGGTCGACACCGGCGCGTCGGCGATGTACGGCGCCGCGCAGGCGGTGATCCAGCTCCGGCACGGCGGGGTCCGGCCGCTGGTCGCGCTCAACGCGATGCCGTTCCGGATCCGGCGCGCGATCGTCGACGAGCCGGAGTACAGCTTCCGCGGTCTAGCGGCCTCGGCGACGTTCGGGGTGATGTTCGTCGGCAACCGGGTGCAGGCCGGGCCGTACGTCACGGTGACGAGCTTCACGAGCGAGCGGTTCGCGGGCGGTGTGTTCCCGTCGTACGGGCTGATGCTCGCCATCCGACCGGACCGCAACCGCGTCCGCAAACCCGCGATGCCCGCGACGCCGTACTACGGGCCGCCGGATCCCGGCGGACCGCCGCCGGCTCCCTACGGACCGCCGCCCCCCCCTCCCTACGGACCGCCGGCGCCCGCGCCGGAGCCGGCCCCGCCGATCCCGAGTGGGCCGCCGGGGGGCCCGCCGGGCAGCGCGCCCGGCTAGCGCGGATCGACGACACGACCGACGAACAGGATCGTCCCGGTCGGGATGTCACGGATGAAGAACACGAACGGGCGATCGACGGTGAGCTCGGCCTGGGGCGGGACCGAGGTCACGCCGACGATCACGGCAGTGGCCGCAGCCGCCTCGGTGCCGCGCTCGTCGATGCCGATGAAGCCCTTGTGCAGGACGTCGCTGACGGACAGCGCACGCGTTCCATCGATGCCCGAGAAGTCCGCGGCCTCGGTGAACGCGTCGACCATGCCGAGTGCCTGCAGCGTCTCCTTGAGCCCGAGCGGCGCGTCAAACCGGAACTTCGGTAGCGTGAGCTGGACCTCGTGGTGGGTCAGCACGGACGTGATGCTCGTGAACGTCGAGCCGGTCAGGTGGGCCTCGAAGGTCGCGAGGTCATCGGGGACGACCACCACCATCGAGAGCTGCTCCCCGTCGTACGGGATCTCCGCCGCGCGGAAGCCTTCTCCGGCGCCGTAGCGCATCTCCGCGCGCTGGTAGAGCGTCGGGACCTGCGCCACGCCGGTCGGCGTCTGGAACGGGCGGTCCGCGGTGTCGCTGGCGTCGAACGGCTCGGACCACGCCGCGCTGAAGTAGATCGCGTTGGTGAGGACGAGGCGCGTGAGCTCGGTGATCGAGCCCTCGGGCAACAGGTCCTGGATCCTGTCGTTGGTCTGGTCCTCGATCCAGGCGTTGATCGTCTGACGTGACGCCTCGGGATCGGCCTGGAAGTCGAGGACGTGCAGTCCGGCGCCGTAGTTGACGGCGAGCGTATCGAGGAACGGCGCCAGGAACTCCCAGCCTTCCTGACCCCAGATCGAGTTCGCGGTGTGCAGGCGGAACGGGATCGTGTCGCCCGTCGCGGCGGTGGAGCGCGAGGCGAGGGCGAGATCGAGGGCGCTGAGGCCGGCGTGCAGGGTCGCGGGGGGCAGCGTGAAGTGGAGCGCGGCCGCCATCTGGGTCGCGGTGGTCCCGCTCGCGCCGGCATAGGTCATTGCCAGCGCCGTCGAGATCGAGTGCGGCGACATGAACAGATTGCCATCGGTGGTCCGCACCTGACGGTACAGATCGGCGGCGAACGCGGTGTTGTCGGCGACGAGCGTGTCGAGGTCGGCATCGCTGATGCTGGGGTTCAGGTTGCGCTCGAGGTCGGACTTGACCAGGGGCGGCTCGGTCGAGCTGGTGCAGGCGGATGCGAGGAGCAGGGCGAGCACGGAGCGGTTCATGAGGTGCGTCACTTCATGGGGCGTGCCGCGCACTGGGTGTGGCAACTGGGCGGAGTTGCAGCGTGCGAAACGGCGCGCGCTCGACGTTCTGGCGATCACCCGACGGCGCGGCTCAGTTTTTCATCATCCGCCGAGCGCGCCTCACGCACCGCGCGCTCACGCACGCTACCTCGAGGTCGCGCGACGCGCCGGGAGGGTCGGACAACGCGCACACCGCTTGCACTTCATCCGCTTCATGCTGGATCAGTCGACGTCCGAGAATCTCGAAGCCTCCGAACCGCAGCCAACTGCCACGACGACGACCGCGCGGACGCGCGAGCTCAAGCGGCTGCGCGACGACTCGGATCCGGACGATCCGCAGATCTGCCGCGGCGTCGACTGATCAGGGGGGAGGAGGGGGCGCGCTCGCCTTGCGCGACCACTCGGCCTTGTACGCAATTCCGAACGAGACCGCGAGGTCGTCCTGCTTCGTGCCCACGACGATGATGCCGGTCCCCTCGCGGGTCGCATCCGCCTGCACGCGGACCGAGAAGCCCTTCGCGATCGGCGCCTCGATCGCGCCGAACATCAGCACGCGATAGTCCGCGCTGGGGTTGCGGAACGCGGGGATCACGATCACGTCGTGGGTCAGCGCCAGCTTGCCGCCCGCGAGCTTGTAGCGGCCATAGAGCCGCACGCTCCAGCGCCCGACCTCGCGGACCCCGCGCGCGATCGTCCCGTCCTGCAACATCGGACTGTCGTTGTCGCCGTCCTGGTAGTCGGCGACCTCGTAGAGCATGCCGACCGAGGTGAGCAGCGAGCTCGGCCCGCACTGCCACAGCCGCACGCCGGCGCCGGCACCGATCAGATCGCGGTGCGCGATCTTGCGGCGGAGGCTGCGGTCATACGCGTTGACCGCGTAGGCGAACCACGGCCCCACGAGCGTGCGGAACAGGCCGGTGCGCTCGTAGACCTCGTTGTCGGTCGTGAGCTTCCCCATCGGCGTGCCGACGCGGCCGTACAGCCAGTACGGCTGCACGTAGATGCCCCACGTGCCGCTCCACGCCTCGAAGATGGCGCGGGCGGTGACGAGCTCGCGATCGACGAAGCCGCGCGCGAGGTTGCCGCCGATCGCGATCTCGGCCGCGACGCGCGTCGGCTGATCGCCCGTCGGCGCGGGCCCACCGGCGCGCGGGGATTGCGCGCCCGCGGGCGCGGACAGGGTGCCGATCAGGACCAGGATCGCGAGGGCTCGGGCCACGGCGACACTCTCGCACGCTGCCGTGCCTCGGTGCCCCGCGCATGGGATGGTCTCGGAGATGTGGCTCGCCCACGCCCTGACGCTGTCGCGGCTGCCGATCGCGGTCGGGCTGACGCAGACCTACGGGCACACCGCGTGGAGCGTGGCGCTGATCGCGCTCGCGGCGCTGACCGACGCGCTCGACGGCAACGTCGCGCGGTGGATGCAGCGGCGCGGCCGCACGCGGCCCGACATCGGTGGCTGGCTCGATCCGCTGGTCGACAAGATCTTCGTGGTGATCGTGCTCGCGACGATCTGGGTCCACACGCGGGACGTCGTGGTGATCGCGCTGATCGCCGCGCGCGAGATCGTGCTCGTGCCGCTCGTGATCGCGTACCTCGCCCGCCACAAGCCGGCGAGTCACCTGCACGCGGATGCCCTCGGCAAGGCCGCGACGATCGCGCAGTTTGTCGCGTGCGCGGTCGCGGTCGCCGAGCCGCGCGCGGCGATCCCCGTCGCGGCGGTCGCCGCGGCGCTCGGGCTCGCGGCGGTCGTGCACTACGTCGTGCGCGAGCGGCGCGCCGTCACGCCGTGATCTCGGGCGCCGCCAGCAGGGCATGCGGGCTCAGGACGTCGGCGATCGGCATCGGGCCGCGGAGGATCCCGCGATCGATCCCGACCATCGCGCGGACCATCCGCCGCCGGAGGAACCCGAGCCAGCGGCTGCTCGGGAACGTCAGGTCGCGCAGCCAGCCGAGGACGCGCGAGTCCCCCTGGAACAGCGGCGTCAGGGCGCGCGTCGCGAACTGATAGAACGCGAGGTGGCGGCGGCGCGAGGCGGAGTAGGCGGCGAGCGCGCGCGGCACCGTCGGCTCGACGGCGATCGCATCCGCCAGGGCGACCGCATCGAGCAGCGCGAGGTTCGCGCCCTGACCGAGCTGCGGACTCGTCGCGTGCGCGGCATCCCCGATGAAGACGATCCGGTCGGCGTGCCACGGCCACATCGCGACGTCGCGGTAGCGCGTGAACAGCACCGACTCGAGGTCCGACAGCGTGTCGAGGATCGGCTCCGCGCGTTCGTCGACGCGCAGGACCTCGTCGCGCCACGCGGCCAGGCCCGCCGCTCGCCACGCGTCGACGCGATCCGCGCGCAGGCTGTAGAACATGCTGAGGCACGAGGTGTCCTTGCCCGGCGGTTGCCCCGTCGGCAGGAAGCCGAGCATCTTGCCCGGGCCGTCGACCACCTGGTGCAGCGTGCGCTCGGCGGTGAACTTCGTGTCGTCGACGACGAGCCACAGCGCGCCCCACGGGTACGCGGTCGACTTCACGCGCGGCGCCTCGCCGTGGAGCTCGGACACCGAGCCATCGGCGGCGATCACGAGATCGAACGGGCCGTGGCGGGTGCCGCGATCGTCGACGAGGGCGCGTCCGCGTGCGGTCAGCTCGCTCCGCACCACGGCGACGCCACACTCGATCGCCGCGCCCGCGGCGCGCGCCGCGGCGAACAGCGTCTCGAACAGCACGCCGCGGTGGATGCCGAGGCCGTACAGCCGCGGATCGATGTCCGCGTAGGGCAGGGCGACGAGGGGCCGGTTCCCGCGCCGCACGCACAGCAGCCGATCGATCCGCGCACCGCGCGCGTGGACCTCGTCGAGGGCACCGATCCGCGCGAGCGCGACCTGCCCGGTCGGCTGCAGCGTGATCCCCGCGCCGATCGGCCGGGGATCGGCGACGCGCTCGAGCACGGTCACCCGGTGCCCCGCGGTCGCCAGCAAGGTCGCAGCTGCCGCACCCGCCGTGCCGGCCCCGACGACACCGATGCTCAGCGGTTGATCCACCGCCACCCTTTTCGCATAGTGCGCCCCCATGAAGATGCCGCTGCTCGTTGTTTCGTTGCTGTCGCTCGTCGCCGCGGCCTCCGCGCCCGCCGCGGCGAAGGGCCTGACCGTGGACGACATGCTCGCGATGCAACGCGTGGGCGCCCCGGTGGTCTCGCCCGACGGCCGGTCGGTCGCGTTCGCCGTGCGCGAGACCGACTACGAGGCCAACCGCGGCCGGTTCGACGTCTGGGTCGCGACGCTCGACGGTGCGAGCCTTCGCCGGCTGACGACCCACGCCGAGAACGACACGGATCCCGCGTGGTCGCCCGACGGCAAGGCGCTCTACTTCCTGTCCGCGCGCAGCGGCAGCTCGCAGGTCTGGCGGATCGCGCTGTCCGGCGGCGAGGCCGAGCAGGTCACCAAGCTCGGCACCGACATCAACGGCTACGATCTGTTCCCCGACGGCAAGCGCCTGCTCCTCGCGATCGACGTGTGGCCCGGTGCCAAGACGCTCGGTGACTCGATCAAGCACGACGACGACCAGGCCAAGTCCAAGGTCAAGGCGCGGATCTACGACCAGCTCCTGTTCCGCCACTGGGACCAGTGGGAGGACGGCAAGTTCTCGCACCTGTTCGTGTGGACGTCGCCCGAGCTCGGCGGCAAGGCCGACGACGCGCGCGACCTGATGCCGGCGCAGACGACGGACTCGCCGACCCACCCGTTCGGCGGCATGGAGGAGGTCGACATCTCGCCCGACGGCAAGACGATCGCGTTCGTGATCCGCAACAGCGGCAAGGCGAACGCCTACCAGACCAACACCGACGTGTTCCTCGTTCCCGCCGACGGCCGCTCCAGGCCGATCAACGTCACCGCCGACAACAAGGCCTACGATTTCGAGCCCGTGTTCTCGAAGGACGGCAAGTCACTCGCCGTGCGCCAGATGAAGCGCCCCGTGTTCGAGGCCGATCGCGAGCGGCTCACCGTGATCGACGTCGCGACCCGCAAGGCGCGCGTCCTCACCGAGAACTGGGACCGCTCCGCCGGGGGCATCGCGTGGAGCGCCGACGGCAAGACGATCTTCACCGATACCGCGAACCTCGGGCACCAGGCCCTGTTCTCGATCGACGTCGCAACCGGCAAGGAGAAGCTGCTGGTCGAGAAGGGCACCAACACCGGCGCCCGCGTCGCCGGTGATCGCCTCGTGTTCGTGCGCGACACGCTCAAGATGCCGGCCGAGCTGTTCACCAGCAAGCCCGACGGCTCCGACCTCCGTCAGCTCACGCACTTCAACGATGCGCGCGTCGCGAAGATCCAGTTCGGTGACTACGAGCAGTTCACGTTCAAGGGCGCCAAGAACGAGACCGTGTACGGCTTCGTGATGAAGCCCGCGGGCTACACCGGCGGCAAGGTCCCGGTCGCGTTCCTGATCCACGGCGGTCCGCAAGGCAGCTTCGGCGATCACTTCCACTACCGGTGGAACCCGCAGACCTACGCGGGCCGCGGCTACGCGACCGTGTTCATCGACTTCCACGGCTCGACCGGCTACGGCCAGGCGTTCACCGACTCGATCAGCGGCGACTGGGGCGGCGCGCCGTACGAGGACCTGATGCTCGGCCTCGACCACGCGCTCGCCACGTACAGCTACCTCGACAAGACCAAGGTCGTCGCGCTCGGCGCCTCGTACGGCGGCTTCATGATCAACTGGATCAACGGCCACACCGACCGGTTCAAGGCCCTCGTCTGCCACGACGGTAACCTCGACGAGCGGATGGCCTACTACGACACCGAGGAGCTGTGGTTCCCCGAGTGGGATCACGGCGGCCTGCCGTGGGACAAGCCCGAGAACTACACCAAGCACAACCCGATCGATCACGTGAAGAACTGGAAGACGCCGACCCTCGTGATCCACGGCGGCCTCGACTACCGCGTCGTCGATACCCAGGGCATGTCGACGTTCACGGCGCTGCAGCGCAAGGGTGTCCCGTCGAAGTTCATCCACTTCCCCGACGAGAACCACTGGGTTCTCAAGCCGCAGAACAGCAAGCTGTGGCACGACGAGGTCCTCGGCTGGCTCGATCGCTGGACCAAGAAGTAGACCCGGCGCGTCCGTCGGGGTGAGGCCGACGGTGCGGCACTGACACACCCGACGACGGCGCGCACGCATCAGAGAGAATCGGAGCCCGCGTGGCGCTCCGTGACCTCGCGCCGTGCGCCCGCGCTCGGCGCCCGCCTGGCACATCGCTTGAACCGCACAGGAGCGGAGGAGCTCATGCGCACCATGCCCAAGGACGGAGGCGCCTCGTCGTCGTTCTGGATCGACGCCGACGTCCCCAGCTATGACACCAGGCCCGAGGCCGAGACCGACATCTGCGTGATCGGTGCGGGCATTGCTGGCCTGACCGTCGCGTTCGAGCTCGCGCGCCGCGGCGTCCGCGTCAGCGTGCTCGACGATGGCCCGATCGGCGGCGGGGAGACCGGCCGCACCACGGCGCACCTCGCCTCCGCGGTCGACGACCGCTACTTCCACCTCGAGCAGAAGTTCGGCCGAGGCGGGGCGAGGATCGTCGCCGAGAGCCACACGACCGCGATCGACTACATCGAGGCGATGGCCCGCGAGCTGACGATCGACTGCGACTTCCGGCGTGTCGACGGCTACCTGATCAAGCCGCCGGGGCATCACCCCGACGACCATCGCGACCTCGATCGCGAGCTGGTCGCCGCGCATCGCGCGGGCCTGCCGTGCGAGATGGTGCCCGCGGGACCGCTGCCGTTCGAGACGGGACCCGCGCTGAAGTTCCCGAACCAGGCCGAGTTCCATCCGCTCAAGTACCTGCGCGGCGTCGCGGCCGGCGTCATCGACCTCGGCGGCAAGATCCACACCGGGGTGCACGTCCGCTCGATCGAGGCGGGGCGGCCGCTCACGCTCGACCTGACCAGCACGATCGCCGGGGAGCGTCGGATGCTCGCGCGGGTCGCGATCGACTGCACCAACGGCGCGGTCACGAGCCCCTTCCGCCTGCCGCGGCGCCAGGCGAGCTATCGCAGCTACGTGCTCGCGTTCTCGATCGCCGAGGGATCGATCCCGCACGCGCTGATCTGGGACACCGCGGTCCCGTATCACTACCTGCGCGTCGCGCGTGGCGCTCACGGCGGGGACGTCCTGATCGTCGGCGGTAACGACCACCGCGTCGGGCACGGCACGCCCGAGGATCAATGGTCCGAGCTCGAGGCGTGGACGCGCCAGTGGATCCCCCGGGTCGGGCCCATCGTGGCGCGCTGGTCGGGACAGATCGTCGAGCCGGCGGATCACCTCGCGCACATCGGCCGGAGCCCCGACCTCGAGCACGTCTACGTCGTCACCGGCGACTCCGGCAATGGCCTGACGCACGGCACGATCGCCGGCCTGATGATCCCCGAGATGCTGCATGGCAAGCACCCGCGATGGGAGCGGGTCTACGATCCGCGCCGCAGCCACCTCCACGCGGCCGGCACGTTGCTCAAGGACGCGAGTTTGGCGTCGGCGTCGTACACCGACTGGCTGCGCCCCGCGGACGTGACGTCGGTCGACGACATCGAGCCGGGCGAGGGCGCGACGATGCGGCGAGGGCTCCACCTGATCGCCGTGTACAAGGACGCGGGCGGCCAGTGCCACCTGCGCTCCGCGACGTGCACGCACCTCCGCGGTGTCGTCCGCTGGAACGCCGCGGAGAAGACGTGGGATTGCCCGTGCCACGGCTCGCGGTTCGATGCGTATGGCCGTGTGCTCAACGGCCCCGCGCCGGGTGACCTGCTGCCTCTCGAGGCACCTGCGCACGATCGCCAGCCGGTCGCGGAGAGGCCCGCGGTGGTGCCGGCGCGTGATGACGACGAGCTCGTGCCGGTGATGCAGCTGGCACCCGAGGCTTGAAACCAAGGAGGCACATCATGGGACACCGTCTAGATCAGGGAGACATGCTCGACTTCCTCGAGGAGTCGAAGCTGCGGCGGCTGCCGCTCCACATCGTCCTCAAGAACGGCGACGAGTTCGAGGACCGGGTGACTGACATCGGCAAGCTCGAGGGCGAGGACCACGTCGCGTTCGCCAGCCACGGCTTCACCGCCGTGCGACGGATCTCGAGCATCAAGCGTGCGTTTCCGATCGAGTACACGTACGCCGGCAAGCACTAGCGAGCGATGATCTCCGGCGGCTCACCCGGCGTCGGCGGGTCCATGCGTGGGGGCGCGGGCGACGGTGGATCCTGCTGCGGCGGGGCCTCGCGGGGGTCGGGTGGCGGAACCTCGAGAGGCGGGTCCTCGCGCGGTGGATTGTCCGGGGGGATCTGCGGCCGATCCGGGTCGGGCGGCTGGATCGGCGACGGCATCGGGGGAGGCGGACCGGGCGGCTCGCCGGCGCACAGGGAGCGCGTGGGCTCGGTGGTGACGAACAACATGCGCGGACCGGATGCAAATGAGCGACCGGGGCCTCGCTGCGGCGCCGACCGGGGCTGGCACGGGGGATGCTCCATGATCTCCCCATGGACATTCTCATGTGGCTCATCGTGGGTCTCGTCGCGGGCCTGCTCGCGTCGATGATCGCCGGCGGCACCGGGTACGGCATCATCGGCGACATCGTGGTCGGCATCGCCGGCGCGTTCGTCGGCGGCGCCCTGTTCCGCTACGCGGGATGGCACACCCCGTTCGCCGGGATCGCGGGGGTGATCTTCGTGGCCTTCATCGGCGCGATCGTCCTGCTCGTGGCCATCAACCTCATCCGGAGCGCGACGACCCGAAGCCGACGGACCTAGCTCACCACATTGCACGCAGCCGGGCGGCGACGTCGACGATCCCCGTCGGCGCCGCCGCTTCGAGCTCGTGAACGCCCCGGCCCCGGACCACGCGCTCGAAGCGATCGAGGATCGCGTCGGGCAAGAACCGAGATCTGGGCGCGTAGACGTGACGGTCGCCGTGGCGGTGCTGCTTCTCGACGAACATCCGCAGCGGCTGGACGAGGTGGAGGTGGTCGCGCGCCCGCGTCATCGCGACGTAGAGCAGGCGGCGCTCCTCCTCGAGTTGATCCGTGGTTCCGACGCCGAGGTCCGACGGGATCCGGCCGTCGATCACGTCGAGCACGAACACGGCGCGCCACTCCTGGCCCTTCGCGGAGTGGATCGTCGAGATCACGAGCCAGTCCTCGTCGAGGTGCGGCGGTCCCGCGTAGTCGCCGGTCGCGCTCGGTGGATCGAGCGTCAGATCCTCGAGGAACCGCGCGCGCTCTGCGTACGTGCCGCCGATCGCCTCGAGCTGCGCGAGATCGCCCAGCCGCGCGTCCGCCGCGTCGTAGCGCTCGACGAGCAAGGGCTCGTAGAACGCGCGGACCCGGCCGATCTGTCCCGCCCACGTGGCCGACGGCGCGGCGAGCTCGAGCAGCAGCTGACACAACGCGGGCCACGCCTCGCGCGCACCGGCCGGCGGCTTGAGCGTCTGGAGCTGGGTCAGCGACGGAGGGGACACCGCCGTGATCGCGTCGACCGCGCGGCGCGCGAACGCCGGGCCGACGCCGGGTAGCAGCTGGACGACGCGAAACCCCGCGATCGGATCGATGGGGTTCTCGGCCCAGCGCAGGAACGCGAGCAGATCCTTGACGTGCGCGGCCTCGAGGAACTTGAGCCCGCCGTACTTCACGTACGGGATCCGACGGCGACCGAGCTCGAGCTCGAGGAGATCCGCGTGGTGCGCGGCGCGGACGAGCACCGCCTGATCCTTGAGAGCGAGGCCGGCCTCGCGATACGCGAGCACGCGCTCGACGACGTAGTCGACCTCGCCGTTCTCGTCCTCCACGATCGCAAGCGTCGGACGCTCCTGGGACGCGCGACTCGACCGCAGGGTCTTCGCGTGGCGCTGCGCGGCGCGCTCGATCACCGCGTTCGCGGCCGCGACGATCGGGACCGTCGAGCGGTAGTTGTCCTCGAGCGCGATCAGCACGGCCGGGGTCGTGAACTTCGACGGGAACTCGAGGATGTTGTGCACCGTCGCCGCGCGGAACGAGTAGATCGCCTGCGCGTCATCGCCGACGGCGGTGACCCCGCGGCCGCTCGGGGCGAGCGCGATGATGATCTCGGCCTGCAGCGCGTTGGTGTCCTGGTACTCGTCGACGAGCACGTGATCGAACCGCGCGCGGATCTGGGCCGCGACCTCGGGCG
>Ga0102851_10002236_pt1 | contig 11564 bp, 25 predicted proteins | sample Mud3Dept3metaG_FD_79558 | JGI IMG/M metagenome (GOLD analysis project Ga0102851, IMG submission 79558) | Freshwater wetland microbial communities from Ohio, USA, analyzing the effect of biotic and abiotic controls - Mud 3 Core 4 Depth 3... | ecosystem: Environmental > Aquatic > Freshwater >...
AGTAAAACTCCCACGGATTTTGCATCAATAGACATGAGTACCCATAATATGGACCTATAAAAATCGATGAATCCTTCTATCATCTTTTCATCCTATTGATCTGGGCGTAGAGTGCGGACCTTTCCTTCCCAAACTTGTGTGCCCTATCCCGAGCATCTTGGCATGATGAATAAGCAGCATCCTCGATCCGCCTATACTCCCGCTGATAGTCAACGATAATAAGCCCCAGGGCCATGGCGGACAGGATAAGGCAGGTTATGAAGCCGGATGCAAAGTTGTTCATCCCCTTGCCCTCCAATATACCCTTGCTTCGTACCCCCATTCTCTTCTTTTCATCCATCGTGTTTTCCTTCTTAGCCTACACCGTTTTAACGCAAGGTCAGCTTCCTTAATTGAGTCCTCCAACATTACGCAATTCATGATTGCTGTCGTTTCTCTGTTTCTAAATATGGACACTTCATAACCTACTCCGGTTCCATACTGAGCTATCATTGTTTCCTCCAATACTGGATTAACTCAATGATGAGGATGCCCAGTAACAGCGCCCCGGCTATGGCCGTGATCGGCTCTATATGCCCTCCCCTGCTATAATCTATTACCGTCCATGGGTTCATGTTTTGCCCTCTAGATATTCAAAAAGTCTTTCTGTCTGCCATTTTCGTTCTGCGTCCCTGGCTGCGGCCCCGGCCCAGGCTGCGGCCCAGGCTGCGTCCCCGGCTGCGTCCCCGGCTGCGTCCCTGGCTGCGGCCCAGGCTGCGGCCCCGGCTAATCCCATTTCCTTACGATCAATTTTTCCGTTTACAAAATCCCTGGCTGCCTGAATTGCTTTTCTTGGCCGAGCATCATTGGGAAATTCTTTTTCAAAAATCGGTAAAACTCTTTCGGCGCAATCCGCCGCAAATAATCGAGCCGTTCTTTCGTTCCATGTTTCTACTTGTTTTATAAGCCGGGCTTCCTGGAACACAACCTTTTCCTCATCAACAATGAATTCTCCTCTTCCCTCGGCCTCATATATTTCTTCGTTTAGCCAAAAAATTAAATCCTCTCTTCGACAAAGGTGATAGCCACTTTCACATGGTTCAATTTTTTCAATCTTCGGCATCCACTTTCCAGGATTTCCATTTTTAGATAGATGCCATTTACCTATACCGCCATTACAAGCAACTCCACCATTTCCCAAAACTTTATAATATTTCATGTTGCCCCCTAATAATTTACGATATTTTCAAGCTGTGAAACGTCGGATATAACCAAATATGGTATTGATTCCCGGAATAAATCCATCCTGAACTTCTGCTGGTGATGACTGAGCCTTCCACCCGGAGCCTTGATTTCAATGAAAACTGTCTTCCCATTCTTGCAGCAAATAAGATCACTCATACCCTTATGACTCCCCAAGGATTGTTGAATACGGAACACCAGCCACCCCTTATATTGCATCAAATCCCGAACTTGTCTCAAAACGTCCCGCTCTAACATTACTTTATCTCCCACACATGGCGCGGTATTCTCTTATTTTAATCCGACGCGCTTCATTTCGGCATTGGATATGCGGGTATTTCGTATGGGAATAACATTGTATAATTTCTTCTTTTCCGCAAAGCTGGCATTTGATTTTTCTGACCTTTTTCCCCCCGTTGCTGCCGCTATTACCGTGGGCCTTGTTCCATTCAAATTTTCTCTCTTCTGGAAGGCTAGGAATGCGCCGATCCGAATAAATATCATGATGCGGATTGGTGCAGCGGAGGCGGATTGATTCCATGCCACAATCGAAATCCCGGTATGGTCCCTCAAACCACATTGCGCCCTCGCAAGTCGGGCACTTCACATCAACCTCCATTCTTCGGACATTTGAATTTTCATCAGATTTCTATTATTGCTAAAATCTTTGGAATCATCCCACCATTTGATTGTCCTGTAATTATGAACAATATCGAAACTCTAACTCCCAAAATGAAACTTACCCCTCTTATGCCCTAAGCACAGATCACATTCATCGGCGCGGAGTAAATGTTTGCATCGCTTATCGTTCATTTCATCTTCCCGTTGCCCTGGATTTAGTCTCAGGATACGCCTCAACTCCGGGGATATTTGTCTTTCCCTTCATTGCTGATACTATTTTCCCAATAGCTACCTCATCGGGAATCATAAGTTCGCGGGGAATCAGGGACGCGTTTATGATTCTGAATTTCCAATAAGTCACCATGGCGATTCCCTTTGTCTCAACCTTGAGAGTGGGAGGAGTAGATACTTCGACCACAACGGGTTCCTCTTTGGCCTGAATAGCTCCATTAATAAGCTGCACGGCCTCGTCCTTGGCCCCGGATGCTTCCAGGGCCGCAGCCTCCGCCATTTTACGCTCCTCTTCCTCCTGCCGGCGCTTCATCTCTGCTTCAATGGCTTCTTTACGTAGACGCTCTTCTTCGGCCCTTCTGATCCTCTCTTGTTCTTGCTGGTAAGCTGTCATCTGGCCGTTTAGCCAGCTCTCTCCGACAATAAGAGGGGCTTCAAGTTCCTTTTTCTTTCCAACGGCCGTTTTGTGGGTATGGAAGGCAGCCGATATGATTGGGTCCATTGTGTCCGCAATCTTTTTGCGTAGTCCTTTTATGATGATAAAGAGTTCATTGGCACGGGTCATGCTAGCTTGATCCTTAACCACAATCAGTTTAGCCTGGTCAGGGATCGGGATTACTTCTCGGCTTACTGATTGGATAGGGTCCAATGTTACCTGTTCACTCACTGTTTCCATTCTCCCTCCATTTTTTTAGGCCGGCAAGAAATTTTAAGAACCGTTCCGTTGGATCACAAACCTCAACAAACTTAAAAGTCCCATCTGACCCAAGATAAACATCCCCGCAGCGTTCAACCTTTTCACCTTGACTTTTAAGACCGAAGAGATAGGCCGGAGCCTGAAGTTTATCCGATTCATGGGGCTGACCGCTTTTAATATCAATTACCCAATTCCATTTGGAATCAAAGAAGCCAATCTTGTCGGCTCTTCCGCAATATCGATATTTTTCATGGAAAAAACTGATTTCGCTTTGAAGGGTTTTCCACCTGGTAATCCTCTTGAATGATCGATATGCTTCCAAATAACCGAAAAGGTTTGGATCAACGGAGGATTCATCGAGTTCTTCCGAATCTTCCCATTCGGTTATCAGGTGAATGAGTTTTCCCTTTCGGAGATAGTAAGCGTGGGCAGGCCAGCGGGGAGCGAGAAGGGCGCATATTTGAGTAGTCCTGGGTATCCGCTCCCCGTTGAAAAACGCCCGGCCATTAGAATCATAAACTAGAGCCATCTTTTTCTTTCTTTAGCGCAAGATTTATGTTCAGATGTTTTATCTTTACTAATATACATTAATTTAGGATCATCATATTTTTTACATCTTGAACACCAAATCCAATTAGCATGGATGGTGAACTACAACTTTTTTAGGTAATGGATATCCAAGTGCTTTTTCCGCAATTAATCTTGATTCTGTTATATATCCATGACTATTGGCCATAGGATGATCACGAAAAAGGATTTGAACATATCCATCTTCAATTTTTCTTCCGCCATTCCAATTTGGATTATCACTACCGTATTGATTAAGTTTCTCCATACGTTTTATCCTTCACTACCTGGAATTCTTTCGGCATTTTCAAGAGCGACAATTTCTCTTCCCATTTTACCTTGGCGCCATTCGAGTTTCATCTGAAGGCCGGAGCCGCGCTCCTTGGTGGCAATATCTCCGATCGTCTTTGAAAACGTGGTATATGAAACCTTGTCCCCGCAAGTCACGCGGAACATCTCCCAGGTCTGACCCTTGCGGGAGCCCTCCTTGAACGTGCCCGTTGTCAGGTGGACATCTTCGATTGTGGTAATGATGGTTTGATTCTCGGTGGACGGTGGGGATTGACCGTTGGATTTCTTTTGGGGCTCCTGGAGGGGAGGCTTTTCTCCTTTGCTTTTGTATTCGATGCCCTGCACCTGATCCCTGTCGATTCCTGCGAACGCTTTAAGGTCTTCCCATGTCAGGTTCCTTATTCCCAGGAGGCGGGTGATTCCGTTGGCGAGACAGTTTGTATATGCGGACATCTTCACATCGCGCTTGTCGATTGCGGAAATCGGTTTTTCTTTTTTCTCTTTCTTGCCCTCTTCCCCATCAACCCAATCATATTTTTTAAAAAATGGGTCTTTGGATGACCTGGAACCATCGACCTCGATAGACCGGCCAGCGATTGAAAATGATCCCCTATAGGTAAAGGTAAAATGCCCATCTTCCTCTACATCATATCTTGGTTCATCAATCCTCCAGGAGATATTGAACAGCCCAGCTACCTTCTCCGCCCCCGACCCTTGGAGGTAGGGCCTACCTTGCTGATTCGTCCAGTCATGAGCATTGGTCACGGCAAGAGCCATATTCTTAATGGCCTTGATCGCATTTATCCTAGCCTCTGCCCCCTTTGCCATTTCGACGATGCTTTGGACTGGCAAAGTCGAAAGAATATCTTCTCTATTCTCTTCCATTTTCCTCCACCTATTTTTCAAAAATAGTTAGTTCAAAAATTTTTCCATAGGCATCCTTGCATGGTAAAATAATCCATTTAGTGCCGTTGTTTTCCATAATTTCTAAACACATAGCTTCCGCTAAGTCAGCAAGGCATTTCTGGCAAAAATCATAAATTTTTATTTCCCTTTTTACGGACATATCCCCTCCATCAATTGAAAGGATCATCGCGATATAATCTCCTCATACATTTTTCGCAAATAGATGAAGATGATTTAATCGGAAGCCTTTTCCCGCATTCTACGCAAGTCCATCTTTCTCTACCCCGATTATCAATAGATGGACAATCACCTGCTTCATGGCCACAACATGGATAATCCTCACATTTAGCCACTTTAATTCTCCTTATTAGAATCCATTGGACCGGCCCCCCACCCCCAGTTCACCGGTCAGTTTATCCCACAGGTTATCTAATGATTGCCGATGGCCCATACAGGGCCACTTGGATGCTGTTCCAGTTTGAATCTCCCGCGCCATAGGAGCACACGTTCCGGGAATCTCTTTTCATTTGACGCTTCAGTGCTTCCTTGAATTCAGCCCGGCGCACCTCCAGGACGGAACACTCTCCACATAATTCCCACCATGATTTACAGCTTGGACACATTTTTCCGCTCCAACCTATCCAGAATTCCATATCTTTTGAGAAGATCCACCACTTCATCGACGAAAATATTGCTTTTAACCCGGTCATGCCAAAGGTATCTGCACTTCGGAGAGCAGAACCTTTGCCCCTTTTTGGGGTTTTGAATCTCAAATTGGCATGTCTGACAGTTCACTTTATTGCTCTTTCTTGGCGTGTACACGCGCCTTGGTTCAATTATTTCCTACCTTCCAGTAGGATGATATGTCTTTATGCTTTTTCGCACGTTATCTCCGTGAGATTTGAGACTCACCGTTGACGCATTACCCGGGCCACTACCCTTCAGCCCGGTCCCTCTGCTTTGTTTTCAGCGGATTTTCATTTTAACCTCCTTCTAGGGAGGGAAGTTTTTTATCTCCCTAGCCTGCAACGGATATTTATCGTTTAGCATGGTGACGAGCGCCTTGAGGTCGTGACTGGCGATTGCGTATTCAATCCCGCGCCACAGTTTGGACGAGGCCTCATCCTCCCAACACAGACAAAAATCTTCCTGATTCGTGGGCTTCGGGCAATCCTGATACCGCTTACACGTTGAGCAGATTTTCAGGGAATCAGTTTTCATTTCCTTCTCCCCCTCCATCCCATAGGTCCGAGAAATGCGATAGCCACCGCGACGGATCCGATCAAAAGGATAACTATTAAATAGAGGATTATAACGGTATCCATCAAATACCCCTAATCGCAGCAGTAAAAAATGATTGCGAACCAGAACGGGAGGGAGAATAAAAAGGACAAGATTACTCCTTTAGCTCCCGCGAATCGATCAACCGGAACTTGATATTTACTTTGAGCTATCATAAGAAATCCTTCCCTCCCCATTCAAGGGGAGGGGATCGGCTAAACGGTAGGCAATTCGGCAGGTACTTCTTTTTTCTCTCTGGGCTTCCGGGGTTTCCGGGGTTTCTTCACCCTCGGGCCTTCGGGCTGATCTGCATCCTTCTCTGATCTCACGCCTAGAATGGCCTCATAAATGTTAGCCCCATTGATGACGGACAGAAAAACATCCTTGGCCTGTTCCGCGTCCATGGCCTCGACGATCCGCTCGCCCATCTTGACCAATACTTCCTTGTCCTCCATCTGTTCACCTCCTTTCACTTTGATTTGACTAACTCTTAGGCCCTGCGTACCACCATATCACCAGTGCCCGGACCGTGTAGATCGTAATCATCCCCATTGAGTCGGACCCGGATCTTGCTACCATTCAGCAAGTGCGCTGGGAAGGTATGACCATCATACCCCTGTTGATCGTCTGCCACCTGATCGGGGACGATGCAGCTTAAATTTTGCATCCGGGTAACACCTAAATGCGCCTGGAACTTCCTTTCAAATGTGTATTTCATTTTATCCTCCTAAATTATTCTTATCCTTTTTGGATAAATATTAATTAATGAGTATGCTTTTTCTTTGCTTGTCATCATCTTTTTCTTCCCAGTAAGCGGTCTTACATTTTGGGCATTGACGAACATCTTCTTTCCTGGGTATCCATTCCCAATCACATTTTTTGCATTTAAGTTTTATGATTTTAATTTCCATTAATTTACTCTTAAGTTTACTTACAAGCAAGTCAGGTGCCAATATTGTAACTTATTGTAATCATTATTATTGTCTGTTTTTATGCACTAATTTTTTGTAAATATTTCTTTCACTATTTTGTGAATTATCTGTGAAATTGATGTGAAATAGTGTTGATTGTTAAATAAAGTTCAATGATATTATGAAATTAAGAAATCCACAGAAAATTCGTAAGGAAACATTACAAAAATTCCCAAATAAAAAAGCCCGGATTCTGCCCGGGCTTTCTGGTTCATCAAATTATGTCCTCCGAAAAATTATTTTTTAGCCTTGGACATCTGCTCTATAGTCGATGATTTCTGCGCTGACCCGGCGCTGCTCCCGAAGAAATATTGAACCACGGAACCGAATCCCATAGAAAGGGCGCCAAAGAGCATATAGATTACCCCACTTGAATCCTGGGGAACGTGGACGAAGATAAGAACCCCGAGCAGCCCGAAGAACCCACAGATAAGAGTCCAGGCCAGGAAGTAGAGGTTGAGGTCAAGCTTCCCAGTGGCCGCAACGATAGCCTTTTCCCTCTCTCTAGCACTCTGAATATCGGCAAGCTGAGCCTTTGTATCCATGAGTTCAAGCTCCCGCATCTTCAGCTTGAATTCGTTCTCAGCCGCCAGGACCTTGAATTTCCACTCGTCCGGAGGACCGGATAGGAGTTGCTCGACATTCTCCGGGGTCGCTTCCTGCTCGGTTATCCCCAGGACCTTGGCGAGAAGAGAAATCCCCGTCCCAGCCAGGCTTCCGACCGGGCCTCCTATAGCCCCCCCAAGCACCGGGGCAATAGTCGCGATCTTCGATGCTATTTCTTTCCAGTCCATTACACGCTCCCTTCTTCATGATCCCGGGCGATGACTCCGGGGTTATGTTCATTCTCTGAGTCCCAGTTCGCAAACTGAAAGTTTTTCCCCATGTAGCCCTTATCCGGGACCCTTCCCCATGCGACCAAAAAATAATATTTGTGGGATGGCCTGAAGACGAAATTCCTTCTCTTCCACTCACCGATGGTCCCCCTACGGATATGCTGCCCTCGGATCCAGGTTTTGTGGTAGGTCAAAATGCCATTGTAAAAATTGCTGTGCACTCCCCGGATCCATTCATGGGGACCCTTCCGGCTCCACCATACCCATTTCCCGTTCGCCTTGGAAAAATACCCCATGCGGACATCGATCAAGGTTTGGGCTTCCAAGACGTTTACGCGGTCGGCATCCTCGAACCATCGCCAGAAGGGATTACGGAAATCGTCATCGGTTGGGAAATCGGCATCCCCGGCGAACCATTTCCGAAGGCCGGCCAGTTTGATGGAGAACCAGATGATGGTCCTCATTTTTTTATCCGGTCCAGGAGTTCATCGAATTTCGCCTTGAACTTCTTATTGACCAGATAATTGAACACCCCGACCAGGACGACCAGGAAAACCAGCGCCCCGATCCCCGCGAATACCATTGCTCCGGTTGACGGCCAGTTCATATTTCTTCTCCTTTTTCATGCCCTCAATAGGGGAATGTCTTACTTGAATTTTTCCGTCTTGGTAAGCTCCGCGACGGCCCTGGAAACCGCTGCGTCGAATTTCGACTGCGCGCTCTGTGCCCGGGAGATGAGCCACCCCTTGAAAATGACCCCCAGAATAACCCCGATTGCCAACCCACCCACAAGGGCAATCCCGACGATGACGATCTCGGTCCACATTTGAAACCCCCTTTTATTTGGTAACAAACATTGACAGCAACCAGCAGAATAATCCCCACCAACCAAATGATATTCTTGGATGCTCGTTGACCTTTAGGCCAGCAAGGGCCAGAAGAACCAGAGCCAGGACGATTAAAAGCAAATGGAAAGATATAGTCATTGTATTCTCCTTTGATTTTAGAGTTTATACTTCTCACCCTTCCCTAACCATCTTTGAAAGCTCAATGGCCCGATTGCCGACTTGCTTGGCCCACTGTGATCTGAGCATTTCGCCCGCGGCCTGATCCCAGTCTCTCTCCAGAATGAAAGCGATTGTGTTGCGGAACCTCGCGAACCCGGCCGCCCCTAGGTTGTAAACCATGTCAATCAGGGCGGCCTGCCGATTGACGCTGAAATTTCCCCATTCCGGGAATATCCTGATCAAATCTCCAATGCACTCCATGATGTCATTCAGGGCCATGTAATGGGCTTCTTTCCCGCTGATCCCTTTATCCTCAAGATTTCTTCCGTAGCCGATGGTCAATTTACCAGCCAGGCAAATATAGGGTTTTAATTTCAGCCCTTCATGCTTTTTGATTAGTTCCAAAGCCTTGTCCATGGTTTGTCCGTTATCCATAGCCTTCCCTTTTTTATTTCCAAAGATGCAATCCTAAATTCAGGAGTATCACCACAAGGGCGATCGCCGCCCCCCATGTAATTGATCGGGTTTCCAGTTTGGTTAAGGTTGTGTTTACTTGGTTCTGCCAAATGCAAACATTTTCTTTCCAGGATTCATGAACGTCCGTTGTCAAAAATCTTCCTCGATCGCTGGTAAATTCATGCCGGAGATTATTAAAATCCTCCAATCTTCGATTCAGCTCATCCCGGGCCAGGGAAAGGGCCTTTTCCATGGCCGAAATCTGAATATCAAACTTCTTTTCCTTCTCCTCCATTTTTCGGCAAGCGGCAGCTATTTTTTCCTCAATTCCGGTATGCCAGATGCAGAATATTTCAGAAGGATTTTTTCGCCGCTCGTCCATTATTTTTTCTTCTCCAGTTCCCTTAGTCGGTCCTCAATTTTCATCCTTTCTCGTTCCAAGTCCGACAACTGTTCTTTCAGGTCCAGATCATTGGGAAGTTTTTTCATCTGGATTCTGACGGCCCTGGATTGGTCCTTAACCGCATCTAGCCGGTCCCTCTGGGTCTTATAATCAAGTTTGTCCTGAAACTTCTCCAAGGTCTGGACGACCCGCACTTCCTGTTCTTGAAGTTTTGCCTTTACATCCTCGCACTTCGCGTAGCGGTCATCCACTTTCCAGATGCCGAAAAGGATTGCCAGAATGCCGCCGACTATTGGAACCCATTTCCAATCCATTTCATCGTTCCTTTATCCAACAAAAACTTTAATCCAGGACCCTCCATAATACACAAAAATACCTCTTTCCGCCGTTGCGATCGCCTGATTCAATCCAGTACTATCAAAGGTTAAGGTTGATCCTCCAGAATTGATGACCGTGATTTGAGTAAAATTGACGAATGACCCGCTGGGATTAAAAGTTCTCGGAGAAAATCCTGGATCTTTTATGAAAATATTTCCATCATATAAATCAAAAGTCTCATTATTGGTCATGGTACCAGATAGTCCATGATTAACGATAGTCCCAAAAAATTGATTATAAGAATCCGAATAGCTTTGAAAATAGTTTTTCCTTGGATCTTGGGGCAAAGGGAATCCCGTCACTATCCCTCCAAGGGTTGCATTCGACGCGACACATCGAATGAATGAGGATGATGTATTGCTGTCGGTGTAAATATCAACCGTCCCGGCATTTTGGGCGGTTACCCGATCACATTCCAATTTCGAATTAACTCCTTCGCAATAAATCCCATATGTCCTCGTTCCGGCGATTACTAAACTGTCCCTGATTATATTTAGCGCGACAACGCCGCTGGGAGCTCCAAAACGGACAAAACTATGCCCGTTATCCCCCTCAGACCAGCATTTGTCGATGATCACGGTTATTCCTTCGGATGCAGGAGCAGAACTTGTAAAAATCATTCCTCCAGTCGCAGCGTTTGCGGCCGTTCCATTGCCGCCAAATTCGCATCCCTCGGCAATAAAAAGCGCGCCGTTATCGTGTTGGATTCCATAAGTAGTATTATTTCTTATTTCACAATCGCGCAAAACGATCAGATTGGGCCTGGATGAGCTAAAAGTATCATTGTCCATTCCAATGATGTTATTATTCAGTTTGCAATTATTCAGCCTGAAAATAAGAGACCCATTATTATCCAACCCCATGGTGGTAAAATTTTTAATTTCAACTCTTTGTAGGTCGAATCGGGCGCATAAGGTTGCCACTAACCCTATGGTTCCCACGGAATTCCCATCGAGCGTCAAGCCCTCTATCCTGGAATTCATCTCCGTCATAGTCGCATTCGATAGGGATATTAATGGATTGCCGGATGAAGATTTCAATGTACTTAACCCCATTCCAATACCGATTAAATTGACATCTTTATCCCATGTTAGGTTATTAGCTAAATAAATTCCGTATGGAAAAAAAACCGTGCCTCCAGAACCAGCAGCAGTGATAGCATTCTGAATGGATACGGAGTCATCGGTCACGCCATTTCCCACCGCCCCATAATCACTCTTTACGTTTAAGGCAAATTGAGCCAACCATGCTTTTATATAATCGGCATTATCCCAAATCTTATCGAAATCTGACTTCTTGGTGGGATTCCCAACAGTTACAGGATTCACAGTTGTCCAGGCCATTTATCTCACCACCATAAAGATTTATTTAACGAATTCGCATTTGGGGGGTCCGCGTAGCCGTCGTCATCAGTCCAGAACCCGGAAACCAGACGCTCCGCATCCGAGGCCGCCATCCATGCAGGTGCCGAGTCGAGCATGTACCGACCCACGTATTCTCCAAAACCAGCTAGGTCTCGAAGGGTCAGGGATTGAACAACGGGGAAGCAAGACAGATTCCTTCCGATGATTTCAAAAACTTTATCGCTGTATCCCCCGGCACTCTCATAAGGAGTTCGCGCCAGGGTTATCTTCAGACGGTCGCCAATCAAATATTCGATCTGTGCGACCTTTAGCTGAATATTAAGGACCGGGGATA
>Ga0102851_10002237_pt1 | contig 11561 bp, 8 predicted proteins | sample Mud3Dept3metaG_FD_79558 | JGI IMG/M metagenome (GOLD analysis project Ga0102851, IMG submission 79558) | Freshwater wetland microbial communities from Ohio, USA, analyzing the effect of biotic and abiotic controls - Mud 3 Core 4 Depth 3... | ecosystem: Environmental > Aquatic > Freshwater >...
CCTGGTCGCGGCCGGCCTGCCCGCCTTCTGGCTCTGGCGCCGCCGCGCCCGCGCCGCCTGAGGCCCGGTCTCCGGCCCGCGGGCACCTCGCCCGCCCCCCGGCGGATCCGCCCCGCCCCACCCCGCGGGAGCGGGTGCGCCGGGTGGATCCCCTCTAGCATCCCGGCCCATGTCCAGGTCTCCATCCGTCGTCCCCGGCGGCGCGCCGGCCGCGCCGCTCCCGTTCGCACGCACGATCGCGGTCGCCCTGGCGCTCGCGGCGTCCGTGGCGCTCGCCTCCCCGCCGCCCGAGCCCGCGCCGCCCCCGGCCGACGACTCGGTCTGGATCACCGTCGGCGCCGAGGTCTTCGCGGCCGCCCAGCAACGGCTCGCGCCCGGCCCGGTCGGGGCGCCGCTGCCGCGCGTCGCGGAGGCCGAGGGGGTCGTCCTCACCCAGATCCCGCGCGCCCGGATCGACCAGCTGAGCGAGCTCGTCGCCCGTGAGCTCCACGGCCGCGGGGGCTTCATCGCCCACGCCAGCCTCGCGGCGGCGGAGGCCGCGCTCGCGCGCCTGTCCGAGCCGAGGCCCCAGCGCACCGCGCTGCCGTTCGTGATCGACCAGCCCTGGTGGGTGAGCCAGCTCGCCGGTGAGGTCAGCGAGCTCCAGCTGCTCGGCACGATGACCTCGCTCTCGACCCTGTTCCCGAACCGCTACCACGCACATCACGCCATTCATCACTCGGCGGACTGGATCCTCGGTCAGTGGACGGCCTACGCCGCCGGCCGGCCCGACGTCACGGTCGAGTTCTACTCGCACGGCGGGCTCACGCCCCAGCCCTCGGTCGTCCTGACCATCCCCGGCTCGACGCTCCCCGGCGAGGTCGTGATCCTCGGCGGGCACCAGGATTCCGCCGTCTCCGGCTGCTTCAGCAATCCGAACTGCGTCGCGCCGGGCGCCGACGACGACGGCTCCGGCATCGCGACGATCTCCGAGGTGATCCGCGTCGCGCTCGCCAACGACTTCCGGCCGCAGCGCACGGTCCGGTTCATCGGCTACGCGGTCGAGGAGGTGGGTCTCTTCGGCTCGGAAGACATCGCCGCGGACTACCTGGCGGACGGGACCGACGTCGTCGCGGTGCTGAACCAGGACATGACCGGCTACCACGGCTCGGCCCAGGACATGGTGATGATCTCCGACTACACGGACCCCGAGCTGACCGCCTTCGTGGTCGACCTGCTCGAGACCTACCAACCCGGGCTGACCTGGACGACCGACTACTGCAACTACGCCTGCTCGGACCACGCCCCCTGGTGGGAGCGCGGCTTCCGCTCCGCGTTCGCCTTCGAGGCGCAGTTCGGCACCAACCCGTTCATCCACACCAGCGGCGACACGGTGGCGTCGCTCGGCAACAGCGCCGCCCACGCCGCCAAGTTCGCGCGCCTGGCCGCCGCCTTCCTGGTCGAGACGACGCTCGACGGCGACGTCCTGCCCTTCCTCGACGGCTTCGAGACCTCCGACACCTCGCGCTGGTCCGCGGCCTTCCCGTAGGGACCCGAGTCGCTCCTCGCGCTGCGCCCCGGGGACCGTTCGCCTAGAACGGCCCCCAGCGCAGGGCGTGGGCGGCCAGCAGCAGGACGAGGCCGGCGCCGAGCCAGGCGAGCTGGAGCGGCCAGAGGAACTTCACCCAGCGCGTCCAGGGCACGCCGATCAGGGCGAGGCCGGCCATGAAGTAGCCGCAGGTGGGGGTGAAGATGTTCGAGAAGCCGTCGCCCAGCTGGTAGGCGAGCACCGAGGTCTGGCGGGTGACGCCCACCAGGTCGCCGAGCGGCGCCAGGATCGGCACGGTGAGCGCCGCCTGCCCCGAGCCCGAGGGGACGAGATAGGAGACCGCGACCTGCACCGCGTAGCTGCCGGTGACCGTCGCCCAGGCCGGCAGGCCGGCGACCGCGCCGGCGAGCGCGTGGAGGATCGTGTCGGTGACCCGCGCGCCGTCGAGCAGCACCAGCGTCGCGCGCGCGAGGCCGACCACCAGCGCCCCGCCCGCCATCGCGCCCACGCCGCCGACGAACACCTCCGCCGTGCGGTTGGCGCCCAGCCCGCCGAGCAGCCCCGCACCCACCGCGACCCCGAGGAAGACGCCGCCCAGCTCGAGGATCCCCCACTGCCAGGCGAGCGTGCCCGTGATCAGCAGTGCGAGCGAGGCGCCGAGCAGGGCGAGCACCGCGCGCGGCCGCCAGGTCGCGCGCGCGGGCGGGTCCGACGGCTCCCCCGCCGCCGTCGCGCCGGCCACGCCGGCCGCGGGAGCGCGCCGGACGCGGCGGCCGTAGTGGGTGACGTGGACGATCGCGAGCGACGTCATCACCGCCCAGACCACGGCGCGGAAGCCGAGGCCCGAGAACAGCGGCAGCCCGGCGATCCCCTGCGCGACGCCGACCGTGAACGGGTTCAGGAAGGCGCCCGCGAAGCCCGCGCCGGCGCCGACCAGGGCGATCGCGCCGCCGGTCACCTCGTCGTAGCCGAGGCGGCGCGCCAGCAGCACGAGCGGCGGCAAGAAGGGCAGCGTCTCCTCGGCCATGCCGAAGGTGCCGCCGCCGACCGCGAAGGCGAGCATCAGCGCCGGAACCACGATCCCCTCGCGGTTCCGACAGGCGGCGAGCACGAGGCCGATGCCGGCGTCGATGGCGCCGGTCGCGGCGACCACCGCGAAGGCGCCGCCGATCAGCAGGATGAAGAAGACGATGCGCGCGGTCGCCTCGAGCCCGCGCGGGAAGGCGAGCGCGAGGTCGGCCAGCGACGCCGGACGCGCCTCGACCGGCCGATAGGACCCGGGATCGACCTGCACCCGACCGTCCCGCTCGACGCGCGCGTACTCGCCCGCCGGGACGAGGTGGGTGGCGAGCGCGGCGGCGAGCGCCAGCAGGGCGAGGAGCACCCAGGTGTGCGGCAGGCGCGAGCGCGGCTCGGCGCTCATCGGGGCGCGGCGCCGCAGAAGCCGAGCGCGGTCTCGAAGTAGATCGCCGCCGCGTCGAGCAGCTCCCCGACCGGCACCGACTCGCGCGGCGAGTGCGCGAGGGCGAGGTCGCCGGGCCCGAGGACGAGCGTCGGCACGCCGCCGTACGCGGCGAGCAGCGCTCCGTCGGTCCAGGCCGGGAAGGCGCAGGGCTCGGGCGCGCGGCCGGTCACGGCGCGCAGCGCCGCGCCCGCGCATGCGACCAGCGGGTGGCCGGGATCGAGGACGAGCGCCACGTGCTCCATCGTCGCCATGCCCCCCGCCACGCGTCGGACCTCGATCGCCAGGCCCGGAAAGCGCGCCTCGACCTCGCGCCCGAGCTCGACGAGCTCGGCGACGACCGTGGCGTAGCTCTCGTTCGGCACGGTGCGGCGGTCGAGCTCCACCGTGCAGCGCGCGGCCACGGTCGAGGGCTGGTCGCCGCCGCGGATGGTGCCGGCGTTGATCGTCGGCGGCCCGAGCAGCGGGTGGGCGCGCGCGGCGAATCGGGGCAGCAGCCGCTCCTCGACCAGGACCAGGAAGCGGGCCGCGGCGGCGACGGCGTTGATCCCGGCCGCCGGCGTGCCGCCGTGGGCGGCGCGGCCGGTGAGCTCGACCGCCAGCCACTCGAGCCCCTTGTGGCCGAGCGCCGGCCGGTTGCCGGTCGGCTCGCCCACCAGCGCGCCGTCGGCGGCCAGGCCCGAGCGCACCAGCGCCTCGGCGCCCAGGCTCTCCATCTCCTCGTCGACCACGGCTGCCAGCACCAGCTCGCCCGCGGGCAGCGCGCGGTCCTCCCCGGCCACCGCGAGCGCCGCCGCCATCGCGGCGAGCGCGCCCTTCATGTCCACCGCGCCGCGGCCGTGGAGCCGGCCGTCGCCGACCTCGCCCGAGAAGCCGGCGCCGGGCTCGCCGGCGTTGAGCGGCACGGTGTCGGTGTGGCCGCAGAGCAGGAGAGTGCGGCCGGGGCTCCGGCCGCGCACGCGCGCGACGAGATTGGGCCGGCCCGGCGCGACCTCGGTGCGCTCGACGGCGACGCCGCGCGCGACGAGGTAGCGCTCGAGCACGTCCACCGCGGCCTGCTCCTGCCGCTCGAGGCCGGGATGGCTCGGCGCGCGCACCAGCTCCTGCGCCAGCTCGACCAGCCCGGCGCGCGCGAAGCGCTCGCGATCGACGGTCATCGGGGCCGGAGTCTACGCCGCCGGTCGGGGCTCAGGGCCGCGCCGGCGCCTCGAGCGCGCGCAGCACCGGCAGCTCGCCGACCGTGCGGTCCCAGTGCGGCGTGCGCCGGAACCACCAGAGGTAGCGCGCCCGGGAGTCGGCGGCGAAGGCCTCGTCCTCGAGCGCGCGCGACCATTCGGCCGCCACGGCGGGGTCGGCGAGCGCGCGCAGCGCGAAGTCCTCCAGCCGCCAGGTGTCGATGTACTCCTTGTTCTCGAACACGGTCGAGAGGAAGCCCCAGGCGAGCAGGGAGTCGGGCGCCTCGGGCTCGAGCAGCTGCACCGCGACCTCGAAGTCGGGCTGGTCGGCGGGCACCCAGAGCGTGCCCGCCGGCAGCGCGCGCCGCTCGCGCGCGCGGAGGACCTCGGGCGTCACGCGCGTCCGGCCCTGGTAGGGGCGGGCCGCGAAGACGGGGCCCGAGAGGCGCATCGTTTCGACCTCGAGCTCGCGCCCCTCCGGCAGCCGCTCGACGACGAGCCCGTGGTCGGCGAGCCGGCTCTCGATCGCCGGCCAGCCCGGCAGCACCAGGTAGCCGCGCGGCCGGGGCAGCGCGACCGCCGGCACGTCGCGCCGCAGCCAGGGCACCTCGAGCGCGCGCCCGGTGCCGGGCCGGAAGCGCAGGAAATCGCGCCCGGTCGCGCTCGAGCGCTCGACCGTCCAGTCCGAGAACGGCACCCGGATGCGCTCCGGCTCCGCGGCGCGCCAGGCGACCACGACCTCGGAGGGCGGCGCGTCCGGCCGGCCGCGCGCCACGGTGGCGCGCTCGGCCTCCTCGACCGCGGCGACCAGCGCCGGGCCCGAGGCGCGCAGGTCCTCGAGCAGCGCCCCGAGGAAGGCGCGCACCGCCGCGACGCGCTGGCGGTAGGGCTTGCGCGCGTGGGTCTCGACCAGCACCACCGGCCGGTTGCGCAGCGGGAAGTAGCCGGTCGAGAAGCGCGGCTCGCCGACGCGGCTGTCGATCCCCTGCGCGGGGTCGGCCTCCGCGACCAGCGACACGTAAGGTCCGGCGCCGTGCCCGGCGCGCTCGAGCGCGGCCACCACGCCCGGCCAGCGCGCCTGGAGCCAGGCGTCCACCGGCGCCGACAGCCGCGGCGCCTCGGCCAGGCCGTAGGTGAACACCCAGGCCAGGTCGACGCCGTCGGTGACGTGCACGTCGACGTCGAGATGGGGCCGCCAGCGGTTGACCAGGCCGACCAGCGCGCGCGCCTCCGGGGTCTCGAGCTTGAGCCAGTCGCGGTTCAGGTCGTGGCCGTCGGCGGTGGTGCGGAAGCCCATGCCGCGCACCGGACCGTCCTGGTTCGGGCGGTTCCAGGGCGAGACGCGCTCGTGGCCATCGACGTTGTAGACGGGCACCACGAGCAGCGTCGCGGCGTCGAGCAGCTCGCGCTGCCGGCCGAGCGCCAGGTCGCGCAGCAGCTCGAGGCAGGCGTCCTTGCCGTCGATCTCCCCGGCGTGGATGCCGTTCTCGATCAGCACGATCGGTTTGCCGGTGGCGCGCGCCGCCGCGGGCGTGAAGGCGCGCTCCTTCGACAGGATCGCGACGGTGAGCGGCCGCCCCTGCGGCGAGACGCCGAAGCTCTCGAGCGAGAGCTCCGGCAGGCGCGCCGCGAGCCGCGCGAGGTAGGCGAGCGTCTCGGCGTACGACGGCGTCGCCTCGTAGCCGGCCGCCTCGGCGGGCGTGCGCCAGTCGGGCGCGACGGGGGCCTCCGGCGGCGCCTGGCCGTGCGCGGCCCCGGCGAGCGCCAGGCCGGCGAGGACGGCGACGGCGGCGCGCCGGCGAGCGCGCCTCGTCCCGGGACGGCCGAGCTCCGTTCCGCTCCCCGGCATCTCTCTTCCCCCTCCCCTCCCCGGTCCGGTCCCGCGCGGGACCCCGCGTCCGTCCTCAGTCGCGCTCCACCACCATGGCGAAGCCGTGGCCGCCCGCGGCGCAGACGGTGAGCAGGCCGAACTTGAGCCCGCGCCGCGCCAGCTCGTGGACGAGCTGCATGGTGACGCGCGCGCCGGTGGCGCCGAACGGGTGGCCGAGCGCGATCGAGCCGCCGTTGACGTTCCAGCGCTCGAGGTCGACTTCGCCCACCGGCTCGCTGCGGTTCAGCTCGTCGCGCGCGAAGCGGCGCGACGCCAGCGCCTTGAGGTTCGACAGCACCTGCGCCGCGAACGCCTCGTGCATCTCGACCAGGTCGATGTCGGCGAGCCGCAGCCCGGCGCGCTCGAGCGCGAGCGGCGCCGCGTAGGCCGGCCCCTGCAGGAGCTGCCCGCCGGGCGGGATGGCGCTGTAGGCCCACGAGCGCACGAAGGCGAGCGGCGCGCACCCGAGCGCGCGCGCCTTCCTCTCGCTCATCAGGACCACCGCCGAGCCACCGTCGGTGATCGGCGACGAGTTGCCGGCGGTCAGGGTGCCGAAGCGGCGGTCGAACACCGGCCGCAGCGCGGCCAGCCCCTCCGGCGAGACATCCGGGCGCACGCCGTTGTCGGCCACCACGGCGCGCTCGTAGCCGGGCGCGGGCAGCACCGGCACGAGCTGCTGCGCGAAGCGGCCCTCGGCGGCGGCCGCCGCCGCGCGCCGGTGCGAGAGCAGCGCGATCTCGTCCTGGGCGCGCCGCGAGACCGAGTTCTCCTTGGCCATCTTCTCGCACGCCTCGCCCATGGTCATGCCGGTCGAGTACTCGGCGATGGCGGGTGCGACGGGCGCGAAGTCGCGCGGCCGGAAGCGCGCGAGCGCGCCCAGCCGGGCGCCCGCCGTGCGCGCCCTCTGCAGGCGCTGGAGCTTGCCGACCGCGCTCCTGGGGAAGCGCACCGGGACGTTGGAGAGCGACTCGGCGCCGCCCGCCAGGACGATCTCCGCCTCGCCGGAGAGGATCGCCTCCGCCGCCGACGTGATGGCCCGGTTCGAGGAGGCGCAGGCGAGGTTCACCGCCCAGCCCGGGATCGAGGCCGGCAGCGCGGCGCGCAGCACCGCCTCGCGGCCGAGGTTCGGGCCGTCGAGCGCGGGCAGGACGCAGCCGAAGACCGCGAGGTCGATCTCGGCCGGGTCGGCGCCGGAACGCGCCACCGCCTCGGCCGCGGCGACGCCGGCCAGGTCGATGACGTCGAGCGCGTCGAGATCGGTCCCCGATCTCGAGAACGGCGTGCGCGCCGTGGCCACGATCGCCACCCGCCCGTGCGCCCCGTAGAGCCGCTGCCGGGAGACGCGGTGGATCGAGGGGAAGCCGGCGCCGACGCCCCCCGCGCGCACGGTCTCGCAGCGCTCGCCGATCTCTTCGCGCGCCGAGGCGTCGGCGAGCGCCGGCAGGGGCGAGTCCGCGGCTCCGTCCGCGGCGGTCGTTTCGGCCATCGGGGCGCCTCCTCCCGTGCGCTGTTCTACCACCCGCCCGGAGCCAGCGAAAGGATGCGCGGCCGCCCGCCGAGCGCGCGCCAGCGCGCGCCGCGGGCGTCCTCGCCGCCGCCGCCCTCGACCAGCACCGCGCGCAGCCGCGCCAGGCGACGCCGCCGCCAGCGCGCGCCCAGCAGGCGCGGCGCGAGCGCCGCGAAGTCGTCCGCCAGGCGGTCGAGCTCGGGGCCGGGCGCGGCGATCAGGGTCGGCCGCGCCCAGGCGAAGGTCGCGGCCGGCAGCGGATCGGCGGGCTCGCGCAGCACCGCCCAGCCGCCCGCCACCGCCGCCAGCGCGAGGGTGCGCTCGGCGTCCGCCTCGAGCGGCCGCCAGGAAAGCCAGACGTCGCGCTCCGGGCCGGCCCCGAGCCGCTCCAGGAGACGCTGCGCGGCCGCGACCTGGTGCGCCTCGGCGCGGGCGAGCCGGGCCAGCCAGTCCCGGACCGCTTCGGGCACCACCTCGGGCGCCACCTCGGGCGCCGCGGCGGCCCCTCCCGGCTCGAGCTCGCGCGCGGCGCGCGCCCAGGACCACCAGCTGACGTGGCCGCGCTGGTCGCGGAAGAAGAGAAAGGGCTCCTCGGGGCTGTTCACGGCGCGGCGGCGGAGCTCGGCGCCGGCGAAATCGTCCGGTTCCACTCACGAACTCTACCCCCGGGGCCCGGCATGCCTCCTGCTAGCATGACCGGCGTGGGGCCGAGAAGTCGCTCGTGGGTCGCCGGCGCGACCGTCTTTCTGCTCCTGGCGAGCGGCGGACACGCGCAGGCGAAGGCGCCGGCGCCGCCCCGCGACCCCGCCGCCGAGCTGTTCGAGAAGAGCCTCCAGGCCGCGGTCGAGGCGCTCAAGGTCTACGGCCGCTGGGATTCGCCCGCCGACCTGCGCCGGGTGGCCGAGATCGGCTACCGGGTGGCCCAGGAGTCGGGCTACCGCGACTACCCGATCACCTTCGGCCTGATCGACATGCCGGAGCCCAACGCCTTCGCGCTGCCGGGCGGCCAGGTCTTCGTCACCCGCGGCATGCTGGGCCTCGGGCTGACCGACGACGAGCTCGCCGCCCTGCTCGGCCACGAAATCGCCCACGTCGTCCACCGCCACGGCGTGCGCATGGAGCGGCGCGCCACCCTGCTCAACGTCCTCACCCAGGCGCTGCTGGTCGGGGTCATGGTGGGCGCGGGCGGCAGTCGCGAGCCGGGGCCGCCGGTGCCCGACCTCAACGACCCCTACGGCCGCGCGGGCAGCGGCAACGACCTGCTCTACGGCAGCTACGCCGCGACCGCCCTCCTGGGCGAGCTGCTCCTGCGCAGCTACTCGCGCGAGTTCGAGGACGAGTCCGACGAGGACGGCCAGCGCTGGGCGGCCTCGGCCGGCTTCGCGCCCGACGGCACCATGAACCTGATGGCGAAGCTCGGCTCGCGGCTGCCCGAGTCCGGGGACTACGGCTACTGGCGCACCCACCCTTTCTTCCAGCAGCGCACCGGGGCCGCCCAGGCGCGCGGGCGCGGCCTGGCGCGGGGCACCGAGAAGCCGGCCACCGAGTTCCGCAGCTGGAGCCAGCGCAAGGTGCTCGACCTGGGCGACGGCCTGCCCGATGGCTCCGACGGCACGCGCCTGGTCGAGGCGATGGCGCTCACCGCCTGGCCGCGCGGCACCGAGGCCGACCGGCTCCGGCTCGATCGCATCCACCGCCGGCGCGACGGCACGCTGGAGAAGATCCCGCTCTCGCGCGACTACGGTGCTCTGCTCGCCCACTACGAGCGGGAGATCGAGGACGTCGTCGCGCTCGACCCCTCGAGCGCGCTGGTCGGCACGCTGCGCGGGGAGCGCGAGGCGCTCGCGGGCGAGTCCGCGGCCCTCTATCCGACCGCGCTCGAGACCTGGAAGGGCGGCGTCTACGAGACGGCCTTCCTCGAGACCTTCCTGTCCAACTGGCCGGGCACGCCGGAGGTGCCCGAGGTCGCGCTCACGCTGGGCGAGGCCTACGGGCGCACCGCGCGCCAGGCCGACGCGGTCGCCATGTTCCTGCTCGCCGCCCGCGCCGGGCCGGAGACCGAGCCCGGCCGCAAGGCGATGCGCGGCCTGCGCAACGTGGCACCCTCCCTCGACCAGCTCACGGCGCTCGCCGAGCTCGCGGCCCAGGACCAGGACGCCGAGCTCGCGGCGCTCGCGGACCGGCGCTTGAAGGAGCTCGCCACCACTTACTCCGACCTCGCTGCGGGCGCCGCCTATCTGCAGCGCTTCCCCGACGGGTCGCACGTCGAGGCGGTGGCGGCGCGGCTCAACGTGCTGGCCGAGAACCTGTACGGCGAGGTCCTGCTCTACCAGAGCGTGGGCGATCACGTGCGCGCGATCGAGCGCATCCAGAAGATCCTCACCCACGCGCCGTCCTCGCCGGCGGCCCAGAAGCTGCTCGACAAGGTCGTCCTGCCGGCTTAGGACGCGAGGCCGGCACCCGCGCTTTCCGTCCTCCGTTCCGAGAGGAGGCCGGAGATGACCCCATCGCCCCACGCCCTCGCCGCGCGCGCCCGCGCTCTGGCGCGGCTCGCCGTCGCGGCCGCGCTGCTCGCGGCTCCTGCCGGCGCCGACCGCCTGCCGCTGCGCGGCGGGCGCTGGATCGAGACTCTCGGCGCCTGGCGCATCGAAGGCGCGCGGGTCGTGTTCCGCTCCGCGGCGGGCGGCCTGCGCTCGCTCCCCCTCGCCGAGGTCGACCTCGCGCCGCGCGCGGCGGCCACCGCGGCCGGGTCCACGACGCTACCCGCCACCGAGTATCCGTGGGGGCGCGCCCGGGAGATCCGCTCGCCCCCGCCGCCGCCCAGGCCACCCGGACCCCGCCGGCCGGCCCGGCCCCCGGCGCCGCCCCGCTGCCGGCTGGTCAACGCCGGGGCGAACCTCGACCCGGGCTGGGTCTGCGCGAGCCGTCCGCCGGGCGCCGGGCGGGACTGAGCGCCGGCGCGGCGGCCGATCGCGCGTAGGATCCGCTGCCGTGACCCCGGCCCCTCCGCCCGCGATCCAGGAGTCCGACGGCCGGGAGAGCGGCTCCCGCTCGGCGCTGTTCGCGCTCGGCTTCCTCACCCTCTTCCTGGAGCTGGTGCTGATCCGGTATCTCGCCGGCAGCATCTGGAACCTCGGCTACTTCCCGAACCTGGTCCTGCTCGCGGTCTTCCTGGGCATGGGCCTGGGCTTCCTCTTCCACGACGCCGTCCCGGCCCGCCGCTCCCCGCTCCTCTTCCTGCTCTCGATGCCGGCGCTGCTCGGCCTCGCGGTGCTGGTCGCCGCCGCGCGCCCGATGGTGCCCGGCTTCTCGCGCTGGGTGGGCCGGATCGGCGGCGAGCTCTTCTTCACCGCGGCGCCCGCGGACGCGACGGAGTCGAGCGCCTGGCTGTTCGGCCTCTGGTTCGCCGCCATCGTCGGCCTCTTTTTCCTGGTCGCGCAGCGCACGGCCAAGGTCTTCCGCGAGCATCCGCCGCTCACCGCCTACACGCTCGACATCGGCGGCTCGTGCGCCGGCATCCTCGCCTTCATGGCGCTCTCCTTCGCTCGCCTGCCGGCCTGGAGCTGGTTCCTCCTGCTCGCGCCCGCGGTGGTCGTCGGCGCCGGCCCGCGCTGGCGCGTTCGCGCGGCCGCCGTGGCGGCGGCCGCCCTCGCCGCCACCGCCCTGGTCGCGCACCGGCAGGACGCAGTTCTGATGAGCGACGCGGCGGTCGCGCCGGCGCGGGTCGAGTGGTCCCCGTATCAGAAGGTCGAGTACGCGACGGGCCCGGAGATCGGGCGGCGGATCTTCGTCAACGGCGTCTCCCACCAGGTCATCTCGGAGGGCGCGGCGCTCGAGGGGTCGTTCTACGTCGTGCCCCACGAGCGGCGGCGGGCCGCGGGCTCGCCGCCCTACGGCCGGGTCCTGGTGATCGGCGCCGGCGCCGGCAACGACGTGGCCGCGGCGCTCGCGCACGGCGCCCGCCAGGTGGACGCGGTCGAGATCGACCCGGTGATCGCCGACCTCGGCCGCGACTTCCA
>Ga0102851_10002238_pt1 | contig 11560 bp, 6 predicted proteins | sample Mud3Dept3metaG_FD_79558 | JGI IMG/M metagenome (GOLD analysis project Ga0102851, IMG submission 79558) | Freshwater wetland microbial communities from Ohio, USA, analyzing the effect of biotic and abiotic controls - Mud 3 Core 4 Depth 3... | ecosystem: Environmental > Aquatic > Freshwater >...
CGCAACCCCGCCATTCCACGGGCATCCTTGACACTCGAGATGGTAGGTCCCTAAAGTCACGTCTGCCCAACGGAGGTCCTGCGTGAGCGACAAGAAACCTGGCGGAAGCCGAGACATCAGCGACCTGAAGGCCCGCCTGGGCCTGAAGAAGGGTGCTGCTGCGCCGGCCACGGGCCAGACGCGAGCGAACGGAAGCTCGGGTGGCGTGGTTGCGCCCCCCGGAATGAATTTGCCACCTCCGCCCGGGCACTCACAGCCCGTCCCGCAGGCGCCCCCTCCACCGAACGCCGAACATGATCCGTTCGGCGCGATGAACCACATGGCCGCGGTCGGCCAGGTTCAGCGCGCTCCGGAGATCGTGATCATCAACGACGGCAAGCCCGTCGAGAACGTCGGCGCTGCGGGCCACGGAGCGATGATCGCGAAGATGGTCATCCCCGCGGTCGCGGCGCTCGCGATCGGCCTCGCGATCGGGCGGATCTCGAAGGACGCGAACTTCTACAACGAGGGTCTCAAGGACGCGAAGGCGATCCTCGGCGACGCCAAGTCGGCGTCGACGGTCGCCGGGACCAAGCGGGTGCTGTCCCAGCTCGACGGCGCGCTCGAAGAGATGAAGACCAAGACCAACTACCGCCCCGATGCGGCGGTCGGCGCGCAGCTCACGAAGATCGCCACCGACCTCGACGTCAAGAGCGAGCTCGTGTTCCGCGCGAAGCAGAACGCGCTCGGCCCCGAGATCGCCGGCCAGATCCTGTCGTTCTACGCGGGCGTCGCCGAGGTCAAGGGCATGATCGACGCCCACAACAAGGCGGCGAAGTTCGACGAGATGACCCTGAAGAAGGGCAAGGAAGCGCAGGACGCCGCGACCCTCAAGGAGGGGGACAACGCGTACCTCGCGGGACAGCTCAAGTACGGGGTGATGCTCTCGGCGCCGACCGAAGAGGACAAGGCGGACTTCGGCGCGAAGCTCGTCGAGATCGCCGGCGTGTACTGCGGCGGCTCGGGCAACCCGGTCGCCAAGTGCGGCGAGGGCGAGTCGCCGAGCGGCTTCGCGTATCGCAACGAGCCGGGCGGCACCCCGATCAAGGGCGACCTGGCGACGGGCGGCAGCGACAGCGTCCCGAGCAAGAAGGTCGTGATGCTGCTCCAGAACGGCATCCGCGACGCCGTGATCAAGGGTAACGAGCCCGGCGTGTCGGAGTTCTATTACACGCGCCGCGTCCGCGCGATCGCCGAGCGGACGAAGAAGCTGATCGAGGACGCGAACAAGCTCGAGACCCGGCTGCAGGCCGAGTCGAGCAAGGGTTCGCGGTTCAGCTTCTTCCTCTGAGCCAGCGCGTCCCGACGCTCGAGGAAAGACAAAACGCCCGCAACCTTCCGGCTGCGGGCGTTGGTCGTTTCGGGCCCCCATGGGGACCCGAGGACTACTTCTTCTTGGTGCCGCCGCCGCCCTGCGCCTTGATGACCTCGTCGACGGCGTTGCTGTTCGCCTTCACGTCGGGCTTGTCCGTGTGGTCCGTGTCGATCACGGCCTTGATGATCGAGCTGGTCTCCTTCTTCGGTGGCGCCTTCTCGACCCGGAGCGCGACGACGTCCTTCTTGACGCGCGGATCCTCGATCACGAGGGCGAGCGCGCCGTAGCTCTTGAGTTTGTCGATCGCGCGGACCTCGAACTCGCCGGCGTTCCAGGTGATGAGACCCGGCTCGACGTCCCCGGGGCCGTACTGCGAGATCATCACGCCCTGGAACGTCTCGAAGTTCCGCTTGTCCTCGGGGAGGATCGAGACGTCGAGCGAGACGAACATCTTGTAGAGCTTGCCCTCGTAGAAGAAGAAGAACCGGCGGTTGTTCTTGCCGCCCTGGTTCTCCCAGCGCTCCATCATCGACTCGTTGGTGCCGTGCGCGAGCTCCTCTTCGATGATCGACACGTCCCACGGCGAGGGCTTGCCCGCCTCGAACGAGACGTAGGTCGCCTTGATCGTCGAGATCTCGGACTTGCGGTCCTTGCGGATCCGGTCCTGCGCGGTGATGTCGGTCGTTGCCTTCAGCTTCTCGTCGTACGAGTCGCTGACCTGCTTGGTCAGGACGCCGAGGACCTCATCCTTCGACATCCCGAACTTGAAACCACCGTAGAGCTCCGCGAGCTTCTTCTTGTGCTCGGCGTTGGGGGGCGCGGCCTTCTTCTTCGGAGGCGGAGCCTTCGTCTTGCCGGCCTTCTTGGCGACGGGCGCCTTCTTGGGGGCGGCGGCCGTGGGGCCGGCGGCGAGGCCCAGGGTCAAGAACGACCCGAGCAGGGAGGTGAGCAAGAGAGTGCGGAATCGAGGCATTCGTGTCCTCCGGTGGAGCGGGCGCATCGTACCCAGGCGAGTGTGACGTCACAAGGCAGACGTGCAAACCCGGAGTGTATTCAGCCTGATCCCCGGGTAGTTACTGCGGTGTCAGGGGCGAGCTGTTCGCCGACATCGACCGCGAGGCCCCCGTCAGCGCGTCCGGGCTGACCTGGACGTCGAGCTCGGAGCCGCTGACCGAGCCGTGGCAGCCGCCGCAGACCATGTCGAACAGCCCCTCGGGGATGCCCATCGAGATGGTCTCCCCCGGTCCGAGCTGGTGCTCCTCGGTCATCGTCGCGATCACGTTCGCGCCGTTGCGGAGCTGCAGCACCACGCCCGTGCGCGACGGCAGCTGCACCTTCGTGGAGCCGTCGGCGGCCAGCGGGACCGATCCGAGCTCGCGCCGGCTCTGGTAGATCCCGTTGGTGTTCGGCGTGCAGTTGGCCGGGCACGGCTCCTCGGCGAGGAACGCCAGCGAGGTCGCCTCGCGGAACGCATCGACCGGTCGTCCGCGGCGCAGGTTCGAGGTCAGCAGCGTGAACAGCATCGGCGCGTCGGGCATGTGGATCACTCCGAAGTTCGGATCACCCTCGGTGCGGCCACCGAACACGAGCTGGCGGCGGTTGCTGTACAGCTCGCGGGCGGGGAACTTGTAGACGAGCTGCGCGTCGAGCTTCGAACCGCCGCCACCGGTGATCAGCGTCGTGCGCTGGCCCGTGCGCGGGTTGAACGAGATCACGTTGAAGCTCGCCGTGCCGGGCGCCGTCGAGTGCGAGACCATGATCGTGCCGTCGGGCAGCGACACCGGCGTGCGGTAGGCCTCGGCGGCGTCGAGCACGCGCACCGACGGGAGGTACCCGACCTCGTTCGCGCGCGTGGCCTCGAACGGTCCGATGCTGCGGTTGAACAGCGCGAGCGCTCCCGCGCCGGCGGGCGTGCTGGGCGCCCCTGCCGCATTGGGGTTCGACAGGATCATCAGGAAGCTGCCGTCGACCCCCTCGCGGATATCCGTCGCAGCGCCGTAGCCGATCGACGGGCGCGTCATGGTCGGGTCGGCCGGGTCGATCGGCGAGTCCTTCCGCTGCGCGAGCAGCGGGTGGTAGTCGGTCAGGTCCCAGTTGATGCGGCGCCCGGACAGCTGATAGAAGCCGTCGCTCGCCTTCTCGGTCGTCATCGTGACGCGGCCCTCGCGCATGAACTGCGGGCTGATCTCGGAATTCGAGAGGAACGTCATCTGCTCGAGCGAGGCTTGGTCGGCGGTGAAGGCGGCGACCCCGACGCGCCACAGATCGGACTGCGGCAGCATCCGCTTGCGCGAGCGGGTCGCGCCGGCCTTGCCGCGCGTCGACGCGAACACGATGTGGGTGCCGTCGGGCGACCACGCCGGATCGAAGTTGTGGACCTTGATGCCGTTGGAGTCGGGCGCCGCCGGCGTGATCCGCACGCACGTGGCCCCGCCGACGTCGACGATGTAGATGCCGAGCGGATCGGCCGCGCTCGCGCGTGCGGCGAACGCGATCCGGTTGCCATCGTTGGCGACGTCGGGCGCCTGGACGTCAGGGCTGGCGCCGAGACCGCAGGCGCCGAGCAGCGAGGTGCCGGCCCCGGTCGGGACGATCGAGCTGTTCGCGCCGAACGTCGTCGACGCGAGCCTCAGATCGGCGCCGCCCTGGAACGTATCGAACTCGAGACGGCCGGCAGGCGCCGCGGCCGGGCGGTCGACGTAGACGATGTCGATCGGATCGCCCGTGTTCATGCTCGTGACCTGGCCGGGGATCGCCGCGCGCTCGAGTCGGACCCACTCCTGGATCGTGCAGAACGCACTCGACGTCATCGGGTTGAACGCGCCGCAGGTCGCGGGATCCGCGGCGCCGGTCGCGCCGCCACCGGCGGTCTCGAGCACCGGCCCACCGCGATGCGCGATGCCGCCGACGCCTACCACGCGCGCGTCATCCTCGAGGATCGTCTTGGCGACCGCGCGAGAGCGCCGCGAATCGGGGAACTCGAGCGCCATGAACTCTCTGCGCAGGAGGTCGTAGTTCTTCTCGAGCGCGACCGCGGAGAAGAAGCCGATCGAGCCGCTCCGCATCTTGAAGTCGTTGCTCGCCTGGGGGCTGTGACAGGCCTGGAAGCCGCAGCCGCGCTGGAGCAGCACCGGCTGGACGTTCGCCTCGAAGAACATCTTCGCCGGATCGGTGCCGGCGAAGTCGAGCTTGCCGACCGCCTCGGCCCACGTCCGCAGCGTCTGGTACGCCGTGTCGCTGGAGTCGCCCTCGAACCGATCGCCGCCGGTGTGGCCGCGGCCGCCGCGCGCGACGGCGAGCGGGACGCGCAGCAGCTGCGAATCGTCGACCGGCGCGTTCACGAACGACCACGCCTGAGCGAAGTTGAACTCGAGCTGCTCCTCGGTGGTCCCGCACGTGATGTAGAAGTCGGACTGCGGCGCGCCGTGGCAGCTGCCGGCGGTGCAGCCGCGATCGACCAGGATCGGCTGGATCGAGGTCTTGAACTCGCTGAACCGCGGCTGGGACATCGCGGTGATGTACTTGGCGCGGTCGAACCCCGGCGGGATCGAGGTCGAGCACGCGCCCTCCCCGTCCCGCGGCGGCGACGCCGGCTTGAGGCCGTTCTCGGTCGCGCCGTTCTCGAGCCAGTTCTGCAGCGTGAAGTACGCGTCGGAGCCGACCTCCAAGATCGCGCCGCCCGAGTGCTGGACGTCGATGTCGATGAACCGAGCCTCGTACTGCATCTTGAGCTTGCCGGGACCGACCGCCTTGATCAGGAACAGCGAGAACGGGTACGCGCCGAACGGCGACAGCGTGTCGCGGCGCTTCTGGATGTTCTCGAACGACGTGACGTCGAGGTTGCCGGCCGCGATCTCGAACACGTCCCCCTCGTTGACGGCGTGACAGCCCGACGTATTACCGACGCACTTCTGCGACAGGATCGGCTGGATGTTGCGGTCGAAGAACGTCCGGCCCGGTGGCGAGTCGCCGCACGCACCGATGATCACGAGGCCGGCACACAGGCCAGCCATGAGGAGTTCCCTGCGCAGCTCCATGGCGATCATGCTACCTCATCCTCGTCGGAAAACGAATCGGGCCGCGTCTTGCGACGCGGCCCGGATCACGATCTCTGTCGAACGTTCTACTTGAGCGACGCAAGAGATGCGCGCGCCACCATGCGGACCAGGCCGCTCTTGTCGGCGGTCGCCTTGGTCAGCGCGTCCCGCGACGCCGAGGTGCCGACCTTGCCGAGCGCCCACGCCGCGTTGCGGCGGGCGATCGCGTCGGCATCACCGACGACGATGGCCTCGAGCTGCGCCCGGGCCGAGAGCTCGCCCATCGCGCCGACGACCGTCGCCGCTTCGGCGCGGACCGTCGCGTCGCTGTCGCTCAGCATGCCGACGACGGCCGTCGCGCTCTGCTGACCGCGGATGTCACGCCAGGCGTTGACGGCCGCCGCGCGGACCGTGGCGTTGCCATCGGTCATCGCGGTCACGAGCACGGGGTTGCCGTCCTTGTGGGCCATGAACTTCACCGCGCGGACCATCGCGACCTTCGCCTCGGCGCCGACGTCACGGCTGATCGCCGCGCGCAGGGTCGGGAGGCTCTTGTACGTCTTGGTGCGGCCGAGGAAGTCGGCGGCGTTGCGGGTCTTGATCGTGTCGCCGGTGGCGAGCTCGTCGGTGAACTGCGCCGCCATGATGTCGCGCAGCGCGGGCCGCTTCGCGAACCACCAGGCCGCGACCTCGCGGACCTCGTAGCGGCTGTCCTCGAGCAGGTTGGTGACGAGGCCGACGCACTCCTCGCACATCAGGCTCTCGGCGCGCTCGATCTCCGCCGTGATGGCGTCGACCGAGCCAGACTGGATGGCGCTGCGAATCAGGCCGGCGCTGCCGCCCTTGCCGGCGAAGGCCGGCGAGGCTGCAAACAGCACGAACGCGACCGCGGCGATCTTGGTTCCGATGTTCTTCATGGTCGTTCTCCTTATTCCGCGGGGGGGTTAGTACGAAGTGTCGCCGGGGTTGTTCTCGCGGGCGAAGAAGCTCACGCCGTTGTCGGCAGCGAGGATCAGCGCGTAGAACTCGTCCGCCGTCAGGTCGGCACCCTTGCCGTTCATGTGGTAGGCGGCGCCGAAGGCGCGGACGCCGGTGTTCTGGGTCGGGAACTGCTGCACCGGGTTGAGGAGCTTGATGGCGAGCGAGTTCCGCGAGTCCTCGGGGTTCAGGTAGACCTTGTAGTCGCCGCTGATCATCAGGTCGCCCATCTCGATGGCTTCCATGTCGAGGCCGGCCATCGACAGGTACGACATCGTGAAGTGCGAGTCGCCGCCGAGCTCGACGAACGCGGGCGGGACCGCGCCGCCGCGGAGGTCGAAGGTCCAGGTGACGCTGGTGCCGAGCGCCGGGTCGGTGACCGTGTACGACGGGTTCGCCAGGCCGGGGGTGCCGTTGTGGCAGCTGATGCACTTCGCGTCGAACATCGGCTGCAGGACGGTGTCCCACGCGACGCCCATGATCTTGTCGCGGCTGAAGTCGGTCATCGACTTGCGGTTGATGCGAGCGACGTCGCCGTACATCGGCGTCGCACCGATGGCGAACGCGTCCGTGATGCCGGGGTTGATCGTGACGGTCTCCGAGCGGCTCTCGTGGCAGCCACCACACACGCGCGACTCACCGGGGCGACCCGAGAACCACACGGGCTCGCTGAAGATCGCCATGCCGAACGTGTCGATGTTCTGGATGCGGAGCGGGACGTTCGACGGGACCGTGGCGAGCCACGAACCGTCGGCGCGGACCGGCGCAACACCGAGCGTCGCCATACCCTCGAACATCGTCGAGCCGAACATCTCGGGGAAGCCTTCCTCCGACGAGAAGCCCTCGGAGATGCGGACGCCGTAGATGCTGCCCGGCGTGAAGGTCTTGAGGCTGGACTGGTAGACGTTCATCGAGCCGAGCATCGTCTTGCCGCCGAGCGCCGCGTCGGTCGCCGAGCCGGTGATCGGCGGCGGCGTGCGGGTCTGGAGCGGGCGCGCGAAGATGTCCCACATCTCGGCGTCGTCGAGGATCGGGCGGCGCTGGTTGCGCTGCGTATCGTAGAGGTAGACGCCGAAGTTCGCCTGGAGGCCGGCGGTGCCGAGCACGCCCGACTCGACGGGGCCATCGGCCCACGACACGAGCAGGTCGGGCTTGTCCTTCGCGTTGAGCGGGTACGCGTCGTAGTAGCGACCGACGGTCTCGGCCGACGGCGTCATGTCGTGCGGGACGTCGGGGGTGAGGTCCTTGTACGTCGCGTTCGCTTCGGTCTGCGCGTCGGGCGCCGAGACGTTGCCCTTGGCGTCGGTGACCGGAGCGCCGAGGCGGATGTCGACGAGCGCGCCGGCCTGGATCGTCCGGTTACGCGACGTCGCGATCGCGACGAAGCGGCCCGGGGAGACCTCCATCGCCTTGAGCGTCGAGTTGGAGGCGCCGGTGCCCTCCTTGCCGAAGCCCTCGCGCAGCGCCTGCATGTCCTGGTTGGCGAACATCAGGTGGCCAGCGTTCTGCGGACCGAGGTGGTCCCACTGGGTGAACATCACGCGGCCGTCGCTCGCGAGCGTCGGGAACGTGCGGTGCGAGAGGTTACGCGGTCCAAGCTGCTCGTTCATGCCATCGGTACCGATGGTGCCGAGCTGCAGGGTGACGCCACGCTCGTACTCGTCGCGGTGCTGCGGAGCGCCCGCTTCGACGACGGCGTTCGAGGTGAACATGATCTTGTCGCCGGGGAGGAAGATCGGCGAGTTGTAGTCGCGGCCCGGGTCGGTCGGAATCTGCTCGACCGAGCCGTCCGCGAGCGTCAGCAGGAACAGGCCGTACGTCGTGCTGGCGCTGAGCTTGCCCGCGAAGACGATCTGCTTCGCGTCGAACGAGATGTCGTAGCCCGAGATGTCGACGTTCTCGAAGCCCGGGACGTTGTTGCAGCAGATGGTCGTCTGCACGCCGTCCGCGGTCGGCGGCTCGAGCTTGACGAGCCGGGCGTTGTTGCCGCTCGGCGTCTTGGGCAGATACGAGGTGTACTGGAAGATGTCGCCCATGTCGTTCCGCTTCGGGCGCTGCAGGACGATGAGCGAGTCGACATTGCCGAGCGGACCGGAGTTGTCGTCACCACCGCAGCCGACGCCGCCGGTCATGGTGACCAGGGACATGCCGAGCGCGAGGTTCTTCATGGATTGCTTCACAATTCCTCCTGTTAACGTGCGGAACCCTAGTACAAGCACCGGGCCAACCAGAGCCGCTTGAAATTGCTCGGGTTGTTTGCGGCGAAGCCCAGGCCTGGCGCCCCCTACCCGAAGAGGTTGTGGCTTGCCACCCCCATCGCTCGTCGGGTCATGCGCCACCTCGTCGTACATCCGCGGATCACCAGAACAGCGCGCCGCATCTGGCGATCGTACGCGTGATATCGATGGGGCGATGAGACCGATCACGATCGTGCTACTGGCGGCGGCGCTCGCCATCGGCGTCGGGACCTACGCCTTGACCTGGTTCACGCAGGTCTCCGGCCACAGCAAGATCAAGCTGAAGCCCGGCGAGATCACGGTGTGCGTGGACGGGACGTGCACGACCGCGAAGAGCGACAACGCCGACTACGACTCGACGTGGCTCGGCGTGACCAACGCGTGCAAGATCGCCGGCGGGCTCGGGATCCTCGCGTGCGGCGCGGCGGCGGCGATGGCGCAGGGGCGCAAGACGCAGCTCGGCACCGGTGGCACCGCGATCAAGCGGAACCACGTGCTGGTCGCGGCGCTGATCGGCATGGGCCTGACCGCGGCGTCGCTGCTGATGGTGCCGATGGGGCTGTCGTCGTCGACCGGGATCTTCGTCGCGCTCGCGGGCTACGCCGTCGGTGCGGGTGGGTTGTACCTGCTCAAGGACGGGGCCCCGCCCGGCCTCGCACCTAGACCAGTGTCTTGAGCTCGGCGAGCAGCGCGAGCGCCTCGAGCGGCGTCGTGCGCTCGACGTCGATCGCGTGCAGGCGCGCGAGCGTGGGCGACGGAGCGGCCGACGGCAGCAGCGAGAGCTGGGGCGTCGCACCGAGCCCGACCGCGTGCGAGCCACTCTCGAGCTGGCTCATGATCGTGCGCGAGCGGGTGATCACCGACTTCGGGAGGCCCGCGAGCCGCGCGACATCGATCCCGTAGCTCTTGTTCGCCCCGCCCGGGACGACGCGGCGGAGGAACACGATCTCGCCCTTGTGCTCGCGCACCGCGACCGACACGTTCCGCACGCGCGGCCTGCTGTCGGCGAGCGCGACGAGCTCGTGGTAGTGCGTCGCGAACAGCGTGCGCGCGCCGATCGCATCGTGGAGGTGCTCGGCGACGGCCCACGCGATCGAGACGCCGTCGAACGTCGACGTCCCGCGGCCGACCTCGTCGAGGATCACCAGCGAGCGGCGCGTCGCCGTCGACAGGATCGACGCGGTCTCGCGCATCTCGACCATGAACGTCGAGTCCCCGCGCGACAGGTTGTCCGCGGCACCGACGCGCGTGAACACGCGATCGCACACCCCGATCGTCGCGGCCTTGGCCGGGACGAAGCTGCCGATCTGCGCGAGCAGGACGATCTGCGCGACCTGGCGCATGTACGTCGACTTGCCCGCCATGTTCGGGCCGGTGATCAGGACGAGCTGCTCGGCCTCGGGATCGAGCCGGCAGTCGTTGGGGACGAACGTGCCCGCGGGCAGCATCGCCTCGATCACCGGGTGCCTGCCGTCGGTGATCTCGAGCGCGAGCCCCTCGTCGACGACCGGCCGGCAGTAACCTCGGCGGGCGGCGACCTCGGCGAGCGAGCCACATGCGTCGAGGATCGCGAGAGCGGCGCCGGCGGCGGACACCTCGCGCGCCACGGCGGCGACCGCCCCCACCTCGGCCCGGAACAGCTCCGCCTCGCGCGCCGCGAGGGTCTCCTCGGCGGTCAGGACGCGGCGCTCGAGCTCGGCGAGCTCGGCGGTCACGTAGCGCTCGCCGGTCGCGACCGTCTGCTTGCGGACGTAGTGCGCCGGCACCTTCTGGAGGTGCGTCTTGGTGACCTCGATGTAGTAGCCGAACACGCGGTTGTAACGGACCTTGAGGTTCGCGATGCCGCTGACCTTCTGCTCGCGCTCCTCGATCGCGAGGATCTCGTCCTTGCCGCCATCGGCGAGGCGCCGACACTCGTCGACGTCCGGATCGTAGCCGGCGCGGATCACGCCGCCGTCCTTGAGCAGCGCGGGACACTCGTCGACGAGCGCCTTGCCGAGGCGGGTCGCGATCGCGGGCAGCGCGGGCGCTGCGCACGCGGCGAGATCGAGGAGCGCGGGCAGCTCGGACAGCCTGTCCTTGCCCGACGCGACGAGCGCGATCAGCTCGGGGAGCTGGCCGAGGGCATCGCGCAGGCGGCCGAGGTCGCGCGGCGTGGCGACGCCGAGGGTCGCCTTGCCGGCGAGCCGCTCGAGGTCGGCGATCCGCGACAGCGCGCGGCGGATGGTTTCGCACAGCGCGGGCCGCTCGACGAGCCACGCGACCGCGTCCTGGCGCCGGCGGATCTTCTCGACGTCGACCAGCGGGTAGAGCATCCACCGGCGCAGCAGCCGGCCCCCGGGCGCGGTCGCGGTCGCATCGATCACGTCGAGCAGCGAGCCCTGCTTGTGCCGCCCGATCAACGTCTCGACCAGCTCGAGGTTCGCGATGGCGGCCTCGTCGAGGACGACGCTGTCGCCGGGCTGATAGAGCTGGAGCCGCGCGATCGGCAGGACGCCGGTGGGCTGCGTGCTGCGCGCATACGCGACGACCGCCGCCGCCGCGCGGATCGCGAGATCGCGGTTCGCGAAGGCGACACCCGACTCGACCACGACGAGCGAGCCGAGCTCCTTGCGCGCGCCGGGCTCGTCGGGGATCGGCGCCGGGTTCCACGGCACGCGCGACCGCGTCCGCACCGTGGCGAGCTGCTGCGCGCGGGCCGAGTCACCGAGCAGCTCGGGCGCGACGATCACCTCGCGCGGCGCGATCCGCATCAGCTCGTCGATCAAGGTCGACGCCGCGAGCACCGTCGCGGCCAGCTCCCCCGTCGTCGCGTCGAGATGGGCGACGCCGACGATGCCCGCGTCCTTCGGGCCCGGGACCAGGGACATCACGTAGCGCGGCCGCTTGGGCTCGAGCACCTCGTCGTCGAGGACGATGCCCGGCGTCACGATCCGCACGACCTCGCGGCGGAC
>Ga0102851_10002239_pt1 | contig 11559 bp, 6 predicted proteins | sample Mud3Dept3metaG_FD_79558 | JGI IMG/M metagenome (GOLD analysis project Ga0102851, IMG submission 79558) | Freshwater wetland microbial communities from Ohio, USA, analyzing the effect of biotic and abiotic controls - Mud 3 Core 4 Depth 3... | ecosystem: Environmental > Aquatic > Freshwater >...
CAAAAACTATTAAAGAAAAAAAATGATACGAAAATTTCTACGAGTGAGATTGAATCGTCATCACAGGTTGGTGTCAGCTTTGCTGGCGTTGCTCCTGTTGAAAACAATAATATCGTAAGCGGATATATTGCCGTTGCAGCAAAGTTTAATGTTCAAAACCTTGGTGCCGCTGAATTTCCTGATTTTCTCGAGTCAAATAAAGCTGCGCTGGGATCAGTTGTAGATTTAAATCTGGTCAGGGTATTTGAATTTTATGATGGTAAATTGCTTCAGGTCCGTGGAAATATTTTCCCTTCAAAGGAACAGCGTGAACAGATCTATAAATTTGAATTATCACCTAATGGTGATGGCTGGACAAACTTATCCCTTTATGGCGAAGATTATATAGCATATATCTTAAAATCTAATTGGGACAGTGCTGAGAAGATTACAGTAGTAGCAATTAAAGAAAAAGAAGTTACCTGGAGTCTGTTTAACTTCTTCAAAATTTTTATTGTGCATTCAATATTTATTCTGATTCTGGTATTTATACTTATCGTATCAAGGTTCCTCCGGTTAAAGTATTCTTTCAGAACAAAACTACTGGGTGCATTTTTATTAGTATCAATTATTCCAATCGTGGCACTTGCCGTTTACAACAGAGAAGTTGTTCGTGAGAGAACCAACACAGCAATTTTTAATGAGCTTAGTAAAAGGTCAGAGTATTTAGAAAACCATGTCAGGGCTCAAAAACAAAAACATTCAGACAGAGAGCTGTTGACTGCATTTGATAATGCAGGTAAAGAATTGAATATAGCATTTACTATTTATGAAAACTCCGAAAGAATTTACAGTTCTAGGAAGGAATATTTTGATAACGGTTTAATTCCGGGCAAGCTAAAATCTGAAGTTCACTATAATCTAAACTATCTTAGCTATCGCGAGTCATTAACCAAAGAATCAATAGATAACTATGTCTACGATGCTTATTATCGTAAAATTGATTTTGATAACAGATCTTTTATTCTTGGCGTGAATGATGCTTTTAATAAGATTGAGCTTTTCTATTCACCTGTTGATGCGGATGTTTTTTTATTTGGAGTTTATTCTTTTGCAGTTATAGTGATAACGCTATTGAGTACTCTTTTTGCGAATCAAATATCATCACCGATCAGGCAGCTAACGAGAGCAACCAATGCAGTAGCTCAGGGAGATTTGAGTGTGAAGCTTAAGAATAAGGAAAAAGGTGAATTGAAAGAATTGCTCGACGGGTTTAATGCGATGACTAGCGAACTTCAGAAAAATCAAAATGACATTGCCGAGCTTGAGCGTGAAAGTGCCTGGAAAGAAATGGCCAAGCAGGTAGCACACGAAATTAAAAATCCGCTCACTCCAATGAAATTATCTGTGCAGCAGTTGGTTGCGGCTTATAACGATAAGAAAACCGAATTTGACGATATCTTAAAAAAACTTTCGCAGGCAATTTTAAATCAGATCGAAAATCTAAGCCTGATTGCTTCTGAGTTTTCAACATTTGCAAAGATGCCAAGCCTTAAGCTTGAAGAATTTGATCTTATCCCGGTAATAAAAGATACAATTCATCTGTTCGGTGATGAAGAGGCGAACATTAAGTTTAAGACTGATACTGAAAAAGTATTAGTTGAATCAGATAACTCCCAGATGCGGCGAATGTTCATTAATCTTATAAGGAATTCAATTCAGGCAAAAGCAAGTATTATTAATATTGACTTATCTGTTGAGGATGGGTATTCAATAATTAAAGTTTCCGATGATGGAAATGGAATTTCTACGGAAGCTCAGAATAAAATCTTTGAGGCGAACTTTACTACAAAGGAAAAGGGACTTGGATTGGGACTTAAACTGATTAAACGATTTCTTGAAAATACTAATGGTGAAATAAAACTTATTTCATCCAATACATTAGAAACAGTTTTCAGAATAAAGATTCCTGTGAAAAGTCCCAAACAAGAATTGTGAAATGAACATTCTCACGCCACATCAAAGCAAAGCGCTTGCTATTGATAAATCAATTTCTCTAACTGCGAACGCCGGCTCCGGCAAAACTTTCGTACTTGCTCAACGATTTCTTGAAATAATCATCAACACCTCAACTCCGCTAAGTCAAGTTGCAGCGATAACTTTTACTGAAAAAGCTGCAGGAGAACTATACAAAAGAATTTCCGTTGAGCTTAATAAGTTATTATTGACTGCAGCTGACCCTGATCTGAGACATCGGATAGAAAAAGTTAGAAAGCAGCTTGTCTCTGCTAAGATTTCAACAATCCATTCATTCTGTATTGATTTGCTGAAGGAATTTCCGGTAGAGGCATCGATTGATGCGAACTTCATTCCAATAAATGAACAAAAAGCCTCTGAGTTAATTGATTTAGTAATCGAGACCAAGCTCAGAGAAATGTTAAAGTCAACTAAAGAGCAAAAGGAAGTAAAATCTCTCATAAGGCTCTTAGGCTCAAAAGTTAATTTGGTAAATGAACTTTCAAAGATGATAAGTAAAAGGAAAAATGTACTGAACCTGATTGATAAATATTATTCGTTAAGTGAAAGCGAAATTACCAGGCACTTATTTGAACTGTTTAAGTCAAACATTAAAATAGTTTTTGAAGAAGTGCTGCACAAGTTTCTTACTCAGGTTAAAATTGTCAATGATAAGGTCATTGACTATAATCCAAGTAATAAGCTGGCGATAGAAATAAAATCTATTTTAGAATCAATCGAAACGGGAGGAGATGAAATTGATTTATTAAAGAAGCTCAAGGAACTTCGTGATAAAGTATTAATTGCAGGTGGCAGCGTACGTAAGCAAGGTTATCTTCCTTCGTCAGAACAAACTGGTATCATAAACTCAATTGAGTATGTTGAAAATATCTTTAGTGATTTTGATGAATTAGAATTGAACGAGAACCACAAAATCATCAATAATGAACTTGCTAAATATGGAATAGCTTTGATACGGATCTTCCAGGAAATTCTTTCTGCTTATGAATTTAAAAAGTCAGAAATGGGAGTTCTTGATTTCGAGGACATACTTATTAAAACTAAAGCACTGCTTGAAAATGAATCTTTCAGGGAAGCACTTTCCGGTAAATACAAATATCTTTTAGTAGATGAATACCAGGATACAAATGAACTTCAGTATGAAATATTTCTGCCGCTTGTTGATGATTTGAAAAGAGGAAATCTCTTTATCGTGGGAGATGAGAAGCAAAGTATTTATCGTTTCCGAGATGCTGAGCTTCAGGTATTTGCAAAAACAAAAACGGATATTCACAAAGTTGGTGGGAATGATTCATTGCTGACGCTTCCGGATAGCTTTCGAATGGCACCCGCAATATGCTTTTTCGTCAATTCCTTATTTAAGAATTTATTCAAAGAGCCGCGTTTATTCTTCAATGAAGTTGCGGCTTCTGACCTGGTTTGTGCCCGCTCTGATGGATTTACAGGACAGGTAGAATTTCTTATTGCACAAGGTGAAGCATCTGATGAAGCAGAACTTGTTGCAAAAAGAATTATCAAGCTTAAGCAGGAACACAAAAATCATCTGGAAAATTGGAATCAGATAGCCATCCTGGTTCGTAAGCGGGCAGCATTTACCGAATTGCAGAATGCTTTTATAAAATTCCAGATCCCATTCAAAGTGGTCGGAGGGACGGGTTTCTATCAGAAGCAAAGCATTAGTGATATCTATAATTATTTTGCATTTCTTTTGAATGATAAAGATGATGCCGCACTAATTGGAGTTCTTCGCTCCCCATTCTTTCTAATCTCAGATGTTGACATACTTGAACTCTCAATGTTTGAAGGGGAATCGTTCTGGGAAAAGATAAAAACAGCTTCAGTGGCTCAGAAAAAATCCTGGCAAAAAATATTCGAAACTCTGAACGAAAATAAAGAGCTTTCAAGCAGGATTAATATTTCGCTGCTTCTGAGAAAGATATTGAAAGAATCAGAGTTCATTTCAACGCTCACATCTCGAATTGATGGTGCGCAGGAAATTTCCAATTTGAATAAGCTTATTTCGATCACAAATGAATTCTTTAATGATGAATTCAATACACTCTATGATTATGCATCTTTCTTAAATGATGCGATTTCCAGTTCTGAGGATGAGTCACAGGGTAATATTGATGCAACGAGTGATGGAGTTAATATTATTACTATCCATCAAGCGAAGGGATTGGAATATCCTGCAGTGTTTTTATTCAAATGTAATGACACAAACCAGGTTAATAAAGTCCAGTCCAGATCATTTACTGTTGATAAAAATTTTGGTCTCCTGACTAAGGTCCCTTTGAATGATAATTATTTTGGAGAATATTTTTCTGCTCCAATTGTAGGATTGTATAATCTTATTGAATCAAAAAAAGAAACTGCTGAATTAAAGAGACTGTTGTATGTTGGTCTAACCAGGGCTATGGATTTTCTCTTCATCACATTTACAGATGAAGGAAAATCATCAAAGAAGAAATCTTTTACAGCATTGATTAATGAAGGATTGAATAGGGAATTAAAAGGAGACGAATTTAGAATCGAAGGTGACCTTGCTTTCCTTCAGAAAGAAAATGACGCTTACACAAACATTACTAAATCAATTAAATTAGAGATACCCATAATTCGAAATATCGAAACCACGGAAAACTTAATTGAGACCCAAAAATATAATCTAAATAATAAAAAGCTGGTTTTAAATGAGATTAAAGATCAGTCTAAGGGTGAAGTCATTTCTGCAACCAGGTTTTCGACATACTCAACTTGCCCTCTTAAATATAATCTTTTATATAACTACAAACTGGGTGATTTGATCCAGCAAGCAAGTAAGTTTCGAAGCGCTCCTAAATTGAGTATTGAGGAAGATTATAATAGGAATGAATTAAGCTCTTATTTATTTGATGATGAAACCAACCTTGCTGAATTTTCAAAATATAAAGGACAGCTAATTCATTATGCACTTCGGAAGAATCTAAGCAAAGAAAATGTGTCGTCCTTTGTAGAGGAAAAACTAAGAAATAATTTTAATGAAGAAATCCCGGAATCATTAAAAGCAGATATTGTGAATGAATTAAAGCTATTCTACGATTCAGATGAGTTCAGGTTTATTAATTCATTTACAAATTTTAAGAATGAATATGAAGCGTATCTGAAAGAAGAGGATTTCTACCTTTTCGGTATACTTGATAAGCTCATAATTGAAGATAGAAAGTTCATTATAGTTGATTATAAAACAGATTTTGTTAAGCCTGATGAAATCGAAGCGATCTCACAAAAATATTTACCTCAGCTAAAATTTTATGCTTATATTATTTCCCGGCTTTTCAATAAAATGCAAGATATTGAGGGCAGAATCATCTTCATTAAATATCCTGATAAGCCGTTCATTTTTAATTTTGATGAAACGGCAGAACAAGGTATAAAATCAAGCATTAAATCGATGATTCATTCGATAAGAAATAATAACTATTCTGTAAATTTGAGTGCCTGTAAAGAGTGCATCTTCGCAGATGAAAATAAACAGTGTATCAAATCCAGAATAACACAGAAATTAATTTAAGGGAAGTGTAAGCAGGTTTACTTTAATGAATAAAAAAATAAAAGTAATAAGAGACCTCTCGCTTGTGGAGAAGGAACTTAGCTCAGCACAAGGTGGAGTTGTTTCCGTAACATTACAGAAAGACAGCTTTGCGCAGTTTGCAACGATTTTTGTCTATCAGAATAAGAACGTTTTCTTTTACATCGATAATGAAGAGCTGTTGCGAACAATCAAGTTAGATTCTCCAGCCAAGTTTACAATTTTAAGCGATAAGAATGTTTCAAAAGATCTGGTTGAGAAAAAGGATCCATTGTATAGACTTTTTTCCATCGTGGTAACCGGTATTGTGAGGGAAGCAGAGGAGAAAAAAACTATAAAGGATATTGCCCAAAGTTTTAGTGAGAAGTATTCAGGAAAGTTGCTTCTTCCGGAAAAAGAGACTCAAACTAAAGGGAAATTATTGTTTGTAGACTCGGAAGAACTCCTTGCTTATGATGAAATAGGTTTTTGATTAAATACTTTTAAGAGCAAATACGCTTGATAAAATCAACTGAAGAAAAATCGGGAATTAATTTGTGCTGAACTATATCTGGGTAGCTTTAATTATTCTTGGCATTGGTGCCGCACTTACTACAGATATTATAAATAGCAGCACTAACCGATACAAAAACGGCACTCCTTTCAATATAACTATCTTCTTCAATGAAAAAATTGGTGTGTTACCAGAAGGCAAACAACCTGCCAAAATTCAGGTTAATTCATCTTCATATAATAATTTTTATAACGACAGAATCAGTTCAGATTTAGAGCTTGATGCAGTTGTCAAAATTAATAAAGATTTAACGGCTGGTTTTATTTCGTTTAAAGTTGATGATAACTTCCCTCCAATTTGGAAAGAGATGGCTGCTTCAGGTGGTAAAGATGAACTTACCGGAAGCATAAAGCTCAATGAGAGACTAGCTGAAAATTCTTATAATGCAGAAATAATACTTGAAGCAGTTTCTTTCACTAAAATGAAAGACGTTACCAATGCAGTTCTTGAATATGCAGGAACTGCTGTCACCATTGCTCTCGGTTTAATTGGTATTATGGCCTTGTGGCTTGGTGTAATGAAGGTCGCAGAAGAAGCGGGGTTGATAAAAATAATTGCAATGTCACTTAAACCATTCACGAAAAGACTATTCCCGGAAATTCCATCAGATCATCCTGCAATGAGCTCGATGATTATGAATATATCGGCAAATATGCTTGGTCTGGGAAATGCTGCCACACCTTTCGGATTAAAGGCAATGGAAGAAATGGAAAAAATTAATCAGAACAAAGGAACTGCATCCAACTCAATGGTTACTTTTCTGGCGATTAACACGGCAGGACTTACTCTAATCCCAGCAACCGCAATTGCTGTTCGTGCCGCTTCAGGCAGCTCAAATCCAGCCATAATTATCGGAACAACAATATTTGGAGCGTTATGTGCAACAGTTGCCGGCGTTACTGCAGCCAAAATAATTGAAAAGTTTTATTTAGAATCCTGGAGCTTTTCTGAATGGTTCAAAAAGAATTTAAAGTTTTTTGGGCTAGTAATAGTTACAGTTCTTACAGTGGTCTTATTTTTTATTACCGGACTAGCTGATAAAGTTGGAGAATTGTTCTCATTTATCTCGGCAGAAGGATTTAAGAATGTAATTGAAGTGGTATCCAAGCTTGCTATCCCATTACTTATAGTCGTTTTTATTGGATATGGCGCCATCAAAAAGGTTAAGGTTTATGAAAGTTTTGTGGAGGGTGCGAAAGAAGGGTTCAATATCGCGATAAAAATAATTCCATACCTTGTTGCGATGTTGATTGCTATTGGAATTTTCAGAGCAGGCGGCGGAATGGATTGGCTGATCTTCATACTGCAGCCAATTACAAACTTAATTGGAATGCCAGCGGAAGCATTACCGATGGCATTGATGCGTCCTCTTTCCGGAAGTGGATCGCTTGGAATCATGTCCGAAAATCTTGCTGTTTATGGCCCTGATTCGTTTTTAGGAATATTAGTTTCAACTTTTTATGGCAGCACAGAAACTACATTCTATGTTTTAGCACTTTATTTTGGTGCTGTCAATATCAAAAACACTCGGCATGCGCTTCCGGTAGGATTGATAGCAGATGTTGCTGGAATACTTGGTGCATTATTTATTGTAAAGTTATTGTTCAGTTAATAATTATTTCTAATCTTCTTAAATATGAAAGTCTTCATAACAAGGGAGCTTCCAGAAATAGCATTCAGGCTATTGAAGGAAAATAAAATATCATTCGACTACTATAAAAAAGACCAGCCGATTCCCAGAAAACTTCTTCTTGAAAAAGTTAAAAGCTGCGAAGCATTGATTTCACTTCTAACTGAAAAAATTGATAAAGAAGTAATAGATCAAATGCCTAAATGTAAAATAATAGCCAACTACGCTGTAGGTTATAATAACATTGATATAGATTATGCGAAGACGAAGAAAATTATCGTAACTAACACACCCGATGTTTTGACTGAATCTACTGCTGATCTAACAATGGCATTGGTGCTCGCTTGTGCAAGAAGATTGAGTGAGGGTCAAAAATTATTAGAAGCTAACAAATTTAAAGGATGGAAACCGAAGCTGCTGCTCGGAATGGAATTGAAAGACAAAACTTTTGGAATACTTGGTGCAGGAAGGATTGGAAGTGCTGTTGCCAGACGGGCTAAATCTTTTGGCACCAATATCATTTATGTTGACAGCAATAGAAATCAAAAGCTGGAAAATGAGACTGGTGCAAAAAAGGTCTCTTTAAAATATTTATTGGAAAATTCTGACATACTTTCAGTTCACCTGCCGTTGAATAGTCAGACGTATCATTTTTTAAATCGGGAAAAATTAAATCAATTAAAAAGAAATTCAATTTTAGTTAATACCACACGCGGAGAGATCATTGATGAGAAAGTACTCATTAAAAAGCTGAAGAGTGAAGAATTAATGGCAGTTGGGCTCGATGTTTTTGAGAATGAACCGTACTTAAATCCTGAATTACTTCAATTCCCGAATGTGTTAGTGCTTCCTCATTTAGGTAGTGCAACTAAGGAAGCTAGAGATGGAATGGCAGAGCTTGCAGTTAAGAATGTAATCAATGTTCTCAAAAAAAAATCTGCACTTACGCCTGTTTTTTAAGTTTGATGGCCGATTCTGGTTGCATCTATTTTTGCTATTGGGTAGTTTTGAAAACAAAAAGTGAATATTTAAATGAGAATAGGAATACCAACCGAAACTCGCTGGGAGGAAAAGCGAGTACCCCTTACGCCTGCTGGTGTTGACTCACTAATCAGATCAGGCCACATTGTTTATCTTCAGAGCGGTGCTGGCGATGCCAGTCACTTTACAGACCAGGAATATCGTGAAGTTGGGGCAACTATAGTTTATAATAAGGAAGAGGCTTTTGGCAGAGCTGAAATGATTCTAAAAGTAGCTCCTGTTACAGAACAGGAGGCTGATTTACTTGTTGATAATCAGATACTTTTTTCTTTTCTTCTTCTCACAATGGGTAAAAAAAATCTGATTGAAAAACTTTTAGCTAAAAAAATTACTGCCATTGGTTTTGAATTAATCGAACGTGACTCGCGATTGCCTATCCTTCATTCAATGAGTGAGATAGCTGGTCCTCTGGCCATACAGGTGGCCGAACGTTACCTCGAGAGCTTTACGAAAAGCGGCAGGGGAATATTAATTGGAGGAATAACGGGAGTTGCACCTGCTGCGGTTGTAATTTTAGGTGCTGGTGTTGTAGGAGTTACTGCAGCCAGAGCAGCATTAGGGAGAGGCGCGCAGGTTATTGTGATAGACAGAGATTTATCGCGCTTAAGACAGATAGAAACTGAATTTCATAGAGGTGTTACGACTGTAATGGCTAATCCTTATACTATATCCCGTGGTGTGAAATTTGCGGATGTTCTTGTTGGTGCAGTTTTAATAAAAGGAGAAAAAGCTCCGCATCTTGTAACTGAGCAGATGGTTAAAGAGATGAAGAAAGGTGCTGTTATTGTTGATGTTTCGATTGATCAGGGCGGCTGCGTTGAAACAAGCCGGGTTACAACGATATCGGATCCTGTTTATACGTTGCACAATGTAATTCATTATTGTGTGCCTAATATGCCATCACTTGTTGCACGCACGGCAAGTTACGGTTTGAACAATGCAGTTCTTGATTATGTCCACGACATAGCAGATAATGGTTTGACTCCGGCATTGCTCGGTGATGAAGGATTAGCAAAAGGAGTCTGCACGTACAATGGAACCTGTACAAATGAATCAATTGCAGAATCGTTTGAAGTAGCTTATAAAAAGCTTCACGTATTTTCAACTAATTAAAAGATCCTGATGATGTCTTTGTGAATATCACCAAGTAAGAGAAAAAATAAAATTTATGCTGACTGTGGAAGAAATAAGAAAAAAGAATTTACCGGCTAATCTCTATAATATTTATAGTAAAAAATTAACTACTGCCGACGAGGCTGTGAAAAGAATAAAATCCGGTGATAACGTTGTAATTCAACCGGGATGCGCTGTACCGTTAGAACTGGTTCGTGCAATGGTAAGAAGAAAAGATGAACTTGAAAATGTTACCATCTACCACATCTTAATTGTTGGTGATCTGCCATATGTAAATCCGGGAATGGAAAAGCACTTCAAGCATAAAGCATTCTTTACCGGAGCTAATGTGAGAAAAGCTGTGCACGAGGGAAGAGCTGAATTCATTCCAATATTCCTTTCTGAGGTACCACTTCTTTTTAAAAGAAATATCATACCTGTAGATATAGCGTTACTCAATGTATCTCCTCCGGATGAGCATGGTTTTTGCAGCTTAGGCGTTGATGTTGGTACTATCAAAACAGCAGCTGATAAAGCTAAAATTGTTATCGCTCAGATAAATAGTGAAATGCCGCGAAGCCTTGGGGATAGCTTTATTCATATCAATAAAATCCATCACATAATTGAACACACTGAAGCTATTTCGGAGCTGCCCCAGGTTGATCCAAATACAAGTGAAGAGATGCTTAAAATTTATGATACCATTGGAAAATACACAGCTGAATTAATTGAAGACGGCTCAACCTTGCAGATGGGTATTGGTGCTATCCCTGATTCAGTGATGAAGTATCTACGTGACAGAAAAAATCTTGGTATTCACACTGAAATGTTTTCAGATGGAATTGTAAGCCTTGTGGAAGAAGGAATTATTAATGGAGAAGAAAAAACAATTCATCCCGGAAAAATTATTGTCGGATTTGTCTTGGGCACTAAAAAGGTCTTTAAATTTATTGATAACAATCCCGTAATAGAATTTCATCCGCAGGAATATGTAAACGATCCATTTATAATTGCACAGAACAAAAAAATGGTCGCGATAAATTCCGCTATCGAAATTGACATAACCGGACAGGTATGCGCTGATTCAATTGGGACAAGAATTTTTAGTGGCATTGGCGGACAAGTAGATTTTATACGGGGAGCTGCTCATTCTGAAGGAGGAAAACCAATTATAGCACTTCCTTCTATTACAAAAGATGGAGACGTTTCCCGAATCGTTCCTCAATTAAATCCTGGAGCCGGAGTTGTTACATCTCGTGGTGATGTTCACTATGTTATTACGGAATATGGAGTTGCACAACTCTTTGGAAAAACTTTAAAGGAAAGAGCTAGGGAGCTCATCAGAATTGCGCATCCAAAGTTCCGGGATGAGTTAACAAAATACGCAAAGGAAACGAGACACATCTAATATGGTAGCAGTAATCGGGGATATTCACGGTTGTTTTCATACTCTAAAAAAACTTTACGCTCTTATTTTAAAGAAGTATCCGGATATCCCGGTATGTGCTGTGGGTGATCTTGTAGACAGAGGAAAGTACAGTTATGAAGTTGTAGAATTTGTAAAAAAGTATAAGATAACATTCACTGCCGGCAATCACGATTATATGTTTTATTATTTTATTAAACATCCTGCCAGTA
>Ga0102851_10002244_pt1 | contig 11554 bp, 7 predicted proteins | sample Mud3Dept3metaG_FD_79558 | JGI IMG/M metagenome (GOLD analysis project Ga0102851, IMG submission 79558) | Freshwater wetland microbial communities from Ohio, USA, analyzing the effect of biotic and abiotic controls - Mud 3 Core 4 Depth 3... | ecosystem: Environmental > Aquatic > Freshwater >...
ATCTCCGACTCTCTGGAGCGAGAGCGTAAGAGTGTCGCCCAGACAGCAGCGACAATGACCGCAAGGCGAGAGCCGTGCCTGAGTGAACGGGAGTGAGCGAAGGATGCGGTGATTGGAGCGTACATGCGGACAGTGTGGGGATATCAATAATTACTCCCTTTTTATCCTAGAGTCAGCGTGTTCTTTCCATAATCTGTTCATTTACTCTTCTTTTTTTTTCTCAGTGTGAGTCGTATAAAATCAGACGTTACTCCTCCAAAAATACCATCGAAAAATATTGCGACCAATGAGGTATCTGTTCCGTTAACATTTCTTTTCTCAATATAAGTATAAAAATCTCCCGGGCAAACCATTTTGTAATCTTTCTTGATCCGGTTCTTTTCAAGTTCCTTTTCTAGTTTTAAACACACCCATGGCGGTTTTACCTTAGTATTCATCTCTGTTGGAGTTAATACCCAAACGCCATCAATACCTTCAAAATGCCATTCTTCACCCAGTGCAATATCTTTTTCCGAATCAATATACCATTCTTCATTTTCATGTAGTAGCAATATTTACCACGTCCACTGATTGGTATTTATCTTTAATCATATTAAGTTTTCTCTGTGAGGGTTTATATTGGTTGAGCAATTTGTGTATGCTCAGAGATTATTCCGATTCTTTCCCATCGAAAGAAATACACTCTGCCAGATTCATCACCTGCAATAATAATATCTCCATCGGGCGAAACAGTGCAACTATAAATACGACTATCCCCATAAAAATTAACGAGAACTTCTCCACTTTCTATATCCCAAATTTTGAGTGTTTTATCCGAAGAAGCTGATATGATGTATTTACCATCGTGCAACACTGCTACTGCATTGACCGAATCGGTATGACCTTTGAGTTTATTTATCACCTCTCCTCTCTCTAAATCCCAGATTTCAATCACGTTTAATGAGACAGATATGATATTTTTTCCATTTGGAAGAACTGCTACTGAATTGATCAGGCCGGAATAGCCTTTGAGTGTACGTATCACTTTTCCTCTCTCCAAATCCAAGATGTCGAGTGTGTTGTTATCCCAATAAGCAGATACAGCATGTTTGCCGTCAGGAAGAGCTGTTATTGCATTAACCGGGCCATAATGATTCGTGTCAAATGAATGTATTACCTCTCCTCTTTCTAAATCCCAGATATTGATTGTTCCCCAAAAAGCCGATATGGCACGTTTACCGTCAGGCAGCATTGCCACCACATCCACTGAGCAATTGTGTGTATATATCACCTCTACTAGCTCCAAATCCCAGATGTTGAGTGTGTTATCCGAATAAACAGAAATAAAGCGTTTACCATCAGGCTGCACTGCAAGCGCATTGACCGGGCAGGTATGGCTTACAAGTGTTTGAAGAACCTCTCTGTTTTCCATATTCCATATTTTAATTGTATTATCCCAAGAAGCAGATATGATGCGTTTACTGTCAGGCAAAACTGCTACTGCATTTACCCGACCGATATGGCCTTTGAAAGTATGTATTACATCAGCGCCCTTTATATCCCAGAGTTTGAGTGTTTTATCTCTAGAAGCCGAGATGACGTGCTTTCCATCTGGAAGCATCGCTACTGCATTAACCTGCCCTGTATGGCCTTCAAGAGTTCGTAGGTTCTTCCCGCTCTCTATATCCCAGACTTTGAGCGTATTGTTATCATTCGATGAAGCTGAGATTGCGTATTTACCATCGGGTAGCACAGCTACTATATGGATAAGGCCAGTATGGCCATCAAAAGTTCGCAGCACCTTTCCATTTTCCAAATCCCATAGTTTGATTCTGTCACGAGAACCGGATATTGCACGCCTGCCATCTGGCAGCACAGCTACCGAATAGACAGGATCAGGATGGCCATCAAAAGTTCTCAGCACCTTCCCACTTTCCAAATCCCAGAGTTCGAGGGTATTATCATCCAAAGCCGATATGATGTGCTTACCGTCGGGCAGCACAGCTATTTCATTAACCTTGGTATGACATTTTAGTGTGTGTATCACCCTTCCACTTTCCAAATCCCATAGTTTGAGTGTTCTGTCACGAGAACCGGATATTGCACACCTGCGGTCTGGCAGCACAGCTACCACCCATACATGGTCTGTATGACCGTTGAGAGTTAGCAGGCACTTTTCGCTCTCTATATCCCAAACTTTGAGTGTGCTATCTGAAGAAGCAGATACTATGCGTTTACCATCCGGTAGTACTGCTACTGCATTAATTGAGCTGCCATAATTTTCAAGTGTATGTATTATTTCTCCACTCTCCAAATCCCAGATTTTAAGTGTATTATCATCTGAAGCAGATATTGCACGTTTACTGTCCGGCAGTATAGCTACTGCATTGACCGAACCAATATGGCCTTCGAGAGTACATATAAGAGGACCTCCAGGAGGATCCAAGCATGGAATGAGAGGACGCAACCATAAGATCTTATTCCAATTCATTATCTGATCAAGCAGAGCCTTGATTTCATGCGCATCCTGTCCCATCAAGCGCCCATACAACTGGCTTTGAAGTTGCATTTTATCCTGTGTCAGAATATGCGCTGAAAGCTGAATTGCACTTTGCACAAGGCTCAATGTACGATCATCAGATATGAAATTATAGTCTGAAATTAATGAATTGACTTCAGCAACCTCTAACTTGGTATGTATCCAGCTAAAATCAAAGAGAAGCTTACGCAAATCATCTTTCCTCCCCAGCATCGAAATATGTGCCGGCAGGTAAATTACTGAGTACGAAGACATACCGCCAGCACCGCTCTGATACTCCTTCCATCCCTGATCAGCAAGTCTCTTATGCCCTTCCTCTGCACTGACAAAATAATTTCCTGCTTTGCTCAGGTCGGTCAGCCAATCAATAATTGACTTATGAAACGGCTGGATCCTGTTATTTGAAACCGAAAACAACGAGCCAAATGCATCCAGCATATCTTTTTTATCATAGATCTTCCAGCCAAATAGTGAAGCCAGATATTCCACTTCCAGCGGTTCCCGCGCTGCTGCTATGAGTTCAAGAACTGGACGATAATTTTTCTTGAATTTATCAATGTCAGAAAACTTCCTCTCAAAGAACTGTGCATAAATCCCGCCAAGACCCTGAGGGAATATATCGACCTCATTCAGTGAGAGCCTCTTTTCCTGCAATTCCCTGCGGATATATTCCACATACAGGAAAATCCCTTCACTCTTCTGGAATATTTTATCGATAACATATGCCTCGACTTCCTTTCCCTCTGTAAAGGTCTTGAGCTCCTTTTTGAGAAAAGCGCGAATATCTTCCTCATTTTCAGGAGTGGAGGCATCAAGCACATACGGAGTAAGCGCCTGGAGCGGGTGCATCACCTCAGGTTCGGGTCTGCTTGTGATTATCAATCTCAACCAGTCAGGCGTCTTGTCAAATTCTGAGGCGATGAACGAAGCAAGCTCATTTTTTCCATTAGCTGTGGCTTCATCAAGCGCATCAATAAGTACTGCGAAATTCCTGTTAGGTTCTGGGATAACTGTGAGCGGCTGCACAATGAGATTATCGAATATTGTTCTTGGACTTTCTATCGTAATGATCTTCTCAAGATCCAGTGAATTCAGACGCTCCTGATAGTCTGGAAGCTGTGAACTGAGTTGATAAGCGATTGAGAGTATTGCTTTCTGTGGATTTGATTTTTCAACATGACCATGGCGGCAGAGGTGAAATGCCGCGATCTCACCTCGGTTTGCACATAACCAGGCAGCTATTGCTGTTTTCCCCACCCCTGGCTTTCCTGTGATCCAGAAGACACGCGACGATTTCGCATCAGAGAGCCATGCATCTATCCTGTCAAATACCCACTGGCGCCCTGTGAATCTCTTGAGATGAAGGAGAATATCAGCATCGAAGTGTAAAGGCGACAGACGCTGGATGAGCCTCATCTGGACGCCTTCAAAGTCGATGCGGTCTTCTTCCAGCGCTTCTAGGAGGCGCGCGAACTTTGCTTTGTACTTCTCAGTGCGCTCCCGAACAGGCACACAATCCTGCATATCGAGCCACTGGATGCGGCAGATGGAGAGGGGCGGTTCGCACTGCTTCACCATTACAGGAATAGGGAATAGTTTCCTCTCAAGAGCCCTTACGATCTCATTGAGGCAGTAACCATCCGGGCGCCTGACAGAATGCGGGGTCATCAGGAGAAGAAATCGTCCTTCCTTTGGGATTTTGGATACCCATTCAAGTCCTTCAGCAATGTAGTCTTCCCAGTCCACTCCTGGTTTCAGGTGTTCGATATCGATCCAGACTTCGTGGCCTCGGTTCTGCAGGTCTTTTTTCAACTGTTCGGCTAATGGGGCGTATTCGTCATGGCCGTAGCTCAGGAAGATGCGCCTGTGGGGGATTTTTTTCTCGATGGTAAATTCATGGTGGCAATCGGGGCACACATAAAGCTGCTTCTTCTTGCTGAAGGTAACGTCTTCAGAAGCGCATTTTGGGCAGGTTATGGCTTCTTGATTCGATTGAGTGGCTTCCGGCATTACTCACTTCCCTCCAGACGCAGAAAATGCACCTTGCCCGATGCATCACCTGCAACAATCAAATTTAAATCTGGAGATGCAGCACATGAAAAGAGGAGTCCCTCGTTAACAAATTCAGCTACCATCTTTTCGTTCTCTATGTCCCAGATTTTGAGCTTGTTATCATAAGAAACAGAGACTGCGAATTTATCACCCATAAATAATGCTACATCTATGATCGAATCTGTATGTCCTTCGAGAGTTTTCAACTTTATTCCACTTTCTGTATCCCAGACTATAAGTTTTTTATCAAAAGAAGCAGAGATAGCCCGTTTATCATCCTGGAAAACTGATACCGCGTTGACTGCATCCTCATGACATTTGAGAGTTTTCAGCACCTTTTCACTGTCTATGTCCCAGATTTTGAGCGTACAATCAGTCGAAGCAGAAATAGCTCTATTCCCGTCTTGAAAAACCGCGACCGCATCGACATGGCTTGTATGATCTTTGAGAGTTTTCAGCACCTCTTCATTCTCTATGTCCCAGACTTTGAGCATACAATCTGAAGAGGCAGAGATAGCTCTACTATCATCTTGAAAAACTGCCACTGCGTTGACCTTAAATTTATGTTTGTTTAAAGTTTTCAGCTTCTTACCACTCTCTATATCCCATACAATAAGCGTCTTATCCTGGGAAGCAGAGATAGCTCTTTTATCATCTTGAAATACTGCGACCGCATAGACCGCATCATTATGACCTTCGAGAGTTTTCAGAACCTTTCTACTCTCTATATCCCAGATTTTGAGCGTACAATCTGAAGAAGCAGAGATAGCACATTTATTGTTTTGAAACACTGCTAATGAATAGATAGTACCTGTATGACCTTCTATCCTCTTTATTAGATCTATGTTCTCCAGGTTCCAGACAATGAGTTTTTTATCAGAAGAACCAGAAATAGCGCGATTACCTTGAAAAATTACGACCGCATTGACCGACATTGTATGATTTTTGAGAGTATTCAGTGCCTTTCCGCTATCTATGTCCCACACAATTATCGTATTATCCATGGAAGCAGAGATGGCGCGTTTACCGTCCTGGAAAACGTCGACTGCGAAGACAGACATTTTATGACCTTCGAGAGTTTTCAGTTTCTCACCACTCTCTATGTTCCATACAATTATTTTTGAATTCCAGGAAGCAGAGATGGCGCGTTTGCCATCCTGGAAAACGTCGACTGCGTTGACACCACTTTTATGACCTTCGAGAGTTTTTAGCACTTCACCATTCTCCATGTCCCAGACTTTGAGCGTATGATCGGAAGAAGCAGAAATAGCTCTTTTGTCATCTTTAAATAACACAACTGCATTGACACCACTTTTATGTCCCTCTAGAGTTTTCAGAACCTTTTCATTCTTCATGTCCCAGACTTTGAGTGTACAATCTGAGGAAGCAGAGATAGCTCTTTTGCCATCTTGAAAAACTGCGACCGCATTGACCCAATAAGTATGACCTTTAAGAGTATTCAGCACCTTACCATTCTCCATGTCCCAGACTTTGAGTGTACAATCTGAAGAAGCAGAAATAGCTCTCATATCATCTTGAAAAACTGTGACCGCATTTATATGGTTGGTATGATCTTCGAGAGTATTCAGCACCTCACCGCTCTCAATGTCCCAGACTATGAGCTTTTTATCCTTAGAGCCTGAGATAACTCGTTTACCTTCTTTAAAAACAGCAACTGCATTGATAGTGTGTGTATGACCCTCGAGGGTGCGAATTACACACCCGCCAGGAGATGAAAGACTTTGACTGAGAGTACGTATCCAAGGTTTATCTTTCCATTTCATTATCTGATCAAGCAAAGATTTGATTTCAAGGGTTTCCTGACTCATCAAACGTCCGTAAATCTGACTTTGAAGTTGTGTTTTATCCTTCCACAAAACATGCGCCGACAGCCTCAGCGCCCCCTGCACCATCCGCAGATTATGGTCATCAGGGATGCAATCATAATCCTTTATTAATGAATTGATATCCACAGCCTCAAGCTTGACATGCATCCATTCAAAATCAAAGAGAAGAGTTGAAAGTTCGTCTTTTTTCCCGGCTCCAACAAGATGATATGCCAGATTCTCAAAGAAATAACCATCATTCGGACCTCCGGCCCATCCATCTTTGCATTTCTGTTGATATGCGGCAAGCAGCTTCTCACGGAGATTTTTTAGATCGCCAGCAGTCGCTCTCAAATAATCATGCTGAAGGTCATGGAGTGTAACAAAACGGTTGGGAGCTTCTCCTTCTAACCGAAGCAGTGCTTTACTTTTCAGCGAGAGTAGTAATTCGCGTGCACTGCGCTCCTTCAATCCATCCGTATGCATCCAGAGCGTCATTATCGCGGCCTCAGGTATGCTCCTGTGGTTATTGAAAACAACAAGCTCCTGATAGTGCTTCACAGAATCAGGATCTTCAACTGCCAGTGCATCAATGCTGACCTTCAGCGATTTTAGAACATTTGTATATGGATAATTGGGGAACTGCTTCTTAATAAAAGCAATATCAGCATCCTTCAAAGCATCTAACATATCAGACCATAGGCTCCCATCTCGCGCCATGGCTCCGCACAGGGCAAGAGCAAATGGAAGATATCCGCATTCCTTAGCTACTGAGGCTGCTCCTGCCGGCAGGGAGCTCACATCTTTCTCGCACCAGTCAGCCAGGAACCTCATGGCAACTAAATCCGTGAGCATGCCAAGAAGATGCTGCTGCGCGCCCAACGCTGTGACAAGCCCGCCATCTCGCGTGGTAATAAGCAGGCGACAGCGCGGGCCAAGAGCATCTCTGAAAGGTGCAACATGATTCACATTCCAGATATCGTCAAGCACGATCAGGCATACTTTATCCTCAAGGACTTTCGGCAAACTCGCCTTTGCTGTTTCGATATCCAGATAGTTCGCAGCATCATCCTTCTTAAAACCCGTTCCTATAAGCCTCATGCTTGAAAGGATATCGGGATTCTGACCGATCTGAAGCCAGGACACACCATCTTTGAAAGCCCTGCGCGTGTCAGTGGCGCGGGCAAAAGCCGCAGCAAGAACAGACTTTCCCGATCCTCCCATACCCACGATAGCTGTTGTTTGCTTTGCTGAGGTGATCACGGTCGGTTTCTGGATATCCGCAAGTACCATTTCTCCGATGTGTTTTATTTCATCAGTTCGGGTCTGGAAATGGGGCGGCAATGATGGAGTAGAGCGAAAATCACCAAGCCCAGGAACTGGCTCGGAAAGGATCCGAACGAGTCCTTCAAGTGCATCTTTGTATGGTTTATCCTCGCGAAAGTCAGGACAGTGAACTCTGGGGATACCTTTAGGTATCAGATCAAAATCACCCAGGCGCAAAATTGGAATTACAGCTTTTGCGAACAGCAGCCCATGTTCCCACTCAGCTTTCACATAATCTGATTTTACTGCATTGGGACCGATTACAGCGATAAGACGATCTGATCCTTCAATGGCATCCCTTATTTCCTGCAGGAAGGTCAATCCCCGGCTATTCATTGCTTTTCTGTCCCACCAGATATCGAATCCACCTTCAATAAGATCCTTATAAAGCTGTTTGACAAAATCTTCATCATCAGCACGGGCATATGAGATAAATATACGAATTTGTTTTTTCTCAATATTCTCACTCATGAACTTTTGTTCACCCACCAGTTGCAGTAATTGAGCCTACCTTTGAGGTCGCAGTCTATATTGTCTTTCTTGATTCCTTTGCCAGTAATAGAATTTTTTGGCTCTTCTAGATATAGTTGCAATATGTTCATTACTAAACAGTCAGCAAGCGGATGAGACCATATCCAGACATGACACCAAACAATGTATGTTCTTTGCCCTGGATATGTCCTTCTTCATGAGCTATTACGAGACCGTAATCTTTTTTGCCTAAAAAAATACCATCCTTATTAACGAAAATATCTACCATATTAGTAAATCCTCTGAGCAAATATTTCACATACCATGCGGGTTTTTGACCGCCACATTCGCGGTATTTTAGCAAAAATTGTTCACGTGGCAGAATAATTAGAGTCATTTTTAACCACCTTATACTTGTTATAATTGTTCTTGTATATAAATAGTGTAACCTTCAGAGTTTACAGTAGAAAAAAAAGGGAAACTGCTACATATTTTATCCCCCTTCCCCGGTCTTTCAACCTCTCACCTGGCTGCATACATCTTTAGGATATAAGTTGCCAGTGGAGACTCTATTCCACAGTTAAAAATCGATATGGAATTACCCTTTGTTTTCTGAAAGTAAACACATAAAGAAATAATCAATTTTATTATAAAACTGGTAAGAAGGTAAATTATTTTATTGGTTTACTGATTTACCATTTTAACATTTAGGCTCTATATGCTGTTTTCCACGATGTAAATCCAAGAAAGTTGAAAGAAGCGAAGAGGTTGCTTCCACTCGGCACGATATGTGCGACAGATAGGAGTGAAACCCAGTTATAGATTAAGATGTATCGAGCATCTAATACAGCAAGGATAAAAATATGGCAGACTGTAAAACCATCGAAGAAATACGCGAGAACATTAACCGGATCGACCGTGAAATAGTTGAATTGATATCGCAAAGGAGTCGCTATATGGGGCAGGCTGCAAAATTCAAGAAAACAACTGAAGATGTTAAAGCTCCATCACGTGTGGAAGAAGTAATTTCAAAAGTGAGAAGTATTGCCGTTGAAAATCATCTTGATCCTGATATCGTGGAGAAAATATATCGAAAAATGATTTCGTGCTTTATAGATTATGAATTAAAGGTACACAAGAGATGAATATGTTCGATAATTTATCCGGGCAAAATAATCGATATTATATGTAGCAGGTGGGTAAGAATTGAATCCAAAAATAGAAGCTGGACCTAGCGCTCCTGCGTAAAACATCAGCAAAATTAAACCTCCCATTTGGTAACAACAGGCTGTTAAAGTCTCCTGGCCCTATCGGATTTTCTATCAGCTTGATCTTATTTGATCCCATATAGATATTCAAAAAATCTTGTGGCGTGACGGATTTTATAAAGATCTAAATTGAGTTATTTTTATATCTAACACTAATTGCAGACCGCATATTTAAAATACATTGATACCGTATTATATTTTAATAAGCTCCCCAAAAAAGCTGAACAAGAGTGGTTAATATTAATCAGAGCTAGTTGAACTTATATGCACTTTTGGGGCAAGGATCGTTATGCAAATCAAACGAACTCTGGATGAAAATGTCATGAATTATCGCAGCTATGCTATATTAATGGATAATGCCCATTATTTTATGGCGGAACATTATAAACAGGCGCATCGCCGTCTTGGTGTTGTGGCCGTGATTCTAAGTAGCATTGTCGGAACATCTATATTTTCAAATTTAGCAAAAACGCAAGATATCCGTATTATGATTGCAACAGGCTTCTTATCGTTACTTGCTGTTGTCATGGTTGCCCTCCAGACATTTCTCGGATATGTTGATCTGCAGGTTCAACACAAAAATTCGGCTGTAGGATACAGCATTATAAGACGTAAATTAGAATTGCTAATAATGGAGTATCCGAATGCAACTGGACAACCAGATGAACCGGGAACAAAAATGTTTAAAGATATTGTGCAACACCTTGATGACCTCGATAAGATAAGTCCAACGATCCCAGAGAAGTATTATAATCAAGTAAAAAGAAAAAGAATGCCAACAATTCAGAGTGAGATTCCAAATAGTCATACCCCATAAAATATAATGATTTTAAATGGGCAAAAATTGATATTCCTAATATTGAAGTTAATGGTGATTTTTATGTATTGTTATTTACTTACTCAGGTCCACCTTCATGGGTAGTTTATCCAGAGTTTTATAATTGAATTAGCAATGTTAGAAAAAATTTTTATTGTGGAACTAGGAGCGCAAGGAAGCACTGAATGAACTAAGAAAGAATTTACTGATAAATCCCGAGCCATGTAGACCTTTGCAGAAATAAAATGTAATAACCCAAGTTTGACAGTTAAAAAATCCTTTTCATTGTGAATGTCTACTATTTTTGCGGGATAACCAATCTGACAGTTACAAAAAATTAACCTTATATCTTAACTTTTTGCTATATTATTACTTGATTTTGCATCAAAATCAGCTTATTGATCGAGTCAAAATTAGCATAAATATACATTTTTGGCTTGATAATTCTGAAATTCACGGTAACTGTCAAATTCATCAAGCTATTTATTATGAATTTTTGTCGAAGTAGTTTTCAATTCCTTGATCTCATATCGTATCAAAGAAATGAACAACTGAGCTAAAAACCCAATGATCAAAGCTCCATAAATGCTATCGTCCGTCCATACGCGTACTGGTTTTATTTCAATCTCATTTTTCATCGAATTAGAAATCTTCTCGATTGAATCCTTTTTTCTATAGGTTTGCAAAGCCTGTTGAAGTGTCAAATCCTCACTCGATTTTATGCAGAAAAATCCTTCTCTGCCATTAATAATTACTTTCTCTTCGTATAGGAGCAGACCTGTACGGAGGGATTTTCACCCCGGTGGACAAGTGCCGTTATGTTTTTTTTTGTCCTTCTTGTTAATTCTTTCTTTCCTGCGCTTCGAGGCACGCCGATTCATCCCCTGCTTGAAAGCAGGAGGGTTCTCTACCCCTTGACCCCACGAACTAAATCAGCGACTTTTGCGTGGCTTTCGCCCCATGCTTCCCAGACAGAAGCCGACCATTCCTTTATGGCGCGATCCCTCTCAGGCCCGGGCTTAGCGCGCAGCACGTCAGAAACGCCTTTATTGCCTCTATATACAGGTAAATCAAATACAGGCCATTCCTTTTTCTTTTTTGCCAACCGCATATGAGCTTCTTGGACTTCTTTGCCGGAATAATGTTTTTCAATATGCAAATAAACGCCGACAAGCGCAAAGGCTACTTTAATTGGCTTTGAATTTTCGTCCGCGTGCTGTGCCGCATATGCGTCGACAATATATTGGTGAATAAAAGAGGTATCTCCATAAGATAG
>Ga0102851_10002245_pt1 | contig 11551 bp, 12 predicted proteins | sample Mud3Dept3metaG_FD_79558 | JGI IMG/M metagenome (GOLD analysis project Ga0102851, IMG submission 79558) | Freshwater wetland microbial communities from Ohio, USA, analyzing the effect of biotic and abiotic controls - Mud 3 Core 4 Depth 3... | ecosystem: Environmental > Aquatic > Freshwater >...
AGGTGCTCTTCGCCTTCATGCCGCTGTACCTGCAGAGCTTCACGGATCTTCCCGCGGTCGAGGCGGCGATCGACCGGGTCGTCCCGCTCACCCGCTGGGCCGGCCACTGGCTCAACCCCGAGGTCTTCATCTCCCTCGACGCGCTGCTCATCGTGCTGCTGCAGGCCCCGATCTCCGCGGCCACTCGGAGGCTGCCCACGCTCACCGCGATGCTCGCCGGAACGGCGGTGGGCACGCTCGCGTGGATCGCGCCCGCCCTCTCTCCGGCTGCCGGCATCGTGGCACTCGGGATCGTCATCTGGTCGCTCGGGGAGATGACGTGCTCCGCGCGCTTTTTCGAGTACTGCGGCACGATCGCCCCGCCCGATCAGGTCGCGGTCTACCTCGGGTACTCCTTCCTGTCGCTCTTCCTGGCCAACCTGTACGCGCCGCCGTGGGCCGGCGTGCTCTACCAGCACTTCGTGACCGACCGCGTGTCCGCCAACCTCCCCCCGCAGTTCGTCCCCTTTTTCGGCGGCGTGATGCTGATGGGCGTTCTTTCGGCGGCCGGCTTGTTGCTCTACGCCGTCTTCGTCGCGCCGGGGCGCAGGCGGGAGGAGCGCGAAGCCTGAGAGCTCACGCCGGAACCTGGGGAACCGGGGCGGAGGCGGGGGAAGCCGGGAGCGTTCCCTGGCGGTAGGCCTCGGCGAAGGCGTGCACCGCCACGCAGTGGGCGGCGAAGCGTGTGGCGAAGATCCCCACGCAGCAGATCAGCAGGCCGAACTGGGCCATGATCTCGGCCCCGAGGGCGATCAGGAACGCGAGCGCATATGGCCCAAACGCCCGCCCGATGATCTGGGTGACGCGGTCGAAGCCGAACGCGGCTCCCAAGTGGTCCTCCGCGACGGTCGCGAGCAGCCCGGCCGGGAGGTAGAGGAGCGTCACCAGCGCCGCTGGCGTGCCGACGAGTACGATGGGGAGCCATGCCATCGCGGGGGAGGTGAGGGCGACGACAAGAAGGGTCAGCCCGGCGGTGACCGCGACCGCAGGAAGCCAGAGCGTCAGCGCCACCAGCCACAGGCCGAGCCCCTCGACGATGTCCTCACCCATGCGGTCCCAGGCCGGGAGGCCGCTGCCGGTGCCGTCCAGTATCCCCCTGGCGGTGCGGCGCAGGTAGCCGAGCACGAGGAAGCGGCACACCAGGCCGACGATGATGGCGATCGGCAGCACGGCCAGCTGGCGGAAGGCGGGCCGGTGATGGGCGTGGAGCAAACTCAGAATGGTCGGGAGGAAAAGAAGGAACGGGATGACCTCCAACCCCGCGCCGACCAGGATCCGCCCCAGCCACGCGGGGTGGCGAAAGGGGAAGGCAAAGCTAGCTCCCAGTTCGCTCACAGGTAAGGGTACGCAGCGGCACGGCCGAGGTTTCCTGCTAGCATGCGGCGCCTGAGGGGTCCACGCGCGGCGCCCCTCACACCGAGGCGCTGCGGCGGAGAAAGGCCGGTGGCCAACCGAGTGCTGAAGCTTCTCCCATGGCTCGCCGTGCTGGCGGCCGTTGCGGCAGCCCTCCTGCACGCCCCCGCGCTCGTGAGGTTCGTGTTGGCGGGGCTCGCGCTGCTCCCGGCGGCAGCTCTGCTGGGGGAGGCGACCGAACAGCTCTCCGCCAGGTTGGGGCCGGTTGCCGCCGGGCTCGTGAACGCCACGTGTGGGAATGCGGCCGAGCTGATCATCGCGGTCCTGGCGCTCCGCCGGGGGCTCGTCGAGGTGGTCCAGGCTTCGATCTCCGGCTCGATCATCGGCAACCTGCTGCTCGTGCTGGGCGCGGCCGCCTTTGCGGGCGGGCTCCGGTTCAAGGTCCAGAAGTTCTCGTCGCTGGCGGCGGAGAGCCAGCTCGGGTCCCTCGTCCTGGCGGTGCTGGCCCTCCTCTTCCCGGCGGTTTTCTTTCACCTGGCCAGGCTCTCCCACAGGGAAGAGCTGGCCCGGCCGCTCTCCCTGGCGGTCGCGGTCGTGCTTCTAGTGGTGTATGCGGCGGCACTCGTGTTCTCGCTTCTGACGCATCGTCACCTTCTCGGCGGGGGTTACGAGGGCGAGGCACCGCGCTGGAGCACGCAGCGGGCCCTCTGGAGTCTCGCGGGCGGGGGCGCCGTGACCGCGCTGCTCTCGGAGGTCCTGGTCGGGAGTGTGGAGGAGGCGGGCGGCGCCCTGGGCCTCGGCCCGGTGTTCATGGGTGTGGTCGTCGTGGCAGTGCTCGGAAACGCCGCCGAGCACGCGGCCGCGGTCATGCTCGCCTGGCGCAACCACATGGATGCCGCGATCTCGGTCTGTCTGGCCTCGTCACTCCAGGTCGCGCTCTTCGTCACGCCCGTTCTTGTGTTGCTCTCTCTGCCGCTCGGCCACCCCATGACCCTGGTGTTCTCGCTCGTGGAGGTGGTCTCGGTGGCGGCCGCGGTGGGGCTCGCAGGGCTCGTGACGTTGAACGGTGAAACCAACTGGCTCGAGGGCGTTCAGCTCCTGGCTCTCTATGCCATTCTCGCCGCCTGCCTGGCACTGCTGCCGGCGGGTGAGGCGCTGCTCCCGCTGTGAGGGTCGGGGGTTCGCCTGTGGCCACGGTGCAGGTGATCTCTGGCGGGCAGACAGGGGTGGACCGGGCGGCGCTCGACGTCGCCCGGGAGCTGGGGATCCCCTGCGGTGGCTGGTGCCCGTGGGGCCGCCGGGCGGAGGACGGCGTCATCCCGGCGTGGTATCCGCTGCGCGAGGCGCCCTCCCGGGCGTACCCTGAGCGCACGGCACTCAACGTGCGGGACTCCGACGGGACCCTGGTCCTGACCCGGGGTGCGCCGCGTGGCGGCACCGCTCTCACGGTGTCGCTGGCCCGGCGGGCCGGCAAGGCGGTGCTCGTCGTGGACCTCGGCGCCGGGGCGGATGCCGGGCTGGTGCGCGCGTGGCTTGCCGAGAACGAGATTCGTGTGCTGAATGTCGCCGGGCCCCGGGAGAGCGAGGCCCCGGGCATCCACGACCGCGCGGCCGCCTTCCTGCTCGAGGTGCTCGCCGGAGATGATGCCGGGCGCCGCTAGACGGTTCTCTCTTCGCCCGTGATCAGCCTGACGGCCCGCTGGTACGTGACGTAGGCCCACGCCCACTCGAAGAGCACGATGAAGCGGTTGCGAAACCCGATGAGCCAGACGATGTGAACGAGGAGCCAGGCCAGCCAGGCGGGGTAGCCGGAGAGGGAGACCTTCCCGAGGTCCGCGACCGCGGCGGCGCGCCCGATCGTGGCCAGGCTGCCGCGGTCGGCATAGCGGAAACCCTCGAGGGGCCGCCCTGCGAGCGCACGAAGGATGTTCCGCGCCGCGTGCCTCCCCTGCTGGATGGCCACCGGCGCGAGACCGGGGAGCTGCTTTCCGTGCCTGTCCGCGAGGCCGGCAACGTCCCCCACCGCGAACGCCTCCGGGTGGCCCGGGATCGTCAGGTCGTGCCGCACCACCACGCGCCCGGCCCGGTCAAGGGTAACCCCCAGGGTGCGCGCCAGGGGGGATGCGGTGACACCGGCGGCCCAGAAGACGCTTGCGGCCCGTACTTCCTGTCCCGCCGTCACGAGGCCCGCCGCGATCGCGGTGACGCTCGTGTTCGTCCGGACCTCCACCCCAAGCCTGGCAAGCGACCTCTCGCCCTTGGCGGAGAGCGCTTCCGGGAAGGAGGGGAGCACGCGCGGCCCGGCTTCGATCAGCACCACACGCGCCTCGCAGGGGTCGATCGCGCGGAAGTCGCCCCTGAGCACGTGGCACGCGATCTCGGCGATCGCGCCGGCCAGCTCCACCCCGGTCGGGCCGCCGCCCACGACCACAAACGTCATCAGCTCGCGCCGCCGCGCCTCGTCGGGCTCGCGCTCGGCCCGCTCGAACGCGGACATGATCCTCCGGCGGATCTCGAACGCGTCCTCGAGGGTCTTGAGGCCGGGTGCCAGCGCCTCCCAGTCGTCGTGCCCGAAGTAGGCGTGCCTTACGCCGGCGGCGAAGATCAGGAAGTCGTAGGAGATCTCGCCATCGGCGAGCACGACGGAGCGCCGCTGCAGGTCCACCGCCACGACCTCCGCCATCCATACCCTGGTGTTTCTCTGGCGGCCGAGGACCGCACGGATCGGGTAGGCGATGTCGCCCGGCGACAGCGCCGCGGTGGCCACCTGGTAGAGGAGGGGCTGGAACAGGTGGTGGTTCTTGCGGTCCACGACGGTGATCTGCACGGGCGCGCGCCGCAGCGCGAGAGCGGCGTACAGCCCGGCAAAACCCGCGCCCACGATCACCACGTGGGGCGTGCCGGGGGTGCGCCACCGATCGCCGTGGGCGGGCCCCCCCGTCGCGCTCGAACCGGTGGCCGAGCCGACGGGCCCGGATTCATCCTGCGCCGTATTCACCATGAGACCCCAATCTAGCACCTGCCCTCGGGAGGGCGAATGCGCCGGCTTGCGCCGACGCGGCGTTGTCGGGGGGACCACCCGCCCTTGCCGGCTCAGGCCGGGCCGAGGCGGATCTCGTCGATGATCCCAACCACCGCCGAGCGCACCGGAGCATCGCTCGAGGCAAACACCTGGCGGGCGCCGTTACCCTCGTCCAGCACCAGGACCGGCTCGCCCACGCCGGCGTCCACCACGTCCACGGCGATCACATAGTCGCCGGTGGGCTTCCCGGCGGGATCGGTCTTCTCGACCACGAGGAGCTTCTTGGAGCCGTAGAACGGGTGGTGGATCGTGGAGTGGATCTCGCCGATCACTCTTCCAACAATCATTGCCGAACCTCGCAGCGGGAAGCGCAAGCGAGCCGGAATTCACTTCCGGCGAGCGCGGGGGGTCCGGGGGGGCATTTGCGACGGTGGGGAGCGGGGAGCGTCGCAAGGCCCCCCCGTGACGAGGCGGCGCGCATACAACCGACCGGGCACGGACCTCGGCTTCGCGGTCCAACTCTGACGGTCATGGCGATCCCTCAGCCGCCGGGGTCGCTAGGTGGAGATCGTCCACGATGCCGATGATCGCGTGGTCCACCGGCACGAACCAGGGATCGAGCGCGAGCGCCGCCTCACGCCCACCCTCGTAGTAGACCAGCTCGCCGGGGCCGGCCATTCGGGTGGAGTCGGCCGCGACCAGCGGCCGCCCCTTCGGCGTGCCGGTCTTGTCGAGGGGCTGCAGGAGGAGCATCGGGGTGGACGCCAGGCCATCGGCCACGACGCACGGGACCACGACCCCGATGATCCTGCCCAGCAGCATCAGCTCTCCTGCTCCTCGCCCTCCAACTCGAGCAGCACCGCCGAGCCGAAGTACGTCGAGGCGTCCACCTCGCGGGTGAGGGCGTCGTGGGGGGAGGAGATGATCTTGAACCCCACCTCCACGCCCGTCCGATGGAGGAACCCCACCACGATGTCCACGGCCGCCTCGATGTCGTGCAGCTCGCCCTGGTAGATCGAGAGCCCCTTCCCGGAGAGCCCGGTGTCCGCCAGACGGATCTCGATCAGGGCCACGGGCGTGCCCTTGAGCGCCAGCTCGGCGGCCCGCACGTTCGACGAGACCGTGGCGGTCTCGATGATGGCGAGGGAGCCCGGTCCAATGGGATGGCGTCGGCCGAGGATGGCGTCGTAGACCTGGGGGTGGACGTCGGCCAGCAGCACGTGATCGAGGACGTTGGCGCCCCCCGAGAAGAGCCCCTCGTTGACGGCCTCCTCGACGGAGGCGGTCGTGCCGCCCAGCAGCGTCAGGTACCTCCCGCGGCTGATCGTGCCGCACTTCAGGAAGGCGATCGGCGACTTCTTGAGCATCGCGTCGGTGGCGACCATCCCGACCGCGATGTCCTTGAACTCCAGCACGGCGATGGCAGGGTGCTTTTTCATCATGTGATCCTGAAGTGGTCCACGAGAACACAGCGCCGGAAGCGGGAGAACGATCTCGGGCCGGTCATCCCCTCGCCGGTGGGGCTCGCGATGGTGAAGGAGCAGTATCCCTCGCCGTCGAGGCCGAGGCCGGCCTGGGAGCGCCCGTTCTTGACGAAGATGCTGCAGTCGCACTCCTTGGCCATGCGCGAGAGGTTATCGAGGTTCTTGGAGTGCATGACCGCGGTGTGGCGGTTGCCGCCCTCCACCCGCACCGCGAGGTCGATGGCGGCATCCGCGTTCGGCACGCGGCAGAGGGGGAGGATCGGCATCATCTGCTCGGTCCACAGGAGGGGGTGGTCCTGGTCCACCTCGACGACGCCGAGGCGTACGGAGGGGGGAACGCTCATGCCGATCCTCGACAGGATGACGTCCGCGTTCTTTCCGATGAGGTCCTTGTTGACGTGCGCCGGTTTCCCGGGCCCGTGCAGCTCGGTGAAGATGACCTTCTCGAGCTCGGCGAGGCGCACCCGGTCGATCAGCACCGCGCCGCTTCGCGTCATCGCCTTGATGAGCCCGTCGGCGACCATGGCGACGCAGAGGACCTCCTTCTCGTCGGTGCAGATGATGTTGTTGTCGGTGGAGGCGCCCAGCACGATGTCGCGCCCGGCCTTGTCGATGTTGGCGGTCTCGTCCACCACCACTGGGGGGTTGCCGGGCCCGGCGCAGATGGCGCGCTTGCCGCACGCCATCGCAGCCTTCACGACCGCGCCTCCGCCGGTCACAACGAGGAGGCGCACGGCGGGGTGCTTCATGACCTGCTGCGCGCTCTCGATCGTCGGCTCGGCGAGGCACGTCACCACGTCGGTGGGGCCGCCCGCGGCCGTGATCGCCTTGTTCAGCAATGCCACGGCCTGCATCGAGCAGCGCTTGGCCAGCGGGTGGACGTTGAACACCACGGAGTTGCCGGCGGCCAGCATCCCGATCGCGTTGCAGATGATCGTGGAGGTCGGGTTGGTGACGGGGGTGATGGCGCCGATCACCCCGAACGGCGCCGGCTCGACGAGCGTGAGGCCATGGTCGCCGGTGACGGAGTGCGGGTACAGCTCCTCGAGGCCGGGGGTCTTCTCGGTGACGAGACGGTTCTTGACGACCTTGTCCTCGACCCTCCCCAGGCCGGTCTCCTCGTGCGCCGCGCGGGCGAGCGCCTCGTTGTTCTCCAGCATGGTCTGGCGGATTCTCTCGATGATCCCCGCCCGGACCTTCAGTGGCAGGGCGACGAACGCCGGCTGGGCGCGCCGTGCCGCCTCCACCGCCTCGTCCACGGTGGCGAAGATCCCGAGGCCGGGTCCGGCGGCCGGCTGCCCTCCCGCGACCGCCCCCGGGGCGGGGCGGTCGAGATCCGCCGCGATCCTGCGAGCGATCGCCTCGATCTCCTGCTCGGTCAGCCGCGTCATGGCCGCTCCGTCGGCGCCACAGGGCCCTCAGTTCTCATTTCTTGTACTTGGTGACCCCGCCGACGCTCCAGGTGTCCACGATCGCCATGATCACGGCGTCCACGGGGCGCTTGTCGGTGAGCTTCGTCTGGCGGGCCGAGCTGCCGGAAGCGACGAGGACGATCTCCTCGGGGCCTGCCCCGACGGCATCGGCCGCGACCAGGTGATTGCCGGTCTCGCGGCCCTCCTCGTCCAGCGGGCGCACGACGAGCAGCTTGAGCCCCTCGAGGCTGGTTTCCTTCTGGCTTGCGACAACGGTCCCGACCACCTTGGCGAGCTGCATGGGCGTGCCTCTCCGGCCTGCGCCTCCGGGTGCGGCGTCTCCTCACCCGGGGTGGCGCTACTTCTTCGCCGCCTTGGCGATGGCGGCGCGACCCAGCGGCATGACCGCGTCCACGTTGACGTGCGGGCGGGCGATGACGTGCACCGCGACCACCTCGCCGACCCGGCCCGCCGCGACCTGGCCGGCGTCGCAGGCGGCCTTGACGGCCGCGACGTCGCCCCTGACGATGATTGAAACGTACCCGCCGCCGGTCTTCTCGTAGGAGACCAGCTCCACCTTGGCCGCCTTGACCGCCGCGTCGGCAGCCTCGACCGCCGCTGGAAACGACCTCGTCTCGATCATGCCCAACGCTTCCGTCATATCTCCCCTCCCTCTCACCTTTCGCCCCGGCGCGTGCGCCGGGCGACCCGGCGTTTACCCGCCTGAAATCTTCGCGTCGCGTCCCTTGATGTCGGCGATCGCCTGCTCGGCCGCGCGGTAGCCGACGTCGATGTCCCTCTCTTCGCCGCCCAGGTAGACGCGCCCGAAGCTGCCGAACGCGCGCACCTCGAGGATGTTGATCTCGGCGGCCTTCTCGGCCTCGTTGGCCGCGATCGCCGCATAGCCGGCGGGCGCGACCTCCAGCACGTACAGGGTCTGGCCGGGCAGGATCATGTCCCCGTGCCGCGACCGGTTGATGAGCTGCGTGTGGTAGGGCGAGATGTTGCGAACGACCTGGCTGGCGACCACCTTGGGTCGGATGCGATCCTCCTCGTTGAGGTTGAGCGCGGCAAGGATCGCCCGCCCGGCCTGCCGCACGTCGGCCTGGGAGTCGGCGTGGATCTCCAGCATCCCGTACAGGCGCTCTATGATCAGCATTCCCGGGCGCACGTCGGTGGCCTTCAGGGCCACGTCCGTCACGTGCATGATGTCCATGCCCGGTGCGATCTCGACGAAAAGGGACGCCTGCCCGGGCGTGGGGAGGAACCCCTGCGCGACGCTCCCGAGGAACGACGCGAACTGCGGCTGCAGGCTGTCCAGGAAGACGTAGCAACGCAACTCGGCCATCTCCCTACTCCTTCCGCGCCGCAAGCGCGGCCGCCTCTTCCATGATCTTGACGCTATTGCTGCAGCCGACGCGGGTTGCCCCCGCCTGAATCATCTTGACCACGTCCGCGTACGTCCTGATCCCGCCCGCGGCCTTCACCCCGAGCTTCCGGGGAGCCACGGTGCGGCTCATCAGCGCCACGTCCTCGACCGTGGCGCCGCGGCTCGAGAATCCGGTCGAGGTCTTCACGTAGTCGGCCGCCGCCTTCATGGCGAGCTCGCAGCCGCGCACCTTCTCGTCGTCGGCGAGGAGCGCCGTCTCGAGGATGACCTTGGAGAGGGCCCGCCCCTCCTTGCAGATCTCGACCACACCGCGGATGTCCTTGCGCACCAGCGCGTCGTCCCCGCTCTTGAGCGCGCCGATGTTGATCACCATGTCGATCTCCTGGGCCCCTTCGCGGATGGCGCGCCGTGCCTCGAGCGCCTTCGTCTGGGGCGGCTGTGCGCCGAGCGGGAACCCGACCACGCAGCACACCTTCACCGGGCTGCCGCGCAGGAGAGCCTTCGCCTCCGCCACGTAGGAAGGGTTCACGCACACGGAGAAGAAGCCGAACCGGAGCGCCTCCTCGCACAGCTTCTGGATGTCGGCGCTGGTCGCCTCGGGGCGCAGCATCGTGTGGTCGATCAGCCGGGCGAGCTGCTCGGTCGGGATGACCGGTGGGAGCGGTTGGCTGCCGTCGCCGAGGAGCTGCTTGACCCGCTCCACGATCCGGTCCACATCGGCCGCGTCGATCGGGCCGGACACGCCCCGGAGGCCGCCGGCGCCCCGTTGCTCGAGATCGCGGATCATGCGGACGCGCGCCTTGTGGCGGTCCGCCGTGCACTCGGTGCCGAGGAAGATCGCGACGATCCTCCTGGCGAGGTCGGCATCGACCTGGCTCGCGCCGAGCGTCAGCACGTTGGCGTCGTTGTGCTCGCGGCTGTTGCGCGCGAGCGCCTCGTTGTAGCACGCCGCAGCTAGAACGCCGGGCACCTTGTTGGCGGCCATCGCCGAGCCGATGCCGGCGCCGTCCACCATGATGCCGAAGTCGGCCTGGCCGGAGGCGACCAGGGTGGCCACCTCGGCCGCGATGCGGGGGTAGTCCACCGGCTCCCTGCCGTGCGTGCCGCAATCACGGACCGTGTGGCCGAGGGACGCGACGTACCCGCAAAGCTGTTGCTTGAGCTCGAACCCGCCGTGGTCAGCGCCCAGCGCGATCCTCAGGGGAGACCCCATGCCGGGATGATACAACAGCCTCATCTGGCGCACGTTGGCCCCTACGCAAGGCGAGCAGGAGCAACCCCAGCACGCCGGCGCCCCCAAGGGCGGCCAGCAGCGGCCCGAGGCGCCACTCGAACGGCCGGTACTCGAACACCACGCGGTGGGGACCGGGCTTCAGCACGACCCCGAGGAACATGCCGTCCACGGTCAAGGGCCGAGTCGCGGTGCCGTCGACGCTCACGCGCCACCCCGGGTCGGTTGCCTCGCGGAACACGAGCACCCCGGCGCGCGGCTGGTTGCTCTCGATGCGGACACGGTTCGGGCCCTGGCGCTCGGCCGGCAGCGGCTGAGCGAGTCCGGCGGCGACCGGAAGGGGTCCCGGCGAACCCTCCACGAGGACCGCGTCCTCGTCCACCAGACGTGTCCGGGCGAGCATCGCGAACGCCTGAGCTGCACCGCTCACCGCAAGCCCCGAGGGGTACCACGCGACCAGGGGGTGGGCGCCCTCCACTCTGGCGGCCCACAGAGAGGGACCCTGGAGCTCCGCGAACGGGAGCAGGCCGGCCCCGGCGATCGGGCGGTCGGCCAGCACGACGGTGGCGCCTGCGCGGCGGATCAGCGCCGTGGAACCGACCACCAGCGGGCGGGCGCTGTCCAGCGCGTCGAGCTCCGCCCAACGCGCGAACAGCCAGTAGCGCTCGGGGATGAGGTCGTCCACGCCCGTGACCGTCGGCAGGCCGGCGAGGAGGCCGGTGTTGGGGCGCATGACCCACCCGACCGGCAGGACCCTGCCGCCCTGGCGCAGGAGGTCCAGGCGCCGGGTCTCCGTGGTAGGCCCCGGGACGGCGGCCACCGGAATGGTCGGGTTGAAACCCCAGGCGAGCGCGGACCCCGACGCGACCGTGACGAGCGCGAGGAGCGGGGCGGCCGCCCTCGGGGCGCGTGCAGCGGCCAGTGCGAGCACGCCCCCCACCGCGAGGATCTCGACCGCGGCGAAGAGGACCGCACGGGCCGCCGAAACGGACCCCGCTTCGTCGCCGCTGACCCTCAGGGCGGGGTGGAGGGTGACGAGAAGCAGCAGGGCGACGCCGACGGCCGCCGTCGCGAGCAGGAGGCGCCGCCGCGGAACCCGCCCCAGCGCGGCGACGGCGAGCGCGGCGAGAGCCGCCACACCGAACTGGGCCAGGATGACCCACCGCTGGCCCGCCGCCAACCTCAGGAGCGGGATGTGCCCCGCGAGCCAGGGAAGGGGCGGCACCCCGTACGCCACCCCGGCCGAGGCGGCCACCATCGCCAGCAACGCCTTCTCGCGCCGCCCTGGGCCAAGGAACGGGACCAGGAGGGCGAGAAAGAGGGGCGCGATGGCGACCGAGGCGGTCGCCTCGTTGAAGTTCAGCGGCCCGCGGTAGCCGTCACGCTCGGGGGAGCCGAAGCCGCGCGGCACCACCCAGCTCCAGGCGGCGGCCGGGGGGAGGTGCCAGGCCGCCAAGGGCGTCCCCGCGCCGCGCACCTCCCTGGCGTGCGAGCGCACCACGTAGGCCGCCGTGGGCAGCACCTGGGGGGCGGCCAGGAGACCAGCCGCGAGCGCGGCCCCCGCCGCGGCCGGCAGCCGCCGGAGGGCATCGCGGCGGAAGAAGGCGAGGACCGCCACCC
>Ga0102851_10002247_pt1 | contig 11541 bp, 10 predicted proteins | sample Mud3Dept3metaG_FD_79558 | JGI IMG/M metagenome (GOLD analysis project Ga0102851, IMG submission 79558) | Freshwater wetland microbial communities from Ohio, USA, analyzing the effect of biotic and abiotic controls - Mud 3 Core 4 Depth 3... | ecosystem: Environmental > Aquatic > Freshwater >...
CCGGCCTTTTCCCCCCAGTCTTTAGACCGGGTGGAAACCAATATATCTTTTCAGGTGCTCCTTCGCGACCCGGATCAGTACCGACACAAAACCGTGATGTATGGCGGGGAGATCATCCAGACCTGGATGGAGGCAAATGAAACCTGGATGGAGGTCCTTCAGAAGCCCCTGGATTGGGAGAAGCGGCCTCAGGACGGCGATGTTTCCTATGGCAGGTTTTTCATCATCTTCCCGGGCTTCCAGGACCCCGCCATTTATGCCCCCGGCCGGAAGATTACGGTGATCGGGGAGGTGGAGGGGAAACGGGTCGATAAAATCAAGAACCTGGATTATGCTTTTCCGGTTCTCATATCCAGGGAAAGCCATCTATGGCGGCCGGAATCCACTAGCGGTCCCTTTTTCCATTTTGGAGTCGGGGTGGGGGCGGTGATTCGATGAAGAAGATTCTTTTTCTTCTTGCCGGGCTTGTCGGGATTTTTTCCTGTGTGCCTTTTTCCAGCAACATCATGGAAAAGGCGGATCCTTCCGTGAGCTTTGGGGAGGTGCAGAAAAATCCGGAGGCGTTTCTGGGCAGAACGGTTATCTGGGGGGGCCTCATCGTGGAAACCCTCAACCGGCCGGAAGAGACCCTGGTGATCGTCCGGCTGACCCAACTGGACTTTGAAACCCGCCCCAGATATACCGACCGGTCGCCAGGCCGCTTCGTCGTTCGCTACCCTGGTTTCCTGGACCCGCTGATTTACAAAGAGGGAAGAGAGATAACGGCGGCGGGAGAAATTACCGGCAAGGAAATCCTTCCCCTGGGAAACCTTCAGTACGTTTATCCGGCGATCACGGCCAAAGAAATTCACCTGTGGGAAAGGCCCCCTTATTATGGGCCCTACTATTATCCCTATTACCCTTATGACCCCTATTATCCCGGGTGGTGGTATCGGCCTTACTGGGGCCGTCCGTACTGGTGAGACAAGAACGCAGGGAATAGGGAGAAAAACTCCCTGACGCGCTCCCGGCTTCCGGCCTCACTCAAGGTTTAAAGCCTTCCACCAAGCCGTCCATGTGCTCGCCTTTTTGAATCAGGCGAATGCGTCCAAAGCCGGCCTCTAATAGATCCTTTTGAATTTCCTCAAAGGTATACGTATTTCCGCCTTCCGTGGCCAGGAGCATGTTGACCGCGAAAACCGCCCCGCTCACAGGTTCCGTCCGGTCGGGACTCATGATGTGGTCGCGGATCACGATCCTGCCGCCCGGCTTCAGGGAACGAAAAACCTTTCTGTATAAATCCCGGTTCTCCTCCGGACGGTTCTGGTGAATGATGGCCGATAGAAAAGCGAGATCGTGGCCGCCGGGAAGTTCATCGGTGTCGAAATCTCCGGGGACAAGGACGGTCCGCTCGAGCAGCCCCGCTTCCCGCAAACGTTCCCGCGCCATTTCGATTACCGGGGGCCGGTCGAACAGGGTCGCTTTCATCTCCGGGGAGGCCAGAAGAAAGGCAATCGTGTAAGTCCCTGATGCCCCCCCGACATCGAGGACCGCCCGTGCGCCCCCGGGATTTACCGCGCCGACGACCCGGGAAGCCATGGGGGCAGCGATGGCGTGCATGGCGCCGATAAAGTCCCGCAATCTCTCTTCCTCCTGCTGCGCAGGCGGGGCGGACCGGGGTTCCGAGCCGGCGACCTTCTCCGTGAGATGCGACCACCGCTCCCAGAGATGGGCGGCATGCAGGACCATGGGAAGGACTGAGCCCGGCCGGCCCGGGGAAAGAAGGGGCAAAGCCGGGGGGAGGCATCGGTAGCGCCCTTCCTTTTTTTCCAGGAAACCCAAAGCCGCGAGGGCGTCGAGCAGGATGGTCACGGCGCGCAGATTTCCCCGCAGCTTTCGGGCCGCCTCCTCGGCCGGGAGAGGCCGCGGGGCGAGAAGGGCGAAGAGGTTCAATTCCGCAGCGGTGAGGAGAATCCGGCTTTCCATGAAAGCGCGGGAGAGCTTGAGGACGGATTCGAGAGTCGGGGATTCAGGCATAGGTTTTCTTTCCGTTCAAGGGGATGGTTTGGCAAAAGACGAAGCCTCGAATTCTTCTCGCGCCCGATTGACAAAAGCGTGGGCCCGGCGCAAGGGTTCGGGAATTCGATAGGTCCGGCACAAAGACAGGACGACGCTTGCGCTTGTGGCCAGGTCCATTTTGTGCCCCGGGGAGACGAAGACCGGCCTGGTCCCGGTTCTTGTTCTCAGTGCCGCCCCGATCGTTTTCTCCCCGTATCGCAGGGGGGCCAGGCTTCCTTTTTCCGACCCCGGCTCCTCGAATTCGCCGCAGAGGCGGCTCTTGGCGCAGCCGATGGACGGAAGATTGAGGAGAACCCCGAGATGGGAAGCGATACCCATCGAACGCGGGTGGGCCGCGCCCTGTCCGTCCAGAAGAAGCAAATCCGGTTTCCGGGACAAACGGGAGTAAGCCTCGAGGAGAACGGGCGCCTCGCGGAAGGTCAGAAGCCCCGGGATATAGGGGAAAGAGATTTTTCCCGAAGCCCCGGATGCCTCCAGAAGGACCAAATCCGGATAGCCGAACAAGAGGAAGGCGCCGAAATTTATATCTGCGCCGGGGCCATAGGAAACATCCCCGGCGGCAAAGGTGCGGATCGGTTTTGCGGGAGACTGAAAAACCAGCTTTTTCCGGAGGTCCTCCTGAATCAGGACGGCTTCCCGCGGAGTGACCTCCCAGGGGTGGAAATCAGGCATTTTCATCCCGCTCGATCTCCTCCGGTTTGAGGATGAAACGGTCGAACAGCTTGTGGTAGGAGGTCCACCGCGAAGGAGACTCCTTCTCTTTCTCGATCCAGCTCGCAAAGGCGTTCATCTTGGCATCCAGATCGTCCAGATGGTGGAGAAGCAGGGCTTCCAGGGTCTTGGGGCGTTTGGGGGAGCCGAAAATATATTCCCCGTGATGGCTCAGGACCAGGTGCTTCAGAAGGAGGGCCAGGGTTTCGGGAAAATCAGGCAGACCCTGAATCTTCCTGTCGAGCATTTCCGCGGTCAAGGTGATGTGCCCGAGAAGACGGCCCCGATCGGTGTAGTCGAAAGATCGCTCATAGGCGAGTTCATCCACCTTGCCGACATCGTGAAGAAAGCCCCCGGAGAGGAGCAGATCCGGGTCGAGGTCTTTGTACTGCGGCGCCACCAGGCGGATGAGGCGGAGGACGGACAGGGTGTGTTCCAGCAACCCGCCCAGGTAAACGTGGTGCATGGCTTTGGCCGCAGGCGCGGTTTTGAATTTTTTCACGAACTCCTCGTCCGTTAAAAACGATTCGAGAAGGACGCACAAATGGGGGTTGCGAACGGATTTCAAGATCTCTCCGATTTCCGAGAGCAGCGAATCGACATCCTGCGCGGTCTTGGGCAGAAAGTCCGCCGGGTCGATCTCGCCGCCCGCGGCTTTGCGCAGCCGGAGGATGCGGAGCTGCGGGACTCCCTGGAATTCGTCGACCTCGCCCTGGACCTTGATAAAATCGTCCTTCTCGAAGAGAGGGGCGAATTCCGCAGCTTTATCCCACACCCTTCCTTCGATTTCCCCGGTGCGGTCGGTAAGCCGCAGAGAAAGGTAGAGACTGCCGGTTTTAGTTTTGCTGGCCGTCTTTTCCTTAGCCAGAAAGAAACCTTCGACACTCTGGCCTTTCTTGAACTGACTGACGAAGACCTTTCCCATGGATCCTCCCTCTCAAAACCGCAATCTCGAGTCACAAGGGATTTTCGGCATAGCGCAGAGAGCATAGCGCATAGCGAAAAAAGGCACAAGGCGAAAGGCGTAAGGCTCAGGGAATCATTCGGCGGCGATCTTGTTTTGGGCCTTAAGCCCTACGCCCATTTTTTTAAAATCGCTTCCGCCGCCTTGAGGCCGTCGAGCGCGGAACTGACAATGCCGCCGGCATATCCGGACCCTTCCCCGCAGGGATAGAGCCCGGTCACGGTCCGGGACTGGAAGTCATCGCCGCGGAGGATCCGCAGCGGGGCAGAAGTCCGCGTCTCCAGGCCGATCAGAACGGCTTCAGGAGAACAAAACCCCGGCATCTTGCGGTTGAAGGCCGGAAGAGCTTCCCGCAAAGCATCGGTAACCGAGGAGGGAAGACATTCCTGGAGACGGGCGGGAGAAATGCCGGGCCGAAAGCTCGTTTTCCCGACCGGCCCCGGATCCCGGCGGTCCAAAAAATCGAGGAGTTTCTGGGCCGGGGCGCGGAAATGGCCGCCCCCCAGAACGAAAGCTCTTTCCTCCCACCTTTTCTGGAATTCGATTCCAGCCAGAGGATCCGCCGAAGGAAAATCGCCGGGGCCGATGCTCGCCACCAGCGCGCTGTTGGCCCACGGGGCGCTTCGCCCGAACAGGCTCATCCCGTTCGTTAAGGCCTGTCCGGGTTCGGAAGCGGCGCCGATGACGAAGCCTCCGGGGCACATGCAGAAGGAGTAGACCCCGCGCCCGCGGGAACTCCGGAAGGTGAGATGATAATCGGCTGCGGGCAGGCGGGGGTGGCCGGCTGCGGACCCGTATTGAATTCGGTCAATGAGGCTTTGAGGGTGTTCGACCCTGAGCCCGAGGGCGAAGGGTTTGAGCTCCATCGCGACGCCGGATTGGTTCAGCACCTGAAAGGTATCGCGGGCGCCGTTGCCGATGGCTAAAAGGAGGACGGAAACCGGGACCCTGGTTTGCTCGTTGAGGATGGCTCCCCGGACAGATCCCCGGTGGATCTCCAGCCCGGTCAGCCGGTTCCGAAACCGATATTCCACCCCCTTCTCCTGCAGGTATTTTCTGAAAGCCAGGATGATTTTTCGGAGACGGTCGGTGCCCAGATGCGGTTTTTGAAGGTACAGGATCTCCTTCGGCGCCCCGAAACGGCAAAACGTTTTCAGAATAAAGGCGATCCGCGGGTCCTGAACGCGGGTGTAGAGCTTTCCGTCGGAAAAAGTCCCGGCCCCTCCTTCCCCAAACTGGACGTTGCTTGCCGGGTCGAGTTTTCCTTCGTTCCAGAAGAGATCCACATCCTTCACCCGTTCCGGAATTTCTTTCCCCCTTTCGACAATAAGGGGGGGCGCTCCGGATTCCGCCAGGCGCAGGGCGGCAAAAAGGCCGGCCGGGCCGGTTCCCACCACCAGCGGCCGCTCCGCCGGCTTTTTCCCGATCTGAATTTGGGCCAGGGGAGGGGTTTCTTCGAAAAAGGAAACGTCCGCCAAAGGGAGCCTGAGGACCTGTTTTTCTAATCCCGGCGGCAGGGAAATGGCGAGGGAATAAACGAAATGAATCCGGTTTTTTTTTCGGGCGTCCAGGGATTTACGGCTAATTTTCAAATCGAGGATTTCCTGGGCACCGATTTTGAGGGCCGCTAGGGCCTTTCCCTTCAGAAGGGATTCTTCTTCGTCTATGCCTAAGCTTATATTTTTTAGGATAACCGCCATGGATCTTTAGCCGCAGCATCGCCGTAAAGGGAAATGCTTTTCCCTATTTGATTGTCTCGCAAAAAGTCCATCAGTCGCGCTCGGGGCGGGATTGCGCGCCTTGTCCCGCCTAGGGCGGGAGAGCTTTTTACGAGTTCATCCTATTTGAGTGTAGGAAAAATTGTGAAGGGAGTCAAGAAAAGGAATGGGGGAGTAAAAAGCTTGCTCCTGACTACGAGCATTTGGAGAAAGCTTGGCTGGACGCGACGCTGGTCCCCGCGCCCCCGCGGAGAATTTGACAAGGTTCCCGCGGGCTCATATAATACGATCTCATCCCGGTTCATGATGAAAAGAGAGGAGAGAAGTATATGGAGACGAACCCGGACCTGCAGAAGCGGGGCTATGACCTGATGGATTCCGGATTGAACTGAGCGGAGTCCGTCATCCGGATCCTCGGGGAGGATCTGAATTTTGATAAAGACCAGGCAGCCAGGATGGCAACTCCGTTTGGAGGGGGAGTGAGCCGCTTTGGAACGATCTGCGGGGCCCTGGTGGGGGGAGCCATGGCTTTGGGGTTCTGCTATGGACGGACCAGGGCCGAGGAGAAAGACAAAAGGGAGAAGACCTACGCCAAGGTCCAGGAGATGCTGCGGGGGTTCGAAAAAGAGTTTGGCACCCTGCAGTGCAAGGGGCTGATCAACCTGAACCTGCTGGATCCCGAAGAACGCAAAAAGTTTCAAGAACTCAAACTCACCAACCGCTGCGCCGGATTCGTGGCCTTTGTGGTGGAGAAAGGGCGCGGATTGCTGCAAGAAGAAAAGCAAAAGTGAAGGTTTTTAAGTCGGCGCGCCGCGGGATTTTTTGCAAGCCGAGAATTTGACGGGAGATTTATTTGCGGAGAATGACAAATGAGAGTTCAGGAATTGTTTGACCTCAGAGACCGGGTGGCCATCGTCACCGGCGGCGGCAAGGGAATCGGGTTCAAAATGGCGGAAGGATTGGCCGAAGCGGGAGCGGACATCGTGCTTTGTTCCCGGAAGGTCGAGAACTGCCAGCAGGCGGCGGCGGAGATTTCCAAACTCGGGGTGAAGGCCTTGGCGCGCAAGTGCGATGTGAAGTCCGCCGGAGATGTCCAGAGAGTGGTGGACGACACGGTGAAAGAATTCGGAAGAGTCGACGTGCTGGTGAACAATTCGGGGGCAAACTGGGGCGCCCCCCCCGAGGACTACCCTCTCGAAGGGTGGAACAAGGTCCTGGAAACCAACCTAACGGGGGCCTTCCTCTTTTCTCGGGCTGCGGGCCGGATTATGATCCGGCAGAAGAGCGGCAGCATCCTCAACATCGCTTCCATCATGGGGATCATTGGCACGGAAGCAGATGCCGCGGACGCTATCGCCTACAGTGCCAGCAAAGGCGCGTTGATCAGCTTTACGAAGGATCTGGCCGCCAAATGGGCAAAGTACAACATCCGCGTGAATGCTATTGCGCCCGGATGGTTTCCCACGGACATGACCCGCTGGGTCCTGGAGAACCAGGGGGCGAAGCTCAACGCCCATATCCCCATGCGCCGCTTCGGGGATGGCGATGAATTGAAAGGGGCGGTGGTATTCCTGGCCTCGCAAGCCGCGAGCTATGTCACGGGGGCCGTATTGCCGGTGGACGGGGGGTACCTCAGCATTTAAAGATCCTGCCCGATTGGAAAAAAACACATAGCGTATAAAGCAGAGCGCAAAGCGTAACTGCGGGATAAATCAGGCATTCAGGAATTTTATCCATGCAATTCATCGCCGACCTCCACATTCACTCCAAATACAGCCGGGCGACCAGCCGGGAGATGGAAGTGGAAACCCTTGCCGTCTGGGCGAAGCGGAAGGGGATCAAGGTCCTGGGAACCGGCGATTTCACCCACCCGCTTTATCTCCTGGACCTGAAGGCAAAATTGAAACCGGCCGGGGACGGGCTCTATCAGCTGAAAAACGACGCCGACGGCACCCGCTTCCTGCTCACGGCGGAAGTGAGTAACATGTACACCCAGGGAGGAAAGGGAAGGCGAATTCACACGGTTCTCTTCGCCCCCTCTCTGGAAATTGCCGAACGAATCGGCGCCAAATTGGGCAAATACGGAAAAATCGCCTCCGACGGACGCCCGATTTTCGGATTTTCGGCCAAGGACCTCGTCAAAATGGTCCTGGATATCTCTCCCGAATGCCTGCTGATCCCGGCCCATGCCTGGACTCCCTGGTTTTCAATCTTCGGGGCCAATTCAGGCTTTAATTCCCTGGCGGAGTGCTACGAGGAGGAAACGAAGCATATTCGGGCCATCGAGACCGGTCTTTCCTCCGACCCGGAAATGAACTGGCGCCTTTCCGCCCTGGACGATATCACCCTGATTTCCAACTCCGATGCCCACTCGCCCAACAAGCTCGGGCGGGAGGCGAATATCTTCAACTGCGACTTGCGGTACGGGGAGATCGCCGACGCCATCCGCGGGAAAGATCCGCGCCGGATCCTCTTCACTATCGAGTTCTTTCCGGAAGAGGGGAAATACCATTATGACGGGCATCGAAACTGCAACATCTCGTTTTCGCCGAAGGAGACAAAGAAACACAAAGGCCTCTGCCCGGCCTGCGGCAAGCGGGTCACGGTGGGGGTAATGAACCGGGTGGATGAGCTGGCCGATCGGCAGGAAGGGGCGGTCCCGGATAAAGCCATCCCGGCGATGCATATGGTCCCCCTCGACGAAATCATCGCCGACGCCTTGGGGGTGGGAAACGGTTCCGCGTCGGTGGAAAAGGAGTACCTTCGCCTGGTGGAAAAGGGAGGATCCGAATTCAACATCCTGATGGAGCTTTCTCCCGAGGATCTTTCCTCGTTTGTTCCTCCGATGATCCTCGAAGGGATCCTCAGGGTGCGCGAAGGCCGCCTGCAGATTACGCCGGGGTATGACGGGGTTTTCGGAAAGATCCAGATTTTCACCCGGGCGGAAAGAGAAAAAGGGCTTGTCCCCGAAGAAAAGGCCGAGGCCGACCAAATGAAACTATTCTGAATTTTTACGAGGCGATTTTCCCAAACCCATCCCCATGTCAAATTTCCGCACCCGTTCTATCCTGCTGGTCAACCCTTGGATCCATGATTTCTCCGCTTATGACCTGTGGATGAAACCCCTCGGTCTCCTTTACCTTGGCTCGCTTCTGCGCTCCAGGGGCTTCGAAGTATTCCTTCTCGACTGCGTGGGCTTCGATTCCCTTCCGGTAACCTTCACCCATGATCTCCCTGCGCCCAAGAAGCGGGATTTCGGCCGGGGCCATTTTTTTAAAGAGGTCATCCCCAAGCCGCCGGCGCTCAAAAATATTCCGCGGAGATTTCGAAGGTACGGCCTGCCGCCGCCGGCGGTCAAAAATTACCTTACGGGCCTGCCCCGGCCGGGACTTATCCTGGTGGCCTCCCTCATGACCTACTGGTATTCCGGGGTTGCGGAGACGATCGATTTTCTGAAAAGAAATATCCCCGGACCTCCCATCTTTCTCGGCGGAATTTATGCGACCCTCTGCCCGGAGCACGCCCAAACCCACGCGGGAGCGGACCGGGTGCTCGCCGGACCCTGGAATGTCGAGAAAGAACGAGTTATAGCCGAGACGCTCGATGGGCGTGTTCGTTGGGAAGAAAAAAGATTTGAGGAATGGCCCTACCCGGTTTTTGATTTGTACCCCCGGCTGGATTATGTCTGTCTCCTGACCCGCCGCGGATGTCCTTTTGCCTGTACCTACTGCGCTTCTTCGAAACTGGCCAAAGGAATCGAGGCCAGGTCTCCGGAAAGCGTGGTCCGGGAAATCGAACATTGGAGCCTGAAGTTCGGAGTCCGGGATTTTGCCTTTTACGACGACGCCCTGCTTCTGGAAGCCAACACCTATCTTAAGCCGATTCTGCGGGAGGTGATCCAGGAGCGATACCGGTGCAATTTCCACACTCCCAACGCAATTCACATCAGCATGATCGACGGAGAAATGGCCGAGCTCCTTTTCCGCGCCAATTTCAAAACGATCCGTCTGGGATTGGAGACCACGGATGCGGCGGCGCAGAGCGACACCGGAGGGAAGGTGGACAATCCGGGGTTCCTGGAAGCCGTTAAGAATTTGAAGAAGGCCGGGTATGGAGGAAATGAGATCGGGGCTTATCTGTTAGCCGGCCTCCCCGGGCAAACTGCCGAAGAAGTCGCGGCCAGCGTTGCCTTGGTCCGGGAGGCGGGGGCAACCCCTTTCCTCGTGGAATATTCTCCCATTCCCGGAACGCCGCTCTTTGAAAAAGCCAAAAAATTCTCTCCTTTCGATCTTGAAAACGAGCCCTTATTTCACAACAACTCCCTTCTGCCCTGCCGCTGGGAAAAATTCACAACCGCGGATTTCACGCGCTTGAAGCAGAGGCCCCCCGGTTCTTCCCTTCCTTGAAGTCAGGCGCTCATTTTACCGCCTTGCCCGTCGGGATCACCTGCCCCCTCTTTTTGCGGGCTCTCTTTATTCCCCAGTCCAGATCCGAGCGCTATGCGAAACCGGATGAAGGCGAATCATGATTGGCCCCAGATCAACTTCTTTAAATTTCCCCGGAGGCGGAGCTTCCTGGACAAATCTTACGTTCAGGGAAAGAGGAAATCGGGCCGGCTCGCTGAAGCTTCCCGATCGGTCCTGAATCCAGAGAGTGAGATTCAAATGGACGAAATTCAAGATGGAGGGATTGGGGCCCAGGAAATTCAGGTACACGTATCCCGAAAATTCCTTTTCCGTGCCCCCTTTCAGGCGGGTGATGCTCAAGGAGTACGGCCCCACCCCGGCCTGTTCGACCACGGCGAATATGCTGCGCATTTCGCCCTCGGGGTCCGAGGCCTTTAGATAGATCTTCCAGGTTTCATAGGGGCTGGTTTCCTTGGCGGCAAAAGATTCCCCAATCACGGGTTTTGCCGGTCTATTCTGACCGAAAGCGCTTTCCATGGTCATTCCGCCCAGGAAAAGAAAGAACAAAATCATCGGAATCATTAATCTTCTTTTCATAATTCTTCCTCCCTGCATTATTTAGATCAAAGGAGCCTTGGAGAAGATTCCGACAAATAACTTCAAGATTGAACCACCCTGGAACTACCGGCAGCCTTTATATTTTTTGAAAAGTGAAGAAAGGCAGATGCTTTAACCTCGGTTGTCAGGGGGCGATTAATATGTTAATGTTCATCCATGGAATACATCAGCACCCGCGGTTCTGCGCCGGCGATTCCATCCCGGAAAGCGATCCTGAAAGGAATCGCCGAAGATCGAGGGCTTTATGTCCCTTCTTCCCTGCCCTTTTTAGGGGATGATCCTTTTGCCGGAATCGGCAATGATACTTATGCTGGCCGGGCGCTCCGGGTCCTAAGGCCCTTTCTGCCGGATTACTCCTCCGCGGACCTTGCCTCGGCCTGTGAGAGGGCCTATGCGAAAAATTTCGACTCCGCCCAAACCGCCCCCGTTCGGTTTTTGAACGACGGCACGGCCGTGCTGGAGCTTTGGCATGGGCCGACCCAGGCGTTCAAGGATATGGCTCTCCAGATCATGCCCCTGTTGCTGTCGACCGCACTCGGGGGGGAGAAAACGCCCTACGAATTGGTTATCTTGGTAGCCACTTCCGGGGATACCGGCAAGGCGGCCCTAGAGGGGTTTGCCGATGTGCCGGGGGTGCGGATTTTCGTCTTTTATCCCCATGAAGGGGTCAGCCGAATCCAGCGTCGGCAGATGGTTACCCAGCGGGGAAAAAATGTCGGGGTATGCGCAGTCCGCGGGAATTTCGACGATGCCCAGAACGGCGTGAAACAGATCTTTGGCGACAACGCCCTGAACGCCCGGCTGGAATCCGCGGGTTTCCGTCTCTCTTCGGCCAACTCCATCAATTGGGGGCGCCTTGCGCCCCAGATCGTTTACTATTTCACCGGGTATGAACAGATCGTGCGGGCCGGGAGAATCCGTCGCGGCCGGAAAATCCCGGTATGCGTTCCCACCGGCAATTTCGGCAATATTCTCGCGGCGTATTATGCCCTCCAGTGCGGGCTTCCGGTATCCCGGTTGATCTGCGCTTCGAACCGCAACAAAGTTTTGACCGAGTTCATCAAAA
>Ga0102851_10002250_pt1 | contig 11537 bp, 6 predicted proteins | sample Mud3Dept3metaG_FD_79558 | JGI IMG/M metagenome (GOLD analysis project Ga0102851, IMG submission 79558) | Freshwater wetland microbial communities from Ohio, USA, analyzing the effect of biotic and abiotic controls - Mud 3 Core 4 Depth 3... | ecosystem: Environmental > Aquatic > Freshwater >...
CGGCAAAAGGCAGGACCAAAAAATGAACGCTTTTTTCATTGCCCCTCCTCCTTTTTTTCCATTATTCCCTGCCAGGCATAAGGCCATTCTTCTTCTGAGCCTATGCTATCCTATTATTCAAAAATAGGTGCGCTCTAGGGCAAAGTCAATAGATCGGACTCCTATGTCGCGCTTTGACGCGCTTTGACGCGCCTCTAAAACTCTGGGACAAAGAAGAAATGCCGAAATCCGGTTTTCCAGAGATGGAACTCCATTATGGGCTGGATTCAAATTTTTGGATGCCGGAGAACTGCCCCGGTCCTTATTTGGCCTCGAGAGTGGCCAGGCGAGCCTTGGCGTCTTCGACCTCGCCTGCAAAAAGCCGATCGGCATCCTTCCAGAGGCTCAGGAATTTCAGGTAATTCTCAATGGATTTGGCCCGGTCGTCTTTGATTTGATCTTGGGTCTTTCCGGACCAACCGCTGGATAGTTCATAGAGCTTGCCCGACCGGTAAAAAGTCAGAGCATAAATATCACCGGAATTGAATCGCTGCTCCCAGTAAGGCGGGATCTTCTTGAAGATATCCAGGGCTTGGCTCCACATCCCGGACCGATCGTAAGCATCCGCCAAAGAATAAAAGTATTGAGCACTGTCGATGTCGGCGTTGCTCTTGCCCATCGGAGAAGGAAGCAGCCCGAGCGCCTTTAAAAAATGGTCGGTGGCGATTTCGATACGGCCTTTCCGGAGTTCCCGCTGGCCGAGAAGATGAAAATAAGCTCTCATCAGCTTGGGATATTGCTCTTGTTCAACAAGCTCTTTTATCTCCGCCAGTCGCTTTTCAAATTCTTCCATCCGGTCCATTTCCAGGGTGACAAGGGCTCGCAGGTGGAGAGCCCCCAGACCGTAGATCCCTTCATCTTGATAGTCGCGGCAGGCTTCCTCAGCTTCACGGAGAGCTTCCGGCAGATTCCCGGAAAGACGATTGAGATAGGCCATATTCAGGTGAGCCATCTTCAGCCAGCCGGCATCGCCGAGGTCTTTCGCCAACTCAATGGACTGCTGGGCCCGCCTCCGGGCCTCATCGATTTTGCCTTGAGTCAGGCATACAGCCGTTTGGCCCATGAGTGCGTAGACAACTTCCGTCTTTTCTCCTTGATCCACGATTCTACGGAGCTCCTCTTCCGCTTTGGCAAAATCATCCTGCGTAATAAAAACCGGAGCCTTGCTGTACCGGACAGAGTTCACGCTGTTGGGATAAAGTGATCCTAACTTGTCCATAAGCGTGATAGCCTCGTCAAACTTGGATTGGTCAGCAGCGTAAACAGCCCGGATATGAAGGAAATTGGGGGTAACTTTAGGATGTGCGACGAGATAATCATCCAGGACCTTTGTGGCCTTATCATAGTCTCCGGCGCTCGCATAACAAATCGCCAGAAGACGGAAAACGGACTCATTATCCAAAGCGATCAGCTTGATCTTCTCCAATACGGGAATAGCCTTATGGTACTCTTCCTGGTCCCAATAGATTTGCGCCAGCCGATATCCCGCCATATCGTCATTCATGAGGGTCAGCAGTTTTTCGTAGGCCGCGATGGCCTTGCCATAATCTTTTTGGACGCTGCGGTAAAAAGAGCCCTGAAGATTGTACCGGGACCAGATGTTCAGCCGGTCGGACAGCGCGATGGCCTTTGTCCCGATGCGGATTTTTTCTTCTTTATCAAGGATCGGAAAGCAGGCGCTGTATAAACGGGAGTAGGCTTCGGCGAATTCCGGGTCGATGTCGAAAGCCTTCCGGAACAGAACGGAAGCCTCCTGGACCTTGTCGTCCAGCCAGGCCAGCCGGTCCGCTTCGCAATACGCCTTGAAGGCTTCGGGGGAATCTGTGGTAATCCGGCTGCTTTTATCATCGATATCATGAGATATCAGGCGGGCAGGGATGTTCAGAGCATGTTTGAACTTCGGGGTGAACTTATCGACCATGGAGAAAATGCCGCGCTCGCCCTGGCAGGACATCTGGAACGATCGGATGACCGCGCTCGTCCTCGGATCATGGAGGGAAAGGTTCATGGTAATCTTTTCGCCGGACCGGGCCAGGGTGCCTGAGATCAGATAGTTGCAGCCTAGCTTTTGACTGATCTTCCGCATATCTTCTGAAGAGTATTCTTTATAATCCCACATTTTAAGGTCAACGAGGCCCCGATAAAGAGCGCCCGGATTCATTGAACCGACGACTCTCGATTGGACCAAGTCGATCGTCATCAGATGGGGCAGGTCCGCCCTCCAGGATGCCAGGGTTTCATCTCCCGAGGGGTTTTCAAGCGGGAGAAAGATCGTGCAGGGAGTGGTCGAGGGGAATGAAACGGGCAACAGGAAAGAGATGCGCCAGGCAAGAATGGCGATGACTGCAAGGGTGGCGATAACGCCCGAAACGATGACAGCGCGTTTTTTCTTGTGGGGGCGGGCGAGAGCGGATTGCTCAGCTTCGAATTCTTTATGCTTGAGCTTCTCCGCCATCCAGCGGTCAAGCTCGTCCGGATAGGCAAATACGCGGGCGCTCGGAGTTCCATCGAGACGGTGGATGGGAAGGTCCAGGACAGATTCCCAACGCTGGCAGGTTTTTATCGAGCGCTCGAGATAGTCCGATATCTCTTTCCATGACTCGAGCCTTCGCTGGCTCTCCATAGCCATCCCTCGGGAAACAAGCTAATTCGGCCCGTTTGGCCTGAATTTATCGTATATACGGCTCCCCTTGTTGTCAAGCTGAAATGCTTGGCTATGTGAATAATTGGGTTAATTACCACCCAGGATCTGGACATATTTTTTTCTAGAGGATGGATCTACAGAAAGCCTCGTGACCCTCCCCTTCTCCACTCGGCCCGAAATGACCGTCTTGTAGGGTGCCCACAGTTTGAAATCCACATCCCAATCCTTGGGCCAAGCGGGAAGCAGGAAGATCTTCCGGCCATCGGACTGCATCAGCATAGCCTGGAGCGCCTTGAGCAGGACTCCGCCATGGTCCTGGTCGGGAACCCAATCATAGTTCGGCCCCCAAAAGGCCGGGAAGCGCGAGCCCTCATGCTTCGTCCTGGCCCGGCCGACGATGTATCGGCGCGCGTCTTCTGTCAGTCCCAGATAGGCCATGAAGATATCCTCCTGCCGCCAGCCGAAATTCCCCTTATCGAGGCGGTGGTTTAGGGCCTCAACCGCCAGCTCGACGCCCAGCCGTCCCAGCGCCACCCTCCGGTAGGGGAAGACGGCGTAGAGCTCGGGGTTTTCGATATTGCTCTTGGTGGCGAACTTCTCCGCCGGGGCGAGCATCCTTTTGTCTTCAGCCTCCCGGGTCGGAAGGTCCGGCATCTTCGAGTGCAGGCGCTCCCAGAGGGCCCTCTCCTCTCCGCCCACCTTATCTCCGGCAAGCGCGGAAAGCCTTTCCGTCACAGCAAGTATTCCCGCTATCTCGGGCATGGGATTCCGGCAGTCCCACCAGGTTTCGAGGGCCTGAGCTGGCTCCATGATGATCTTGCCGCTCGCATCAACGGGATAGTGAACATCATAGAAAGTCAGGATCTCATGGGCGAAGGGAAGGAGTCTTTGACGAAGCAGCGTTTCATCCAGGGTGTATTCGTAGTGGTCGAGCATCATGTGGAGGAGTTCAATCCCGCCCTGCCACTCCCAGCGGTGCCAGCGGCTCTCGTTTTCGACGACCGTTCTTTTCTCCCGCGGCGTCCAGCCGTAGGCTTCATTGAAGGCCGCGCCCCAGAAATAGACGCACTCGTTGAGATAGGCGCCGGCATGGCCGAAGTACTGCCGTGTGCGGTATTTGGCCATCTCCAGGACGTCGCCCGTGTACATCCTGTAAAGGGGCTCAAGCAGCTCAAAATCGCCGGACGCGCATATGCTCATGTAGGGAAGACGGGTGTTCTGCCACCAATAGCCCGGACCCCAACGGCGATAGTCGGCATCGCCGGGACTTCCGGGGTTCGGTACGGTGAAGATCGAGCCGTTGAACTTGATCGGGTAGGCGCCCCGGCCGGCGCAGGCATTGATAAAGCGCTGGAGGTTGTAGGCGCGAGTAAGGACAAGGGGATCGTCCTCGGGAGCGGCCGATGCGATATCGATCCAGCTTCTCCGCCAGAAATTCTCCCACCAAGAACGATGGTTCTTCAGCCGCTTTTCCAGGGGGATTTTTTTAACGGCGGCGATGGTTTCATTAGCGGCCTGAAGCCACTCCTGCGGCGACGCGGGATGCCGGGTCAGGACGCAGATCTCGAAATGATGGGATCTCTTGCCCGAAGAGAGCAGGTTGAGGCCGTCCTTTTTGTTCGCCCCGTCGGCCTCGATGACCGCGCCGAAAGTCCTGTGGAGAATCGGATCGGGTTGGGCGAATCCCTGCATGTCCTGGAGTTCCGCGCTCAAGGCCGGCCCGACCGATTTCGTGTTGTGGTGAAACCAGCCGATCCGCCCTTCCTCGCCGGTGAGGACGGTGTCCGGCTCGACGATGGTGGGAAAATGCTGGTTCCCGGGAACGTCCTGGTCGAAATGGACGTCGCTGACCTCGATGGATGGAAGCTCATACGGTGCCGTGCGCCAAAGCTCAATCCCGGCGTTCACATCAAATGGGCGTTCACCCTCGACTTGGATATGGATAACAGGATGGTTGGCGTCAACCCAGACCTGGGCGCGGACGAAGCCCTCCCCTTCTCCATAGCGAGCCTCCACGGTCGCGTCGCGCAAGCGAAGGGTCTGGAGGAAGCGCCCGCCCGGACGAAAGGGATTTGGGTTCATCCTGAATCGAACCAGGCCAAGCTTCAGGAGCCGGCTGTTATCATCCCAGAGGTCTGTCTTTCCGATGTAAAAGAGGAGATCGCCGCTTTCCTCCACCCAAACGTTGAGGCCGATATCGCCGTTTCCAGTGGGCATCGTACCCCACGAGTCGCGGCTGGGCGAGTCCCAGGTCACGTCGTACTTGGCTAGGGCCCGCAGCGGGTCAAACCCCGTGGTCGTGCAGGCGGGAAATATGATAATAAGGGCGGTTACCGCGGATAAAGCAAAAAGGATTCTGCGGTGTCGGGGCAAGCGTTTCATAATGCCCTCCGTGTTTCTTTCTATTTACTTCAACCCCGACGAAATATCAAATAGGACCCAAGGCGGCTCGATGACGAATAGTGTGGTGAGCGTCTAGGGCCCGGAAAGTGATCGGCCGCAATCGGCCGCAGCGAAGGTTGAGGGTTTAGCCCGAGCGAGATGCTCTTCGAGGCTTCTTGTTTTCTCCACACTTATCGTCACAGAGCCACCCAAGGCTTGACATCGGGGCGTCGGGTCGGAATAATCGGCCCGGAAGGACCGGAGTCCCCGGAGGATGAGACCGCGATGAGAAAATGGCTGTTTGTCCTGCTCGTGCTGGCCATCCTCTACGCCCTGTCCTTTCTGACGGGGAAAAAACACAAGGCCAGATATCCCGTCCTCAGACGAATCGACCGGGCGATCTCTATTGTGGTATGGATCCTTCTGGCGGCGTATGGCATCGCCTTCTTTTATTGGCTTTTCACACAGGCAGCACACTAGGACAGCCCCCTTTCAAATCGCCTTAATTATTTATGCATCCCCCTCTCCTATATCCTCCCCCGCCAGGGGGGAGGAAATAGGGAATTCAAAGGACACCAACCTCAACTCGACAGGACAAAAAAACGGGGCGGCCCCGGTCCGGGACCGCCCCTCTGAAGAAAGCCCCCACCTTGAAGAGCGAAGGGAAAGGCGCCTAGTACTGCGGTTTATCGACGATCCGGCCCTCGATCCCATAATTGAGAACACCCAGCTGGGCCATGCAATCGCGCACCACCTTATACTCAAATAGCCCGGTCTGAATCGCCGCATACGGTTCCAACCCCTTGGCCAGGAGAAACGAATGGAGCTGCTCGGTTAGCGCCACCCAGTAGGTTCCGGCAAAGTCGAGGGGGGCTCCATTGACCTTGATGGAAAAGGGATTCACCCTTCCCCACTCGGGGATTCCATGGGTGAGGTTGTAGATCAGCTGTTCGGGTCCCATCGGCGCCTTGGTCGAATCGTATTCAAAGGCCAAGCCGGAGACTTGCATAGAGAGGTCGTCCGTGTACTCCGCCAGCGAAACCGAATACTCAAGCCCAGCCAGGACTTGGAGGCCGGCCAGCAGCACGACGTCGAGCTTGAACCCGAGGCCGGTTGCAGAATCGTAACCGTAGGGGACGGATTTCAGGATGTCATTGCCGACAACCTGGCCCTTGTGGATTCTATAAGCGATGTAGCCATTGGCCTCAAGGGCGAAATCGGCCGGGAACCCGGCGGCGGTCACCCCGGCCCGGATGGCATCCGCAACCAGGTTCCCAAGCGGGGTATCACGCTCCGGTCTGGTCGGGTCCCATTTCTCCTCCAGGTCCCAGGGCGCCCGGGCGACGCACTCCGTATAAACGGGCCCAAAGCGCGGATCCGTGACAATGCCGTCGCGGAGAAGGTTAAGCGTCGGCAGGAGCGACGCATCGCGTCGGGTGTTGCCATCAATGGGGTGCAGCCTCTGGTCGACGAGGTTGACCCGCGCGCCGTCGATTTCGACTGTGATCTCGCCCAGATAGCGTCCGTATTCCCCGGCCTGGGCAAGGATCACTCCATTGACATCCGTCGGCCCGAAGATGGCGTCGTGGCTGTGTCCGCCCACGATGATGTCTATGCCCGGCACCTGCGACAGGCCCATGACCTCGGCGACCTTACCCAGGTGCGAGAGGCAGATGACGATATCTGCCTGCTCCACACTGCGGAGCATGGCGGCCGCCTCTCCGGCCGCCTTGAGCGGGTCGCTGAGAAGCGCGTACACCTCGGGCGAAAAATCAATCGGATTGTTCTCGACAACGCCGGTCAACCCGACCTTGATGCCTCCCACCTCTCTGACGATGTACGGCTTGACGAAATTCTTGAGGACCGGCATCCCATCAAGGTTGAGATTGGCGCAGAGGATGGGGAGCGTGACCGGGGGCCCGCCGCCGACCTCTCCTCCGACGACGCCCAGCAAGGCCTCGAGACCCAGGTCGAATTCATGGTTCCCCAGGCACATGGCATCGTACAGCCCCTCCATGATCTTGAGCTCGGGATAGCCCAGGTACTTGTTGAACTCGAACGTCCCCACAAAAACATCGCCGGAATTGAGGACCAGGACGTTCTGCCGTTCCGCCCTGATCTTTTTGACCAGCGTGGAGAGCCGGGCGATGCCGCCCCAGCTGTCCTTGGGTCCGTAGGGGAACAGGGTGGAATGGGTGTCGTTGGTGTGCAGGATCGTCAGGACCGTTTCGTCCGACTGCCCGAGCAGGGGTCCGAAGCCCATCCAACAAGCCAAAACCAGAAGGCCCAAAAACCGTTTGCTCATCCAAAACCTCCTTTTTCTTGTTTTGGGTTCATCTCGACAACAACATACGCCCCGGGAGAAAAAAGTCGTTATGGATTTGTTAAGAATTCGTCAAAAGTCGGTCAAACGGGCTGGTCAGGAAGCTTTGGCCAGGAAGTAATCGGCCACGCGAATCCCGTACCTCTCGGCGTCCAGGGACTTGACGATCGAGCGCCGGAACTTGGCGGTGACGGGATCGATCTCCGCCAGGTCGACGACCTCGCCGTCGACCATACTCTTCTTCAGGGCGGCGATGATCTTGACCTTCGGCCGAAGCTGAAAGGCGGGGTGGGGGTTGGCCTCGAAAACGATGCCGATCTCGCCGCTGTCCAGCACGACCAGGGAGCCGATGGGGTGGGCGCCGATCATGCTGACGAAGACCTTGAGCAGGAGAGGGTCGAACTCATCGCCGCTTTTTTCCCTCATCATAGCCAGGGCGTCCTCCCGGGTCATCACCCTCGGGCGGTAGACGCGCTTGGTGGTTATGGCGTCGAAATAGTCGACGATCTTGACGATCTGGCTGAACAGGCTGACGGTCTTTTTCCTGATATACTTCGGATAGCCGGAAAGATCGACCTTGAGATGATGTTCCAAGGCGACCTGCACGGCCCGGAGCGGCAAGCGCCGGGCGCTCTTGAGCTCGATCAGCTTCTCGGCGCCGTGATGGACATGGCCCTCGATGATGCTCCGCTCTTCTTCGTTGAGCTGGGCCGGCTTGTCCAGGATCTCCTTGGGCACCTCGAGTTTCCCCAGGTCGTGGAGAAACGCGCTCACCCCCAGGTCGGAGAGCTCCTCACGGGACAGCCCCAGACGGCGTCCCAGGGCCACGGCCAGGATGCAGACATTGATGGAGTGGTTCAGGGTGTACTCGTCATAGTTCTTGATATTGGTCAACCCATAGATGAACGACTCGTCGTCGACAAGATGGTTGAAGATGGACTGCATCCACCGCTTGGTCAGGTTGAGGTTGAAGGCGCCGCGCTGTTTCTGCTTCTCGAACACGTCCTTGAGGAGGGCGATGCCCGCGAAATACATCCGGACTGCGCTCTTCTCCCGGCTCACCCGGAGCTCGACCGGCGCGATTTTCTCCACCATGATATGGTCGATATGCTCGGCGTCGATGGCCAAAATGATCTCGGCATGCGGAGACTTGGGGTCGAGGTCTTTCCGCAGCAGAATCCTGACGAAGCGCTGCAGCTCGTCGAGCGTCATCTCCGGAGAGAAGGCGATTGCGGCGAGCTCCTTCGCCTGGAAGTCGCCCGCGAGGAACTTGTAGATATGATAGTTGGAATAATCAAATTTGACCCGCACGCCGTTGACGTAGATCGAATTCTCCCGCCGGCGGAGGACGACTTCGCCCTCCTTCTCGAGGGCGGCATTGATTCCGTCGAAAAGGAGCTGGATTTGTTCCTGGACGATCTGGTTGTTGAAGTCATAAACCCGCGCAACCTTGACGACAGCGTGATAGCGCAGGAGGATATTGACCAGCTCCCGCTGGGTCAGGCCTTCTTCCCCTCTTGTCCTTTCCGCCGCGCCCTTCTTCCTCACGGGACCGTCTCCTCGTTCTGAGTCTTCCGGCCCAACGCCTTCTCGCAGGCCTCGCTCACCTTCTTGTTCGAGCTCTGCAGGCCGCGGGTTAAGATCTCCCGGGCCGCCGGGGTCCCGACGGCGTCCAGGGCCACGACCAGGCACAGCCGCGTGTGTTCGCGCAGCCCTCGGGAGAAAAACCCGGATTTCTCCATGGTTTTTTGCATAACCGCCATAGCTTCGGGAGTCCCCGCCCGGGCCAGGAAGGTCAGGATGGCGATCTTGGAGTTGGTGCCCCGGTCATGAAAGGGACGAGCCGAGATGATCCCGATCGCCCGCCTCAGCGTCGCGGCGTCGCCCGGCAACCGTAGGCGGTCGGCGGCGGCGGCGCTGACCTCGTCGTCCATATCCTGGAAGAATTCAAAAATGATTTTCTGGGCGAGCGGATCAGCCATGGAGCCCAGAGCCTCGATGGCCGCCAGCTTGACCTCCTTGCTGGTATAGCTCTTCAGGGCGGCCAGATGGCTGAGGGCTTTCTTGCTGGGGTTGCGGCCGAGAAGGGCGATGATCTCCTTGGAGACGGCGGGCTGCCCGTCCTGGAGCTGGCTGGCCAGGAGCTCGAAATTCCGGCGGCCGGCTTCCTCGAGATAGGCGATGGCGGTCTGGCGGGTTTCGGGCTCGGTAGCCTTGGCCAGGAGGTCGGCGGCAAGGGGGATGGAACGGTCGCCCATCAGCCTCAGGTAGTCGAAGAAAGAAGGGAGCGAATCGAAGCCGCCTCGGCCGATCGCCTCCCGGACAAGCTCGATGGTTCGTCCGTCCGGGAATGCGCCCAGGAATCTTTTGAGCTCGGCCGCTTTTTCCGGGCGGTTGGCGGAAAAAATCCGCTGCAGCTCCTTCGCCTGCATGATGAGCTGGACGATCGGCGTGAACTTGCCCTCCCGGATGAGCTCCCGGTGGTGTCTCTCCAGGAATTCCAGGATCGGGATGATCTTCTCAACCCGCTCTTCGAGGCAGAGGAGCTCGAAGATCATGTCCTGGAACTCCCTCTCCGGCGGTATCCGCCGCGCGGCGTTAAGCAGGGCTTCGATTTCCTGTTGGTCCTTGTCCTGGAGCGCCGTCACCAGCTCGGCATAATCCTTTTTCTCCTCCTGCTCCATGAGGCCGAGGGACAGCGTCTTGTCCTCGATATCCTTCAGGTCGTCGTCCGAGAGCTCGATCTGGCCGCTGAATAGCTTGCGCCGGTCGACGAAGACCTCGAGCGGCTGTTTGGTGAAAATGTCGATCTTCGAGAGGAGGTACTCGTCCGGAGCGTAAATCCGGACATTGGCCAGGTCTTTTTCCCAGAGGGCCAGGACGATGTCGCTTTCGTCGAGCGGCAGCAGCGCCGTCTTCCGGATGACTTCGAGAAAATCCCGGAGTTCGGTCTTGTCGATCTCCCGGAGGAGGGCAAACTTTTTCATCCCGTCTTTGTGAAAAAGATAGGGGATGCTCTTGGCCAGATGCTCTTCCTTGTGGATGACCTCTCCGCCCAGGATAAAGGCCTGATCCTGGACATCCACCTCGAGCTCCGGCCGGGTTTCAAAGTAGGTCTGGAGCTTCGCATAAAGGTCATCGACAAAACCCATGACGGTGGCGTGGTGTGCCGGAAAAAGCTTCATGGAGGTGACGGTGTGGGTCAGGAGATTCAGAATTTCCCGGGCCAGCTCGATCGTGGCCCGGTCCGGCACTTCCTGGGGAGAGGCCTCCCCTTCGGCCTGGGACGCTGGACGCTCGTCGGACTCCACGTTTCAATCCCCGTCTTTATTAGGGAACAGATTAGCGCAGAACGGGCGGGATTTCAAATGGTTTTTTAGGAGGGGCAAAAACGGGCCGGACGGACGAGGGTTGCTTTTAAGGGGCGGAATATCTATAATTCTTATAGAAACGATAAGGATTTGCCCCAAGGAATAAGGAGAGACACGATGAAAAAAGCGCTGCTTTGCGGAATGATTGTCCTGGTCCTGGCCGCGCCCATGCTGGCCGGAGTCGTCAAGAAGACCAAGGCGGACGTCACTTTCCGCGGGTTCGGCAAGTTCAGCCTGGCCCAGGTCGAGAAGCTGACGGCCGAGCTGAAATGGGCGGATACGAAATCCGATTTCAAAGGCCAGGGGATCGCCGGCGGCCTGGCCGCCAAGACCATCCTCCGGTCCGGGGATACGGGGGAGATCATCGACTTGACTCAATCCTCCATCGCCAAGCTCGATAATAAGAAAAAAGAATACACCGTCGGACCGATTGAGAAGATCGAGCAAGAAGCCGAGGGAGGAAAGACGGAAGCCGGGAAAAAGACAGACGAGCAGGAGGCCGAGAGTCACGTCAAAATCACCAAGAGCGAGTTCAAGGTCGAGGACACGGGCGAAGAATCGACGATCAATAACTTTTCGGTCCGGAAGTACCTTGTCCATTGGCTGACCGAGTGGGAAAACACCGAAACCGGAGATAAAGGCAGCAGCCGCCTGGAGACCCTGCTCTGGACGACTCCGATGAGCGAAAGCTTCCAAAAGGCCCAGCAGGAGGAGATGAAGTTCAACCGGGCCTACTTGGAAAAGATCGGCCTCGACGTCGAGAAAACACAGGAGGACG
>Ga0102851_10002251_pt1 | contig 11535 bp, 7 predicted proteins | sample Mud3Dept3metaG_FD_79558 | JGI IMG/M metagenome (GOLD analysis project Ga0102851, IMG submission 79558) | Freshwater wetland microbial communities from Ohio, USA, analyzing the effect of biotic and abiotic controls - Mud 3 Core 4 Depth 3... | ecosystem: Environmental > Aquatic > Freshwater >...
CAGCATTAGAAAAATTCTATGTTTCCTACGATTCTCCTTCAGAACGATGCGCGAATGAGAATTGCGGACGTTGCCTTATTCCGGGTTTTCAACATCCCCTCGCGTGGGAATAAGGCAACGTCCATGTTTTTATTGTTGTCCCGTACTCTGGCGGCGCCTGAGAGCGGCGCCACCAGATGGGTGCACTATTTATTTTTGCCGTAAGCTTGGTTCAAGTGGTCTCGTACACGTCAATGTTCCGGATTTTTTCGAGATTCCTATTTGTCCTGTTTGTCCTTACCGATTATCTTGGTCCGAGTGGACTGGTACACATCCAACTGGTAACTGCCATAGACATTTTTATTTCGGTCGGTCCAGAAATACAGGGTGGTGCCATCCCAGGAAATTGACGGCCGCGCTTCACTGCGGTCTGAATTCACTTCGGGCCCTGTTTTTTCTGGCGGAGACCATGGATCCATGGTGGAGGCACGCGTAGATACATACAAGTCATACAGACCGACTGTACCCCAACGATCCGAAGCAAAAATGATTTCGAGGCCGTCTTTCCTCCGGATGAACGAATGCATATCGTTCCAGGCGTTCGTACTATTCAGTTCCGCGACGGGTGTGGCCGGCCCAGGGGTTACCTTATCAAGCAATTGGCAGGAAAAAATCTTATTCCTGCTGGGTGTACCGACACCCCGGCTGAAGTAGAAGACGACCTCCCCTGTATTCTCGTCTTCGAAAATGGACGGTCCGGTTTCGTTCGACCCGGTGTTTACGTTAGGTCCCAGGTTGATTGGAGTCTCCCAACCAGTGTCGTCACGCTTGTCCTGCCGGTGCGAAACCCATATATCCTGGCCACCGAGTGTGCCGCTGCGGTTGCTCACGAAGTAGATCCAGTGTCCGTCGATCGTCACAAATGAGCACAGCTCACCCGCAGTTGTGTTGATGTTGTCCCCCAGATTGATCGGAGTTTCCCATGGATCCTCAACGGTGTCGCGGTGGGATACAAAGATGTCGTATTTCTTCGCCGATGAGACCCAGGCCCTGAAGTACAAATCCAGCCCGCTCTTTGAGATAAACGGGCAGCCGTCGTCGACTAAGGTGTCATTGATCGGCGGGCCGACCGCGACTGCCTGGTCCCAATCTGAGAAGTTCGGTCCGCTGTCTTGTGCCGACAAGAGAATGACGGCGAGCAGGACCAGCGCTATTCCAGCAAGCAGGCTGCGCCCCGCGACGGCATATCCTGGCTTCCTCATACGTGTTCTCCCTTTTGGCAAACAGCCGCAAGTATTTGAAATTGCTTGAGCCGCCCTCGGCTGTTTGAATGTCTTGTTGTGACCCCGAGGGGTCATGGGCGACTCTTTCCGGAAACAGGGGACGTTGCCCTATTGGGAGTTTCTACATCCCCTCCCCGCGGGAATGGGGCCATATTTGGAATTTCTTCATCCCTTCCCTGCCTGAATAGGGCAACGTCCCGGTTCTTTAGTCACTCTTTTTCATCCTTGCCCTTGAGTTTGCTGCGCGTGCTCACGTAGATGTCATTGAATCCGAGAGTGCCGGTACGGTTCGAGTGGAAGTAGAGTTCAGTGCCGTCGAACGAGAGGACCGGCCGTGCTTCCAAAAACCCGCTATTGAACACGGCACCCAGGTTGACCGGTGTTGACCAGGGATCAGAAGTATTCGCCCGCACCGAAATCCATAGGTCTTGGCCACCGAGCGTCCCCGGCCGGTTGGAATCCAGCAACATGATTAGTCCATTCTTCCAGACGAAAGGGCGCGCGTCACGCCGCTCTGAAAGGCTGAGTTCCTCGACGAGTACCCTCTGGCCGAAAGTCCCGTCCTCCTCGAGCGTGCTGGCATAGATGTCTTCTGATGCATTTAGAAGTATATCTGAGCTGAAGTAGAGGGTGGTAACTCCGCTCTCTTCATCCTCAAACAGAGCCGGACAGGATTCATTGGCAGCAGTGTTGACGCCGTTGCCGAGATTTACTGGGAGTTGCCATCCGGAATCCTCGCGCATGTTATGCCGTCGAGAGACAAAGATGTCCTGCCCCCCAAAGCCGCCGCAGTCTCTTGCGAAATAGAGCCAATGCCCGTCCGTAGACAGCGTTGGGGTTTGCTCGTTGCAGGAGGTGTTGATGGTGGCCCCGAGCTTCACCGGCGGACCCCAAGGCTCGTCCACGCTGGTACGATGCGAGACATAAATGTCTATGGTCGCACCGCCGGTATCGCGCGAAGAGCCAAAGTAAAGGCTCAACCCGTCCTTCGAAATGGACGCTCCCGGATCGCCATAGGCCGAGTTTACGACCGGGCCGAGATTGATCGCCGGACCCCAGTCTGAATACTGCGGGGGATCGTCGACGACCGGCTGTGAAAGCTCACCCGGTCCGGCTACTCCCCAAAAGGCGATCGAAATCAGAAGCAGCATTAGAAAAATCCGACATTTCATGACACCCTCCTCTCAAAGGATGTGCGAATTGACTTCAAACGAGTGGCGGGCCCCCAAGCCCAAGTTCTAAAACCTCATGGATTTTCTGCTACGAGGCTAACCAGAAAGGGTTCTTTGGATCAATGCAACGGATGTCACATGAGTCTCACAAGCTAATCTATTGCTTTTGCGGGACTTCCCGAATAGAATGACAGGCAACACTTCCGACAAAGCTTCGGCGGCAAAGAGGCAGCCATGGGCACGATCGTAAAGTTTGGTGTCTTCGAGGCAGACCTCAACTCACGCGAACTGCGCAAGCGTGGCCTTCGGCTGCACCTGCCTGACCAGTCCTTCGAGATCCTGGCGATGCTGGTGGAGCGGCCCGGCGACGTGATCACTCGAGAGGAGATCCGCGAGCACCTTTGGCCCCACGGCACCGTCGTCGAGTTTGAGCACAGCGTAAACTCGGCGGTGAAGCGGCTGCGCGACTGCCTTGGCGACTCTGCAAACTCCCCGCGGTTCATCGAAACGTTGCCGCGGCAAGGCTACCGATTCGTGGCTCCCGTGGAAACCCCAAGGATTGCGCTTTCCTCGCCGCACTTTCGCATGCTAGGCGAACTCGGGCGGGGCGGCATGGGCGTCGTCTATAAAGCCGAGGATCTGATCCTTGGCCGGACCGTGGCTCTGAAGTTTCTGCCTGAGGAACTGGCCTCCCACCTGCCTTCGCTTGAGCGGTTCCGACATGAGGCCCGAACCCTAGCGACGCTCAATCATCCAGGAATTTGCGCGCTTCATGGCGTCGAGGAGCATGATGGCAGGTTGTGCCTGGTGATGGAGTATTTGGAGGGGCAGCCGTTGAGCAGGCTGATCGAGGCCGGCCCCCTCGAGATTAAGAAGATGTTACAGATTGCCGTCCAGGCGTCGGAAGCACTCGCGGCCGCGCACTCTGTGGGCATCTTGCATCACGACATCACTCCTGCGAACATCTTTCTGACCGCAGAGGGACAGGTCAAGATATTCGATTTCGGGCTGGCGGAGGTTGTCCGGAGAGAAGCAGCCAGGGATGACGCTGCAGCGGATCAGCCTGTTACCGCGCGTGAGGACGGCTATGGGGATCCGTTTGCAGTCGAAGGGACAACGGCATACGTATCGCCCGAGCAGGTGCAGGGAAAGGGAATCGACGCGCGTGCCGACATATTCTCGCTGGGCGTGGTGTTGTATGAGATGCTGTGCGGAAGAACTCCCTTCAGCGTGGATTCTTCCGGATCGAGGCTAACGGCAATCGTCCAGGAGGAGCCTCCGTCGCCTCGAAGTCTCAGGAGCGCCATTCCGGAGAAGGTGGAGCAGGTGGTGCTGCGCTGCCTGGCGAAGAAGCCGGAGCACCGCTATTCCTCGGCAGGGGAGTTGCACGACCAACTGAAGATGTGCCTGGCGCCAGCCGAGGAGAGGGCGTGGCGCCGTCCGGCGATGCTGGCGGCGCTCGTGGTGCTACTCAGCGCCGCGCTTGTCATGGGAGGCCGGGCTATGGTTCGCGCCTCGCGGGCGCGTTGGGTGGAACATGAAGCGTTGCCGGCGGCGGCCCGGATGATGGAAGAGGACCGTCCCTTCGCGGCACTGCAGTTGCTGCGAACGGCGGAACGCCTAACGACTCCATCTCCGGAGCTCATCCGGGTAAAGGACCGCCTGCCGGGTTTGCGCGTTTCGATTCGAACAACGCCGCCGGGAGCCGACATCCACATCGTGGATTACGCGGACAAGGAAGACCGCACAGCTTCGCGCTGGGAACTGCTGGGCCGCTCGCCCCTGGAGACAGACCGGGTCCCCACCGGCGATTACAGGATTCGTGCTGTGAAGGGCGGGTTCGAGCCGGTCGAGCGGCTCTTCGAGATATCTGCTGACGGCAACAGAGCGATCCAAATCATGCTTCATGCCGGGGAGGAGGTCCCTCCGGGGATGGTGTGGGTGCCCGGCGCCAGCCCGGAAGATCAGGGGAAAGTCTTGTTTCCCGTCCTGCCCGTCGAGATGCCGGGATTCTGGCTCGACCGGCACGAGGTGACCAACCGCCAATTCAAGGAATTCGTCGACGCACAAGGGTATCAAAACAAGGAATACTGGAAGCAGCCTTTCACCAAGGGTGGGCGGGAGCTTTCCTGGGACCAGGCGATGGCAGAGTTCCGCGACTCCTCGGGAAGATCTGGACCGGCCACCTGGGAACTGGGATCTTACCCGGAAGGAAAGGCCGAGTATCCTGTGGGCGGCGTCAGCTGGTATGAAGCGGCTGCGTACGCCGAATTTGCCGGCAAGAGCCTGCCTTCGGTCCACCACTGGTTTCGTGCAGCCGGGGTAGGGGCCGGGAGGTTTTTTGAAGTGCTCGAGTTCAGCAACTTCGCCAGAAAGGGACCCGCCCCGGTAGAATCCTATCGCGGATTGGGACCTTTCGGTACGTACGACATGGCGGGGAATGTGAGGGAGTGGTGTTGGAATCCGGTGAGTAATTTCAGGTACATCATGGGAGGCGGGTGTGATGATCCCAACTACCAGCTCACTTTCCCTAATGCTTTGGATCCGTTCAATCGGTACGTAAGCAACGGGTTCCGGTGCGCCAGGTACGACGCTCCCCTGGCCGGAGAACTGACCGCCGAGATGTCGTTTGTCTTCCGTGACCGCAGAAGCGATACCCCCGTCGATGACAAAGAATACGAGATTTACAGGAATCTGCATTCTTATGACAAAGCGGATCTCAAGGCTCGGGTGGAATTCCGCGATGACAGTTCTCCCTACTGGCATAGAGAGAAGGTTACATTCCAGGCCGCCTATGGGAACGAGCGCGTGATTGCCCACCTTTTCCTGCCCAGCAACGCCGTGCCTCCTTATCAAGCTGTGGTGTTCTTTCCAGGTTCCACTGCCCTTGTTGCGCCGACGGTTGAGGCATACCCGACCACCCTCGTGTTCGCTGACCGTATCGTCCGCTCTGGCCGGGCTTTGATTCTGCCTGTGTATAAAGGAACGTTGGAACGCGGGCCGGGGGCATACTATCACTGGCTCGGCCAACCCAATCGGTGGAGAGAGATGAACCTCCAGTGGACCAGAGACCAGGGCCGATCTATCGACTACATGGAAACCCGCAACGACATCGACACCGGGAAGCTGGCTTACCTCGGCTTCAGTCTGGGCGGCGCCGTGGGTCCCCTGATGATTGCGGTAGAGCCGCGGTTCAAAGCGGCGATCCTACTTTCGGGGGGCTCCTTTGAAAGAGTCCCTCCCGAGGTCGATCCCTGGAATTATGCGTCACGGGTCAAGATCCCGGTTCTGATGCAGAATGGGCGTGACGATTTCTACTTCACCCTCGGAGCAAGCCAGCGCCCGCTGTTCCGTCTGCTGGGGACGGCAGAGAAGGATAAAAGGCATCTGCTCTATGAGGGCGCTCACAACACATACAGTCGGCTCGATCTCGCCAAGGACATGCTCGACTGGCTGGATCGCTACCTGGGCCCTGTGAGGACTCGGCCGCAGGCACCATAACCTCGAAATTCCTGCACAGCGGCGGCAGCCTCTGGCGCGGCACTCTAGAAATGGCCAGATACTGAGACCAAGCCTGCCTTCGCGCCTGGTTTCGGGCTACTAATCTGGATATGCTTCGGCTCGCAACGGTCCGCCCCCCTGCACCTACCCGTTCCGGAAACCAAGCACCGGTGCAGCGAGGACAGAGACCAGGGCGGGCCTCGCTGCCGTTAGCCAGGCCGGAGCCAAACCCAGGGCCTGGTAAAAGAGGAATTCCAGGGGCAGCCAGAGACAGGCGGTGAGAAACAGGGTCAGGAGCGTGGCTCGAAGGAGTGTGTCGTCCAGTGTGGAGATGTTTGGAGGAATCCCTGTGGCGACCAGACCGGTCATGGTTGCGACCAGAGCCGGCACCAATAACAAGTAACTTCCCTGCGGGAAGAGGAGGGTGGCGATCAAGGCCAGTAGCGTCCAGAGTGAGCTGGAACCCCAGACCAACCCGCCGAAGCGGGGTTTCCGAGACCAGCGGCTAAGCAACCAGACGGCGAGCAGTGTTCCCAACAGAGCCGTCAGCCAGAAGCCCGAGACTACGGCCGCCGGCGCCGCCGCATTGCGGCCGACGATCCAGCCCAGCGTTCGTGCCAGGCGCGCGAAGAGCCAGGCGGCTCCGAAAGCGACTCCGGCAAGAAGCAGGGACTGCCCAATACCGATCAGAGCCCCGCCAACGGACAGAGCTTCACGCCGCCGCAGCCGGAGCATCAACCAGACAGAAAGGGCCAGTGCCAATAGTCCGAGGGGCAATGTCAGTGGGAGCGGCCACCAGACCAGGAAACTGCCCTGGAAGTCGAACCAGACCGCTTCGCGGGCCTCAGGGAGGCTCGAGAGGTCGCTCTCCGCCAGCGTCCGGACCAAGGCCAGAGCGTTTTCGCCCTGATGCTGGAAGGAGCGCAAGTCAACGTGGGCCAGGTCATCCGAAGAGGTGTGGTAGTGCTGGTGATCGCCGATGAAGGCGAAATTGTAACCGGTGTAGCCGGCGCGCAGGAAAACGGTCAGATCCGTGTTGTTGGGCATCGTGCGATAGACGGCGGCCATGAGTGAATTGGCAGCCGGACGGTGCAGACTGTCCACCATCCGGCCAGCCAGCCAGGCGGTCCTATCGCCGGTCTCAAACATCAGGCTGAGGCCACTGGTGCCGCGTGCCTCCAGATTGACCACAACGCCGGTATCCTTGACCCAGGGGTGCCCTGTGACGAACGCCAGGGCCCCCAGCAGACCGTACTCCTCCCCGTCGGTGATGAGGAAGATGACGTCGTTTCTCGGCGGCGTGGCGTTGCGGAGCAGGCGGGCGACCTCCAGGATGACCGCGACCGAAACGCCGGCGTCTGAGGCGCCTGGACCGTCCGGCACCGAGTCATAGTGGGACATCAGCAGCACGGCGGGGCCGGGAAGGCGGGATCGGGCCGCATCGCCGTTTGCTGCAAAGGTTCCAGGGAGCCGTGCCATCACATTGCGGACGGTAAACGGACGTCCGCGTCGGTCCACCATGGCCTCCTGGACCTCAGGGGCATAACCCATTTCCCGGAAGGCCTTCAGGATCCGTTCCCGAACTATGTCGTTCTGCGGACTCCCGTTCGGATGGGGGATGCCATCTCCGACCATTCTCTCCAGAAATAAAAAAGCCCTGTACGCGGAGAAAACGTCAGGGGGTGCGTCGGCCGGCAGAGGGGCCGGCGGAAGCTGCCTCCACGTGGCCAAACCCGCGGCGATCAACAATATGCACAGTGCAGTGGCCAACCCGCGCAGAAGTGGGTGCATGGGGAGGGGCCGAACTCGCATGGAAACCTCGCAATCCCGTTTTGCCGGTCACATCCTGTGTCGAATAACCCATCCACTCCGCAGAAAGCATATGGAAGATTGACTGCCACGCAGTGCCCGGTCACGGCTCCTGGTGCGCGCCACGAATTTTACGAATTGCACAAACTGGGCCGAAAAATTCGTGGAATTTCGTGGCTCTCTTGTTAGTAGCTTCTTAATAACTGGACAGCGTGCAGCTAGGAGGACTCGCACATCGCCTTGAGCCGGTTCAGGGCATCGCCCCAGGCGCGGCGGAGGCCGTCGGCCTCGGCCCGTATCTGCACTCGGGACGGCATCACATTCATCAGCGTCTTGCCCTTGTTGTCCTGGAACATGACGTCGATCTGGATCGGTGCGGAAATGCCCGCATGCTCCCATGTAAACCTCAGGTCTTTGTTCGGGCGCACGCGCGTGAATGTCGCCTTCGTTCCCGCCTGGCAGGTGAGCATGCCTCCTTCCCTGACCTCCTGCTTCGGGAGGTCGCCAAACATCTCGGAGAACTTCTTGGGATCCGTCCAGGTCTTGTACACCTTGTCGACCGGGGCGTTGATGGTCTTGGTTGCGCAGATCGAATAACCCTCGGGCCGTCCGTCCTTCTTCACGGCTCCTTTGTGCTTCTCGTATTCGACGGAGATCGTGGTCGGCCACCAGGGATCGGCCTTGATGGCGTAGATGTATTGGATCGTCTCGCGCCGGCCCTTGGACAGGGCGTCCAGGGCGTCGAGTTCTTTGAACCAATCCTTGAGAGTTTTGCCGGTGGCCTGCTTGCAGGCCTCATCCGTGACCGGGGAATCGGGGGTGTGGTCGATTTTCATGCTGGCTCCCATTAGTTTACGAACTTTGATGTATCCTCTCGCTAAAAGACTGGCACGGCCGTGTGATTAGGTCAAGTATGCGCTGAAGCCGCCGACGGAGTTCCGGCTTCACGCCTGTGCATAAGTATTTGAGGATATGCTCGAGGCGTGATAGTTTTTCCGGGAAGGGGTGGATTCCATGATTGTGTATTCCAGGATGCTTCTTTTGTCTGTCTTAGCGTTTTTGATGCAGAACGACTGGCCGCAATTCCGCGGGCCAAACGCCTCAGGGATCTCCGAGGATGCGAACCTTCCCGTCTCGTTTGGCCCGGAGGAAAACGTCTCCTGGAAGACGCCCGTGCCAATGGGTAATTCGTCGCCAGTTGTCGCTGGAGACAGGATCTATATTACGGGCTTCGAAAAAGAACGCCTCTTGACCGTTGCCTTTGACAGAAAGGCGGGGCGAGTCCTCTGGCAACGCGAAGCGCCCCGTCCTCGGAAACAGATCATCGAGCGGCCGTCAAACGGCCCGGCCTCAGCGAGTCCCGTCAGCGACGGGCAGAATGTCTACGTATTCTTCCAGGATTTCGGACTCCTCGCCTACGGCCCCGACGGAAAGGAACTGTGGCGTATGCCGCTTGGGCCGTTCAACAATCCATTCGGACATGGCGCATCTCCGATCCTGGCAGGGAACACCCTGCTGATGAATATCGATCAGGATACCGGCTCGTACCTGCTTGCGCTGGAGAAGGAAAGCGGTCGCGTTTTATGGCGCACGGAGCGTCCGCTTGCGCAACGCGGCTATGCAACGCCCGTGCTCTACCGTGATCCGGATGGGATGCTGCAGGTGCTGGTGGCCGGTTCGTACAGGCTCTCGGGTTACGACGTCCAGTCCGGCAAGGAAATATGGTGGATCCGGCATCTGCCATGGCAGATCAAACCGACACCGGTAGTCTTCGATAACAAAGTCTACTTCGTCACATATTCCGGCGAATCCGATCCGGGCGCCCAGGAAAACGTGCCTTCGTTCGCCGAAGCGCTCGCCAGACTGGACCGGAACAAGGACGGCAAGCTCTCCAAGGATGAAATCACCGATCCCGGCGCAAAGGACCGCTTTGATGAATATCTGGACCTGGACGACACCGGCTTCCTCGAGGAGCGGGACTGGAAACAGTACCAGGAGCGCCGCCTGGGAAAGAACGGCTTGCGCGCATATCGTCTGGGCGGCAAAGGCGATCTGAGCGAGTCTAACCTCCTGTGGGAAAATCCCCGTTCCCTACCGAACGTCCCTTCTCCGCTGGTGTACCGTGGAGTGCTGTACACGTTGAAGGAGGGCGGCATCCTGACTTCGTTCGACATGCGCACGGGTGAGATCGCAAAACAGGCCCGGCTCCAGAGTGCGCTTGGCGATTACTATGCGTCGCCGGTGGCAGCGGACGGCAAGCTGTATGTCGTCAGTGAAGAGGGAAAGGCTACCGTGATCCAGGCCGGCGCGCAATGGGAGGTATTGAAGGCCAACGATCTTCGGGACGGATGCAAAGGCACCCCCGCTATCGCTGACGGAAAGCTGTACATTCGCACGTATGAAACGCTGTACTGCTTCGCAAAGCAGGACTGACGAAACAGCACCCGTCGTGGCTTTCCTGTACTCATCATAGCGGTGAACCAGATCCTTGTTGTGGTTTCCGCCAGTGAACACAAGCAGGCCCCATGCCCGTGTGGGGCCTGCTTGCCCTCCCTCATCCCCGGATTGCGGCCCCGGCGCTTGGAGTCTTCAACAGATCACTGCTGCGCGATTTGAATCAGATTTCCGCAGGTGTCATCAAACACCGCGATCGTCACCGGCCCCATTTTTGTGGGCTTTGTTCGGAACACCACCCCAAGCTTCTGCAATCTTCCGTAGGCGGCCTCGACGTCCGCGACGGCAAAGGATGTCAAAGGGATCCGGGCATCGAACAGAGCCTTCTGATACGTTTTCGCGGGCGGGAAGCTGGTGGGCTCGAGCAGGAGTTCGGGACCGTCGGGTTGGTCAGGTGAAACCACCGTCAGCCATCGGGCTCCGCCTGCCGGGATATCCTGTTTTTTCTCAAAACCTAAAGTCCCGGTGTAAAACCGCAGGGCTTTCTCCTGGTCGTTCACCATTACACTGGTTACCACGATTTTCATTCTGACTCCTGAGTTTTTGGCATCTGCCCCGGCTTTTTTCAGCGCATCCTGACCTCGGAGCGAAACCGCGCCGCACAACAGGGCGATGGCGATCCAATAATTTGTCTTCCGAACCGCTCCCTTCATTGCATCCTCCTTTTCCAGGCTGCCCGAACCCCCTTCCCGAAAATTATATAACTTTTCAATGTGAAATCAGGGACTGACAACGGCAGCCATTTATGCAACGAAGGGCCGGGGGTCCCATCCATTCGTGAAGTTACCCAAATCGAAATGGTTGAAAACACCCATCCTCAACAGTCTTCTGAAGACCCTTCCGATGAGCGATGGAGTCGGTGAGAAGCCGTAAGCAGTCCGGCCCTCCGGATCATCCGTCTGAAATCGGGCCCGATAGCCGGGCTTGGCACATGCTGGGGACGTTTTGGCTCCGTTCCTCCAAACGGAGCATGGAAACGACCCCCGAGGCGATCTGCCGGCGAGGGTTTCATCATTCCGGACACAAGGGAGCTCGAATAGTCTCGAAGCAGCGGATGATATCTCGATGACCTGGCGGTCATCTCCCGCGGCTCGACTCCCTGTAAGTCTGAACATCCACTGCGCCGGGAGTCGGGAGTCGGGCTTACCTGCGACCTCTTGCATAGCCTCTGGTTGGGTTTTAAAATTATTCTTGTATGTCGGGACCTTGGAGTCAGGGGTAGCAGGCTTGAAACTCGGGTCCAGCCTCGCTGCCACCCCCCAGCATCTGCTCGGCTGAATGGTCTCGAAAACGGGAGAAAGCTCCGGCTTAGCTGGTTCCGGGAGTCTGCTGCTTCC
>Ga0102851_10002252_pt1 | contig 11534 bp, 9 predicted proteins | sample Mud3Dept3metaG_FD_79558 | JGI IMG/M metagenome (GOLD analysis project Ga0102851, IMG submission 79558) | Freshwater wetland microbial communities from Ohio, USA, analyzing the effect of biotic and abiotic controls - Mud 3 Core 4 Depth 3... | ecosystem: Environmental > Aquatic > Freshwater >...
CCTGTCCATGGACGCGGTGCAGGCCGCCAATTCCGGCCATCCCGGCATGCCCATGGGCATGGCAGAAATCGCCGAAGCGCTGTGGAATCATCACCTGCGGCACAATCCGGCCAGTCCTTCCTGGGCCGACCGCGACCGCTTCGTGCTGTCCAACGGCCATGGCTCGATGCTGCTGTACTCGCTGTTGCATCTGACCGGATATGACTTGTCGATGGACGACCTCAAGCAGTTCCGGCAACTGCATTCCAAAACGCCGGGCCACCCCGAATATGGCTGCGCGCCGGGCGTGGAGACGACCACCGGACCGCTCGGGCAGGGGTTGGCCAACGCGGTCGGCATGGCCATCGCCGAACGCGTCCTCGCCGCTGAATTCAACCGCGACGGTTTCGACGTCGTCGATCACCATACCTACGTGTTCGCGGGCGACGGCTGCCTGATGGAAGGCATTTCACATGAGGCGGGTTCGCTCGCCGGCACCCTGGGCCTGGGCAAACTCGTTGTTTTATATGACGATAACGGCATTTCCATCGACTCCGAAAAAGCCTCGATGAAACAGTGGTTCACCGACGACGTGCCGAAGCGCTTCGAAGCGTATGGCTGGCACGTAATCCCCAATGTCGATGGCCACGATGGCGTTGCGATCGATGCCGCCATCAGCAAGGCCAAGGCGGAAACGGCGCGCCCGACGCTGATCTGCTGCAAGACCGTGATCGCGAAAGGTTCGCCGAAGAAAGCCAATACCGGCGCCGCGCACGGCGCGCCGCTGGGGATCGAAGAAATTGCCGCGACGCGCGCGAACCTGGGCTGGAATCATCCGCCGTTCGAAATCCCGCAAGCGGTGTATGAGGGCTGGAACGCGAAGCCCCGCGGCGCAAAACTCGAAGCACAGTGGAACGAAAAATTCGCCGCGTACGCGCGGGCCCACCCCCAACTCGCCGCCGAGTTCAAGCGGCGCATGGCGGGCGAACTGCCGGCCGGCTGGCGCGCGCACTGCGAGGCGTTCGTCGCCAAGGTCAATGAAAAAGCCGAGACCATAGCCACGCGCAAGGCCTCCCAAAACGCCATCGAAGGCCTGGCGCCGGCGTTGCCGGAACTGATAGGCGGATCGGCCGACCTTGCGGGGTCCAACCTCACGCTCTGGTCGGGATCCAGGCCGGTCGGGAAAACCGGCGGCGGCAACTATCTTTATTTCGGGGTTCGCGAGTTCGGCATGGCGGCGATCGTGAACGGGTTGTCGCTGCATGGCGGGCTGGTGCCGTACGACGCAACCTTTCTGGTGTTTTCGGATTACGCGCGCAACGCGCTGCGCATGGCCGCCCTGATGAAAATCCGCGCCATCCACGTCTTCACCCACGATTCGATAGGATTGGGCGAGGACGGCCCCACGCACCAGCCGGTCGAGCATGCCGCCACCCTGCGCCTGATTCCTAATATGGACGTGTGGCGGCCGTGCGACGCGCTGGAGTCGGCGGTGTCGTGGGTTGCCGCGATCGAGCGCCAGGACGGGCCCAGCAGCCTGTTGTTTTCGCGGCAAAATCTGCCGTTCCAGCCGCGCAGCGCCGGGCAGATCGCCGCCGTGCGCCGAGGGGGGTACGTATTATCGGAAGCGCAGGGGGGCAAACCCGCCGGCATCATCATTGCCACCGGCTCCGAAGTGCCGCTCGCGATCGAGGCACAAAAAGCGCTGGCGGCCGAAGGTATTGCGGTGCGCGTGGTATCGATGCCCTCGACCACGGTATTCGACCGCCAGGACGCAGCCTGGCGCGAGGGCGTGCTGCCGCGCGGCGTGCCGCGGGTCGCGGTCGAAGCCGGGGTGTCCGACGGCTGGCACAAGTATGTCGGGCTGGAAGGCGCCGTGGTCGGCTTAGACCGATTTGGCGAGTCGGCGCCTGCCGGGGAGCTGTTCAAGTTTTTCGGTTTTACCGCGGAGAATGTGGCGGCGGCCGTCAAAAGCGTTTTATAAGCACTCAATCGCGCCATTTCGCAATCCGGCGCGCGCCTGACTGCGCCAAGTTTGCGTTGAGTCAAAAAACCCCGGTACCCGGGCGGTAAAATTTTCGTTTTCTATAGAGTGGAGAAGTGTGATGACCATCAAAGTCGGCATCAACGGATTTGGTCGCATCGGGCGGATGGTGTTTCGCGCGGCGGCGCTGGATTTTCCCGACATCGAAATCGTCGGGATCAACGACTTGCTTGAGCCGAATTATCTGGCCTACATGTTGCGTTACGACTCCGTGCACGGCCGTTTCAAGGGCGACATCTCCGTCGACGGCAATACGCTGATCGTCAACGGCAAGAAGATCCGCCTGACTGCGGTCAAAGACCCGACCGAGCTGAAATGGAACGAAGTGGGCGCGGAGGTGGTGATCGAATCCACCGGGCTGTTCCTCGACAAGGTCTCCGCGCAGAAGCACCTTGCGGCCGGAGCGAAGAAAGTCATCCTGTCGGCGCCGTCCAAAGACGACACGCCGATGTTCGTGTTCGGCGTCAATGACAAGACTTACGCCGGGCAGACGATCATCTCCAACGCGTCGTGCACCACCAACTGCCTGGCGCCGGTCGCCAAGGTGCTGAACGATACCTGGGGCATCAAGCGTGGCCTGATGACCACAGTGCACGCGGCGACCGCGACCCAGAAAACCGTCGACGGACCGTCGAACAAGGACTGGCGCGGCGGGCGCGGCATCCTGGAAAACATCATCCCCTCGTCCACCGGCGCCGCCAAGGCCGTGGGCGTGGTAATCCCGGAACTCAACAAGAAGCTTACCGGCATGGCATTCCGCGTGCCGACGTCCGACGTATCCGTGGTGGACCTGACGGTCGAGCTGAACAAGCCGGCGACCTACGCTGAAATCTGCGCGGCGATGAAAGCCGCTTCGCAGGGCGCCATGAAAGGCGTGCTCGGTTATACCGAAGACAAGGTCGTATCCACCGACTTCCGTGACGAAACCTGCACGTCGGTGTTCGACGCCGGTGCGGGCATTGCGCTGGACAGCACGTTCGTGAAGGTGGTGGCCTGGTACGACAACGAGTGGGGTTATTCCAGCAAAGTGCTGGAGATGGCGCGGGTCATCACGAGGTAAGCACGGCAAAACGGGGGCGGCAATGAAATTTCTGAGGCTTACCGATCTTCCGCTTGCCGGCAAGCGCGTGCTGATCCGCGCGGATCTCAACGTGCCGCAGGACGATGCCGGCAACATCACCGAGGACACGCGTATCCGCGCGTCCATTCCCGGCATCCAGCATGCGGTGAAGGCCGGCGCCGCGGTGATGGTGACCTCCCATCTCGGCCGGCCGACCGAAGGCATGCTCAAACCCGGGGACACGCTGGCGCCGATCGCAAAGCGATTGTCGGAACTGCTTGGCCAGCCAGTGCGGTTGGTGCAGAACTGGGTCGATGGCGGGTTCGACGTCAAATTTGGCGAAGTCGTTTTGCTGGAAAACTGCCGCGCCAACAAAGGCGAAAAGAAAAACGACGAGGCGCTGGCGCGAAAAATGGCGGCGCTGTGCGACGTCTATGCCAACGACGCGTTCGGCACCGCGCACCGGGCGGAGGCGACAACGCACGGCATCGCCAGGTTCGCGAAAACGGCCTGCGCCGGACCGCTGATGGCGGCGGAAATCGACGCGCTCTCCCGTGCGCTGGAAAAGCCGGCGCGGCCGCTGGTGGCGATCGTCGGCGGCGCCAAGGTGTCGACCAAGCTCACCATACTGGCGGCGCTCGCGCACAAGGTGGATCAGCTGATCGTGGGCGGAGGCATAGCCAACACGTTTCTGCTGGCAGCGGGCCGCAGGATAGGCAAATCGCTCGCCGAACCCGAGTTGGCGGGGGAAGCGAAGAACATCATCGAAATTATCAAAGCCAAGGGCGGCGCCGTGCCGGTGCCGACCGACCTCGTCTGCGCCAAGGAATGCTCGGCCGCTGCGCGCGCCGAGACCAAGGCGGCGGCGGACATCACCGATGACGACCTGATACTCGACATCGGCCCCCAGACAGCACGGCTGCTGGCAGACATCATCAGCAAGGCGGGAACGGTGGTCTGGAACGGCCCGGTCGGCGTGTTCGAATTCGATCAGTTCGGCGCGGGCACCAGGACCATCGCCAACGCCATTGCAGATTCAAAAGCATTTTCCATTGCCGGCGGCGGCGACACGCTGGCGGCCATCGCCAAATACGGGATCACGGACAAAATCTCCTACATCTCGACCGGCGGCGGCGCCTTTCTGGAGTTTCTCGAAGGCAAAAAATTGCCGGCGATAGCCATTCTCGAGCAGCGCGCCGCCACATCCTGACGCGGCGGCTTACCAGAAAGAATAAAACGGGAATTGAGCCGCCAAGGGGCCTAAAAACCTTGAACGTTGAACCTTGAACCGAATCATGCCCCGACGCACTAAAATCGTTGCCACGCTCGGCCCGGCCTCCAGTGATCCCAGGATACTGGCGCGCATGATCGCAGCCGGGCTCGACGTCGTGCGCGTGAATTTTTCCCACGGCTCCGCCGCCGAACACCGCCAGCTTGTCGAGACGGTGCGCGCGCTCGCGCTCAAGGCCGGGCGCGCGGTGGGCGTGCTGGTCGACCTGCAGGGGCCGAAGATCCGCATCGGGAAGTTCAGGGAAGGCAAGATCACGCTGGTTGCGGGCACGAAATTCGTGCTCGATGCCGGGTGCGACATCGGCGACGAGAGCATCGTCGGCCTGGACTACAAAAGCCTGCCCAAAGACGTGCACCCGGGCGACACGCTGCTTCTGGACGACGGGCGCATCGTGCTCGGGGTGGCGTCGATCCGCGGGGCGCGCATCAACTGCGTGGTCGAGCAGGGCGGGACCCTGTCGAACAACAAAGGCATCAATCGCAAGGGCGGCGGTCTGACCGCGCCGGCGCTGACCCAGAAAGACAAGCGTGACATCAAGCTTGCCGCCGAACTCAAGGCGGATTTTCTGGGCGTGTCTTTTCCGCGCTCGGGAGCAGACATACGCTGGGCGCGCGCGCTCATGCGCAAGGCCGGCGGCAAAAGCCTGATCGTGGCCAAGATCGAGCGCGCCGAGGCGATTGCTGCCCTGGAAGAAATTCTCGACGCCGCGGACGCCATCATGGTGGCGCGCGGCGACCTGGCCGTAGAGGTGGGCGACGCCGTGGTGCCGGCGCTGCAAAAGCGCATGATCCGCATGGCGCGCGAGAAAAACAAGGCGGTGATCACCGCAACCCAGATGATGGAGTCGATGATCACCAACCCGATTCCGACCCGGGCCGAGGTGTCGGACGTCGCCAACGCCGTGCTCGACGGCACCGACGCGGTCATGCTGTCGGCCGAGACCGCCGCCGGGCTCTACCCGGTCGAAACCATAGCCGCGATGGCGCGGGTGTGCGTGGAAGCAGAAAAAGAAGACACGCTGAGCACGGAGCGGCGGCGCGCGGCCCCGCCTACCGATGTCGAAGAGGCGATCGCGCGCGCCACCATGTTCAGCACCAACAGCCTCAACATCAAGGCGGTGGCGGCGATGACGCAAAGCGGCAAGACCGTGCTGCTGATGTCGCGCATGTACTCGATGGTGCCAATCTATGCGCTGAGCTCGGTGGTCGAGACGCGGCGGCGGGTGACGCTGTTCCGCGGCGTTTATCCGATCAAATTCAAGGGCGCCCGCGACCCGGAAAAAGCCCTGAACATGGCCGAGGATGAGCTGCTGAAGCGGGGGGCGGTGCAAAACGGGGACTACATCGTATTTACCATAGGCGAGCCCTTTGGCAAGGCCGGCGGCACGAACACCCTGAAGATCGTGAAAGTCGGCGAGAATCGACAGGTTCAAAGGCGCGAGCCTTTAATGGTCAATCGCGACCCGAAAAAGCGGTAAAATATCCGGCCACGCATTAATCGTTCATTACCCACGGTTCCCCAACCCGCATTTGAGATCAGGAGACTTCCATGTCAGGACATGAACTCGCCATCGTTGCCAAGGCCATGGTCGCCCCGGGCAAAGGCATACTCGCCGCCGATGAAAGCACCGGCACCATCGAGAAACGTTTTGCCGGCATCAAAGTCGAAAATACCGAGGAAAACCGCCGCGCTTATCGCGACATGCTGTTCACGGCCAAGGGCCTGTCACAAGCCGTGAGCGGCGTGATCCTTTATGATGAAACGCTGCGCCAGAAATCCGCCAACGGCATGCCGCTGGCGGAGCTGCTGGCCAAGAATGGCATCCTGCCGGGGATCAAGGTCGATACCGGCGCCAAGGAGCTTGCGTTTTGCCCCGGAGAAACGGTCACCGAAGGCCTCGACGGTCTCGCCAAGCGCTGCGCGGAATACGTGAAGCTGGGCGCGAAGTTCGCGAAATGGCGGGCCGTGATCACCATCGGCCGGGACACGCCCAGTTCGACCTGCATCGCCGCCAACGCCCATGCCCTCGCCCGCTACGCGGCGATCTGCCAGGCCGCGGGCCTGGTGCCTATCGTCGAACCGGAGGTGCTGATGGACGGCGACCACACTATTGAGCGTTGCGAAGAGGTCACCGAGTGGACGCTGAATGCCGTCTACGAAGCGCTGTACCTGAATCGCGTCACCCTCGAGCATTCGGTGCTGAAACCGAGCATGGTGATCTCCGGCAAGGGCTGCGCGCGGCAGGCGGGCGTTGACGAAGTGGCCGAGCGCACGGTGCGCATCCTGAAGCGCACGGTTCCGGCGGCAGTCGCCGGCATCGTCTTCCTGTCGGGCGGCCAGAGCGACGAGCTGGCGACCGCGCACCTCAACGCCATGAACCAGATGTTTGCCGGCAACCTGCCGTGGCCACTGTCGTTTTCATACGGCCGCGCATTGCAACAGCCCGCACTCAAAGCCTGGAAAGGCAGCGCGTCCAATGCGGCCGCCGCACAAGCGGCATTGCTGCATCGTTCGCGCATGAACAGCCTGGCCACGCTCGGTAAATACCAAGCCAGCCTGGAAAAGCAGGGCCTCGCAGCCTGATTCCCGTAAGCGTCATTACCGGGTTTTTGGGCAGCGGCAAGACCACGCTGCTCAACCGCCTGCTGCGCGATCCGGGAATGGCGGGCGCGGTGGTCATCATCAATGAGTTCGGCGAGGTCGGCCTCGATCATCTGCTGGTTGCGACCCCCAGCGAAAATACGATATTGCTGTCGAGCGGCTGCATCTGCTGCACGGTGCGCGGCGATCTCGTCGATACGCTGCGCGGGTTGTTCGCGCGGCGCCGCAAGGGCGAGATTCCGGCGTTTGACCGGATCGTGATCGAAACCACCGGGCTTGCCGACCCGGTGCCCATACTCCAGACGGTGGTGATCGACGAGGTGCTGGCGCCGCAGCTCGGTCTCGACAGCGTGATCACGCTGGTCGACGCCGTCAACGGCGCGTCGCAGCTCGAACACTATGCCGAAGCGGCCAAGCAGGTGGCGGTGGCCGACCGGCTGCTGATCACCAAGACCGACCTTGCCGCACCCGCCCGGGTCGACGCGCTGCGTGCAGACCTGGCGCGCATCAATCCCGCGGTGCAGATGCACGCCGTGGCGCACGGAGAAATTGCGCCGGAAAGCCTGTTTAACCGCGCGGGGCAGGACGCCGATACCCGCCGCAGCGATATCGCGCGCTGGCTGGGGGCCACCGCGACGAGCCCCGCCGGCCCTAAACACGGGGGTCGTGCCGCGACGAACCATGACCACCGTATCCAGTCCTTCAGCATACATCTCGATGAGCCGGTGAGCGCCGCAGGCCTTGCGGCATGGCTGACCGCGCTCGCTTCCCTGCGCGGCGCCAACCTGCTGCGCGTGAAAGGCCTGCTCAATGTCGATGGCGCGCCGGTCGCGATACACGCCGTGCAGACGCTGATCCACGAGCCGCAGGCGCTTGCGGGCTGGCCCGACGACGAACGGCGTTCGCGCCTGGTGTTCATCACGCGCGACATGGCGCGAGAAGCGATCGAAGCCACGCTCGACGTGTTGCGCTGGCAGGGCACGCCCAGGCAGCCGCAACAATTGCTGGATCCGCAGGCCTATGCAAAATTTCGTACGGCGATGGAGAAGTTCCACTAACTGGTCGTTTGCTTGACAAGCAGACGGCAATTATTTAGTTTCAACGGCCTGTTGCAAACGCTTACATCAGCGTTTGGCCGCAACAGACTCAAGGAGGAGTGCAGCAGATGTTTGATTACAAAGTAGCCGAACCGAAAGGCGCGACCAAAGTCATCAAGGGCGGCATGCTGATCGACGGCAGCGGCGGCAAACCGCTCAAGAATCCGGTCATCGTGCTCGAAGGGCGCCGCATCAAGCAGGTCGGCACCCAAAGCGAGGTCAAAATCCCGGCGCGCGCCGAAGTCATCGACTGCGGCAAGCTGACCCTGATGCCCGGGCTGATGGACGTGCATCTGCACACCATGATGTTCAACTGCCTGACCTTCAACAACTACCGCGTTGCGCAGTGGGAAATCACCCCCGAGCTGCAGCAGATGTACGGCCTGTTCCATGCGCAACTGTGCTTCGACATGGGGTTCACCACGCTGCGCGACCTCGGACTCAATTCCAGCCGCGGCCTGCTCACGCCCCACTTGTGCGCGGTGCGCGACTCGATCAACGCCGGCGTCATCGAAGGCCCGCGCATGCTCATCGGCGGGTTCACCACCATCACCGGCTCGCACCTCGACCTGATCCAGCCGCGCGCCATGCAGCGCCTCGGCTTCCAGACCGCCGACGGCCCGTGGGAGTTGAGAAAGCTCGCGCGCACCAACCTGCTCACCGGTTGCGACGTGGTCAAGACCTGCGCCACCGGCGGCGGCGGCACGGACAAGGAAGAGCCCGATATCCGCAACATGACGCAGGAGGAAATCGACGCGATCGTCGACGAGGCGCACGCCTTCCACAAAGTCGCCGCGGTGCACTGCTTCACCCCCGCGGGCCAGCGCATGGCGCTGCAGGCCGGCGCCGATACGATAGAGCACATGGTGTTCTCGGACGAGGAAACGGTCGACATGCTCGCCGAATCGGGCGTGTGGATGACGCCGACGCTGCTGCACCGCACCGACCATGCGATCGACAAGCGCAAGGACCAGGGCACCTCGATGTTCGTGATCAACAAGATGAAGGCGCTGCAGCCGTACTGTTTCGAGACGTTCCAGAAAATGCACAAAGCCGGGGTCAACATCGCCATGGGCACCGACATGGGTTTCGATCCGGAGATGGGCACCAATGCGCGCGAGCTCGAAATCTACGTCAAGCTCGGCATGACGCCGATGGAAGCGATTCTTTCCGCGACCCGCAACGCGGCGCGCGCCATCAAGATGGACAAGGAACTCGGAACGGTGGAAGCGGGCAAGCTCGCCGACATCATCGCCGTCAAAGGCGACCCGCTCAAGAACATCGCCGTGCTGCAGGAGAAGAAGAACATCCAGATGGTGATGAAGGAAGGCCGGGTCTACGCCGACCGCCGCGACGGAAAAAGCAGGAACGTGGTGAACGTCAATCCGGGCGACTGGAAAATCATCGATTACCTGTAAGCGCGCGAGGCGTGGAGCGCAGCGCTCCCAATCAATAAACAATCACAAAGGTAACAACCATGGCAGCCGCTAAAAAACGTTCCACCAAAAGCAAGACCGTCACCCCGGCCAAGGCCGCCGGGGCGAAAACCAAGACCGCAGGCGCAATCAAAGCCGGTGACGGCAAATACCAGTTCCGCATGGCCAAGCTCAAGAAAGTCCCGGCCGGCACCGGCTACTCGACGTCGCACGGCGGCGTGGTCGAAGGCAAGCGCATGCTGGTGGGCTACATCCACAAGCCGCGCGGCACCGGCTCGCGCATGCACTCGCACAAGAACGAGCAGTTCAACCTCGTGGTGCAAGGCACGCTCAAGGGCTCGGTCAACGGCAAGCGCGTGGTGGCGCCGACCGGCACCCTGATCTATATCCCGGCCAACGCGCCGCATACCCTGGTGTCCACCCAGGATGAAGACGTGATTTTCATCGCGATCAAGGATCTGTCGCAGGGCATCATCGGCAAGGCCGTCGACGGCACCATGGCGGGGCCGCACTACGACAAAGGCTACGCCCCCAAGGCGCGGCGGCGCTGAGCACGTCGCGAATAATTACTAATAAAAACAACGGATTACAAATCCGAGCCCGGTAGCCGGCGGTTCGCCGTTATTCGTGCGGGCCGAACCCGGGCACAGCAAGACCACCTTCGTGGTGAAGTCGGCACGACGGTCTGATATCGTTCCGGTCAGGGGGAGGAACCATGCATGGCGCCAGCGTCCTGAGTCTCGTCATCCTGTGCCTGGGCGCGGACCCGGCGGGCAACATCCCCGAACAGTACACCGCCTTCATCCGGAGCGAACCCGGGAAATGGATCCGGGCCATCAAGGCGGCGGGCATTCAAGGCGAATAGCCATTCACTACGGGAGAGGCACGATGCGCGCGATTCGGAAGACGATGTTGTTTCTGTTGCTGGCGGCAGGCTGCGCGACCGCGCTTGCGCAGTCCTATCCGAGCAAGGCCATACGCATGATCGCGCCGTTCCCGCCGGGCGGCACCACCGATATCCTCGCGCGCGTGGCGGGACAGAAAATCACGGAAGCGCTGGGGCAGCAGGTGATCATCGATAACCGGCCCGGGGCGGGCGGCAACATCGGCACCGAGCTGGTCGCGAAATCCGCGCCCGACGGCTACACGCTGCTCACCGCGCCCGGCAGCACGCTCACCATCAACCCCAGCCTGTTTGCCAAGCTGTCCTACGACGTGCTCAAGGATTTCGCGCCCGTCACCATCATCGCGGCGGTGCCCAACCTGCTCGTCGTGCATCCGTCCCTGCCGGTGAAGTCGGTCAAGGAACTCGTCGCCCTGGCGAAAGCGCGGCCGGGCCAGCTCAACTATGCCTCGACCGGCGCCGGGCAGTCGACCCATCTGTCGATGGAGTTGTTCAAGACCATGGCCGGCATCGATGTGGTGCACATCCCGTACAAGGGCAGTTCCCCGGCGCTGGCCGATCTGCTGGGCGGGCAGGTGTCGCTGATGTTCGACAACATGCCGTCCTCGTTGCCGCACGTGAAAGCCGGCAAGCTGCGCGCGCTCGCGGTGAGCACGCTCAAGCGCTCCCCTGCTCTGCCGCAGTTGCCGACGGTCGCGGAATCGGGTCTGCCGGGTTTCGAAGTCAGCGTGTGGTTCGGCGTGCTGGCGCCGGCGGGCACGCCGCGCGACATCGTCAACAAACTGAACGGCGCCATAGTGAAATCGCTGCAAACCCCCGATGTGCACGAACGGCTTGCCAGCCAGGGCGCCGAAGCGATAGGCAACACGCCAGAGCAGTTCACGGCTCAAATGCAGCGCGATCTCGTGAAATGGGCCAAGGTCGTCAAAGATTCAGGCGCCAAGCTCGAATGATTTCGGACTCAAGGGAGTAAATGCCATGAACATCCTGCAGCTGATCCTGGCGGCCTGCGTTTCGCTTGCGGCCACGGCCGCCGCCGCCGATTTTCCGGCCAAGCCGATACGCATCATCGTCGCCTACACGCCGGCCGGCACCACCGACATCCTCGCCCGCGCCATCGGC
>Ga0102851_10002253_pt1 | contig 11534 bp, 8 predicted proteins | sample Mud3Dept3metaG_FD_79558 | JGI IMG/M metagenome (GOLD analysis project Ga0102851, IMG submission 79558) | Freshwater wetland microbial communities from Ohio, USA, analyzing the effect of biotic and abiotic controls - Mud 3 Core 4 Depth 3... | ecosystem: Environmental > Aquatic > Freshwater >...
AGCCTTTCCATGAAAAATCTTGCGTTTCCTGTATACAATATACTTCTGCAGATAAAAAGCAACATTCTCGGTGATACAGAAATATTTCATAATATACGGCACCACAATCCTCAATTCGTTGCATATTCTGAAAAAATGATCAATCCCGGTTTTGCTCGTGAAAACAACTGCCGTAAAATCAAGAATATTGATTTTCTGCTGACGGAAATCCTTTGAGGATACTCCTTCAACCTGCACAAATGGTTTAAAATCTATTTTAAGATTGTATTTCTTTGCCAGATCGAAATATGGAGATTTCGGATTCGGAGGTTCTGGTTGCGACACTAAGATCTTCCTTATTTTCAACTCCTTACAGTTTAATTTTTACTTTCAAAGTACCACTTGCCATCCTAAAAAATGACCTGTAAGATATTTCAGGAATATCATGACAGGCAAAATTTCCAGCGCACAAAGGTATAAAATGAAATACAATATTGAAATATTCCGGGCGAGAAAAATAAAAAGGAGCCTTATTATACGTATGATATAGAGTAATATCATGGCAGAAAATCCTGTTATGAAAAAGAATTTTGAAGGAGTAAAAACAGTGAATGTCATCAGAATTACCAGTACAGTCATAATCAGCGCACTAAACCTGTAGAACATATAAATATTAAGCAGGTATTCGTTGAATGTTTCTCTCTGGTCGCTGACAATTCCGGTAATAACACATATAAAATGCCGTAAAGTGATCTGCACAATAATTACTCCAAAAGATATCAGCCAGAAAAGGAATCCTGAGATGCCTGGAGGATTAACATTATAGAAAAAAGCCGCATAGCAGGCAAAAAGAGCAATATTGATGAAGGAAATAAAATTCAGTAATGTTGATTGCCATTCAAACAGAATTCCCAGATCGCGGGATGTCACATCTCCTATGCCCCGAAAAAGAAAAAATTTTACTGCATCGGGAAAGAGCTTTTTTGAAAAAGTCTTTATCACTGAAAAAAGCAATGCAGCAAAAAGAAATATTAAAATGATCCAGTTTGCATTATATGGACGTACAGGCAGCTCTTTGCCATCTCTCAGGGTTTTCATCAATAAAATCCTCTCATCCAGCTTATTACCGATATTTTTTTCAATAAAAAGGAATGGAAAGCCGTTTGAAGATCTTGTATCAATTCGGTATACCAGATTAGTTGAGTCGTAAAAAGTAACGTCTGAAATGCTGTTTCTTGTGCTTGCCGAAGCAGTGTCAGTTACTTTCGGGATCTCATCAATCCGGGGTGAGGTCACTTTAATAATCCTGACGGTATCGACTGGTTTAATTGTGTCAGCTGATATTCTTTCCTGCCCGGTCAGAGTATCTGACAATTTTCTTACTGAATCCTGTAATACAATATTTTGTTCCTGATCAGAAATGGTCATGTCGCTCACCGGCAATTTCGGAAAGTATATTGTTTGCCAGGCGGCTTGCGCCGATCCTGAATAGTTTATTATTAAGCCACTCTTTGCCAAGGCAATGGCTTACTATCCTGTAATAACTGAATGCCTCTTCCGGGGAAGTAATACCTCCCGCTGCCTTAAATCCAACCCTTATACCCGTTTCGGCATAGAAATCAGAAATTGCCCTGCACATAACATAAGCGGCTTCAGGAGTGGCTGATATGCTTGTCTTCCCTGTGGATGTTTTGATAAAATCGGCCCCGGCATCCATTGCTATCATCGAAGCTTTAAAGATCTGTTCAAAATCTCCGAGCAGCCCTGACTCAATGATAACTTTAAGCTGCCTTTCTCCTGCTGCTTCTTTTAACTCCTTTATCTCATCGACGACCATTGTAAAATCATTTTGAAGAAATGCCCCAAGGGGGATCACAAAATCTACCTCATCGGCACCTGCATCAATAGCCATTTTGCATTCTGACACCTTGATGCTTATGAATGTCTGGGAAGCAGGAAAGCCTCCGGCTACCGAAGCAATTTTTACATTTTTTGCAGTAAGTTTTTCTTTCACCACTTCAACAAAATTCGGAAAAACACAGATGGCAGCAACATTCGGTATATTGGTGAACCGGCCCTGGAAGCTGTTTACTTTCCCGGTTAAATGTATAATATTGCTTTTATAATCGGTGGTGTTCAGGCTGGTCAGATCTATAACATTCAGAATATTCATTAATAAATGTTTATCCGCTACCGCAGGAGGGATTGAAAATGCGGTTTTAAGCCCATTTTTGATCTCTGTCTCTGAAGGACACGTTTTAATCAGTTTTTCATATAATTTAGTCATACAGGTCTCCGGTTAATTAATTTAATAAGCTCATCATGAAAAAGAACGGCTTCAATATAATGCTTTTTGTTTTCATAATTATTTCAATTATGATTTTTAGTTGTACAAAAAATCAAAAAGCAGTATTACCGGAATTCTGATACAAACAACGGGATTTTATCAGCTATGCAAATTTTACTGTTGCGCCAAGATTATAAACGGTTCTTTCTAACCGGGATGAAACAGCTGCCAAATCAGCTTCCTTCAGCAGCTCTTTATAGGATATCAGATCTCCTATTACAATTTTAATGTCCTTCTTTGGCGGATTCAATAAACCACGAATAACCAGGAATCGACGAAATCTTCTGGGGCATAAAAGATATATAAAGCTGGACCTTCCTTCAATGAATACAGGCAATATATTCGTTTGTTGTTCTTTTGAAAAGAATATCACCCCATTTTTCCAATTCCTGTCTTTTACTCCTTTGATAGTAAGAATAGAAATACCCCCGGCCGGAAATATAATGACAGCCTCCTCTTTTTGAAGGCTGTCGATTATATGTTTTCTTGCGTCAGGATTGAAAGATGCATACCTGTCAACAGGAATATAAAGATCCTGCATGTTTTTAAGCAGGCTGAATGCATCCTTATTGATCACGACTTTAATATCCCTGCGGGAAGTGCCCAGACATTGCAGCATTAAAAGAACGTCAGCCGCACCCATAGGATGATTGGCAACAACTAAAAGTCTTCCATTAAGAGGTATTTTTTCAATGTTTTTGTACGAAACAGAAATTCCGATATAGCTGATTATTTTGTTTACAAGATCGAAATCACTGATACCCTGGCATTTGTCTATTATATCGAGAACTTTGTCATAGCACATTACCCTGCTGAGGATCTTTAAGACCAGAGGATATTTCAGCAATCGTGGTAAATTTCTGTTCGAATATTGAGCAAACTGGGTTCGGATTGAAGCCTCCTCTGTTTTTACTTCATTTTCCATAACACGAACAGATTAATACCTTGAGAAATTATAAGAGCTGACGTACATATGTGCATTAAATGATGTTATATATCTCTGATACACATAATATATTCATCACGGAAAATACAAAGTTACACTATTGGCAGAATTAAGCGTCCTGATCCTTATTAAGCTTCCCGTTCCTTGCAAGGGAGGCAAATATGCCAAGTATACAAAGCACTGAAAATATCACAAAACCGATTCGCATGACTGTTATGAAAACAGGGAAGGTAGCGGGTGAAATTGCTTCTTTCCCCATGTGAAGTGCCAGGAGCATCATTGCAATTCCCATACTGAGCATCTGTCCAACCATCCTCATAGTACCTACCACGCCGGATGCAATCCCAAGGTGCTTCTTCTCAACAGAGCTCATTATTGCGTTGGAATTTGGTGAGGAGAATAGTCCAAATCCTGTTCCCATTATGGCCAGAAGGGAAATGATCAGAAAAACAGAACTGCTTTCATGAACAAAGCAAAGCATTATAAGTCCCGTGGCCGTGAGTCCCATACCGGCCGATGCAATAACCCCCGGATTATATTTATCAGATAATCTTCCTGCAAGAGGAGACAGGAGTGCCATCATTACCGGCTGTGAAATCATGATAAATCCTGCTGTGCGGGCATCAAATCCCTTAAGATACTGCAGATAGAGGCTGATGAAAAAACCTGTTGCTGATGTTGCCGAATAATGGATAAGGGCAGCAATCCCCGAAAAGGCAAAAACTCTGTTACGGAGGATAAGCCTTATATCGAAAACAGGATTGACGGTTGCTTTTTCGAACAGAACGAAAACAATACCGAAAAGCGTCCCGGCACCAAGAAAAATCCAGCCTGCTGAGGAGGATAGTTTTGAGAAACCATACATAAATGATGCAAGTGAAACACCATAAATAACTGATCCCTGCCAGTCAAATTTTTCACCTTTCGATTCAGCCCATTCCGGCTTCATCTTTTTAAAGATCAGGTACAGTGATACTATCCCGAGAGGCACAAGAAAGCCAAAAATGCTTCGCCACCCGAAATGTTGTGTTAGCAATCCTCCCAGAACTGGTCCGCCCGAGAGGCCGGTATAAACGGCTGTAATGTTGATACCCATTGCCCTTCCACGTTCACCGGGGCCGAACACCGAGGTAATAATTGCAAGACTGGTGCCGAAAATCATCGCCCCTGCAATCCCCTGAAAGATGCGAAGGACTATCAGGGATACTATATTCCAGGAGAAAATGATAAGGAACGTTGATATTGTGAAAAGCGATAGTCCGGCTGTGAAAATCTTTTTTCTTCCAATAATGTCAGCAAGTCTACCAAACGGCAGCAAAAAAATAGCCGAGGCAAGGATAAAGCTGCTGACAATCCATCCAAGTTCTATTGCACTGGCATTGAAATCTTTACCTATCGATGGCAGTGCAAGATTAATGGCAGAGCCCATAAAAGGTGTGAGAAAAGCGGCAAATGCCGTAACAAGTAAGACAGATCTCTTCAGTATCTTTTCATCATTATGAGGAACAGCCTCCTGCATAGTCTCTTATTCTTTGTTTTTAGTATCAATAATAATTGTCACCGGACCGTCATTTATCAGCTCAACCTTCATCATGGCACCGAATTCTCCTGAACCGACAGGTTTACCGATGAGCTCTGTAAGCCTTGAAACAAACTTGTCATACAACGGAACCGCAATTTCAGGCGGTGCAGCTTTGATGTATGAAGGCCTGTTACCTTTCTTCGTTTTTGCATGAAGCGTGAACTGGCTTATTACCATAATGCTGCCTCCGGTGTCAGTGACAGAAAGATTCATGACATTATTGTTATCGTTAAATATCCGCAGCTGCACGATCTTATTGCATAACCATTCAATATCGGTCTCATTGTCAGATTCTTCAATTCCAGCCAGTACAAGTAATCCCGGGCCGATTTCGGATTTCTTTTGATCATTAATTGTGACTGACGCCCTGCTTACACGCTGAATAACAGTTCTCATGGCAATTTTGTTTAAGGTGGTCAAAGATATATAATCGGCATAAAAAATCTCAAAATGATGTTTTATATTATATTTGCGCAGTTTCAAAGCACTGATGGATTTATTTACAATTCTTGCGATAGCAACCGGGCTCTCTTTCGACACATTTGCGGTTTCACTTTCTTATGGCGTTGTCAGGTATAGGATTCTTTTCAGACAGGCGCTCCGCGTGGCCGTACTGCTTGCATTTTTTCAGGGGGGATTGACAGTTGCCGGATATTTCCTGGGATCAACCATATCGAATGCTCTTAAAACCCTCGACCACTGGGTTGCACTGGGATTGCTTGCATTCCTTGGTATCAGGATGATCGTTGAGGGATTGAAAAAAGAGGATAAGAAAGAAATAATGGATTACAGTAAGCCTCTTGTCCTGCTAACACTTGCCCTCGGAACAAGTATTGATGCATTTGCAGTCGGCATCAGCTTTGCACTTCTTGATGTAAAAATCTGGACTGCAGGAGTCATTATCGCATTTGTCACATTACTTGCTTCAATGACGGCAATAAGGATCGGAAAATCTGCAGGAGAAACACTTGGTCAGAAAGTTGAAATAGCAGGGGGTGTCATCCTGGTAGCAATAGGGATAAAAATCTTCCTGGAGCATATGCTTGCATAAACCATTTGTTTCCGGACGCAGGTGTTTATGAAAAGCATGAGTCTTTCTATATCATGAGCTTTTCTGAAAAGTTCAATTAATCTTTTCCGACAGATATAAGGTATTTCTGGGTTCTGAAGAATATCATCCCGTCAGTGATGGCAGGTGCAGTAAGACATATGTCTTTAAGGGGTATTTCGTGCAGCAGTTTGAATGCAGTTCCATCCTCAATAATGTAAACAGTCCCCTCTTCATCAACAATATAAAGCCTGCCGTCAGAAGCCACCGGGGATGCTATAAAACTTTTTGTACTGCCCAGTTTTCCGCTGAATATTTCCTTGCCTGTAAATGGATCATAGCATTGGATTGTTCCGTTCCAGTTAACATTATAGAGATGATCCCTGTATAAAAGCAAAGAATGGATATATGATCCACCCCTGGGAATGCTCCATTTTACATAATCATTAGCTGTTGTGCCGGATTTGAGTGTGATATCGCCGGATGCATCAGTTTTGACAGCCAGGATAGGCGAACTTGGTCCGTGGGCACTATTGAAATAAATAAGATCGTTACCGTTAATCGGAGTGGGGATTGGAACATCTCCGCCTCCGGACATCCTCCAGATCTCTTTCCCTGTCTCAAAATCATAACCGGCACGATGCTTATAGCCGTTTATTGCTATTGCAGTCCTATTACCGATCTTATATATATTCGGTGTACTCCAGCATGGATAGTCATCTCTTTTTACTTTCCATAATTCTTTGCCTGATTTCAGGTCATAAGCGGCCAGAAATGAATTCTCCAGAACATCACTCTGGATAACAAGGATGCCATTGTAAATAATTGGGGAGCTGCCGAATTCCCATTCAGCTGCAGGGAAATTGAATGCAGCAGCTTTCAATATCCCGAAATTCTTTTTCCATACCAGTCCCCCTTCGAAATCATAACAATATAGCCCCTCGGAACCAAAAAAAGCCACTACATATTTTCCGTTGGTAGCAACAGACGCATTTGCATGAGTCGATTTCGGATGCCGTTTAACTTTTGGTACCCCGGTATATGCAGTTTTTTGCCAGAGTATTTTCCCGGAGTTTTTGTCAATACATATCACTTTCCACTCATGGACTGAGCTGTCAGGAACAGGCATCCCATCGCCATAAATCCCGGTTTTTATGCCATGATTATCGGCAAAGCTTACAGCCGTTGTAATGAAAAGTTTATCATCCCAGATTACCGGGCTTGAATGGCCGAGTCCGGGTACCGGAATTTTCCACCTGATATTGATTGATTTTTCGGGATCGAATGAGTCAGGAAGATTTGCATTATCGAGAACGCCTGATGACATATATCCCCTGTATGCTGACCATTGTCGATCCGGGATAACCTGTGCGTCAGCCGAGGACAATGTAGAAAATAATGTGACTGAAATAATGAAAATCAGGCGGTTTACCTCCATATTGCTAAAAGATTAATTATAAGCCGAAATTAAACAATAAAATGGATCCATGAAGTCATGTCTTTATCAATTCATCAGGGGAACAGGTGTTTCGTTCAGATAAGTTATATATTTGAATTAACACGGGTGTAAATCAACGTATTATAATACGGCTTTTAATACGTTGATTCTACTTCAGTTAATTTAGGAAGACTGTAAGTCACTCAACCTCATCTCGTTATAAAGGTTGTCTTTTATGAATTATCATAACATGAAGGTATACTATAATATCTTCACTCTGATACCTTGTAATGCCTCACTTCCCCGAAAAGTTGAATTTACCAGCATCAATTATATCCTTCTTGTCTTCAAGACGAATGGTAATTTCCTGTTTCTCCTGGTTGGATTTTCCGAAATTTGTAATAAATGTTAAATGCAGGTTGACCGGCGCCAGTTGTGATTGTGAACCTGTTCCAAAATAGTTTGCCTGGACTTTATAGTCTCCCTGAATAGCTTTTTTGATCATATATTCTTCAGGACCATAACCCCCCGTAAAATCATCAGAAATTTTACCACCCAGCCGGGTCAGCCTGTTCTCGTAAAAACACTTTTCGCCTGATGGATCTGTTACCCAGAGATCTATATCACAATTATCAGTATCCCAGGTCAGGACGACACGGATATCAACTGGTTCCTTTTTGACCAGCCGTTCGTCAATAAATGAATGATCAAGATTTGGATGTATGGCGATCAAATTATTAATTTCATTCAGAGCAATAAGTTCAATTCCATGAAAACGGCTATCCCATTCTTTTTTCACTACTTCATAAAGAGTGCTGACAGCTTGTTGTGAATTTCCATTTGCCTCGTATACAAGACCGAGATCAAGGTATGACTGGGGTTCTTCTTCCTTCAGCTCAAGCACTTTTTTGAAAACAAATAATGCCTCAGCTTTACAGTTTAAGGCCATCAGTTTTTTACCTAAGGTACGCAACAGCTGTGGTGATTCAAGCATAAGTTCGGCAAGATTTGAAAGAATTCTGACAGAGGTCTCCTTATTTCCAATTCTTGAAAAGAAATCGGATGCATCAATATAAAATGATGGAGTTGCTCCATATTCTTTTTTAAGTTTTAAATAGGTGTTGTATTCTTCACCCTTTGGAGCATATTGAAGTACCTTTAAATAGGGTGTTTGCGGATCCCAGGCATTAAGTTGAATATCTGCTTTCTTACCTGCTTTTTGCCTGTCATTGGATTGATCCATATATAATAAAGGAATTGAAGCCTGATTGGGATCATCTGGTTCTTCAACCGCCATCATTTCCATAGCCAAATGTCCTGCAAGAGCTCTGTTTCTGCGATTTGATGAAACACCTGCAATATTACCTCTTATTTGTGTTCCATAGCCCGTAACCACAACTTCTTCCAGGTTTGAAACAGTCTGCAGACTATCCGGAAGTAAGGCACGATTATTACCAGATCTTGCCGTTCCTGCTGATTTCTCAGGGAAAAGAGGATAATCAGTATTCCACCATTTGGTTTGCTCTTTTGACAGTGCTAAAACAAAGGCGATATGGCTTTTTACTTTTTCAGAAGCATCTTTTTCATTTACATACTTTTGTCTGAAATATTCTTTCTGCATCTCTTTTGGCGGCACAATATCATACTGCAGGTAATCGCTCAGGTTTTCAAGTACGATTAAAGAAGTATTCTGAGTTACTATCCCAAATTCTTTTCCTGTAAGGGATATTTCATCTTTATTTTTCCCGGCATTAAGGCTAAGTTCTGCAATCTTTTTCTCAGCCCATAACCGGCGAAGAAGCGCTGGCTCATCTGAATTGTCAGCATTGAACATTATTCGTTTAGAATATACCACGGAGGTACCAAAACCAAAATTCAGTAATAATGTAGCCGATCTGCCTGTCATAATTCCGGTCAGACTGAAAGAATTATTAAACTGGCAGGGCATAGAAGGATATATATCTGAAACCTTACCATTTTCGATCTGTGCCGAAATAAGATGAAAGTTACTATTCGTAAGCATTGTAACAGCTTCATTATTGGTAAGAGCAGCTAAATTAATATAGACCCCTCCGCTGCGTTGTGCTATGTATGTAAGAAAAGCATGGTTCGCAGTTAGACTCGAGTTAATCGTATATACTGGAGTTCCGGAAAATACAGGTTCTGAGCTTCCGAAATTTGTCATTCCATCTGTAAAGAGAAGAACTTCATCGCTTTTAAATTCAGTAAAATCAATACTTCCAAAGGATGTTCCTCCATCGAAAACGATAGCCTTTAAAGCAGATCTGAGTTTATCCCAGTTCCCGTTTGCTATTACAAATGTTTCTGCTTTCCCGGTTTTAATATTGAAAGGCACCAGTTCAATATTCAGACTCCCAATCTTTTGAATATAAGCACCGAGTATAGCTAACTCTTTTTCGATATTTCTTTCCTGAGCTGAGTTTGAATTATCCCAGAGTAATGTAATCAGGTTGGGTAATGATTTTGCTTTAGCTGTAACCCCGGGCCTTATGGTTAAATAAAAATATGAAGAATCCGAATTGTTGTTTTTAGTTGCTGTGAAGATTCGTGCAGAATCGCTTATATGGGGAAAGGCAAGAGCAATTTGCTTATCCGGGGTATAATTTTCCTGTTCAAAATTTGCGATATATGAGTCTTCCCATTTTGCAAATGACAAATTAATAAGTTCATTTTCCTCAGTATCCAGGTTAACCTGGTTTTTGATGACTTCTGCATGAATTGAGAATTTACCTACTGATTCTTTGATTTTCAATGGAAGCAGATACAGGTCATGGTCTCCTTTGTCAATCAGTTCCTGTTCAAAAGAGAGAACGATTCTTCTGGAACCTTTTGCAGGCAGCGGGTATACCCGTGACCGGAAGTTATTGCCTTCGGTCATCTCAAGTAATCCGGGGTCTACACCTCGCCGGACAATTGCTTCAAAGGCTGCGCGACCCTGTTTCTTTTCAACAACGACTCCTTCGCGCAATGAGCCGTTAATATCAAGTGCAAAACGCGAAACAGTTTGTCCTTCGCCCAAAGGAAAATTAAATTCCCCCTCCATTATACGTGAATTACTGTTGTAATAAGTCATATCCAGCGTCGTAACCGCAATTTGCCCGACAACTCTGATATCAATATTAAGTTTATCAAGCCGCATAGGGTTTTCTGTATTCCTGTCCGGGTTGCTGATCTTCATGACCGGATTAATGGTCCCCTGATTGTTTGACTGTGCATGTACAAAACCCGGGAATGAGTTAAACAAAATGGTTATAAGGGTTAGCAAAAAGGTCTTTCTGTAATGGATTTTTAATGTCTTCATGGCAGTAAGGTTTAGATATTCTCTTTTAACATGATGCAAAAGGGTAATAAATTCCATAATCCCTGTAAAACGATCTACTAAACTTTTTGCAATTCCTGTGCCAGACAAAGAGAATAAATCAACAAAATAACAGAAGGGGGCTCAAAAGTCCTTTGTTCTTTCACATCCCGCCAGGAGAGAGAAGCACAGAATAAAAATGGGTATATTTCTCATAACCTCATTCAACAGGTCCGACTGCAAGACCAATAACTACCAATGCAATTGCGCCTGTCCAGCCTAATGTTTTTCCAAAAGCTGTTTGTTTTTTAATGTAGAACTGATTGGAAGGTTTGTCTGATATCAGTTTTGGATATGAATATGTTTGAATAATATCTGAAATCCAGAATGAATAATCAAAAAATGTAGGATAAGATAAGTCATCATTAGTTGTCAGTGCCAGGATAATCCTGAAGTGTTCCGGGGTTGTCTCTTCATTGAATGAATGATTTTTCCCCATGCCTGGTACTATTGTTTCATTTTTTAAGGAGTCGTTCGGATTAAGTTTAATAAACTGGTCCCTCAAAGGATTACTTATTATTGTTGCATAAGAAAGAGGTGAAATAAAGTTAATTTGTCCGTCAACGTAAAAAGCTCCTTCTACCTGGTAATTATTAATAACGACAGCAGATCGTTCCACATCAAAATAAACTGGCTGAAGAAGTTTATTATAGAGAGTAATTGTTATTGGAAAATTCTCTCCGGCAAATGCATATTTTATTGAAACTGTGTCATTCTCTATTACAAATTCTTTTTTATCATCCTGATACAGATGGCTATTGACTGACATATACTGGTATTGAGAGCATCCGTATAAGATAATAAAACTTACAGAA
>Ga0102851_10002254_pt1 | contig 11534 bp, 10 predicted proteins | sample Mud3Dept3metaG_FD_79558 | JGI IMG/M metagenome (GOLD analysis project Ga0102851, IMG submission 79558) | Freshwater wetland microbial communities from Ohio, USA, analyzing the effect of biotic and abiotic controls - Mud 3 Core 4 Depth 3... | ecosystem: Environmental > Aquatic > Freshwater >...
CCCGAAAGGCAGGCACGCCAAGTCCAAGGCGCGCATCAGCTCCTACGAAGAGCTGCTCCGCCAGCAGACCGAGGCGCGCGGCAAGGAACTGGAGATCTACATCCCGCCGGGACCGCGGCTCGGCAAGGTCGTGATCGAAGCGGACAACGTGACCAAGGCCTACGGCGACAACATCCTCGTCGAGGGCATGTCCTTCATGCTGCCTCCGGGCGGCATCGTGGGCGTCATCGGCCCGAACGGCGCGGGCAAGACCACGCTCTTCCGCATGATCACGGGCATGGAAAAGCCGGACAAGGGCACGATCAGGATCGGCGAGACCGTGAAGCTGGGATATGTGGACCAGAGCCGCGACGTGCTTGACCCGAACAAGACCATCTGGGAGGTGATCACCGGCGGCCAGGAGCAGATCCAGCTCGGCAAGCTCCTGATGAACTCGCGCGCCTACGTGTCGCGGTTCAACTTCGGCGGCACGGACCAGCAGAAGAAGGTGGGCGTCCTCTCGGGCGGCGAACGGAACCGGGTGCACCTCGCGCGGGTCCTGAAGGAAGAGGCGAACGTCCTGCTCCTGGACGAGCCCACGAACGACATCGACGTGAACACCATGCGGGCGCTCGAAGAGGGTCTGGAGAACTTCGCGGGCTGCGCCGTGGTCATCAGCCACGACCGGTGGTTCCTGGACAGGATCGCGACGCACATCCTTGCCTTCGAGGGTGACAGCAAAGTAGCGTTCTTTGACGGGAACTTCACGGAATACGAGGAAGACCGGCATAAGCGGCTCGGCGCCGAGGCGGACCAGCCGCACCGCATTAAATATCGGCATCTGACGAGGTAAAGGTGAATACCTTTTTACCGCAGAGGAAATGTATTTCTGGGGGAAAGGCAACGGCAGAGCATTTTACCGCAGGGGACGCAGAGGGGAAGGCAGTCGAGGAAGTCAAAGGCCCCATTCTTTGGGGTTTAACCCCTGGAAATGATGTTGAATATCATTATGCTCCTTTGACTTCCTCTGCGTCGCTTGGAAGCGCCTACTTTTGGCCACTGCGGTGAGAAAAGATTTCAAGGTTTGCCAGCGCTTGTTCAAAGGAGCGCAAAGCATGGATATCAATATCATCAGTGGAATGATTATAGAAGCTGCGATGAAAGTGCATTCCGCCCTCGGCCCGGGTCTGCTGGAGAGCACCTATGAGGCTTGTCTGCTGCACGAGTTGCGCAAGATGGGACTGAAGGCCGTTTCTCAGCTGATATTACCTATCGAGTATGATGGTGTGAACATCGATGCCGGCTACCGGATCGATTGTCTTGTTGAAGACCTCGTGATCGTAGAACTGAAAGCCATTGAGAAGATGATACCGCTCTATGAGGCGCAACTTCTTACCTATCTCAAATTGAGCAAGAAATCTCTGGGACTGCTGATCAATTTCAACGTTGTGCATTTGAAAGACGGCATAAAAAGAATGGCGAATGGACTGTAGCAGATGTGGCCGTCCTCGCCCGCATCTCCCTCTGCGTCCTCTGCGGTGAAAATAAGATTCAAGATCTGCTGTTGATTGTTGGTTGTCCATAAAACCAAGAAGAGCGGCATCGCTTTAGGATGTTGCAGTCCTCTAAGTCCACTGCGGCGAAAGAAGATTATAGGAGGGTTTTTCATGTCTGAATTCAAGAATGTGACGGTAGTGAAAAAGGCCAATGTCTATTTTGACGGGAAGGTCGTGAGCAGGACTGTCCTGTTCCCCGACGGGTCGAAGAAGACCCTGGGCATCATGCAGCCGGGGGAGTATGAGTTCTCGACCGGCGACAAGGAGATCATGGAGATCCTGTCGGGCGAGCTGGAGGTCATGCTGCCGGGAGCAAAGGCCTGGAAGGCGGTGAAGGGCGGCGAGTCCTTCGAGGTGCCGGCCAATGCCAAGTTCACGATGAAGGTGAAGAAGCTCTCCGACTACTGCTGTTCGTTCGTGAAGTAGCAGCAGCAGGACAGACGAGGAAGAGTTCAACCGCGCAAGAATTTCAAACAGGAGAAACCACTTCATCAGCGACCTACCCAAACGGACAGGTCGCCTTTTTTGTGTTCCAGCCCCTGTTTTCTTGACTCCTGCGCTCTTTTGCACTATCCTTGACTTACGCCATCGGGGGATTGCCCGATTTTTCCATTACGTCTTTCCACCCTGTAGCCCCGGCCCCGAACTCTTCGAAACATAACAGGAAATCAGGTCCGACCCAGTACGATCACCAATAATCATGCCAAAGGAGGAGCAACCGATGAAGAAGTGCATCAGTGCAGCAGCAGTCATTGTATTCGCGTTCGGAGTTATGGCAGGACCGGTCCTGGCCGAGCAGTTCAAGATCGCCATCATGCAGGACCAGATGGGCGTGGCGCAGAAGTACAAGCCCCTGATCGAGTACGTTGCAAAGAAAGGGGTGGAGATCGCCTTTATATCGACCAAGGACTATCCCTCGGCAGCGCAGATGTTCGCCGGCGGCCAGGTGGACGCCATGTTCAGCGGATCCGGCGTCGCCGGCGCCATGATCATCAAGGACCTTGCCGACCCGCAGGTCCGTCCGGTCGGACAGGACGGCTACAGCACCTATTGGGCCTCTATCATCGCGCCCAAGGGAGCGCCCAAGTTCCCTGGCGGAGCGGATTATTTCAACGGCAAAAAGGTGCTCCTTACGAGCCTGGCATCGGCAGGCGAGTTCTACTTCCGTTCCCTGCCCGGCGCTGATAAGTCTTCGGCAATGCTGCTCAAGGCCGTTTCGCACGGCGCTGCCCTCTCCGGTCTTAACTTAGGACAGGCGGATGCGGCCATTGTAAAAAACCGCGTGTGGGACAAGCAGAAGGCAAAATACCCCAATCTCGTTCTCGTCGGGGAGGACCGAGGAGAAAATCCCGACGGAACGCTGATGGCGTCGAAAAAAGCGAATCCGGCAATGGTAGCCAAGGTGGCGGCGGCCCTCCTGGGTTTGAAGAATGATGCCTCGCCGGAGGCTGCTGCGGTCAAGGCCAGTCTGGAAATCCAGGGTTATGTGAAGACCACGGAAAAAGATTTTACCCACACGCTCGCGCTTCTGAGAAACGCAGGAGTGACTAAAACGTTCAATTTCGTGTATTAACTCGTCAGGTGAACCGGGCGGCCGGCAGGAGACAATCCGATCTTATCGTCGACCATCGACTGACGACCATCGACTGATCTCCTCAGAGCTTCAAACAGGTGAAACCGCGTCATGAGCTGCTTACCCAAAGGGGTAGGCAGTTTTTTTGCTCCAGCCCCTGTTTCATGACTTGGGACAAATAGGGGACTATAGGATGTCCCAAAAGTGTTCTTTGTCACAGTCACAACGATTTTTTAAATCTCGTTCTTATTTACCTGATGTCCCTTCCTTGTTCACCGGCCTCGCTTGCTCACCTCCCTTGGTTGTATGGTGTCTGCAGCCAAGGGACGGCAGTGCCGGCTCCTCTGGTCTGTGGAGACAGACTCACGCCGTGCCGGTGTTAAGTCTCATGTCATAATTCGCTCCTTGTTGACCGCTGGATCTTGCCGCTCAAATTATAATCATCAATGAGTTTGTTATGCGTCGGGTTTTACTCTGCTCAACCCGACCGACAAGGCTTTATGCAACATAAGTATCGATGTCCCTACTGCTTCAGGCCGAGAACAGCCTGGTTTCTAAAGACAAAACGTCACGCAATGCCTTGTTTTGTTTAATTATTTGTTCTAGGAAAATGGGGCTGGGTGAAGTTGAGAGTGAAAAGAGATTACGTTTTTAAGCACACACGGCAGAAGGCCTGGCAATGGCAATTATTGCTCTTTTATATGCAATAATTGCTCAGGGCCTAAGCGATATTCTGTCAACGCGGAAATGACATAGTGGAGAAGGTCCCTTTCAAGCGGCGATGCCGCACAGGATCGGCCCAAACGGATAGGTAGCCCTGTTTTTTGCGCTTCCAGCCCCTGTGTCCTCGGTTTCGACCTCCGGCTGAACACCAACCGCAACGGCAAGACCTCTGTGAGCAAGACACCCAAGCAGAAGAAACGCAAGGAAAGCGGGGAGCGAATAAAGGCGGTGCTCAAGGCAAACAGGAGCAAGCCGCTGAATGAGGGAATACAATCAGTCAATGCAGTCATACGAGGCTGGGTGAATTACTTCAGGATCGGCAACAGCAACAGCACCTTCAAGAAGGTCAGAAACGACATCGAAAAGAAGGTGCGAACGTTTGTCATGAAAAGGCAGAAACGAAAGGGCTGCGGCTGGAAGCGGTGGAGGAGGGAGGATGTCTATCAGCGGTGGGGTTTGTTCAACGACTACCAGATACGAAATTTCCAACCGAAAGCGGCCCCAAGCCGTTAGGTCACATAACCCTTGGTGCGAAGAGTGCAGGAAAGCCGTATGAGGGAAAACCTCACGTACGGTTTGACGAGAAGGCCCTGGAGATAGGGCTTGGAGGAAACCTCACGCTACTATGCCAGTGCTTTACGTTACCATTTCAGTAAGACACAGATTCACCATCGCATTTCAACTCCCTATTCTCCCACGGTCCCCCCTTTCGTCATCGGCCTCGGGTCGAGGAGACGGTCCAGCTCTTTCCTGGACAAATCGGTCATCTCGGCGGCAACGTCCTTCACGGACCGGCCTTCCGCATAGGCCTTCTTGGCTATCTGCGCCGCCTTGTCGTACCCGATGACGGGGTTCAGCGCGGTCACGAGGATCGGGTTCTGGTCCACGAGGCCGGCGATGCGCTCCTGGTTGACGGTGAAGCCGGCGACGGCCCTGTCGGCGAGCAGCCGCGCCCCATTCGCAAGCAGGGTGATGGACTGGAGCAGGTTGTGCGCGATCACGGGCAGCATCACGTTCAACTGGAAGTTCCCGTGCTGGTTCGAAATGGTGATGGCCACGTCGTTCCCGGTGACCTGGGCGCAGACCATCATCAGGGACTCGCAGATCACGGGGTTCACCTTGCCGGGCATGATGCTGGACCCCGGCTGGAGCGACGGAAGGGCTATCTCCCCGAGTCCGGCGATGGGGCCGCTGTTCATCCACCGCAGGTCGTTGGCGAACTTCATGAGCGACGAGGCCGCGGCCTTGAGATGGCCCGACAGCTCCACCGCCGTGTCCATGACCGCCTGCGCGGCAAAGTGGTCCTTTGCTTCCTGGAAGGGAATGCCCGTGCGGCCGGCAAGCCTGCCGGCAGCGATCGCGCCGAACTCCTTCGGCGTGTTGACGCCCGTGCCCACGGCCGTACCGCCGATGGCGAGCCGCGCGAGCCGCGGCAGGCAGGACTCGACGCGCTCGACGGCCTGCTGTACCTGGAACGCCCAGCCGCCGATCTCCTGGCCCATCCGGACCGGCATGGCGTCCATGAGGTGCGTGCGGCCGGTCTTGATGACATCAGCAAGCTCTGTTTCGCGCTTTTTGAGCGCGGCATGGAGGTGGGTGAATGCGGGAAGGAACGCTTCCTGCAGTTGAAGATAGGCGCTCACGTGGATGGCCGCGGGGATGACGTCGTTCGACGACTGGCCCATGTTCACGTGATTGTTGGGGTGAACGGCCGTGCCGCCGAGGATCTGCGATGCCCGGCTGGCGATCACCTCATTGGCGTTCATGTTCGTGGACGTGCCCGAGCCGGTCTGGAAGATGTCGAGCGGGAAGTGGTCGTCCCATTTCCCCTCGGCAACCTCGAGGCTGGCGAGATGGACGGCGTTCGCGATCTGCGCGTCGAGCAGTCCCAGCCCCGCGTTCACCTCTGCGGCGACGGCCTTGATGAGCCCGAGCGCCCTGATGAAGACGCGGGGAAAGCGGATGCCGCTCACGGGGAAGTTCTCCACGGCCCGCTGGGTCTGGGCGCCGTAGAGGGCATCTTTCGGGACCTTCACTTCACCGAGGGAGTCTCTTTCAATCCTGTATTCAGACATAACACCTCAGAAAAAATCTTCGACACGGATGAACGCGGATAAAGGCCATGATCACGGCGGATAGATCCTTTTTCTCGTCTAAAACCTTAAGCAAAATCTTTTCACCGCAGAGGACGCAGAGAACGCAGAGGACAGCAATCCGAAATCCAGTAAAAGGATCTTTGACAACAGCGAATAGATCAACATCTTATCGCATTAAATTGTTCAGGCTTATCCGTGTAAATCCGTGTCAAAGATTCTTCTAGCTGTTTGTCCCCGTATCCCCGTGTCTCCGCGTCCCCGTGTCGGTCTTATCGCTCCGCCAGCCCCGTCTTCCGCGCCGCTTCCGAGACCGCGTGCGCAACGGCGTGGACCACGCGCTTGTCAAAGGGGCTCGGGATGATGTAGTCCTCGTGCAGCTCGTCGGATTTTACCATGTGGGCGATGGCTTCGGCGGCGGCGAGCTTCACCTCCTCGTTCACGCCCGTTGCCTGGACGTCGAGGAGGCCCCGGAAGATGCCGGGATAGCTCAGCATGTTGTTGATCTGGTTCGGGAAGTCGGACCGGCCCGTGGCCAGGACCTTGGCGAGCGGCAGCGCCTCTTCGGGAGCGATCTCCGGGTCCGGGTTGGCCAGGGCGAAGACCACGGGGTTCTTCGCCATCTTCCTGATGTCGTCCGCCTTGATGACATTCGGCGCCGAGACGCCGATGAACACGTCGGCGCCCTTCATGGCGTCGGAGATCGTCCCCTTGAGCTTCCGGGGATTGGTCATCTTCGCCAGGGACCGGAGGTGCGGGTCCATGCCCTGCCTTCTGCCCGGATAGACCACACCGAACCTGTCGCATACCGTTATGTCCTTCACGCCGTAAGCGAGCAGGATCTTCGCCGTGGCCGTGCCTGCCGCGCCGGCGCCCGCCATGGCAACGCGGAACTTCCGGATGTTCTTCTTGAGCAGCCGGCCCACGTTGATAAGGGCCGACAGCACGACGACGGCGGTGCCGTGCTGGTCGTCATGAATGACCGGCACGGGCAGCGCCTTGCGGAGGCGCGCTTCGATGTCGAAGCACCGGGGCGCCGAGATGTCCTCGAGGTTGATGCCGCCGAAGGGCGTGGCGATGTTCTTGATGGTGGCGACGATCTCATCGGGGTCCTTGGTCCGGAGCGCGATGGGAAAGGCGTCGATGTCGGCGAACTCCTTGAAGATCATCGCCTTGCCTTCCATGACCGGCATGGCAGCGTCGGGCCCGATGTCGCCCAGGCCGAGGACGGCCGTCCCGTCGGTGATGATGGCCACGGCGTTCTTCTTGATGGTGTACCGGTAGACGTGGTCGGGGTTGTGGTAGATGTCCATGCAGACCCGCGCCACGCCGGGGGTGTAGACCTGCGACAGGTCGTTGCGGTCGCGGATCGGCATCTTGCTGCGGATCTCGATCTTGCCGCCCTCGTGGGCGGTGAAGGTGCGGTCTATCGACCTGACGACCTTGACCCCGCCCACGGCCTTGATGGCCTGGACGATCGCCCGTTCATGTTCGGCGTCCCGGGCGTCCACGGTCACGTCGCGGATGATCTTGCCACGCTCGACGCGCACGATGTCCACGGCGCCGAGGTTGCCGCCGGTCATGCCGATGGCCATGGCGATCTGTGCGAACTTGCCGATGACATTGTCGATCTCGAGGCGGATCTGGATGCTGTAGCAGGGGCTGGTGGCGCAGACGTCGGTGGAAGGCATGGCGTTCCGCTCCTTTGTGCGCAGGGACGGGTGCAGGGCGCCGCGAGCCGGTTCTTCGCCCGCGCCTGCACGATGGAACTACCGTAACAGGGTATGATTTTTTTGTCAAGAGACATTGCAACGGGCGGGGTCCGCCTTGATTTTCCCCCTGTTCTGCGGTAGTCTCACAGCAGGCGGCGAACGCCGCCGTGATAAGGAGCGCGAGCCATGGACCGTGACCACGAACGCCTGCACCGCGACGAGAAGGACCTCCGCAGCGTCGGCATGACCGAACTGCAGGCCATCTACACGGACCTCGGCCTGACGCGAGCGGAGCTGGACCTTCTGTCCGCCCCGCGCCGGTCGTTCACGGTCAGCTTCCCGGTCAAGCTGCCGTCGGAAAAGACCCGGATGTTCACAGGCTACCGGGTGCAGTACAACGACGCCCGCGGGCCGGCCAAGGGCGGCATTCGCTTCCATCCCGAGATGGACGAGGCGCACGCAACGCAACTGGCATTTCTCATGGCGCTCAAGTGCGCGGTCGTGAACATCCCCTTCGGCGGGTCCAAGGGCGGCGTCGTTGTCGACCCGCTGCAGCTCACGCGCGACGAGCTTGAGCTCGTGACGCGCGGATACATCCGGGCCATCGCGGACCACATCGGACCGTTCAAGGACATCCCGGCGCCGGACGTGTACACCGACGAGCAGACCATGGCATGGATCCTGGACGAGTACGAACGCATCAAGCGGGAGCACGTGCCCGCCGTGGTCACGGGCAAGCCGCCGGAGCTGGGAGGCATCACGGCGCGGCGGTATTCCACGGCGCTTGGCGGGGCCCAGGTGCTCGAAGAGGCCATGAAGGAGCGGCGCATGGAAGCGCGGGGGACGCGGGTCGCTATCCAGGGATTCGGCAACGTGGGCGAGAATGTCGCCCGCATCCTGCATCACTGGGGCTTCACGATCACGGCCGTCAGCGACGTGAAAGGGGGCATCCTTGATCCGCACGGGCTGGACATCCCGGCGCTCCGGCAGCACAAGGGCAGGACTGGGGGCGTGGCCGGGTTTGCCGGCGCCTCGCCCATCACCAATGAGCAGCTGCTCGTCACGGAGTGCGATGTCCTGATCCCCGCCGCGCTGTCGAACCAGCTGGACGGGAACAATGCCGGGGCCGTGCAGGCGAAGATCGTGCTGGAGCTTGCTAATGCCCCGACGACCGCGGCCGCGGACAGGATATTCCATGACCGGGACATCATGCTGCTTCCCGACATCCTGGCCAACGCGGGCGGCGTGGTGGTGAGCTATTTCGAATGGAGCCAGAACCTGGACGGCGACGCCTGGCCCGAGGAAAAAGTGCTGCGCAAGCTGAAGCAGACGATGATCCACGCGTTCAATGACGTTCGCGGCCATTGCCGCGAGACGCGGTGCAGGATGCGGACGGCCGCGTACCAGCTGGCGTTGAAGCGCATATTGAGCGCCGAGCGGCTGCGGGGGAATTTGTAGCCGGGAAGACTTTGCCAAACGGAAAATTCATCTCACCGCAGAGGACGCGGAAAAGAAGCATAGTCGTTGGTACTGTCAAAAGTTCTATGAATCGCGCCAGGAAAAGCTTGGGAAGGGGGGAGGAACCAGAAACCGAAACCTTTCGGAGTGATTCTGCGGGTAGTCAATCCCGCCCGGTAAAGCCTGGTCAGCAGCCGGAAGCGAGTCTTGCATGCACATGAGGCGACTCTGTGCGTGAAGCGTAGACAGCTACTGTAAAAGCCGTGTGATTGAGCCCCGAAATACCGTTGTGAGAGCTTTCGTGATTTCATTAGCGGGAGCGGAACCGACGCGCAGTATCGACCTTGTACGAACGGTCTCACCGGGGTCTGAGAGCAGGGCAGATGCAGATGAGGATCACCCAGGAACCTGGGAGATCTTGCTTTCTCCGTCTTTGGATACCGGTGGGGATAACGGAACGAATAACTCCAGGCCCAAGCGTTACCGCAGGGAGACGCTTCGGACGGTGCATGATGGCACGACACAAAACAATCCATGCGAGAGACGGTATTGCCGAGTGAAGGAAACGAAGCGAGGCGAGAAGGGGAGCAAGAAGTCTTAGCGCCCTCATAGTACCGAAGAAGCAGGGGAACGATTTCCGTCGGACCCTGTGGAGGGAAGGGGGAGTGCCACTCAACCGAGTGTCACGTAGTAGAGCGCCATGTCAGAGACCCGTAGTTGAGAAACACAGAGGATGCGATGGAATCCTGGGAGCACGTGTACACGAAACAGCAACGGATAGCAGAGCTTGCGAGGATCCACCCTGAAGTGAGTTTTACGTCCCTCGCCCATCACGTGGATGTGATGTGGCTCCATGAGGCATTTGCACGGACGCGGAAGGACGGGGCAACCGGGGTAGACAAGCAGACGGCGGAAGAGTACCAGCAAGAGCTGGGCGCGAATCTTCGGTCGCTTTTGGAACGCGCCAAGTCCGGCAAGTACCATGCCCCACCGGTGCGCCGGGCGCACATTCCGAAAGACCCGGCGAAGCAGGAGACCCGCCCCATCGGCATACCCACGTTCGAGGACAAAGTGCTTCAGAGATCGGTACATATGACAGTGGAGCCGCTGTATGAGCAGGATTTTCTGGACTGTTCATACGGGTTCCGACCGGGACGATCCGCCCACGATGCGCTCGCGGCATTATGGAAACACGCGACGGAAATTGGGGGAGGCTGGATCATTGATCTGGACATACGGAAATTCTTCGACACCATGGATCATACACACATCAGGGAGATACTCAAGAAGCGGATAAGCGACGGAGTGATAACGAGACTCATCGGAAAGTGGTTAAAGGCCGGAGTATGGGAGAAAGGGAGCGTCAGCTACCCGGAACAGGGCACGCCGCAGGGCGGCGTGATCTCCCCGCTCCTGTCCAACATCTATCTACACGAGGTGCTGGACAAATGGTTCGAGCATGAGGTAAAGCCGCGTCTTCGCGGCAAGGCATTTCTGGTTCGCTATGCAGACGACGCCGTACTGGGGTTTGCAAGCGAAGAGGACGTCCGAAGGGTAATGGAAGCGCTCCCAAAGCGATTCAGCCGCTACGGCCTGACGCTCCACCCGGAAAAGACCCGCGTGGTGAAGTTCACGAGGCCAAGCGGCAAAAGCCCGGCAAGCCCCACCCAGGAGAAGGAAGGCACGTTCAACTTCCTGGGATTCACACATTACTGGGGCGCATCCCGCAACGGCGCACCGGTGATCAAACGCCGGACGGAAAAGAGCCGGTTTGCACGAGCGCTCAAGAAAGTCGCGGAGTGGTGCAAAGAAAACCGGCACGATCCCGTAAGCGAGCAGCGCAAGGCGCTCAACCGGAAACTTCAGGGGCACTATGCCTACTACGGAATCACGGGCAACTACCCGAAACTATCGAACTATCGGCATCGGGTCGTGCGACTCTGGCGGAAATGGCTGATGCGAAGGACACGCGGTAAATATCTCTCATGGGAGAAATTTGAGCTGCTTCTGAGCGTTTACCCATTAGCACCGGCGAGAGTCGTTCACTCTGTTTACTTAGCGAAGCTATGACATGAGGAACCGCATGCGTGAATTGCGCACGTGCGGGTCTGTGGGGGGCTTAGGCGGGGAACCGCCTGAGTCTACCCGGAATCTGAAAACTGAGGCGCCAATAGGAAACCACAGCGGACACAGAGGAAAGCCAGGGAATAACCTGAATACAAAAGCGTATGATTTTTCAAAAAAATACTCTGTGCTCTCTCGATAGGACAAGCGCAGGGTAGGAAAGGATAATAATAGACGGGCGCAGGGAGAGAGGTCACCGAGGCAATTCCACCCAATAATCAAAACCGTCTCTGTGAGCTCTGTGGTTAGATATTGACAATACTGTACTAGGCAAAAGGAGGCATCCATGAAGGTCCTGCATATTCTGAAGACCGCG
>Ga0102851_10002255_pt1 | contig 11533 bp, 8 predicted proteins | sample Mud3Dept3metaG_FD_79558 | JGI IMG/M metagenome (GOLD analysis project Ga0102851, IMG submission 79558) | Freshwater wetland microbial communities from Ohio, USA, analyzing the effect of biotic and abiotic controls - Mud 3 Core 4 Depth 3... | ecosystem: Environmental > Aquatic > Freshwater >...
TGTTTTGTTTTTTACATTTTTCGGTTTCGTGTTTTCTTCCTTTGTTTCGAATTTAGGCTTTCTTAAGTTTCAGGTTTTTATACTACTTTTACCTCACTGAAATCGATCCTGCAAATAAATATATAGTTTACAATAACTTCAACTTTTGAACCTGATCATCGACATAGGTACCTCTTTCATCAAGATTGCTGTTTTCAGCAAATCAGACATATTATTTAAGGAAAGTATCCCTGAAATTTCACCGGAATATGTTTCGCTGGTGCTTAAAAATTATCAGGATGCACAATACGCCATACTTTCCAGCGTCCGTAAAAGAGATCCTGCCCTTATTGGTTTTCTTGGTAAAAACTTTAAGAAATTAATTGAGCTTTCAGCTAAAACTCACATCCCAATTAAGAATTTATATGCTTCCCCGTCAACGCTTGGTGACGATCGCCTGGCAGCTGCAGTTGGCGCAAATTCCATTTTTCCGGATACAAATGTCCTTATTATAGATATCGGAAGCGCAATTACCATTGATTTCATCAATAAGGAAAATGAGTTTTCGGGTGGCAATATTTCTCCCGGTATGATGATGCGCTTCAGAGCTTTGAATGAATTCACTGCAAACCTTCCGCTTGAATATCCGCACGAAGATCCGGATTTATTGGGATCAGACACATCCGGGGCAATCATTTCAGGGGTTGAAAATGGAATTATCTTTGAGCTGGATGGATATATTAAAAAGATGAGAACCCTCGAAGAAAAACTAAAAGTCATTTTTACAGGTGGCGATGCAGCTTTTTTTGCCGAAAAAATTAAATCTCAGGTTCTTGTGGATTTTAATTTGACGCTCAAAGGATTAAACAGGATATTGCAATATAATATCAGGAAAAAATAAATTCTGCTTAATATTTTATTCTTTGTTTTTAATACTCCAAAAAATTCATTTAGCTCAGGAAATTCAGCACATTTCGATGATAAATGCATTTCTTTTTTAAGTTTTAATATAACTTTGCATGATTTTTGGATTATAATACGGAGATATTATTAAACATTTGGAAAAATGAAGCGTTCACAGATTGTTGGTATATCCGTTTTTATAATGTTCTTTATGAACACAACCATCCAAGCCCAGAAAGGCATCGAAGATGGTTCAAAATATGGCCATGGGGAAGATAGTGTCAGGTGCCTTAAAAACCTTGCCCTGTGCAGAGACCGTGTGAAAATTAATGATTATATGGAAGCACTTGCTTACTGGAGAGTTGTTTTCAGAGAATGTCCTCAATCCAGTCAGTATATTTATATTGACGGGGCCAAAATGTACAATGATCTTATTATTGCTGAAAAAGATCCGGCAAGGAAAGAAGCATTAATCGACACGTTGATGCTGATTTATGATCAGAGAATGTTATACTTCGATCAGAAAGCCAATATTCTGGGAAGAAAAGCGGTAGATCTTTTGCGATACAGAAAAGAAGATATTGGTTCGGTGAAAGAAGCATATGGGTACCTTGAAGAATCTATAAATCTGCTTAAAGATAAATCATCTATTCAGGTAATTTCAGCTTTTATGAATTGCACCTATGCACTTTTTGCTGCTGGTCAAATTACCGATATGGAAGTGATTGATAATTATTCACTTGCCTCGGATATCATTGATTATATTACGGCTGAAAATCCGGCAGATGAAGATGCCAGGAAATTGAAGGAAAATGTAGATATGAATTTCATTACCTCCGGAGCCCCCACCTGTCAGTCTCTGATCAATTATTTCAAACCGGGCTATGAAGAGAAAAAAACAGATATTTCCTACCTTAAAAAAGTAGTTACTTTTATGGCCACTCTGAAATGCGATAAAGATCCTCTCTATATACAGGCAAGTGAAGCATTATACAGGCAGGAACCTTCTGCAATGGCTGCCTTTAATCTTGCCAGATTGTTTGTGACCATGGAGAATTATAACAAGGCCGAAGTATATTATAAGGAAGCAATTGAAAAGGAGACAGATCCTGTAAAGAAAGCCGATAGCTATTATCAGCTCGGATGGATTACTTATGCAAAACTGAACAATCCCCAGGCCGCATGTCAATTTGCTCAGCAGGCAATAAATTACCGATCTGGATGGGGTGAACCTTATATACTGATGGGTGATGCATACCTGGCCGGTAAAGATTGCTTTACAGATGATTTTGAAAAGTCTGCCATTTATTGGGCTGCCGTTGATAAATTCATACAGGCAAAATCCATTGATCCATCGGTGTCTGAAAAAGCAACAGAACGTATACAGACTTATTCAATGTACTTCCCCGATGTGGAAACCATTTTCTTCTATAGCCTGAAAGTCGGAGATCCATATAAAATAGGGTGCTGGATAAATGAAAATACAACCGTCAGATCAAGGTAATCGGACTGCTACCGGAAAATCCTGGAAAAACAGAGATTTTATTTCTCTGCTATTATATGTGTTTACAGGTATGTTGTTCCTTTTATCTTGTGAAAATGAGATCGAAAAAATCAATTCTTTAGCCGGAGGAGCAGTTTTACCGGAAGTTTCTGGTAAAAATTTTGAAACCATTCACAGCGATTCAGGTAAAGTGAAAGTCCGTATTCTCGCGCCGGAATTGATTAAATATGATAATTTAGAACAACCATATATTGAATTCCCCAGGGGAATGAAAGCATATTTTTATGATGATAGTCTTAAAATTGAGTCTGTAATCGAGGCTGGTTATGTGAAATATTACCAGGAGGAATATTTGTGGGAAGCAAAAAATAATGTGGAAGCACGAAATCTGAAAAGCGGTGAACAGCTTAATACAGAACATCTTTTCTGGAATCAGGAGAAAAAAATAATCTATTCCAATACCAGTTCCAGAATCGTCACGGCTGAAGGAACTTTTTATGGTGAAAAAGGATTTGAGGCAAATCAGGATTTATCCAGATGGAAACTTAAAAGCTCCAAGGGCACTGTTAATGTAAAAAATGAATAAATCAGTATATTTTATTCTTGAAGTATTCTGGCTCATTGCAGGTGTTCTTTCACTAGCTGCCGGAATTCATAAGACCATCCACCAGGGATTGAAAGAAAGCTGGCTTTTCTTTCTGATATCTGTGATTGGCTTTTCAATGTATTTTATACGTAGAAATTTGCGGAAAAAAAATTCCAGGTAATTGTCAGTTATATGAACCATGCTATTATAATTATTCTTTCCCTGATATGCTCCGCTTTTTTCTCAGGAATGGAAATTGCTTTCATTTCAGCAAATAAACTGAGAATGGAAGTGGATAAAAAACAGGGCATTTTTGGCTCTGGAATCATTTCATTTTTTAATGAAAGACCCGGTCATTATATAGCTACTATGCTGGTTGGTAATAATATCGCACTGGTTATATATGGTCTCATTATGGCTGTTATCCTTGAACCTCTCATCGCACGGTTTACAAATTCTGATGTTCTGATCCTTATTGTTCAAACCATCCTTTCTACACTTTTTATACTGGTAACAGCAGAATTCCTGCCTAAAACAGTCTTTATAATAAATCCGAATTTCTCCCTGAAAATATTTTCTGTACCTGTCATATTTTTTTATATACTGCTTTACCCGGTAACCAGGATAATCATCGCCATATCATATTTTATCATCCGTATTTTTACCGGAAAACCGGTTGAGAAAAAATCCGGTGAACAGGCTTTCGGGAAAATTGATCTTGATCATCTCCTGAGTAAGGTTAAGGATCAGACTCCTGAATCGGAAGGGGAACATCATGGAATAAGGATCTTTCAGAATGTATTGGACCTCTCAAATATCCGGCTGAGAGATTGCATGATACCACGTAATGAGATCATATCCATGGAGGAGAAAAGCACCGTTGAGGAACTGCGTCAGAAGTTTATTGAAACCGGCTTTTCCAAGATTTTAATTTACAGGGAGTCAAAAGATAATATTATTGGCTATATCCATTCGAAGGAAATATTCAAAAATCCGACTGAAATTTCTTCCAGAATTATAAACCTGCCAATTGTACCGGAAACGATGCCTGCAAACAGACTGCTGCAATTGTTTATCAGTAAACATAAAGGCATCGCTCTTGTAGTCGATGAATTTGGAGGCAATAGTGGTATGGTGACGATTGAAGATATTATGGAAGAAATTTTTGGTGAAATTGAAGATGAACATGATTTTTCCGAACTCATTGAAAAACGTGTCAATGAAAATGAATTTATTTTTTCCGGAAGGTTGGAAATTGATTATCTGAATGATACCTATGAACTGGGATTGCCAAAAACCGACGATTATGAAACCCTTGCCGGATTAATCCTTTTCTATCATGAAAGTATCCCTGTTTTGAATGAGAAAATCACAATTCATCCATTTATTCTAAAAATCCTCGAAGTCTCCCAAACCCACATCGGCCTGGTCCATCTTATCAAATGCACTTAATTCTTGTAACTTGCAACTTGCAACTTGTAACTTGCAACTTGCAACTTGTAACTTAGAAGTTGTATTATTAAATTTTCTATCTTCGTAGCTTAATTTTTTTTTAAAATGGCAACATTACAAAAAATAAGGACCAGAGCAGGCATATTGATTGCTGTTATCATAGGTATTGCAATCTTTTCATTTGTTCTTCAGGATCTTTTAACCGGTGGTAAATCCGTTCTTGTTAATCAACGGATCAAATTTGCTGAAATTGATGGTAAAGTTGTTTCCTATGAGGAATATGCGAACAGGGTTGATAAACTTGCTGAATATTATCGCCTCAGGTTTGGACTGTCCTCTCTCGATGAACAAATGACAGAAGGTGTTCGTGAAGAAGCCTGGGAAACTCTTGTCAGGGAGTATGCAACAATGAATGAATTTAAAAAACTAGGCATTAGTGTACCTGATGATGAAGTAATGGACATGGTCCAGGGAAGAAATCCTCATCCAATCATCCGGCAGCTTTTTGCTGATCCACAGACAGGGGTCCTGAACAGATCTTTTCTATTGCAATTTATCCGGACAATGGATGAAGATCCTACCGGAGCTCAAAAAACCATTTGGCTGCAGCTGGAAAACCAGATCATAAATGATAAAGCCTTTTCAAAATATAATAACCTCCTCAGGAAAGGTCTGTATACTACTGACCTGGAGGCTGAAATGGCATTTAAGGAATCGGATAAAAAAATTGATTTCAGTTATGTTCGCCAATTATTCACAAATATCCCGGATAGCGCTGTCTCATTTACTGAATCCGACCTTAAAAAATATTATGAGGAGAACCGTAACCAATATGCACAGGAAGCTTCCAGAGATATAGAATATGTTGTTTTCGAAGTAATACCGTCAGCTGAAGATGACCGTAACGCTCAGGACTGGATTGATAAACTGAAAGCTGAATTTGAAACAACTGAAGATGTGGTTTCCCTTGTAAATGTCGAATCAGATATTACCTATGATGGTGTCTATGCTACGAAATCAGAATTATCTGAAAATATCAGTAATTTCATGTTTGCAGCTAAACCCGGTGATGTTATTGGGCCTTATTTTGAGAATGGATCCTACAAACTTGCAAGACTGGTTGAAATAGCCAACAGACCTGATTCAGTTAAAGCCAGGCATATCCTTATCCAGCCCGATCAGAATACAACTCTTGAAAGAACTAAAGAAATAGCCGATAGTATTAAAAACCTGATACTGAATGGAGCCGATTTTGCATTGCTTGCAATGACTACATCCGCTGATGTAAGTTCCCAGGATGGTGGGAATCTTGGATGGTTTACAGAAGGACGTATGGTGAAACCCTTTAACGATGTTTGCTTTGAAGGCAAGAAAGGAGATCTCGTAGTAACTGAGACACAATTTGGCAATCATATCATTGAGATCCTCGATCAGAGCGCTCCTGTAAAAAAAGTCAGGGTTGCTGTACTTAGCCGTGAAGTCAAACCAAGTTCGAAAACTTATCAGGAGATCTATACAAGGGCTGTGGAATTTGCAGGACTCAATGATACTTATGAAAAATTTAATGCAGCAATTACCGCAGAGAATCTTACTAAGCGGTATGCATCTGAATTAACTGTAAATCAGCGTGAAATTCCGGGACTTGATTATCCAAGACCTTTGATTCAGTGGGCTTTCGATGCAGACCTTAATGCAGTCACCCCCCAGGTTTTTGAGTTGGGAAATAAATTTGTAATTGCGGCTGTCACCGGCATAAGAGAAAAGGGATTTTCTCCATTAGATCAAATAAAAGCGGAGATTGAACTGGAAGTGAAGAAAAATAAAAAAGCTGAAAAAATCATCGAACAATTCAAGTCAAATATGCCGTTGAATTCTACCCTGCAGGATGTGGCACAAAAAATGGGACTTCAAATCCAGGAAGCGAATAATATTAGTTTCTCGACTGTCTCGCTACCTGCTGCCGGAATAGAACCAAAAGTCATAGGTCTGGCATCCGGCCTGCCTGAAGGTGTCCTTTCAGAACCAGTTCAGGGAAATAATGGTGTATATGTACTGGTGGTTAACAAAATTTCTGAATCATCCGAAGTCAATACACTTACAACCAAGAACAGATTGAATATGATGCGCCAGTCACGAGTATACTCCGAAGCCTACAATGCCCTGCTGGATGTATCGAACATCAAAGACAACAGGTATTTATTTTTCTGATCAATCTACCCTGTCGTGAAGATAGGAATTATCTTCCCGCAATGTTGGATTTTTCTCTTCATCTTCCGATAAAGAGAATTTCGATATTTTATTCTCATCTGAATATTTTACATTATCCAGCTTGATTTTCTTTCGAACATATGCAGGTTCACTTTCAAGATCATCAATTTCATCCTTTTTCTCCTGGTCGTCAAAAACCTTGCTTTTAATCTTATCATGAGCATCCTTTAGCTTCTTGACTTTGTCAGCCAGTTTCTGTATATCTGCTACAGGTTCAGCATCTGTTTCCTCCGGCTCCGGCTGAGTGAAAAGAATTCCATCGCTGGTTCCGCTTTTTATATCAAACTCAATAGTCCGCTGAATATTGCTATGCTCTCTTGCACCAGTAAAAGGTTCTCCTGTACTCGGTATTTTTCTTCCGGGAACAGGAGGCTTTGGAACATCCTCAAGCTTCACCCTGTCCGGTTTCTTTTTCCTGACATATAATTCAGGGATACTGTTGGTTTCAAAACCCGTTGCAATGATCGTTACATTGATCTTTTCACCCAGTGATTCATCCGTTCCGGTTCCCCATATAATAAGGGCATTCTTTGCTGCTGTTTTTGTTACGAAATCGGTAATCTCTCCTACCTCATCCATGCTGATCTCATCAACACCTGAGGTGATATTTAAAAGGATGCTGTCGGCTCCGGTAATATCATTATTATTCAGCAAAGGAGATGAAAGTGCCTCCTGTATCGCCTTGAGTGCCCGCCCTTCGCCAGAAGCACTGCCGGACCCAAGAATGGCCACACCACTGTCGCGCATGACGGTTTCAACATCCGCAAAATCAACATTGATATAACCATGAACTGTGATGATCTCTGCAATACCTTTGGCAGCTATGGATAAAACATTATCAGCCCTGGCAAATGCCTCCGATAATTTCAGGTCGCCATATATCTCCCTGAGCTTTTCATTATTGATCACAAGCAGGGAATCTACATATGCCCTGAGTTCATTGATACCTTCAATTGCCTGGTGTATCCTGAGCTGGCCTTCAAACTTGAATGGTATGGTCACTATTGCAACAGTCAGTATTCCAAGCTCCCTTGCAGCCCTGGCAATCACCGGAGCAGCACCAGTACCTGTACCTCCGCCCATACCGGCGGTCAGGAATACCATCTTTGTGTTCCTTGATAAAACCTCGGTAATATGATCCAGATTCTCTAGCGCAGCCTGCTTGCCTTTTTCAGGCTTGTTACCAGCCCCACGTCCCTCAGTAAGTGCCCCGCCTATCTGGATCTTAACAGGGACAGGACTGTTATTTAATGCCTGGGCATCTGTATTGCACACAACAAAATCAACATCCTTAATCCCCTGTTGCCACATATGATTTACGGCATTACTGCCACCACCACCAATCCCGATCACCTTGATAATCGATGATCTGTTGACCGGCAATTCGAAATTTATGAGTTCTTCTGGCATGGTTGTTTTATTTTAAATAAAATCACAATGATGAATCATCTTCTTCAAATATCTCACCAAGCTTTTCTTTTATGGATATGAAAAATTTAGGCCTGGATTTCGTTGGTTGTTCTTTATTATCACTGACAGGAGCTTCAATTTTTACCTCCATCTTGCCTTCCCTGACTTTTTGCATCGATTCATGACCTTTCAGAAGCAATCCTATACTGGTTGAATACATGGGCTGGTTCACTTCCTCAAGCCCTTCCGCCGCAAGATGTTCATTCGGATAACCCACCCTTACATCATAACCGGTCTTGAACCTGACCAACTGTGGAAGGTGTCTCAATAACGCTCCTCCGCCTGTTAATACAATCCCCGCGCTGAGCTTATCTGCAACCCCTGATGTTTCAATCTCATAAATAACATGATCCAGGATCTCTTCCATCCTGGATTGAATGATATAAGCCAGGCTTCGGAAGCTGATTTCCTTTGGTTCCCTGCCACTGATTCCCGGAATTGTTACTACCTTGTCTTCCTGTGCCAGGTCACCCAGAGCTGAACCAAATTGTATTTTCAATTGCTCAGCCTGACGGCCCAGTATCGAACAACCTTCCTTAATATCCCGTGTGACGACATTCCCGCCAAATGGAATTACCGCAGTATGGTAAATCACATTATCATAATATACAGCCAGATCTGTTGTTCCTCCGCCAATATCGATCAGTGCCACACCTGCCTCCTTCTCGTCTTCTGTCAATACAGCCTCTGAAGATGCCAGTGGCTCCAGGATCATCTCCTTAACAGCCATTCCAACCCGGTTAATGCATTTCTCCATATTCCTTGCAGAGGAAATCTGGCCAATGACTATGTGAAAGTTCCCCTCCAGCCGCTTCCCTGACATACCAATGGGATTCTTGACTCCGGCTTCATTGTCAACTATGAAACTTTGAGGCAGAACATGAATGATTTCCTCTCCGGCTTCAATCTGACTATTGTACATATCATTGACAAGTTTACTGATATCTTCCTCAGTGATTTCATCATCAAATGAGGCTCGATTAAGATATGTCCGGTTTCGGATGCTCCTGATATGCTGCCCCGCAATACCTACAAAAACTTCCGAAAAGTTAAGTCCGGTCTTATTCCGGATCTCCTCAACGGTGGTCTGGATGGAATTGACAGTCTCTTCAATATTCAGGACAACTCCTCTCTTGACACCCTTGGATGTGGTTTTACTCATACCGATAACTTCAAGTTTCCGGTTTTCATTCATTTTGCCGACAATGGCCACGATTTTCGTGGTACCAATATCGATTGCAGCAATTAATTGATCTTTTTGTGCCATTTTATTATCTTTTAGTACAAACTGCTTGGTTTTTATATTTTAAACTGATCTTTTCGTACTGGTTCCATCCCGTGTTGTGGAATCCTTCATTATACAGGATCCATAATTTTTCAAATTTTTCCTCCATGTCCTCCGCTTTCCCAAACTCAATGACCTGGGCTCCCACACGGGGTATCATTTCAAATTCACCTCTGGCATTCACATAGATCTGAACGATCTGTGCTTCCCAGAATTTATCTGAACGGATGAAATTTGTTATGTTATAAATATCCATTAAAAGATTATTCTCCTGTCCTAAATCAGAAATGTTCGATACATTTCTGTATCGCTCTCCTATTGCACCATTGACTACCATTACATAAGGACTGTAATTGGGTGATAATGGCACGATGTAACCTTCTTTGTCAATATAAAATCCGTGTCCTGATCTGTCAATGACACGTACCACCGGCACCCTCTGGCTGATCTCCACCACCAGATCGCCATCAATTGTCCGATAAACTTCCGCCCGCTTTATGTATTTTATTCCCTTTATTTTGTCTTCCACTTCCTGTAAATTCATTTCACTGAAAGGCTTGCCAGCCAGCTTTTCACCTCCTCTGAACAGAATATTCTGAATCATTCTCTTATTGACAAACTGCACATCCAGACTATCATGAATGATAATTCTGAAATCATTGCATTTAATCTTCTCCTCTTCCTTACCAACAAAACCGAGAATCACAACCAGGTACCCCGCCACAGCAACCAGCAACACAATATGTTTTATTAATCTCTTCATCGTATTTTCAATCTTTCATTTTATTGATCCCTTTCGCCCCTTCGCCCACTCTCTCCTTCGCCCCTCTCTCCCTCTCTCCTTCGCCCCCTCGCCCCCTCCCTCCCTCCCCCTGTTTCCCTGTAATCTTCCTACCTCCGCAGTTTTCGTTTCATCCGAGAAGTTGTATTATCGGCTCAACGAAAAGATCAATATCCCCCGCCCCCATCGTAAGCAATATTTCAAGCTTCCGGCTCTTTAATTCATCCATCAGATCATTTTTACTGCATAATTTTTTATTATTAATCGTTACTTCTCTGAAAATTATTTCAGAAGTTATGCCTCGGATGGGAAGCTCCCTGGCAGGATATATATCCAGTAAAATCAATTCATCCAGCTCTGACAGACTGCGTGCAAAACCCTCTGCAAAATCTCTTGTGCGGGAATAAAGATGAGGTTGAAAAATACCGGTGATCTTTCTGCCCGGATAAAGTGCCCTGACTGACCTGATGAATGATTCAAGTTCCTTAGGATGATGTCCATAATCATCAATATAAACTAAATCCTCCCGGTTAATGTGGATGTCAAATCTTCTTTTTACACCCATAAACGTTTCCAGTGCTTTTCGGATTGCTTTTTCACCTGTTCCCATCACATATCCCAGTGCAGCCGCTGCAATGGAGTTTTCAACGTTGACAAGTCCCGGGAAGCCTGTTTTCAAACCTTTGATCACTTTATCAGGAGTCTTCAGGTCAAATCTGTAACCGTTATCTGAAGGTTCTATTTCATCAGCAAAGAAATCTGCCCCTTGATGTAATGAATACGTAAACGACTGTACATCTCCCTTGCCTGAGGCTAATGATTCAATCTCCTTCTTTATAATAATAGTACCACCACTTTTAATCTGCATTATAAACTGCCGGAATGATAGTTCCATCTCTTCCTTATTTCCATATATGTCCAGATGATCCGGATCACATGAGGTTACGATGGCAATATCAGGAAATAACCTTAAGAACGATCTGTCAAATTCGTCAGCCTCAGCTACCATCCATATGCTACCCGGACTCAGCAAAGTATTGGTATTATAATTTTTCGAAATACCTCCCAGAAAAGCCATGCACGGGATCTCGGCCGTATTAAGCAGGTGCGCTGCCAGCGTTGATATGGTTGTCTTGCCATGTGTCCCGGCAACTGCAATGCACCTTTGACCCAGCGATAACATCCCCAGTACTTCCGAACGCTTCAGAACAGTAAAACCGGTTTGCCTGAAATAGTGAAGTTCATTATGATCTGCTGAAACAGCAGGCGTGTAAATCACAAGTGTTTCAGCAGGATTCTGATAAA
>Ga0102851_10002256_pt1 | contig 11532 bp, 10 predicted proteins | sample Mud3Dept3metaG_FD_79558 | JGI IMG/M metagenome (GOLD analysis project Ga0102851, IMG submission 79558) | Freshwater wetland microbial communities from Ohio, USA, analyzing the effect of biotic and abiotic controls - Mud 3 Core 4 Depth 3... | ecosystem: Environmental > Aquatic > Freshwater >...
CGTCCAGGTGCTTTTCAATATCGCGCAGGATCTGATGTCTGCTCTTTCCCCACTCCGGCGCGATGAGAATATCATCAGGTGCGGTGGCAAAGAGCCGCTGAAAGACGATATGCGGGGATGTGCGTTCCATGAATGCTACGACAAAGTCGAGGTATTCCCGGTAGCCAAACACGTGAAACGGCCTGTCCCGGTATATTTCTGCGAGTGGAGTGTTCTTTATGACCTGAAGCTGGTGCATTTTAAGGAACACTATCGGGAGTTGTGACATCTCATCTGCCATGGCGAGCGTCTCTGCGTGTGTCTCTGTTGGCAACCCTGCGATCAGGTGGACGCCGATATGGATGCCCCTGTCCCTGGTCATCTCCAGTGCCCGAAGAAAAGCGCTGTAGTCATGACCGCGCTGAATAAACTCGAGACTCTTGTCATACATTGACTGGAGCCCGTATTCGACGAGGATGAAATATTGCTTCGCCAGAGATTCGAGGAGTTTTATCTTTTGACGATCAACGGCATCCGGACGCGTACCGATGGCAAGACCGATCACGTCAGGGGCTGCAAGTGCTTCACTGTACAACCGATACAGCTCATCGACCGGAGCATATGTGTTCGTGTATGCCTGGAAATAGACGAGGAACTTCGCGGCATTGAAGCGTTTTTTCGTATGGGCGATGCCGTTGCTCACCTGCACGGAAACGGGGAGAGAGGGTTTGCAGGAGTTCGGCCGGAAACTGTCATTGTTGCAGTAGATGCAACCTGCATAGCCGAGTGTGCCATCACGGTTTGGACAGGTGAAGCCGGCATCCACGTTCACCTTGTAGACCGTTGTACCGAAGGTATTTCGCATGTATGTGCCGAATGAATTGTACCGCTGCATTGTTCATTATCAGTCTTTGGAGGAGCACCTGTCAAATTGCATACCCTTGCCGGATATGCTGACAACGTTTGAAACTAGCGGAACATCAGGGAATATCCGGCACTATCCCGTGAGATGCAAGCCATTCTGCGATCTCTTTTCTTACAGTCTTTGCATTGAAGCCGTGCCAGAGCTTCCGCTCTTTTGGGTGGGGACCGAGCAGGTCCTTGAACTTCCTGAAAGAACCTTGGCCGTCAAGTGTCTGCGACAGCATCACTCCTAACTGCCGATCTTCGAGCATTTCTGCGAAGGCCTTCATTGCCGCGTAAGTATCTGCCGGCCTCCGCTCGGGTATCCGTTCGTAGCAGTCCTGGTCCTGCATGAAGATATCCAGGGCGAGCTCTATCTCATCTTCCATCCATTCCGGGATCTCGGGGATCTCATCCAGCTCGACATCTTCAAAATCAGCGTTGTCTTCGTCATAGCTTTTTGCGAGAATCTCCTGTGCAAGCGCTATGATTTCAACGGAAAGGATGATGATCTCGCCTGTCTGCCGGTCAAGAAAGTAGTCGAAGGCCTCCCTCTCCGTATCCTCAGCCGCCTTCTGAAGCTCAGCGAAATCGACACGGATTTTTTTCATGAGAACCCTGCCACGAGACGGTAAAGTGCCGGATAATCTTCCCTTGCCTGTTCTGTTTCCTGCTTCAGATAGTCGAGCGCCTGCGGTACATGCATCAGGAAATACTCCTTCCCTCTCTGTAGAGATAGAAAACCGTATGCACCGAGGGCCTGCATATGCCGCTGGAGCCTGCAAGGAAGAAGGGTTGCCCTGAATGCATCCGCATCAAATGCTGTGGATGCCTCGTTCATGCGGCTGATGTAATACGTCAGCAGGATATCGCGTATGCTGGTCTCGATGCAGTGATACGGGTCCCAGAGCAGGGAGGCTACGTCGTATGCCGGCGGACCCATGCGAGCACCCTGAAAGTCGATAATTCTCGGTTCGTCGCCATGGACGATCATGATATTCTGTGACTGGAAATCCCTGTGCAGGATTACTTTATCGAAGGCATCGACAACGACGGCGAGTCTCTTGAATTCTTCATTCAGGAGATCTTGCTCGGATGGTGCAGCACTGCGCAGGCCGCGCACAAAGCGCTCCATGAAATAGCCGCTCTCCCATAGCAGATGTTCCTGATCGAAGAGTCGGGAAAGAAGAGTGGGGCATTCAGAAGAGTAAGCGGTTACCGAAGTATGAAGCATGACCATGATATCAAGAATTTTGCGGTACAGGGCCTCTTTTTGTACGTGAGTTCTTCTGCAGGCGAGCCATGCGTAAAGTGACAGGTCGCCTAGATCTTCGAATATAGCCTGTTTTTCCCCTTCATCTATCCCGAGCATCCGGGGGACCGGGACTTCATGTTTTTGGAAGAAGCGCGAAAGAGCAAGATGACGCTCGTAGTCTTTGTCATCCTCTCTGCAGGCCATGAGAACATATGTGGTTTCCCTGCAGCGTATCCGATAATAGGTCCTGTCTGAGCCTCCTGTGCCTATGCAGGTTGCATCTATTCTGTCGTCAAAATGGCCGCATGTTTTCAGGAGGGAAGAAGTTAGAGATACGGTCCCGAAGATGTCCTCTGGGCTTATATCAACAGAGAAACCCTGTCCGATAATGCCGTGGTCTATCCTCGAGTCAGATGATGCATGCGATCCGGGCAGCAGGACACTGTTACGGATAAAAGCGTTATCATTAACGGAAGTCCCCTGCTCGATGACAACAGTCCCCTGAAGCTCTGCTTTGCCGCAGTCGACTGATGCATGGGCATAGATGGTCTTTCCCTGCTTTTTCAAAGCATCAAAGACAGCACGAGCATAGGCATCGGGAGTGCCGATGTCTGTCCACTCAGAGCCAGAGAAGTCCATCGTACCGATGGTGTTTCCTGCTGCAACTGCCCTGAGCCAAGAGTCAACCACGCTGGATGGCCCCTCTGGAAGGAAATCAAGAAACGCAGGAGAGTATACCGCTATTCCCGTAAAAGCAATTTTACATAATCCATGGTTTCCCCCCGGCAGCATGCTGCCGACATGGTGCATGATTCCTTCGCGATCTATCCATACGTTGTTGAATTTGCTGTTATCCTGCACGGCAAGGGTTGCGATATTTCGTGATGCCTCATGCTTTCTGATGAGGGCTGGAAGATCAATATCTGAAAGAATGTCTGCATTATGCACTATGAATGCCGAATTCTTCAGGGAAGCATAAGCGTTTTTAAGGGCTCCGCCAGTGCCGAGTATCGGGTCTTCATGATAGAGCTGTATGACCTTTGAATACACTGAAGACTCAGCAAAGGCCTGTATCTGCTCCCAGCAATGATGCATATTGATAGCGACAGTCTGAGGGGAAAGCGCAGAAACGCGTTCAAGGACAATCTCGATCATTGGCCTGCCCAGGACAGGCAGAAGTGGCTTGGGGATGTGGTCAGTGATGGGCCTGAGCCGCTCGCCAAGCCCTGCTGCAGGAATGAATGCCGAGATTCTGTCCACTAATAGATCAAATATCTGCTTCTGATATTTTTATCAAAATCAAGGAGTTCTTTCTTCCATCGATCCTCCATGAAATCAAGTGATTTCCCCTGCTCGATATCCTTTCTGAATTTGTCAGTACCTGCAAGGATATCTATGGGAAGGAGCTTACTCTCATACTCATACGGCGGCTTCTTCCATCTGAACTTCTTGGGGTACAGCTCAATGATGGTCTTGAGCAGGGCGGCTGCAGTTTTGAATGGCCTGAACTTTTCCCTGTTCGTTATATGTATCTGGGCTCCTCCGCAGAGCATTCCGGCATGCTTCTGGAAGGTTGGAAGAAAGTGAAGCGGCCTGAACACCGTTCCGGGCAACCTGAGATCGAATAATCTTTTTACCAAGATATCGGGATGGATAAAAGGGGCACCGAAAATCTCGAACGGCCGTGTTGTCCCCCTGCCCTCGCTAAGATTTGTCCCTTCCAGAAGGCACATGCCAGGATAGACAGTAGCTGTTTCCAGCGTCGGCATGTTTGGGGACGGGAGCACCCAAGGAAGCCCGGTATGGTCAAACCACATATCTCTTTTCCATCCCTGCAACGGTATAATAAAGAAGTCCAGATCTTGATAATAGACAGCTTTCAGATAAAGGCCTATCTCTCCCATGGTCATGCCATGACGCACCGGAAGACTGCGAAGGCCGACGAATGAAGAAAATTCAGGCTGAAGCACAGGACCTTCAAGATAGCTGCCCGTTATCGGGTTAGGCCGGTCAAGCACAACAACTGCCTTATTCATCTCCTGACAGGCTTCCATGACAAGTGCCATGGTCCAGATGAACGTATAGTAGCGGGAGCCGACATCCTGAAGGTCTATGATCATGACGTCCAGATCTTCCAACATCTCTGGGCAGGGTTTTCTCGTCATGCCGTAAAGGCTGTAGACCGGGAGGCCGGTCTTTTTGTCCCTGAAACTCCGCCATTCGATCATGTTGTCCTGGGTTTCCCCCCACAGCCCATGCTGTGGGCCAAAGAACGCGGAAATCGTGAATCGGCGAGATCTTGCGCAGAGGTCAGCAGTAGGCGATAGAATGCTGTTTATTGATGCTGGATGCACCAGCAGGCCGACACGGGCATTTATCAACTCCCTGGGCCAGAGTTTTCCCAAGAGGTCAATGCCGGTCTTGACTATTGGTGGCATAGTTCAGTTGTGAGGGGAACTTTCAGTCCAGCAGCAGATCCCTGACCACCATGGTAAGTTCTTTGATGCGGAGATCGCGGTTCTGCTCGGTTATTTCGAAGAGAGCAACGTCTTCTCTCTTCTTTACTTCACTGATAAGTCCAGTTCCTTTATCTGCTATTGCCGCAATAACAGGCTTGCTCGAGTCCAGCAATTCGGGGATAAGCTTCAAGAATTTCTTTGATGCACATTCTATCCTGCCAATTTCATCGATCACGTAGAGGCCGGTTTTTTTTTCTTTGGAGAAGGTTTTCTCAAGAAAATCATCGAATGCCCTGAGGTCCACCTTGTATTTGCCGACACTGACCTTGCCTTTAAGTTTTGTATGGGCGAATACCCTGCTGTCCCCGAAGAGATTTGCCACCTCAAACCCGACCTTGTTCTCATCCTCAATGATATCGGACGTGATAAAACCGACAGGGTTAAACTCTTTGAATATAATGCATAATCTCTTAATAATCGTTGTTTTCCCGGCGCCTGGTTGTCCGGTAATCAGTATATTTTTCATAGCAATAACATGTCGAGCAGCCTGTTCAGCTCCTCCAGAGAATAGTATTCTATCTCTATTTTCCCCTTCTTCTTATTCTTTTGGACAATATGAACTTTTGTCCCCAAATTCCTTATAAGCTTCTCCTCGAGCGATGCTATCTGGGGGTCTTTCTCGGCATGTATTTTAGCAGGTTTAGCGGGTTTTTTGGCCATTAATTCGGCCTCACGAACACTCAGACCGTTCCTGATGATCTTTCTGGCAGCCTCGACCTGATTATTGCGTCCATCTATGGCCAGCAAAGCCCGTGCATGCCCCATACCGAGCTTGCCTGTGTAGATCATATCCTTTATCTCAGCAGGAAGTTTGAGGAGCCTGAGATAGTTGGCGACCGTTGCCCGGTCCTTTCCGACCTTATCGGCCATTTCTTCCTGCGTAAGGGTAAACTCCTGCATAAGCCTGTTGAATCCTTCGGCAGTTTCAATGGGGTTTAGCTGTTCCCTTTGGATATTTTCGATCAGGGCCAATTCGAGAGCGTCACGAGAATCTACGTTCTTGACAATTACCGGTATCTTTTTTAGCCCCGCCAGTGCCGCAGCCCTCCATCTCCGTTCTCCTGCAATAAGATTAAATGAGCCATCCCCAGTCCGGGAAACAAGGACTGGCTGGATCACCCCTCTCTCTTTTATTGACGCTGAAAGCTCATGGAGTGCAGCCTCATTGAACACCTTTCTTGGTTGCTGCTTGCCCGGGAGGATCCTGCTAACCTCTATCTGAATAATGTTTTCTCCCTTGTCAGGGATGAGGGCATCAAGACCCTTACCTAATGCTGTTTTCACTCAATATCTCCTTTGCAAGGGCAAGATAGCTTTGAGAACCGCGGGACTTCATATCGTAAAGCATGACCGGTTTCCCGTGGCTCGGCGCCTCGCCTAATGCAATGTTTCTTGGGATAATGGTCCGATAGACCTTCTGGCCGAAATGCTTCCTCACTTCTTCAGCAACCTGATGGGCGAGGTTGTTTCTTATATCAAACATGGTCAGCAAAATCCCCTCTATCTCGAGCTGCCGGTTATACGCACTCTGAATTAGCTGAATTGTCCTGGTAAGCATACTCAGTCCTTCTAGCGCGTAATACTCACATTGTACAGGCACAATAACCGAATCGGATGCGACCAGAGCATTAAGAGTAAGCAGGCCCAATGAGGGCGGACAGTCGATGAGCACATACCGGTATGCATCACGGAAACCCTCCAGTGCTTTTGAGAGAATACTCTCCCTGCCTTCCCTGTCCACGAGCTCTATCTCTGCCCCGAGCAGGTCAATGCTGGAGGGGACCACAAAAAGCTGTTCAATAGACGTTCCCTTGATTGTATTGCTCAGGCTAGAGGTTCCAGCAATGACCTCATACAGCGACCTATCCAGATCGTCTCTCAAAATTCCTAGACCCGACGTTGAGTTGCCTTGTGGGTCAGTATCGATAAGAAGGATTTTTTCTCCCGAAAGCGCGAGAGAAGCGGCAAGATTGACCGCAGTGGTTGTCTTACCTACGCCGCCCTTTTGGTTAACTATGGATATCACCTTGCCCATGGCGCAGTATTATAACATGGAGGAGCCTGGCAGATTGATATTTTTCTGGTATTCTTAATGGTGTTCCACGTGGAACACACAGACTTCCGCAGGTATATAAAGGCAAAATGTTCCACGTGGAACAGCGTAAATATAGCAACGAAATTAACTAAAATTTGGAGAAAATTGAGTTTATACGAATTAAGAACGAGATAATTATATCTTAATACGGAATTTTATATTATATTTGGCAATAAAACAGGAATAAGCATCATAAGAGGTAATTATGGTAAAATCTTCTATGCTTGATATTGCCAGAATTGCGCTGATTCTCGGGCTCATCCTCTTCCTACTCAGGAAGGGAGTGAAGATCGGGCATGTTATGCTCATCTCTGCCCTCGCTGTGGTGATTTTCTATGGCATGGATGCATCAGGAATGGTCCGTGCCGCGAAAAAGGCTATAACAGAACGTATTTCCATATTGCTTCTCCTTTCGCTTTCGCTCATCAGGATATTTGAGCTGATCCTCAGGGAGCAGAAAATCCTGAGTAAAATGATGGGCACGATCAAGAGCTCTTTCGGTTTCAGGAAGGCGGTCATGATATCCATGCCCGTTCTTATGGGCATGCTGCCTTCTCTGGGAGGTGCTTATTTTTCCGCCCCCATGGTCAGGGAGGCGACCGAAGGCACTGGTATGGGCAATGAGGAAAAGGCTTTCATCAACTACTGGTTCAGGCATCCCTGGGAATATATCCTCCCGCTTTACCCCGGAATTGTCTTTGCCTCGGCGGTATCCGGCATTGGGCTGAACACATTGATCATCGCGAACATCAGCTGTGCTGCAATGATGATTATTACCGGCTTCCTTTTCAGCATGAGAGGTGCCGGTAGTGCCGTGAGCCCCGTGCAGGAAAGTGACCATGATCCCTCGCCCGGCAGCAGCAGAGCGTGGTTCAACTTTTTGCCGATTGCGGCTGTTCTCGCCCTGGTCATCGCTTTCCATATAGAACTGCATTACGCGCTTCTTGCCGTTCTCATACCGCTGTTTGTCTACTATCGCTATGGACCTGCCCGGATCATTCAGGCAATTCGTTACGGATTTTCGTATGAGGTTGTCGTGATGGTTACAGGGATCATGCTCTTTAAGGAAACCATGGAGACCTCCGGTGCAGTAGCGAACTTGAGCGACATTTTCATAAAGCATGGTGTTCCGGTTGTGCCGGTATTCTGCGCGCTGCCTTTCATAGCCGGTATCCTTACTGGCCACACGATCGGATTTGTCGGCAGTACGTTTCCATTGCTCGTCACAATTGCGGGAAAGGAATCCCTGCCGCTCATATCCCTTGCCTTTGCCGCGGGTTTTATCGGCGTGCTGCTTTCCCCTGTGCATCTCTGCCTGATTCTTACCAGAGAATACTTTACGGCAGAGCTTCCCGGGATCTACCGGAAAACGGTCCCTGCCAGTCTCATGATCCTTGCAGTCGCGTATGCGCAATATGTATTCGTTCGGTAGCGGTCTTCCGGGCCGTCTCCATAATCAGATATGTTTGTGCTATATTTAGGTGTAATTCATGCTGAGAGAACTGCATATACGGAACCTTGCGATCATCGATGACCTTACCGTGCGTTTCGAGGATGGCCTCAATGTTCTTAGCGGCGAGACAGGTGCCGGGAAGTCTATCATCGTAGATGCCCTCGGCCTGGCCCTTGGCGACAGGGCCCAGAGCGATCTGATCAAGGCCGGAGAAAAAGAGGCCACTGTCCAGGCTTTTTTTGAGATCGGGGATGCCAGTACGCTTACCGAGACAGGCATCGACATTGCTGACGGCATCATGCTCAGACGGATCATATCGAACACCGGAAAGAGCAGGGCATATATAAATGATGTGATGGTGACCCTTCAGACGCTTTCCGACACGGGTAAGGCGCTCGTTGATATCCATAGTCAGCACGAACATCAGAGTCTGCTCCTTCCTGAAAAGCAACGCCTGATCATCGACTCCTACGGCGGGCATCAATCCGATCTCGCAAAAGTGCGCGAGCTGTACGCCGTGGTACAGTCGCTCAGGGAAGAGTTCCATGCCCTTACCGGGCGGGTCAAAGAGCGTGTCCACCGGATTGACCTGCTCAGCTTTCAGATCAGCGAAATAGATGCCGCCGCCCTGAAGCCCGGGGAGAAGTCATTGCTCGAAGAGGAACGGAAGATACTGATGAACCTCAACAAACTGAAGGAGGCGACCGAAACAGCATACTCCCTGCTCTATGATGCCGATGGAGCCTGCACGGAGAGCCTTGGAAAGGTGATCAGCAGGCTCCGGGATATGCAGGCTGTTGATCCCAATATCAGCGATACCCTCAGACTGCTGGAGTCCGCCGTTCCGCTGCTTGAGGATGCGGCCATTGAACTGAGGGCCTACCGGGGGAAATATAATCTAGATGCTGGGCGGATCGATGAGGTCCACGACCGTCTCGATCTCATACGACGACTCGAGAAGAAATATGGCAACAGTATTGAGGAGGTCCTCTCCTATCGGGAATCCGCAGCAGAGGAACTGAAGGATCTCGAGGCATCTGACGAACGGCTTCAGTCCCTTGAGGAATCTCTCGGGAAACATTTCGATGCGCTTTTGCGCGTTGCGCAGGCCCTTTCCAGCAAGAGAATAAAGACGGCAGGGAACGTAGAGGATCTTATCGAGAAGACCCTGACAGATCTTGCATTCGCGGATGCACGGTTCAGGATTACTGTTCTTCAGGATTCGGACGAGGAAGGGAAATACCGCATCAACGCCAGCGGCATTGACAGGGTAGAATTCCTCTTCTCGGCGAATGCCGGCGAGCCGCTGAAGCCGCTCGCAAAGGTGGCATCGGGCGGTGAGCTTTCACGGGTCATGCTTGCGCTCAAAAGCATCCTTGCGGATGTTGACCGCGTGCCTGTGCTGATCTTCGACGAAGTGGATGCGGGCATTGGCGGCAAGACCGCGGAGAGAGTCGGCAGGAAGCTCCGCAAAATTTCGGAGAGACATCAGCTGCTCTGCATAACGCATCTGCCCCAGATCGCCAGTATGGCAGATCATCATCTCAGGATCGAGAAGGTACAGATGGATGACCGGGTGCATGTTGCGGTTCATGAGCTTTCCGGCGCTCAGCGGAAGGAAGAGATAGCACGGATGCTGAGCGGGACGATCACCGAGATTTCGCGGAGACACGCAGAAGAACTTCTGGAAAGGACGAAATGAGGGGGAGAATAACCATAGATAGGGAACTCTGCAAGGGATGCGGCTATTGTGTTGAGGCATGCCCTCTTCAGGTAATTGTCATGACGCGGCAGTTCAATAAGGCCGGCTATTTCATTGCCGTGCCGGAGCATGGTGACAAGTGCACGGGATGCGCCATCTGCGCGAACATGTGCCCGGAGGTCGCCATCACTGTCTACGAGGGGGACGAAGAATGACCGGGATTCTCTGCAATCAGCGGGACAGCCCAATGGCCTGAACAGGACGATGAAAAAGAAAAAGCAACGATTCGGGACACGTGCGGTGCATGCAGGAGAGGACAGATTTCCCTATCATCCTTCGAGCACCCCAATCTATCAGACAAGCACGTATACGTTCGATGCGATTAATGATGCTGCTGAAACAATGCAAGGTTTACGAAGCGGCTTTGTGTACACGCGGATTGGGAACCCTACCGTCCAGGCCTTTGAGGAGAAGCTCGCTGCCCTTGAAGGTGCAGAGGCTGCCGTGGCGTTTGCCTCCGGCATGGCGGCGATTTCGGCGGTCTTTCTTGAACTCCTCAGGCCGGGCGACGAAGTGATATCCTGCAGCCAGATCTACGGGGGAACGCGCGGCTTCTACGAGCAGATTCTGTCAAGGACCAAATGCACGGTGCGGCATTTCAGCGCGCATGAAGATATCAAAAAAAAGATACCGCTGCTGGTGAACAGAAAGACGCGGCTGGTTTTTTTCGAAACCCCGTCAAACCCTGAACTGAGCATCATCGATATGGAGTCCGTCTCATCCATCGCAAGGAACCACGGGCTTTTCAGCGTCATCGACAACACATTCGCAACCCCCTATCTCCAGCAGCCTCTTGCACACGGCATCGACTGCGTTGTCCATTCGGCTACAAAGTATATCGGCGGGCACGGCGACGCAATTGGCGGGATTGTGGCAGGAAAGAAAGAGTTTGTTGCGCGTCTCAGGAAGACCACGCTGCCCTATATCGGCGGATGCCTCTCTCCGTTCAATGCCTGGCTCTATCTCAGGGGGCTGAAGACTCTGCATCTGCGCATGGATTATCATTGCCGATCCGCTGCCGCCATCGCGGATTTCCTCTCCCGGCATCGCAAGGTCAGGGCGGTGCTCTATCCCGGTCTCCCCGGGCATCCAGGCCACGACATTGCCAAAAAACAGATGAACGGTTTCGGCGGCATGGTGTCGTTCAGGCTGCAGAGCAGGGCAGCATGCAGGAAGGTTCTTGATCGCATGGATCTCTGCAAAATAGGCGTAAGCCTCGGGGATGCCGAGACCCTTGTGATGAATGGTGCTCTCCTGTTCCATCCCGGTCTTTCCGATGCGGCATGCAGAAAGATCGGGATGGAGCCCGACCTGATACGGATATCCACAGGGCTTGAAGATGAGCAGGATATTATTACCGATCTGGAGAATGCGCTGAAGGCGCTATAGATGGTACTTCGTCTTTGGCCAATATCCCGACAATATCATCCGCCAATATCTGCGTGTAACGCCAAAATGATAATGTCCTAAATAGCCAAAATAGAAATGTCCTGAATTTGAGAAGCTAACATGCTGAAGAGAAGGAGGCATGGATGGCGGGAAAGGACATTATCATGGCAAGCCAGA
>Ga0102851_10002258_pt1 | contig 11529 bp, 5 predicted proteins | sample Mud3Dept3metaG_FD_79558 | JGI IMG/M metagenome (GOLD analysis project Ga0102851, IMG submission 79558) | Freshwater wetland microbial communities from Ohio, USA, analyzing the effect of biotic and abiotic controls - Mud 3 Core 4 Depth 3... | ecosystem: Environmental > Aquatic > Freshwater >...
ATCACCGGCCTGTACCAGAAGCTGAACCCGTCGCTCTTCGAAGACATTATCTACATGGGCGGTGTCGAATCCTTGGTTGGACTCGACGAGCACGCGCACCAGGGCGGCATTATCGCGCTATTGGGAGACCGCAGTGTGCATGCCAGCAAGCGGATTCGCTGCGAATTCTTCGGCGAGCCGGCCTGGTTCCCTGAGGCCCCGGCCCTGCTGTCCCGAATTCTCGACATGCCCCTGGTGTTGTTCTTCTGCCTGCACCGGGGCGACGGGCGCTACGAGGTGTGGTTCGAACACTTGGCCGATCCTCCGCGAGTCGTCCGGCACGAGCGGGAGGCTGCCATCCATGGCATCATGCAATCCTACGCCAACCGTCTGGAACATTACTGCCGACTGGCACCTTATAACTGGTTCAATTTTTATGATTTCTGGCAGTCGGACAAATAGAACCTTGGCTAACCAAGGGCATGTAATACCAAGATTTGTGTAACGCCCTCATCGCTTACAGCTTTTGGTAACTCAATGGATAAACCTGATGCCGACGGGAAGCTAAGCAGGATGATTTACCTTGCAATGCGGTGGCTTTTACAGCCGATTATTCGGGTTTTTCAGGACAGTGCGCGTGGATATGCGCGGCTTACCGAAATCGATCTTTCCCAGCTAATTAAGCTGAATCCGCCTGTCAGGCCAGTGGAAGTGGTGTACCAGGTGACCTTTCTGATAACCGGCATGGTATCGTATAATTTCCGGACAATTGTTTGGAGTGAATGAGGAGATGGCATGAACGGAAGAAACGAATACATATTGGTAATCCCAGCTTACAACGAATCCGCCACCATCCGCAAGGTGGTGCAGGGTGCCCTACGGCATCTCGGTACAGTGATTGTGGTTGACGACGGTTCCAGCGATGGCACAGTGGAAAAACTTTCGAATTTGCCGGTGACGCTGCGTCTCCATCCCGAGAATTTGGGGAAGGCGGCGAGCCTGTGGACTGGCATGCAGGCGGCACTGAGCCTCGGCGCGAAGGGGATTGTAACCATGGACGGGGACGGCCAGCACGATCCGGCTGATCTTCCAAGACTCTTGATGGCAGCACAAACCCATCCAGACAGGCTGGTGATTGGCTCGCGCCTGTGGAACCGTGACGTGATTCCAAAGGCCCGCTACCGAGCCAACCGTTTCGCCAATTTCTGGATCGCCTGGGCCTCAGGTCAGGCAGTTGAAGATAGCCAGTCGGGTTTCCGGGTTTATCCAGCGCAACTTATCCGGCTCTGCCGGTTCGATCTGAGCCGTGACCGGAGCTTCGTTTTCGAAAGCGAAATCATCATTGAAGCCGCCCGACACAAATTTCTATGCGCCTTCTTGCCGGTGCAGACGACTTATCCCGAAAATGCCAGGCCCAGCCATTTCCACCCAGTGAAAGACATTGTCCGCATCACCCGCATGGTGGCCTGGAGTCTGTTTATCCGCGGTTTTTTTCTGCCCGGATTGTGGCGAAGCCTGAGTGGGAATCAAAGCCTAAAATCGCTAAAATTTTAGACGTTTGTTAATTCCATTAGTTGTAATTCTATACTCATTAGCGGTCATTTGATTTTTGCCGCTTGTGGGCAGGGATGCCCAAAAAAGTCTTTGCAAAAATAGCGACTCCCCGCGCTTACCCAGCGCATCAAAATGCAGGGTTTCATTATCTTCGACGACTATCTCCATCGCTACGGAGAGTTCTTCAGCCAGATGAGCGACTGGCTCAAGGATGGCAAGATCATGTTCCGCGAAGACATCGTCGATGGTCTTGAGAACGCCCCGCAAGCCTTCATCGGTCTGCTTGAAGGTAAGAACTTTGGCAAGCTGGTTATTCGCGTCGCTAACGACTGACCTTTTCACTGACCTATGTCCGATAGCCGGGCTCCGTGTTTTGCCCAGAGTTCCCTCCTGTGTGCGATACCGTACAGACTTTATCCGGTCTTGCTGCTAAGCTGTTTCCAAGGTGTTTTTTCGCTTAAAGAAAATCCCATAAATATCGCGATCGAACCCTGACAAGCCTTAGTGATAGGGCTATTAATTTGCTGGAACCGGGTTTTTTAACTTATTTCGTGACCGTGTTTTTGATCGTCTGGGAGTATCTTGGCCTTCGCACCGAACCCACACGTGAAGGCTGATCCGAAGGATCAAGGCCACGCAGTTTTAAAATGGTTTTCAGTTTAACGTTTTTTCTCTAACAGGAGCACTACCATGTCAATTGGCACAATCTTACTCATAATTCTTGTCCTGATGCTTATTGGCGTCTTTCCAGCCTGGCCACATAGCCGGGGATGGGGTTATGGACCCACGGGTGGGCTCGGGCTGGTCCTGATCATCTTACTGGTCCTGGTCTTACTGGGCATGATCTAGCTGCGAGGTAATCCCTTTTACCTAAAAACCGCAGTTGAGGCATGTGGAAGCCCTTTGTGCCAAGCTAGTCGAAGCATGAACGGCTTCCACACGCTCACTCGTTTGGTGAGTATTCCAAAATGTCGCTCACCCTTCGACAGGTTCAGGGCGAACGGGCGTTGAGTTATTTGCTGAACACTATTCTGATCTCTTGTCGATAGGCCGCCCTCGTGGTGACTGGGCCGGAACAAGAGAAGGAAGGTGGCGGTGGTAACAAGGATTTTGCAATTGACGAGTCGATTTTGGTGACTGGAATGTTCCAAAATCTATCGCGGGTAGCGGCTCACTTTATTTTTATTTGAACTCGGAGAATCAAACCATGGCGAAGCGGCGAGAACAAAGGCGACATGTTAGAGTCGACCATCCGGGCGGTGAAGAAGGCCCCATCCGGTTCGAGGTGTTCAGTATCGAGCGGCTCGAACAGCATGCGATGAGTTTGGCGAAAGCGCAAAAGGTCAGTAGCCGTAAGGAAGGACGAAAACTGATCCCGCGGGTGCGCGAGAATTGCCGGGTGTTGCTTGAAGCCTATCAAGCCGCCGCCAAGTCGGTGCGTGAGCATCACGCCATCACGCCGGCGGCGGAATGGCTACTGGATAATTTTCATGTAATCGAAGAGCAGGTCAGCGAAATCCACATCGACTTGCCCGAAAGTTATTACCGGAAACTGCCCAAGTTGGCCGAAGGTGTGCTGGAGGGCTATCCCCGCGTCTACGGCGTCGCCTGGGCATTGGTTGCCCATACCGACAGCCGCTTCGACCCGGAGTTGCTGACGCATTTCGTGCGGGCCTATCAAAACGTCGATCCCCTCACACTCGGTGAACTCTGGGCGATACCGATTACTCTGCGGGTGTTGCTGGTCGAGAATCTTCGCCGGCTTGCCGTTCGCATCATGCACTCCCAAACCGGCCGTCTGCTGGCGGACGAGTACGTCGATCTGATCGAACAAATCGCCGCTCAAAGCGATAAGCCTGACTCGCCGCTGCCTGCGGCGGTATTACCCGCCGCCGAGATGCGTCAGGCGTACGCGGTCCAGATCATGCAGCGTTTGCACGACCCGCATCCGGGCGTCCCGCTTTCCCTCGATTTCCTGAATGACTGGCTGAATGAGCAAGGCGTCAGCCTCGATGAAATCGTGCACCGGGAACAGGCCGACCAGATCGCCGCTAACCAGACGGTCCGTAACATTATCATGAGCATGCGCGCCATCTCAGCGTTTGAATGGCCCCAATTCGTCGAGGACGTGAGCCTGGTGGACGAATGCCTGCGCGCTCACGGCGGCTACGGGGCGATGGATTTTCTGACCCGCGATCGTTACCGCCACGCAATCGAGGAGCTTGCCAGGCGCTCGCCGTATTCGGAGGTGGAGATCGCTTGCAGGGTGATCGACAAGGCTCAGCGCGTCAGCGAGTATTCCACTACCGACGGACGGCAGCAGGAACCGGGCTACTACTTGATCGGTGCCGGCCGGTACGCGTTCGAGCAGGAAGTCGACTTTCAGCCTTCGTTCAAACAACAGCTCCTGCGCGTCTATTTCAACCACGCAGGGTTCGCTTATGTGGGCAGTATTGGTCTATTGACACTGTTGTTGCTCGCACTTCCATTAATCGCTAGCATCACTGCGGGGCTCAGTGGATTTCAGCTATTCCTGCTTGCGCTGTTCAGCCTGTTTCCGGCATCGGATATCGCCACCGGCCTGGTGAACCGGCTCAACGTTTTCGCTCTTCCGCCGCGTCACCTGCCACGGCTAGAACTGAAGGACGGTGTGCCGCAGATGCTGAGCACGTTCGTCGTAGTACCGACGATGTTCATCAGTGAGGCCGGGGTAAAGGAGCAGATCGAGCAGATGGAGACCCGTTATCTGTCGCAGACGAAGATCCGCGATCGGCTCTATCCAGGCGACGAGGTGCGCTTTGCCCTGTTGTCCGATTGGGCAGACGCAGACCAGGAAACTATGCCGAACGATGACCGGCTGCTGAGCATAGCCGCTACTGGAGTAGCCGCACTCAACACCAAGTATGGAAATCAACGCTTCTTTGTTTTTCACCGCAAACGCTTATGGAATCCCGGCGAAGGCAAGTGGATGGGGTGGGAACGCAAGCGCGGCAAGCTGCACGAGTTCAACCGTTTGTTGCGTGGGGCTACCGATACTTCTTTTCTGCCGATTGATGGCAAACCAGCCGTAGCTCCCCCCGGTGTCTGTTATGTCATTACCCTCGATGCCGACACCAAGCTGCCCATGGGCGTGGTATCGCAATTGGTGGGTGTGGCCGCCCATCCGTTGAATCAGCCGGTGTTCGATTCAGACAACCAGTGTGTCGTGGATGGCTACGGCATTCTCCAGCCACGCGTAACACCGACCCTGCCACACAGGCAGGAGCACTCATTGTTTCACCAGATTTTTGCCGGGGCTTCCGGGACCGATGCCTATGCCAGCTCGGTATCCGAACTTTATCAGGATCTTTTCGCACTCGGCACCTACAGCGGTAAGGGCTTGTATCACGTAGACAGCTTCGAAGCCGCACTGGCCGGACGCGTGCCAGACAACACCATGCTCAGTCATGACTTGTTCGAGAGCGTGTTCGTGCGCTGCGCGTTAGTGAGCGATATCGAGTTTTTCGAAGAATTTCCTTCCCATACCGAGGTCGCGGCATCACGTGAGCACCGTTGGGCTAGGGGCGATTGGCAACTGTTACCCTGGATTTTTGGGCCTCGCGGCAAGGGTATGCCCATGATCGGACGCTGGAAGATGCTCGACAATTTGCGCCGTTCCCTCTCGGCACCGGGAGCCCTCTTTGCACTGATCACAAGCTGGGCTATCCCGAATGCACCCCAGGCTATCGTAATCGGACTCGTGCTGACGGCCTTGGCCTTTCCCGCGATCCTGGCGATCACGAGTGGATTCACCTGGCCCCGTCGAGGTATCTCGCTGGCCACCCATCTGCGCGCGGCGGTAGAGAATGTGCTATGGGCAAGCGGCAACAGCCTGACGGCGCTAACCTTACTCGCTCAACACGCCTTGCTTATGATGGACGCGATCCTCCGCACCCTGGTGCGGCTGTTCATTACCCGGCGCCAATTGCTGATGTGGGTCACCGCCCTGCAGGCAAAGGCAGTGGCAGGCCGGGCGCTGAAGAACCTCATCCGGCCCCTGGGCGGCTCGTCTACGGTCATCATTAGCGCCGGCGCCGTGGTACTGCTTTTCAATCCGGACGGCATCAAGGTCGCTGCACCGTTCCTGCTGTTGTGGTGGCTGGCACCGGTCGTTGCCCGCGCCTTGAGCCTCTCTCCCAAACTCGATCGGGCCGAATACCTGCTGCCCGAAGATAGCGTGCAATTGCGCTTGATCGGAAGGCGTATCTGGCGCTTTTTCACGACCTTCGTGACGTCTGAGGAGCACTATCTGCCGCCGGATAATTTTCAGGAAAAGCCGCAACCCGTTATCGCCCATCGCAGTTCGCCTACCAATTTCGGTCTCTATCTGTTGTCCGTCGTGGCTGCCCGGGATTTCGGCTGGATCGGATTGATGGACAGCGTCGACCGGCTCGAAGCCACGCTGAAGACGCTCACCTCGCTGCCGCGTCTGCACGGCCATTTTTACAACTGGTACGACACCCTTGATCTGCATACGCTCGAACCCCGGTATGTGTCAACCGTAGACAGCGGCAACCTGGCGGGGCATCTGCTGGCGCTGGCAGAGGCCTGCCGGGAAACGCTGAGGCGACCACTCGCGCTCTCCACTGCCTTGACGGGTCTTGCGGATACGCATCAACTGCTCATGGTCGCGCTCGCTAAAATCCCCGATGACCGGCGTATGCTCACCGTTACGCTAAAAGAGCTCCGACAAAAAGGAGTTGACCTTGGCGAATTTTTGGCAAGTCAACCTGCTGACCCGGATGGATGGAGTCGTCTGTGGCGGCAGCTGACAGGCTGCGCCGATACACTGCTGGACCTGGCACGCGCCTATGCCGCCGAACGCGGCGATGCGGACGACAGTGAAGTGCTGGCATGGGCAACGCTGCTGTGCGATGACATTCGTTCTCATGCACGCGATGTGGAGTGCCTGATTCCCTGGATCCATTTCGCGGGCCGCCTCGATGCTAGTGCACAATCGGAAGCGCTGCACCCTTATAATGAGGCGTTCCGGAATCAGGTGACAATGGAGACTCACCTGAGTGAGCTCTCCGACTGCTACGCGCTGGGCTTGGCTGATCTCGAAGCATCGCCTGAAAGACTCCTGGCGCCCGGAGACCTCGAAGCAATGGCGATGCGGATGCGGCGCGCCGGAGAGCAGGCCGAAGCGCTCACGGAGCGCTTGGAAAATATGGCTGCACAGATGGATACCTTGTTTTTCGAAATGGATTTTCGCTTTCTTTATGACACCAACTGCCACATGTTCGCACTCGGGTACCGCGTGACGGAAGGTGCACTTGATCTCAGCTATTACGATCTGCTTGCCTCCGAGGCACGCCTCTCCAGTTTCGTCGCGATCGCCAAGCGCGATGTGCCGTGTACACACTGGTTCCACCTTGGCCGCAGAGTGACACGCGCCGTGCATGGCACCGTACTGCTATCGTGGTCGGGATCGATGTTCGAATACCTGATGCCTTCCCTGGTGACTTTTACCCCACGTTACAGCCTGCTCGATCAGACCTGTCGCCTGGCGGTGAAGAGACAGATCGAATATGGCAGGGAACGCGGCGTACCGTGGGGCGTTTCGGAGTCGGCTTTCAATGGCCGCGACCTCTACTTCACTTATCAATATGCTGCTTTTGGCGTACCCGGGTTGGGCATGAAGCGAGGACTCGGCGAAGATCTGGTGATTGCCCCCTATGCCACGGCCCTGGCCGCGATGTACCTCCCGCATGCCGCCGTGGAAAACTTCGAGCGCCTGGAAAAGGAGGGCGCATTGGGCCGCTTCGGCTTCTATGAAGCCCTCGATTTTACGCCGATCCGGCTTGCAGAAGGCCAGCGGGTCGCGATCGTGCGTTGCTACATGGCCCACCATCAGGGCATGTCTCTGGTGGCCATCGACAATGCGGTGCATGACGGGGTGATGCGCCATCGCTTCCATCGCGCGCCGTTGATCCAGGCTGCCGATATGTTACTGCAGGAACGCATCCCGCACGGCGCGGATACCAGTTGCATGCCGTTTCTCCAGGACCTTTCCGAAGTCAAGGAATCCGTGCTGCAGCCGCCAGTCCGGCGCATACCCTCGCCTACTTCTTCGGTGCCTTCCACGCACCTGCTGTCCAACGGCCATTACGCGGTGATGATCACCGCAGCCGGATCAGGCTACAGCCTTTGGCGGAACCTGGCGGTGACACGCTGGCGCGAAGACGTGACAAGGGATGCCTGGGGCAGTTATATCTATCTGCGCGATGTTGCAAGCGGCAAGGTATGGTCTGCCGGGTACCAGCCGACTGCAGCGGCTCCTGACCTCTATGAGGTGCTCTTTGCCGAAGACCGTGTCCGTATAACCCGCACGGACGGCAGCATGGTAAGCAACCTGGAAATCATAGTCTCGCCTGAGGACGATGCAGAAATCCGTCAGCTGAGTTTGACTAATAATGGGCCGCGCGCTCGGGAAATCGAAATCACCTCATACGCGGAGATCGTACTCGCAGCTATGCCTGCGGACATCGCGCATCCGGCTTTTTCGAATCTGTTCGTCCAGACCGAATATTTGCCTCAGGCGCATGGGCTGATTGCGCAGCGGCGCCAGCGGGCGGCCGACGACCCGAAAATATGGGCAGCCCACATGCTGGCGGGAAGCCAAATCGGCGACGGGCTTCAATACGAAACCGATCGGGCCCGCTTTGTCGGTCGTGGACAAACGCTACGGGAACCGATTGCGGTGATGGATGGCCGCCCACTGACCAACACGGTCGGTGCCGTTCTCGATCCGATATTCAGTCTGCGTACTCGGGTTCGCATTGCCGCGGGTGCAACTGAACATGTAACATTCACCACTCTGGTTGCCGCCTCACGCCAGGCGGTGGAGGATGCGGCCGACAAATACAACAACCTGAATGCGTTCGAGCGCGTGTCCGCCATGGCGTGGACTCAAGCCCATGTGCAACTGCATTATCTGCGTACCAAACCGGACGAGGCCCAGTTGTTTCAGGATCTGGCTAAACGCTTGATCTATGCCGATCCCTCGCTACGCGCAAGCGGCAAGTTGATGCAGTTGAATACCTTGAATGTCACCGGGCTGTGGCGACATGGTATCTCGGGAGATCGACCGATCGTGTTGCTGCGTGTAAAGCAGCCTGAAGACCGTATTATCGTCGAACAATTGCTGCGCGCCCACGAGTACTGGCGCATGAAAGGCCTTGCTGTCGACCTGGTAATCCTGAACGAAAAGGAGTTGTCTTACGTCGATGATTTACAGATTCTACTGGAGGGTATGGTGCGGGAAAACCAGGCGCTTTCGGGCCATCAGCAGCATGATGACCATGGTGCGATTTTTGTCATGCGGGGCGATCAGCTCGCGATAGAAGAACGGCGCCTGCTGCAAACGGTCGCGCGCGCGGAGCTCGTCAGCAATCGGGGGACGTTGGCCGAGCAACTGTTGAGGCGTCTTAGACCAGCGGCAGCTTTCGTTGCGCCGAAAGTCCTGCCGGCTCCCGGAATTCCTTCGCCGCGGTTGACATCACCCCCGCTTGAATTCTTCAATGGGCTCGGTGGATTTAGTGATGACGGACGCGAATACGTGATCGTGCTCGACAATGGCCAATGGACACCGGCACCCTGGATCAATGTGATCGCCAATGCCGAGTTCGGCTTTATAGTCTCGGAGTCGGGTAGTGGCTGCACGTGGTGCGGTAACAGCCGCGAAAATCAGCTGACGCCCTGGTCGAACGACCCGGTCAGCGATCCCCCCGGTGAAGTCTTCTATTTGCGTGACGATGAGACGAACGAATTGTGGAGCCCAACCGCCCTGCCGATTCGCGTCGATAATTCGAGCTATGTGATACGCCATGGGCAGGGGTATAGCCGTTTCGAGCATGCCTCCCATGGGATTCATAGCGAGCTTCTGCAATTCGTCAGCCTCGACGATCCGGTCAAGATCTCGTCCTTGACGTTGACGAATATTTCCGGGCGAACCCGCCGGCTGACAGTCGCGGCCTATGTGGAATGGGTGCTCGGCGCCTCGCGTACCGTGACTGCACCGCACATCATTACCGAACTGGACCCGGAAACCGGCGCCCTGTTCGCTTACAACCCTTGGGACTTGGAATTCGGCCAGCGCGTCGCCTTCGCGGATCTTGTCGGCCTGCAGACCGGGTGGACCGGGAATCGGACTGAATTCATCGGCCGCAACGGGAGCCTGGATGCACCGGCGGGCTTACTGGGTCGCAAGGGGCTGAAAAACCGCGCCGGCGCGGGACTGGATCCATGCGCAGCACTGAAGACGGCGATCGAACTCGCGCCTGACGGGCGCGTCGAGATCGTCTTCCTACTGGGACAAGGCAGTGATCGCGCCCATGCCAGCGAGTTGGTTCAGCGTTATCGGGCAACCGAGGTGACAACGATCTTTACCCAGGTTACGCAATCGTGGGAGCAAGTACTCGGTAAGGTTCAAGTAAAAACGCCAGACCGTGAACTTGACATTCTCTTGAACGGCTGGCTGTTGTATCAAACCCTGAGCTGCCGCATGTGGGCGCGGGCCGGTTTTTATCAGGTGGGCGGGGCATTTGGCTTTCGCGATCAACTCCAGGACAGCATGGCCCTTGCGGTCGCGAGGCCCGATCTGACCCGCGCCCACCTCCTTCGTGCTGCGGCACGCCAGTTTGGCGAGGGCGATGTGCAACATTGGTGGCATCCACCTACAGGCCGCGGTGTGCGCACCCGTTTTTCCGACGACCGGATCTGGCTGCCTTATGCCGTAGCTCACTATATCAAGGTGAGCGGCGATGCCAACGTACTCGATGAAGAACTGCCGTTTCTGGAGGGACCCGCGCTAGGACCGGAACAGGATGATGCCTATTTTGAGCCGACCCGGTCGAAGCAGCAAGCCAGCCTTTTCGAGCACTGCGCCCGTGCGCTCGACTTGAGTCTGGCAACGGGTTCGCACGGTCTGTCCCTGATGGGGAGTGGTGACTGGAATGATGGTATGAATCGGGTTGGTAATCAGGGCAAGGGCGAGAGCGTATGGTTGACGTGGTTTCTGATTGCCACGCTTTCAGAATTCGCAACTGTGGCACAGGCGCGGGGAGAAAACGAGCGCGCCATCCGCTGGCGCGAGCACACTACCCAACTGAAAGCTGCGGTGGAAGCGGAAGGATGGGACGGGGCGTGGTACCGGCGCGCCTATTTCGATGATGGCACGCCCCTAGGTTCTGCCGCCAACGCCGAGTGCCGTATTGATTCGATTGCACAGAGCTGGGGCGTCATTTCCGGGGCCGCCGGGGCCGAACGAGCGCAGCGGGCGATGAATTCGGTACAGGAATACCTCGTTCGTTACGGCGACCTGGTATTGCTGTTCACCCCGCCTTTCGACAAGACCGAGCAGGATCCGGGTTATATCAAGAGCTATCCCCCAGGTGTGCGGGAGAACGGAGGCCAGTATACCCACGCGGCGATCTGGTCCGTCATCGCCTTTGCCATGCTCGGTGAAGGTGATGAAGCGGCGGAACTGCTGCGGATCCTTAATCCGATCAAGCGCACGGCTACGCGCACCGGTGTTTATGCCTATAAGGTCGAACCGTATGTGCTGGCGGCGGATATCTATGCTGAGCCACCTCACGTACGACGAGGTGGATGGACCTGGTACACGGGAGCTGCGGGCTGGTTTTACCGTGCCGGAATGGAATGGATCCTAGGGTTACAGGTCCGTGCCGATAAACTGGTTTTTGAGCCCTGCATTCCCAAAGACTGGAGCAATTACAGCATTTTTTATCAGCACGAAAATACCCGCTATGAAATCACCGTTGAAAACCCGAACGGAGTGGAACGCGGTATCGCCACGATAGAACTGGACGGTGAACGCCAGTTAAACGGAAACAGCATTACCTTGCAGGATGACGGACAATTGCATCAGGTGCGGGTGGTGCTGGGCTAATAGGTGTTGGAGTGACATATTCATATTGTTCTATGCTGATTCAA
>Ga0102851_10002259_pt1 | contig 11527 bp, 11 predicted proteins | sample Mud3Dept3metaG_FD_79558 | JGI IMG/M metagenome (GOLD analysis project Ga0102851, IMG submission 79558) | Freshwater wetland microbial communities from Ohio, USA, analyzing the effect of biotic and abiotic controls - Mud 3 Core 4 Depth 3... | ecosystem: Environmental > Aquatic > Freshwater >...
CAAAGCTTTCAGCACTTTTTCAACCTTCTGCTTCAGGATTCCGAAATCGATTACTATTCCTTCCCTCCCCAACCGGTTGGATACGACAGAGACCTCCACCTTCCAGTTGTGACCGTGAAGTTCTTCACATTTTCCGTGAAGATAACGTAACCGATGGGCACCCGAGAAGTGAGAGGTGACGGTAATCTCATACATGGTTATGTTCCTTTCCAGGTAGGGAACGCATATATGCGTTCCCTACAATGCGTCCCCTACAACATCTAATCAATCAAAATGATCCTCACATCCATGACATTGGTTTGTGAGGGCCCGGTGATCAGAAGGTCTCCCAATTTTTGAAAAAATGGGTAGGCATCATTATTTTCAAGATGAGCCTTCGGATTCAGACCCATGGATTTCGCTCTATGGAGGGTGGCATGGTCAGCCAACGCGCCTGATGCATCCGTAGGCCCGTCCGTTCCATCGGTTCCCCCGCTAAGGAGAACGATCCTTTCAATCCCGCTAATCTCTAAAGCCCCTGCCAAGACAAATTCCTGGTTTCTTCCTCCGAGGCCATTGCCCTTTATGGTGACCGTGGTTTCACCTCCGGAAAGGATGCAGGCTGGCCTTGGGATCGGATTCCCACTGGAAATCACCTCTCTTGCTATGGCAGTGTGAAATCGAGCCGCCTCTCGGGTTTCACCCACAATCGAAGAAGAGAGAATGAGAGTATTGAGACCAAGGGAGGCTGCCTCTTTTTCCGCCGCAAGAAGGGCAAGGGTATTCGATCCGATGAGGCGGTTGTGGACTTTCCCAAAAACGGTGTCTCCGGGTTTGGGCGTCTCTTCAACCTTCCCTTCTCTTCCTAATTGGAGATGTTTTTGAATGGAGGGAGAAATCTCGTTAAGTAAATCATATTTTTTTAAAATCTCCCAAGCCTCTTCAAAAGTGGAGGGATCAGGAACAGTGGGGCCGGAGCCAATGACATCCAGTTGATCTCCCACAACGTCGGACAGGATGAACGCGAGGACCGTAGAAGGATAGGCCCACTTGGCGAGCCATCCCCCTTTCATCATAGAAATATGTTTCCGTATGGTATTGATCTCTTGAATATCCGCCCCGCAATCGAGAAGGAGTTGGGTGACCTCTTGCTTTTCTTTGAGTCCAATGCCATCGGATGGAAATGGCAGCAGAGCTGAGCCACCGCCGGAAAGAAGAAAAATCACCAGATCGGTTGGCCCGGATTCTTTCAGAAGACGCAGGATTTTTTTTGCTCCCTCGTATCCCTTCTGGTCAGGGATGGGATGTCCTGCCTCAATGATTTCGGTCTTCTTGAGAGGAAGGAGATGGCCATATTTCGTGGTGACCACCCCCTTTGTGATGTGGTCCCCAAAGATTTCCTCAATCGCCTGAGCCATGGAATTAGAGGCTTTCCCGGTTCCCACAACGAATATTTTGTTAAAGGTATTTAAATCAAAACTCAGGTCCGAATTTCCCTCCGTTCCGATCAGCAGCCGGTTCTTTTCAATTAGAATTCTCTCTTTGAGAAGTCGGGCAGGGTCAACCGCAGAGACGGCTTTTGAAAAGATTGCCTTTGCCATGCTTCTCAACTCATCGAGAGAAAAGCGTTCCAAAACTAAATCCTCCGGATTAACTCTGTGAGATTTATAACTCCAATGGACCTTTTTAGTCAACCCTTCGATTTTACTCTTTAATGGCTTTCTGTTATATTTGCTTACAGGTTTTGTTCAACGGTAACGGCAAAGATGCCCGTTTCCGAACGACTTAAATGTTTTGACATTACGAAAGTGTCATTGCGAACGAAGTGTAGCAATCTCCGAGATTGCCACGTCCCCCGCATCAAGTGCGGGGTCCTCGCAACAACAACTTTACGGGTCGTTCGCTACACGAAACTATGATTTGAAGGATCGGAAGAATCAATGGAGTTACCCCTTCGATACGTCCTGACCGTTTCAGAACTCACCCGAGAGATCAAAGATATTCTCGAAGACAGGTTTTCTGATATCTGGGTAGAGGGAGAGATTTCAAACCTTCGCATTCCGCCGTCTGGACACATCTACTTCACCTTAAAGGATGATTTTAGCCAGATCCGGGCCGTCCTCTTTAAGATGCAGGCCCGAACCCTTCGGTTCGTTCCTGAAGACGGAATTCACGTCATTTGCAGGGGAAGAGTCAATCTCTATGAAAAAAGGGGAGACTATCAGCTGATTTTAGAATCGATAGAGCCCAAAGGAATTGGAGCTCTCCAGCTGGCTTTTCTCCAATTAAAGGAGCGGCTCGAAAAGGAGGGATTTTTTGACCCGGCCCACAAGAGACCGATCCCGACGGTTCCCCGAAAGATTGGCATCATCACTTCTCCCACCGGGTCTGTGATTCAGGACATGCTCAATATCCTTAAGCGACGATTCGAAAATCTTCATATTCTTCTCTTCCCATCCCGGGTCCAAGGGGAGGGGGCTTATTTAGAGATTTGTGAAGCGATAAGGTATTTCAATAAATTTACCGATGTGGATGTCATCATCGTTGGGCGCGGAGGGGGATCGCTCGAAGACCTGTGGGTTTTTAATGAAGAGGCGGTGGCCAGGGCGATTTATCACTCTAAAATCCCAATCATTTCTGCGGTGGGCCATGAAACCGATTACACCATCGCAGACTTTGTGGCCGATTTGAGAGCTCCTACACCTTCTGCTGCAGCGGAATTGGTCGTCAGAGATAAGAGAGAAATAAAAAACATCCTTCACTATCTTGGAGGACGTTTGGAAAATGAGATGGTTCAAGTCTTGGAAGGATATCGAATCCACTTATCTCATCTCGTAAAGATTTTTAAAGAACCCGAAAAGAGAATTGAGGACTATTGTTTAAGAGTAGATGATCTCGTAAATAGGCTTCGTCTTCTAACAACCTGGGTGCTCAAAAGGAAAAGAGAAAGATCCCTCCATTTGAGTGAGGGCCTTATGCTGCGAAATCCGGCACAGAGACTCCGAAACATCCGGCTGTCCATTTCAGAGAAAAGGAGACGTCTCGTACACAGGATGGAACACTCCCTCGAGATCCAAAGGGAAAGAGTCGGAGGAATTTTTGGAAAGTTAGATTCACTGAGCCCCCTTGGAATCCTGCAGAGAGGATATAGCATCACACGAATGCTCCCCTCGCTACGAATCGTAAGGGACGCAGCGTTTGTGAAAGAAGGAGACAAGGTCGAGGTAAAACTCCATCGAGGAAAGTTGCTCTGCGGTATCGAAAAAGCGGAAAAACCTTGACGATCATGAGCGTAAAGATTTAAGATTAAGGTTCAAAAATAATTTTGTCGAACTTTCTCACCAGAAACGATCGTCCGGAGTAGAGAAAAAATGCGGATGTCGAAGGAAAAGTTTGAAGACGCACTCAATAAACTTGAAAAGATCGTCTCCAAGTTGGAGGAAGGAGATATTCCTTTAGAAGAATCTTTGAAACTCTTTGAAGAAGGAATTCGACTTTCTCGAGTTTGTAACCAAAAACTGGATGAGGCGGAGAGGAAGGTGGAGATTCTTCTGAAGGGGAAGGACGGAATGATAAAGGCATACCCATTTGATCCTTCGACGAACTCAGGAAAGGGAGGAGGCGCTGAGCCTGACTCGGAAGAGGAAGAATAGAGAATAATGTCAAACTTCAAATCAACCCCTAATATGTGTAGCGCAATGCTTTAGCCTTGATCAGAATCAATCCTAAAGGATTGAGTTACAAACTTTTGGAGAGAGTTCGTCATTCAATTGGCATCTGGATTTTGAAATTTGGGCTTAAAATTTTGGATTGCACTCATGGATATTAAGAAATATCTTGGAGAGAAAAAAGAGATTGTGGACTCGGCCCTCGGGAAATATTTTCCGAACCGATCCGGCTCAGCAGCAGAAGGGGTATTTCCGACTTCACTTCACACAGCGATTCGGTATAGCCTCTTTGCCGGGGGTAAACGGGTTCGCCCGATTTTGTCCATGGCTGCCTTTGAAGCGGTGGGGGGAGAAGGGGACGAAATTCTTCCTTTTGCCTGTGCCTTGGAGATGATCCACACTTACTCTCTGATCCATGACGATCTGCCTGCATTGGACAATGATGATTACCGCAGAGGTCAGCTCACCTGCCATAAGGTATTTGGAGAGGCAATTGGAATCCTGGCCGGGGACGCCCTCCTGACCGAAGCGTTTCGATTGATGACGAACCGATCGATGGGGGGGCTTTCCCTCCGCGATGGACAAATGCTTGATGTGATCCACGAAGTGGCTCAGGCCGCAGGGATGCAGGGGATGGTCGGAGGACAGGTACTGGACATCGAATCAGAAGGCAAGGAAGTAGACTTTCCGACGGTAGAGTATATTCATACTCATAAGACCGGTGCATTGATCTTAGTTTCCGTTCGGGCAGGGGCCAGGCTGGGGGGCGGGGATGAAGCAGCTCTAAGGGCTTTGACACGCTACGGGGAGGGAATTGGGCTAGCTTTTCAAATTGCTGATGATATTTTGAACGTTGAAGGAAAGAGTGTACTCCTCGGCAAAAAGACAGGAAGTGATCTTTCAAAAGGGAAGGCCACTTATCCTTCTCTATTGGGACTTGAAGAGTCCAAAAGGAGAGCTCGGGAATTAGTTGAGTTGGCGGTGGACGCCATCCGTTCATTTGGATCTGAAGCGCAGCCTCTTCGGGAGATCGCTTGGTTTATTGTTTCGAGAGAAAATTGATCCCACCCCCATCCCTCCCCCTCAGGGGGGAGGGTGAGCCTGCCTGCCGGTAGGCAGGGGTGGGGGGTGAATCGGGGTTATTTTTTTACAGGGTTGACCATGACAAAAGTTTTGGATCAAATAAACACCTCTCATGATGTGAAGAAATTGGACGTTGAGGAATTAGAGAGACTTTGCCAAGAGCTGAGAGAGGAGATCCTCTCTACCGTTTCAAAAACCGGAGGACACCTTGCTTCAAATCTGGGTGTGATCGAGTTGACGGCTGCCCTTCACTATGTCTTCGATTTTCCGAGGGACAAAGTGATATGGGATGTGGGCCATCAGAGTTATGCCCACAAGCTCTTGACGGGGAGAAAAGACCGTTTTCACACGTTGAGACAGTATGAAGGGATCAGCGGGTTTCCTAAGAGGGATGAGAGCCCTTATGACGCCTTTGATTCGGGCCACAGCGGTTCCTCCATCTCTTCTGCTCTTGGAATGGCAGAGGCCCGTCGGCTGAAAGGGGAGGACGCGCGAGTCATCGCTGTGATCGGGGACGGGTCCATGACCGCTGGCCTTGCCTTTGAAGGACTCAACCAAGCGGGACACATTGACCAAGATCTCATCGTCATCCTCAACGACAATGAGATGTCCATTTCGCGCAATGTGGGAGCCCTCTCCTCATACCTCAACCGATTGATGACCGGTCAATTTGTAAACCGCTTTCGGAATGATATGAGAGGTTTTTTGGAGACCCTTCCCGGAATCGGAAAGTCAGTCCTTCGTTTTGCCAAACAGGCGGAGGAATCTTTTAAGGGTCTCATCATGCCTGGCCTTCTCTTCGAGGAATTGGGGATGAAATATATTGGACCGATCGATGGCCATCGTTTAGATCACCTGATCGAGACGTTTCAGAATATTAAGAAATTGAGAGGACCGATTCTTGTGCATGTCATCACCAAAAAAGGAAAGGGATATCCGCCGGCAGAGATGAATCCTGACCGTTTCCACGGCATCTCACCCTTTGTCATCGAGACGGGAGAGCCGAAAAGTAATTCGAAAAATAACCCTATCAGCTATACAGAGGTCTTCGGGGAAACGCTCTGCCAACTGGCGAGAAAGAATAGGAGAATCGTAGCGATCACGGCTGCCATGCAGAGCGGAACGGGTTTGGAGGAATTTTCAAGGCAGTTTCCCGATCGATTTTATGATATTGGCATTGCCGAACAGCACGCGGTCACCTTTGCCGCTGGTCTTGCCCTCGAAGGAATGAAGCCTGTGGTGGCTATTTATTCTACTTTTTTGCAAAGGGCCTATGACCAGGTCGTTCAGGATGTTTGTCTACAAAACCTTCCTGTTGTCTTCGCATTGGATCGCGGGGGAATTGTGGGAGAAGACGGTCCGACTCACCACGGACTGTTCGATTTTTCCTATCTCCGTCACATCCCGAACCTCATCGTCATGGTGCCCAAAGACGAAAATGAATTCCAGCATATGATCAAAACCGCTACAGAGTGCTCTGTTCCGGTTGCCTTCCGGTACCCACGGGGAAAAGGAGAGGGCGTGACGAAGGAGGCATCCCTTCAATCCATCGATATTGGAAGAGGAGAAGTCTTAAGGGAAGGTAAAGATATTCTCATCATTGCCATTGGGGTCACCGTCTCTCCATCTCTTCGGGCGGCTGAAATGTTGGCGGATGTTGGAATCCAGGCGGCCGTGATCAATGCCAGGTTTTTAAAACCTCTGGATACAAACCTCCTCTGCGAGTGGTCGAAAAGGACTGGGAAGGTTCTTACGGTTGAGGAAAACGTTCTGCAGGGTGGTTTCGGAAGTGCGGTCCTTGAGCTCTTTCAAGAGAGAGGCCTTTTTTCGATCCAGGTGAAACGGTTGGGGGTTCCTGACATCTTCTTGGAACATGGGCCACAGGCTCTCCTGAGAGGAAAATATGGGATCGATGAGACTGGAATTGTCAAAGGGGCGAGGGAGATGTTCGAAGAAGGCCGGTCAGAGTTGATTCAGTCGAGCCGGGCCGAGACATCGGTGAGCAGAGTCCATCCGAACGTCAAATAAATCTCATCCCTCGTCTTCATTACCAAAAAGGGGATAGGGTGGGTCACTGAGTTGAACCATGGGAGATGGTAAGAAAAGAGCGTCTCGACAAACTCTTGGTAGAGAAAGGCATCGCATCGACCCGTGAAAAGGCGAAAGCCCTGATTATGGCGGGAAAAGTGGCCGTCGAAGGGAGGGTGATTGATAAACCGGGAACGAAAATAGATTTGGAAGCCCCGATCCAGCTGAGAGGGGAGACTTTCCCCTATGTGAGTCGAGGGGGTGAAAAATTGGAAGGAGCCCTCAAGGCATTTGACATCGATCCGAAGGGGCTGGTCGTGATGGACGTCGGTGCTTCCACAGGAGGTTTTACGGATTGTGTCCTTCAGAAGGGGGCCGTGAAGGTTTATGCCGTTGATGTTGGATACGGACAGCTTGCGTGGAAGCTTCAAAAAGACCCTCGGGTCGTAAACCTGGAGAGGAGAAACGTCCGCTATTTACGGCGGGAGGAAGTAGAAGAAGAAATCGATTTAATCCTCGTCGATACCTCCTTCATCTCCATCGAAAAATTCATTCCTCACCTCCTTGGGTTTCTTAAGCAAGGGGGAGCGATCCTCAGCCTCATCAAGCCCCAATTCGAGGTGGGGAGGGGAGAGGTGGGTAAAGGAGGGGTGGTGAGAGAGGCGATGTTACATCAAAAAGTGATCGATCGGATTTCGAACTTCTGCCGAGGACTGGAACTGAAGGTACTGGGTGTCACAGAATCTCCCCTCTTGGGTCCGAAAGGGAATAAAGAGTTTTTTATCTATCTGAGAAAGGATTGAGGGAGATCGATTTTGCATCATGGGGAAAACGAAGGAACCCGAACCCGCTAAACTTTTCATAAGCCTGATCGCCCTGGAGGATGCCACCTTCGCCCGAGGGATGGAAGACCTCGGCTCGATCTTTGGGGAGACCGACTACGTGAGTGAAAAATTCCCCTTTGATTTTACCGACTACTACACCCAGGAGATGGGCAAACCCCTTTTCCGCCACTTCATTACATTTAATCGTCTCATATCCATCACAAGCCTCCCCGATGTCAAACGGGCCACCAATCAACTCGAAGAACGATACGCAGCCCTCAATGGAAATCGACCCATCAACATTGACCCGGGGTACATTTGCCTGGAGCATGTGATCCTTGCCACGACCAAGGGTTATGCGCATCGTCCCTATCTCAGGGATGGTATTTACGCTGATTTGACCTTGATGTACCGGAACAAGTCTTTTCAACCCCTGGAGTGGACCTATCCCGATTATCGACAGGAGGCGGTGATTAGACTCTTTAACCAATTTAGAAAAAAATACTTGGAAGATTTAAGAGGGGGACAGCGAGAACCATGTTGAAGTCCATGACAGGTTTTGGGAGGGCGGACGGGGAAACGAGCATCGGAAAACTGGCCGTGGAGGCTCGTTCCGTCAATCATCGATACTCGGACATCAATATCAAACTTCCCAAGCGACTCAGCCTTTTCGAAAACCGTATTAAAGAGATCGTCCGATCTCAGGTGTCGAGAGGGAGGATCGATGTCACCCTCCGCTTGGATAGTCTTGGCGAGGAGAAGGTTCAACTCAATGTAGATCTCGATCTTGCCCAGCAGTATTACCGAGTGCTTCATGAATTGAAGGAGAAGCTTCACCTGAAAGATGAGATTACCTTAGGGCTGTTGGCAGGGTCGAAGGACCTGATTACGACAAAAGAGGAGTCAGTGGATATAGAACCTTATTGGCAGGAGGTGCTTCCAATTTTGAACCAATCCCTCCAAAGCATGGATGACATGAAACGGTTGGAAGGAGAAACCCTTGCAAAAGATCTTCAGCAGCGATTAGAATTTATTGGAAAACAGTTGCGGATGATCAAACAGCAATTTCCTTCCCGTCTCAAAACCACTCTCACTCGCCTCCATGAGAGACTCCGCTCTCTTTTAGAAGGGACTGAGGTCGATCCGTCCCGTTTCCAACAGGAGATCGCTTTTCTTGCTGAACGGACAGACATCACGGAAGAGATGGTCAGGGCAGAAAGTCACTTGGCTCAATTCGGCACTCTGTTAGAAGGGAATGAGCCCTCGGGTCGGAAAATGGATTTCTTGCTTCAGGAGATTCATCGGGAGATGAACACCATCAGCGCGAAGGCCAATGATGCGGAGATCTCTCAGAGAGTGGTTGAGATCAAGGCAGAGCTGGAAAAGATTCGAGAGCAGGTGCAAAACATCGAATGAGTTTTGTATACGAAAAAGGCATTGGGTTCAAGGACGAAGTGAAAGAAAAAGGAGTTGGATTGATTTTTATTATTTCGGCCCCCTCCGGCACGGGGAAGACCACTTTGGTCAAGGAGGTCATGCAACGGTTACCGGGCCTCCGATTTTCTGTATCCTGTACCACCCGCTTGCCGAGGCCCAATGAGAAGGAGGGAGAAGACTATCATTTTATTTCTCACTCCACCTTTCAGAAAATGGTGGAAGAAAACGAGTTTTTAGAATGGGCAGAGGTGTTGGGAAACCGTTATGGAACGCCTCGACCTGATTTGAAAAAATTGGAGTCAGAGGAGATGGACCTCGTCTTGGATATTGATACCCAGGGAGCGAAGAAAGTGATGAAAGAGAGGGTCCAACCCGTATCGATCTACTTTCTTCCTCCTTCCCTAAAGGTCCTGAGAGAACGATTGATCAATCGGGGGGTAGACTCTCTCGAGATGATCAAATTTCGATTATCCAATGCCAGAAGAGACATGGAAGAGGCCCATGGGTACCATTATGTCCTCATCAATGATAAAATAGAAGATGCGGTCGAGAAGCTGAGATGCATCATTGTTGCAGAAAGGTGCCGAACGCTTAAGCATTTGATCCTCGAAGAAAATAAGAGACAAAGGGAGGAATAAGATGGCTAGGATAACGGTTGAAGATTGTCTGAAAAGGGTAGAGAGCAGGTTTGAATTAGTGATCCTGGCGGCGAGAAGGGCCAAGATGATCATGAAAGGAGCGAAACCTTTAGTCGAAGCCGATAACCGGCCCATCGTGACGGCTCTTCGGGAGGTGGCCGCTGGAGAGGTAAAGTTTGTTCATTCCGAAGACAAGGAAAGGGGGAGTGAACCTTCGGATCATGAGTCATGAAAAAAGGTTTCAGAGAGATGAGAGCGTTCGAGCAAACTCGAGGGACTGGATTGATCGCAGACCCCATCTATCATTACATGGTGATGACCGATCGGATCAAAGGGGAGGAAACAGAAAGGAATCTGATCGATACCCCTTGGGTTCAGCGCCTTCGCCGTATCTTCCAGCTCCAGAGCGCACGCTGGGTCTTTCCGACGGCCGAACATACCCGTTTCCAACATTCCCTGGGAACCATGCATCTCGCAGGGACCTTCTCTGAGCAGCTTTATCCCTCTCTCTTTAAGGTCTTCAAGGCAGACCTTCCCTCCCTTCCCTATGTTGACGAACTCCTTCGCTTGGCCGGACTTCTCCATGATACCGGCCATGGTCCCTTCTGCCATTTCTTTGATGAGCAATATCTATCCCGATTCAACACCAACCATGAGGAGATCGGTCAGCAGATCATACGGAGGAAAATGTCTCCCCTTTTAAAGGGAATTCGAAGAAGTCCCCACGGTCGATTCAAAAAAGGTGAGGTCCTTGACCCGGAACAGATCGCCTTTCTCATCAAGAGGCCTCAAAAGAAGGAGAGACAAAAACATCCAAGGTGGTTGACCTTCCTCCAGCAGCTCTTTCGAGGAATCTTCACCTTCGATAATATCGATTATGTTTTGCGGGATGCTTATATGACCGGCGTCTCCATCGGCCCGGTGGATTGGAGGCGACTCCTTTACTACACCTCCTTTCGCAGGGAGGGGTTGATTCTGGATAAGCGGGGATTGGATGCATTGGCCATGTTTCTCAATGCCCGTCTCTATCTTTATTCGAACGTCTATTATCACCGAACGACCCGGTCCATCGATCTTCAATTACAGGAGATCTTTAAGGAGACGATGGAGATCCTCTGTCCGTTTCATCCCTTGAAGGAGATAGACCGATACTTGCAGCTCACAGACTGGTTTGTGATGGAAAGGGTATCGGAGTGGAAAGGATCGTCATCCCCCCGGGAAAGACAATTGGGGGAAAAGTGGGCTGAAGTGCTTTCGAGAAAGTTGAAATGGAGCAGCGTTTTCGAGGAGAAGCTTACCCTGAGAGAGATGGAAATGGAACGACCGGTTTTCCTAAGACCCGAGGAGGTTAAGGAACGGATCAAAGCCTTTTTGCCGCAACGCCTGAGAGGGATCGAATTCCATGTGGACATGGCTCACCATGACCCGAGGCCCCTTAATCCCTGGCATGAATCAGAACGGGGAACTCTTCTGATCTTCGACCCGGGCTCCCAAAGAGTATCGAGAGAACCCCTTAGAAGATTATTCCAGTATATTCCAGCAAAAGTTGCCATCTGCAGGGTCTATGCCCCTACCCATCGGTTTGATCAGGAATTAGGCCGGGCTGCAAGGCGTGCCCTTGCCTTAGAAGGAGGGGGCGCGGAAAGCTTTGAGACGAATGTATAAGAAGGATCAAACGGCTCCCGCGTGGTTTCTTCTCTTCATGTCGTGCCTAGGCCTCTTCTTTCTGAGCGGAAGACCAACCATTTCTGACGCCTCTGACGGAAGGGGCCCCATGGAAGGAAGAGAAGAGAAGTTGAGGATCTTCCGGGAAAAGAGGGAAGAATTTTTCAAACAAGATCCCCATTCCCCATTAAGAGAGAGAGATCGA
>Ga0102851_10002260_pt1 | contig 11523 bp, 13 predicted proteins | sample Mud3Dept3metaG_FD_79558 | JGI IMG/M metagenome (GOLD analysis project Ga0102851, IMG submission 79558) | Freshwater wetland microbial communities from Ohio, USA, analyzing the effect of biotic and abiotic controls - Mud 3 Core 4 Depth 3... | ecosystem: Environmental > Aquatic > Freshwater >...
CTCCTTGAGGATCCGGTCCCCCTCCTGATGCCCGTAATTATCGTTGAACCGCTTGAAATGATCGATGTCCAGCATGATGATCGAGAGGGGCTTCTCCGTCCGATCTCGTCGGCTGACCTCCTGGTGGAGACGCACCTGAACACGCGGTGGCCCCGCAGCAGGGGACGGATTCTTCCGGGGAGATGCGACGGGTGAACAGGCCAGTATCGCGTTACCGGTCCTCTCCTGTCGCGTCGTCGCCAGGACCGGCTTATTGCGGACCGCCTCTTCTTCCCGGGGGGCGTCCTTACGGGACCTTCTTCGGAGGCACCGTTGAGATGGGGATGGATTTCGGCTGCGGGCCGGGCGCCCCGGCAGCGGCTGTCGCGGTCGTTCGGGTCGCGGGAGCGGGCTTCGTATCCAGTTTCGGTGACGCCGCTTCCTGGCCTGCGGCCGCCGGCGCGGCGATGACGATGACGGTCTTCTGGTCCTTGATCCGGAAGCCCCGGTCGGGGAGCTTGCCCGCATAGGACGCGGTCACGAGCGCCTCGGCGGGTACTCCGTTCTTCTCAAGGTACTTCACCAGCTCCAGAGAACGACCCGCGGCCAGGGTCCGTGCGTCCTTTGCCGGGATCTTCTTCCGGCCTTTCCCCTGTGCCGGCGCCGGCTGCGTCATGTTCCCGACGACGATCTCCTTGTCCTTCAGGTCCTTCAGGAACGCGGCGAGGGCCGCCAGGTTCTGCTGGCTGTTCCGGGCAAAGGTGACCGACATCGGTGTGTAGAGGACCCCTTCGGCGATGTTGATGACCACCCGTCTCCCGGCAACCACGATCTCGGCCGTGCCGGCGCTGAGCTCGTTCTCCAGGGTCTTCCGGGCCGCGGCAACGACCGGCTCGATCCATGCGCTCTCCTGCTTGTCCCGCTCCTGGAATCTTTTCAGCTCTTTCCGGGCCTTGTCGAACTCGGGCTGCCCTGCCTTGAGCTTCATGTACTCCATGTCCATCGGCTGGTACTTGATGAAATAGACGTACGCCCCCGCGCCGAGGGCGGCGACGAGCAGAGCTGCCAGGATGTAGGTGATGATCTTCATGCGTGCTCCTTCCTTGTCTCTTCCCGGTGACGTGCGGCGCCCGGCGCCGTTACTGGAGCGCCTTCAGTGCAGTCTCGATCCGGTCGAGTCCCTTGGTGATGTTCTCCATCGACGTCGCGTAGGACAGCCGGATGTGGGCATCGGCCCCGAAGGAGTCGCCTGATACGAGCGCCACCTTCGCCTGTTCCAGCAGGTACGCCGAAAGGTCAGCGGAATTGCGGATGGTCTTCCCCGCGGCGGCTGCGCCGTAGAGCTTCGATACGTTGGGGAATGCATAGAAGGCGCCGACGGGCATGAGGCACGACACGCCCTTCATCCCGTTCAGCCGCGCCACCATGTACTTCCGCCGCTTGTCGAACTCCGCATTCATGACAGCGATGAAGTCCTGGGGCCCCCGGAGCGCTTCGAGTGCCGCCTTCTGCGATATGGACGCGGGATTCGAGGTGCTCTGGCTCTGGATGTTCGCCATGGCGGAGAGCACGTCCTTGGGGCCCGCCGCGTAGCCGATGCGCCAGCCGGTCATGGAGTGCGACTTGGAGACGCCGTTCACCACGATCGTGAGGTCCTTGATCTCCGGCCCGAGCGAGGCGATGCTGGTGTGCCGGAACCCGTCATAGACGAGCTTCTCGTAGATCTCATCGGAGATCACATAGATCTTGTGCTTGACCGCCACGGCCGCGATCTCTTCCAGGGTCTTTTGATCATAGGCCAGGCCCGTCGGGTTCGAGGGGCTGTTCACCACGATGGCCTTGGTCTTCCCGGTGACGGCTTTCTCGAGCTTTGCCGCCGAGATCCGGAACCCCTCGGCCTCGGTGGTCTCGACGATGACGGGCGTCGCATCGTTCAGCAGCACCTGGTCGGGGTAGGAGACCCAGTAGGGGGAGGGGATGATCACCTCGTCCCCCGCCTCAAAGATGGCCTCGGCGATGTTGTAGAGACTGTGCTTGGCGCCGCAGGAGATAAGGACCTGGGACTTCTCGTACGAGAGGCCGTTGTCCTTCTTGAACTTCTCGATGACCGCTTCCTTGAGCTCGTCGGTCCCGCCGGCCGGCGTGTACTTGGTAAAGCCCGACTGGATCGCCTTGATGCCAGCCTGCTTTACGTTCTCGGGCGTGTCGAAGTCCGGCTCGCCGACGCCGAAATCCACGACATCGATGCCCTGCGCCTTCATGGCCTTGGCCTTCGCCGCCATGGCGAGGGTCGGCGAAGGTTTGATCGCTTTCGCCCGCTTTGCTATTCCTGTTGCCATAGTGTCGGGACCTTTCCCCTGCGGAATGATTTGAAATTAAGCCGTTTTTTAACACAGCGCAGTTCCAAAGTCAAATGATTTCTCGAAAGCCGCCGTCGATGGAGCCTCTCCCGTCTCCCGAACCGACGGGACCTTCGTTGCAGGCCGAGCGCCGTGCCCTGCGCTCCCGAGAGAGCTCTTGCGGCAGCAGAATTCAATATGGTATAGTATCGAACCTTTATGGAGGTCCTGTGAACCTGCAGTTGGCCCTCGGATATCCCCCCGTTGTCGTTGCCGGCGACGAGGCGAAGCGCGAACGAGTGCCTTCAGGAGAGCGAAGCGCGGCTGTCCGCCATGGCGGAGCATCCCATCGGAAAGGACCTCTCCCAATGGCCGAACGATCCTCATCATCTCCGCAGGGGTGGCGCGGAGGCCTTTCCCGGAACGTCGTGATCCTCGGCTTCGTCAGTCTGCTGAACGACGGCGCCTCGGAGATGATCTATCCGCTCCTTCCCGCGTTCCTCACGGCAGTGCTCGGCGCCGGACCCGCCGCACTCGGGGTCATCGAGGGCATCGCCGAAGCCACGGCGTCGCTGCTCAAGCTCTATTCAGGCTACCTCTCGGACCGCGTGAAGCGGCGGAAGGGATGGATCGTCGCCGGCTATTCGCTGTCCAATATCATCCGGCCGTTCATCGCGTTCTCCACGTCCTGGCTGCACGTGCTGGCGCTCCGTTTTTCCGACCGCGTGGGAAAAGGGCTTCGCACGTCGCCGCGCGACGCCATCATCGCCGATTCAACGCCCGCAGACTACCGGGGCATGGCATATGGATTTCACCGGGCGATGGACCACGGAGGTGCCATCATCGGGCCGCTTGCCGCGACGGGCCTGCTCCTGGTCATGCACGATGACATCAAGACCATCTTTCTGCTCTCCTTCCTCCCCGGGCTGCTTGCGGTGCTCCTGCTCCTTGTCGGCCTCCGGGAACGGCTGCCCGAAGGCCCCCGCGCTGTCCCGTCATCCTCGTTCAATTTCCGGTCCGCCTGGAACGAGATGTCCACGGGTTTCCGGAGCTTCCTGGTGACCATTGTCATCTTCACCCTCGGGAACTCCACCGATGCGTTCCTGCTGCTCCGCGCGCAGCAGCTCGGCGTGCCGGTGACGCTCCTGCCCATGATCTGGGTGGTCCTCCATATTGTCAAAATGGGCTTCTCCGTTCCGGGGGGGGTGCTGTCCGATCGCGTCGGGAGAAAGAAAGTGATCGTCGCCGGCTGGATCATCTATGCGCTGGTGTACGCCGGGTTCGGACAGGCGAGCCAGCACTGGCATGCCTGGGCGCTGTTCGCGGTGTACGGCATCTTCTTCGGCCTGACGGAGGGGGTCGAGAAGGCGCTCGTGGCGGACCTTGCGCCCGTCCACTTGCGCGGTTCGGCCTTCGGCCTCTACCACCTGGTCGTCGGCATCGGAGCGCTGCCCGCGTCGCTTCTGTTCGGGTTGATCTGGCAGAAGGCAGGCCCGGCTGCGGCCTTCGGAATGGGCGCCGGCCTCGCGCTTCTGGCAAGCCTGCTGCTCTCGCAGTTGACGATCCGCACATTACCCGACCATTGATACGTTCGAGGGAGGAGAACCATGGCAACCTATACCATTGCAATGACCGGAGCGAGCGGCGCGCCGTACGGCCTGCGGGTGCTCCAGGCCCTCGTGCAGGGCGGGCACAACGTCTCATTTTGCATCACGGGTGACGGCAAGGCCATCCTGCATGACGAGACGGGCTTGCTGCTGACCGGGTCGGAGGCGGAGATCCAAGCCACGCTCGAACGGCACCTCGGCGCGAAGGAGGGACAGCTCCGCTACTTCAGCGAGGACAATATGTATGCGCCCATCGCCAGCGGCTCGGCGAAGGTGGACGCCATGGTGGTGGTCCCGTGCTCCATGAAGGCGCTGTCCTCCATCGCCCATGGCTTCGCATCGAACCTGATCGAGCGCGCTGCGGACGTGACCATAAAGGAGAAACGGAAATTGATCATCGTGCCCCGGGAGACGCCGCTCTCTCCGATCCATCTCCGGAACCTGCTCAGCCTGTCCGAGCACGGGTGCCATATCATCCCGGCCATGCCGGCGTTCTACCACCGTCCGAAGAACATTCAGGACCTGATCGATTTTATCGCGGGAAGGGTGCTGGACGCGCTGGGCGTTGAGAACGACCTGTCGCCGAGGTGGGGGGATTTAAAAAAATAATCCAATATTCAATATTCAACAGGTACAATCCATTTTAAGGACCTGCCGTTGTTGGTCTTCAATCTTGAATTTTGAATGTTGAATCGATCTTACGCGTTGTATTCCGTCCCGCCGCTTTCCCCGAGGTTCTTCATCCAGGTGTCGAGCGTGGCCTGGTCCTGTTTGGCGAGGACCTCTTCCTCGACGAAGATGGGCGCGCTTACCCGGATCGCGATGGCGATGGCGTCGCTGGGACGGGAATCGATGTGGAACTCCTTGTTGTTGTGGAGGAGATAGAGCGAGGCGTAGAAGGTGTTATCGATGAGGTCGCTGACCACGACGCGGGCGATCTCGATCTCCAGGCGGTCAAAGATGCTGGCAATGAGGTCGTGGGTGAGGGGCCGGCCGGCCTTCACATTGCTCATGGCCAGGGCGATGGAGTTTCCCTCTGCCGCACCGATCCAGATCGGCAGGAGCTTCTTTCCCGTCTCGTCCTTCAGGACCACGATGTAGCTGCTGTTCTTGCTGTCGAACAGGACGGTGTTCACGTTCATCTGTATCCACATGCTCGTCTCCGTCTGAAATTACGATACCACAATACCCCAGTCAAGTAAAGCCGCTTTCTTCCGACGGCCCCGGCCCCGGGGAGCGCTCCCTGCGCGGTCCGGACGGGGAAAATACTTGACAAAATTAGTCAGGTTTGATAATGTAGGAACGGGAAATCGAGAGCGGGTGCCGGTCCCGACGAGGATGGCGATGAAACTTTCGACAAAAGGAAAATACGGAGTGCGGGCACTGTTCGAGATCGCGCGGAACTACGGCAAGGGCCCCTTGGCGATCAAGGAGATCGCGGAGCGACAGCAGATATCGCTGTCCTACCTCGAACAGATTCTGCACCGCCTCGGCAAGGCGGGAATCATCGAGAGCGTGCGCGGTCCCCACGGCGGTTACGAGCTGGCGCGGAAGCCGGCGGCGCTGACGATCGGCGACGTGGTCCGGGCGCTGGAAGGCCCCATCGCCCTGTCCCATTGTCTGGAGCCCGGGGCGGGGGGCGGGTGCTATCAGGCCGATGACTGCGTTGCCCGGATGGTCTGGTATAAGGTCGGCGAGAAGATCGAAGAGGCACTGGACAGCATCACGTTAGATAGACTTCTGCGCCAGTACCACGGCAAGGAACGGGAACAGACGGGCCATCGGAAGAAGCTGGCTGCAGCTGGAAAGGGGGTCTGTTGACCATGAGAAAGGTCTATCTTGACCATGGGGCGACCACGCCGGCGCATCCCGGGGTCGTGGAAGCGATGATGCCCTATTTCAGCGGCAAGTTCGGCAATCCTTCTAATCTGCACGACCTGGGCAGGGAGGCGAAGAACGCGGTCGAGGAGGCCCGGGCGAAGACGGCTGCGCTCATCGGCGCCAAGGCCGAGGAGATCTTCTTCACGTCAAGCGGCACCGAATCGAACAATTTCGCCGTCAAGGGGCTGGCACAGGCCAACAGCCAAAAGGGCAACCACATCGTCGTGTCCCAGATGGAGCACTTCTCGGTGCTCCATCCTGTGAAGACCCTGGAAAAGGCCGGGTTCAAGGTCACCGCGGTCGTGCCGGACAAGCAGGGGCTGATCGATCCCGGTGCCGTGGCCAGGGCGATCACGAGGGAGACGGTGCTGGTCTCCATCATGCACGCGAACAACGAGATCGGGACACTGCAGCCCATCGAGGAGATCGGAAAGATCACGAAGGAAAAGGGCGTGCTGTTCCACACCGACGCCGTGGCATCCGTGGGGTGGGTCCCGGTGGACGTCGCGTCCCTGGGCGTGGACGCCCTGTCACTCTCGGGCCATCAGTTCTACGGCCCCAAGGGAGCGGCGGCCCTCTTCGTGCGCAAGGGCGTTCGGATCAAGCCGCAGATCGAGGGAGGAGTTCAGGAGGACGGCAGGCGGGGAGGCACCGAGAACGTGCCCGCCATCGTCGGTCTGGGCAAGGCCGCGGAGATAGCGGCGGCGGATATCCCGAACCGGATGAGTTACCTGACGCCCCTGCGCGACAGGCTGCTGACGGGCCTCCGCGACCGGGTCGCCGACATGGTCCTGAACGGCCATCCGACGCTGCGGCTTCCGCACAGCGTGAACGTCTCGCTCCTCTTTGTGGAGGGGGAGTCCATGCTGCTGTTCCTGAACATGCAGGGCATCTATGTTTCGAGCGGCTCGGCCTGTACGTCACGGTCGCTCAAATCATCTCACGTGCTGTCCTGCATCGGGACCGACGCCGCGGCAGCCAACGGGACCCTGCTCATGACGCTCGGCATGGGGACGACCGCGGAGGACGTCGATTATGTTATCGAAACGCTGCCGCCCATCGTGCAGCGGCTTCGCGAGATGTCGCCGCTCTACGAGGATATGATCAAGAACCGGCAAACGACCTGAGGAGGTACAGCCATGGAACAGTACAGTTCGAAAGTGATGGAGCATTTCGCCCAGCCTCATAACGTCGGCGAGATCGAGAATGCCGATGGCGTGGGAACCGTGGGCAACCCGGTCTGCGGCGACGTGATGCGGCTCTACATCAAGGTGGAGAACAACGTGATCACCGACGCGAAGTTCAAGACCTTCGGCTGCGGAGCGGCCATCGCCACCAGCAGCATGGTGACCGATCTCGTGAAGGGCAAAACGATCGACGAGGCCCTCAAGATATCCAATGCCGCGGTTGCCGAGGCCCTTGGGGGCCTGCCGAAGGTGAAGATGCACTGCTCGGTCCTTGCCGAGGAGGCATTGAAATCGGCCCTCGATGATTACTACAAGAAAAGGGCGTGCCGTCACCGGTGAAGGTCCCGGACAGCCACGGCCATGAGCACGAGATCGAGTAGAGTGTACGTCATGGACGCTAAGGATATAAAACCCGACGAAGTCCTTGACTGCGTCGGGCTCGCATGCCCCATGCCGATCTTGAAGACATCGATCAAGATCAAGGAAATGGAGCCCGGAAAGGTCCTCGAGGTCCAATCGGATGATGACGGGATCGAAATGGACATGCCCGCGTGGTGCAGGATGACAGGGAACGAGTACCTCGGTCTGACGAAGGAAGGCGGAGAGTACCGTGTCTTCGTCAGGAAGCGGTAATGTGCAGCCCGGACCCGGGCAGCCGAGCAGGCTGCTATGAATAGAGATAATTGTTATAATAAATATATTAATACGTATATTAGCTCCCTTCTGGTGCCGGTACGGGCGACGGGCATGTTTGGGTCGTGCTCCGCGCTCAAACCGTCCCGTTCTCCCGGCTGCGTACACAAGCCATGAGCGGGCAGAAATCCCACCTCATATCCCTTCTCATCGTGTTGGGAAGCACAGCAGGGCTCTTCCTGCTGCGGCGGGTCCTCTTCGGTTTGCTGCACCGGATCACGGGCAGGACCGAGACCCGCATCGACGACATGCTCGTCTCGGGCATCCGGCTCCCCTCGTTGTTCTTTGTCATCGTCCTGTCCGCGTACATCGGCATTAGACTGGCCGATCTGCCCGAATCGTGGCTTGTCTATGCTACGAAGGGCGTGCACCTTTCGATCATCCTCACCATCACCATGGGACTCGCCAATGTGAGCGACCAGCTGCTCGCCTATGGACTGAAGCGGGCGGCGCTTCCCATTTCGGTGACCAGCCTGCTGCTTGCCGTGGTTAGAGCGGTCGTTTACATCATCGGCGTCCTGATCATGCTGAACTATCTGGGGATCTCCATCGCGCCCCTGATCGCCGCGCTCGGCGTCGGCGGTTTGGCCATGGCGCTCGCGCTGCAGGATACCCTGTCCAACCTGTTCGCCGGCATCCATATCATGGCGGAGCAGACCATCCGGGTAGGGGACTTCATCAGGCTCGAGACGGGTCAGGAGGGGTACGTGGAGGACATCAGCTGGCGGACCACCCGGGTCCGGATGCTGCCGAACAACATGGTGGTCGTGCCGAACAACAAGCTTTCGCAGAGCGTGATCACCAACTACTATTTGCCCGAACGGCAGATGGCCATCCAGGTGCCGGTGAGCGTGAGCTATGCTGCGGACCCGGCCGTCGTGGAGGCGGCGCTGCTGGATGAGGCGCGCGCGGCCGTTGCGGAGCTGCCCGGCCTCCTTGCCGATCCCGCACCTTCGGTGCTGTTCCGGCCGGGATTCGGCGAGTCATCGCTGAACTTCACCTTGTTCTGCCATATCCGGGAGGTGGCCGATCAGAATGCCGTCCTGAGCGGGCTGAACAGGAGGATCCTCCTCCGGTTCCGGCGGGAGGGCATCGAGTTCCCGTACCCGATCCGCACGGTCCTTCTCCGGGACGAGCGCGACCGGCGCTGATCTCCTCCGGTCATTTTTCTGTTGCCTTCTTCCGTTCGCCGGGGTACTATATCGCGTTTTTCGCACCAACCCATTTTTGCAGAAGGAGGAACAGGCGGCATGATCATGGTAACAGTCGATAGGAACAAGTGTGACGGCGACGGAAGCTGCGTCAACGTCTGCCCGCAGGCGGTGTTCAAGCTCGAGGGCGGCAAGGCCGATCCGGTCAACATGTCCGAGTGCATTAATTGCCAGACCTGCGTGGAGAACTGCCCGCAGACCTGCATTACCGTCACGGAGATGTGATTCAGGCAGTAAACGCGAACATCAAGGGTATGAACAATAAAAGGGGACCGGCGAACAGCCGGCCCCCTTTCTTTTTTTGTGTCATCCTCCGGAAAAGCGTTAACCGGTTTTATCGGCGATCTTCTGGAAGGCCTTCATGAGGTCTATGGGCAGGGGAAAAACGATGGTCGTGTTCTTCTCGGTCCCGATCTCGGTGAGCGTCTGGAGATAGCGGAGCTGGAGGGCCGTCGGGTCCTTGCTGATGATCGCCGCAGCTTCGCCCAGCTTGGTGGCCGCCTGGAGCTCGCCCTCGGCATGGATGATCTTGGCGCGGCGTTCCCGTTCCGCCTGGGCCTGGATGGCGATGGCCCGCTGCATCTCGACCGGCAGGTCCACGTTCTTCACCTCCACCGCGGTCACCTTAATGCCCCAGGGTTCGGTCTGCTCGTCGATCTGCTTCTGGAGCTCCGCGTTGATGGCCTCGCGGTTGGAGAGCAGGTCGTCGAGCTGGTTTTTGCCCAGGATGCTCCGGAGCATGGTCTGGGAGATGAGCGACGTGGCATAGTAAAAGTCCTCGACCTCGATGATCGCCTTCCGCGCGTCGATGACCCGGAAGTAGACCACGGCATTCACCTTGACGCTCACGTTGTCCTTGGTGATCACGTCCTGGGCCGGTACGTCCATGGTGACCGTCCGCAGTCCCACGCGCACCATCTTCTGGATGCCGGGCCAGAGGATGATGAGCCCCGGGCCTTTGACACCGCCCTCATCCGGCACTCTCCCGAGCGTAAAGATGACGCCCCGCTCGTACTGCTTCAGGATCTTGAAGATGTTGAACAGCAACCACGCAACGATGAAGATGAAAACCATGAAGCCGAGTCCGACTGCCTGGTAACCCATGTGCTGCCTCCTTGGGATCGATTTGCAGCTGATGAGCACTTATCGATATGGATATGGAAGAACCATTGTCGATGATGCTCCCTACGCATCCGTTGTTCAGGAAGCTTTCCTGACGATGAGCCTGAGGCCTTCCACGGCTACGACTATGACCTTTTCGCCCTTTGCGATGTGCTCGTCGCTCCGTGCGTTCCAGTACTCGCCCCGCAGAAACACCTGTCCGTCGACGTCGACGTCGGTCTTCGCCTCGGCATGCATGCCGATAAGCCCCTCTTTGCCGGTGTCCACCCTGCTTCGGTGAGCACGGACCGCAACGGTCAACGTAATGATAAACAGGAGCGACGAAGCTGCCACCACCGGGATGATCACGGCCCAGGAGATCTGGAGAGATGGTTCCGGCGAATCGATCAGCATGAGGGAGCCGAACAGCATGGCGATCGTGCCGCCAACGCCGAGGACGCCGTGGCTCGTGATGAAGGCTTCCATGATGAACAGGGCGATGCCGAGCACAATGAGCATCAGGCCCGCGTAGTTGATCGGGAGGGTCTGGAGGGCGTAGAAGGCGAGGATGAGGCAGATGGCGCCGGCCACGCCGGGAAAGACGGCACCCGGGTTCGACAGCTCGAAGTAGAGGCCGTAGAAGCCCAGGATCATCAGGATGTACGCGATGTTGGGATTGCTGATGATGCCGAGGACCTTCTCGCGCAGGCCCTGTTCGATGGTGATGACCTGCGCGTCGGCGGTCCGGAGCTTCCTCTTGCCCAGTACTGTGTCGACCGTCCGTCCGTCGATCTTCTTGAGCAGGGTGGGCACGTCCGGCGCTATCAGATCGATGATCCTGAGCTTCAGTGCCTCGGTCTCGGTGGCGGACACGGCCTTCCGGACGGCGTCCTCGGCCCACGCCGCGTTCCTCCCGCGCTTCTCGGCGATGCCCCGGACCATGGCGGCAAGGTCGTTCATCACCTTCTTCTCCATGGTCTTGTCCATCTTGCCTTCCATCTGGACCGGCGATGCGGCGCCGATGTGCGTGGTGGGCGCCATGGCGGCGATGTTCGCCGAGAGCGTGATGAAGACGCCTGCCGACGCTGCGCGGCCGCCGCTCGGGGTGATGTAGACCACCGTCGGAACGCTGGACGCCATCATCTTGATCACGATGTTGTTGGTGGAGTCCACGAGTCCGCCGGGTGTGTTGAGCTGGATGATGAGCGCTTCCGCGTTCTGCTTCGCCGCGCGGTCGATGGATTTGATGATATGCTCCGCCACCGTGGGCGTGATCGGCGCGTCGATCGTTATCAGCATCACCATGGGCGCCGAGGCGGCCGCGGGGGTGGCGGTGGGCGAGGATTTCTCCCCCTTCGGCGTGCCCGCGGACAGGGCAAGGCCGGTCCATCCCGAAATGACGAGGATGAGGGCTGCGACGATGGTCGTCCATGCAAGGATCTTTCTCATGACTGTATCTTACTCCCGCGGAGCATGACAGGGAACAGGAAAGAGGTGTGATAAAAAAAGTATAACCTCATTGCCC
>Ga0102851_10002261_pt1 | contig 11522 bp, 8 predicted proteins | sample Mud3Dept3metaG_FD_79558 | JGI IMG/M metagenome (GOLD analysis project Ga0102851, IMG submission 79558) | Freshwater wetland microbial communities from Ohio, USA, analyzing the effect of biotic and abiotic controls - Mud 3 Core 4 Depth 3... | ecosystem: Environmental > Aquatic > Freshwater >...
GCAATATGAACCGAATAGATTTAATTTCCAAAATGAGGTCTGCCCTTCCATCAAATCTTCGATTCATTGTGTTTATGAGGCGTTTGGCAGCTCTCTTAAATTTATACGGGACAAGTCTGATGCACTATAGAAAGGTGTATGTGGCATCAGGCATAGGCTAACGATTAACTCTTAACTCCTGACTCTTAACTCTCTATTCATATCTCAGCGCCTCTATCGGGTCGAGCAGTGACGCCTTGTAGGCCGGATAGAACCCGAAAGATATCCCGACCAGCCCGGAGAAACCGAACGCGAGCAGTATCGAGAGGGGAGAGACTAACGTTGTCCATCCGGCAAGCTCCGCTATTATCTGTGAGGTTGATATCCCGGCTATAATGCCGATGACCCCTCCTATGAATGACAGCGTCAGCGCCTCGATGATGAACTGGAGCCTGATGTCCCAGGTCTTTGCGCCTACAGCCATGCGTATCCCGATTTCCCTTGTCCGTTCAGTGACCGAAACGAGCATGATGTTCATGATGCCGATACCCCCGACGAGCAGGGACACGGACGCTATGGCACCGAGCAGCATTGTCATGACCTTTGAGGACTGCTCTGCGGCCTGCATCATCTGTGTGAGGTTCCGGACAGTAAAATCATTCTCCTGCTTCTGGCCGATGCGGTGCCTCTGTCTGAGGAGTTCGGTAATCTGCCTTTCTGCTGAATCAAGGTGCTCTGTGCTCTTTGCCTTTACCATGATCATTCTTATCATGCCGGGGAATGAGGTGCCGAAGAGCTTTTTCTGCGCTGTTGTCACCGGGACATAGATCGCATCGTCCTGGTCCTGTCCCCTGGGGTCCTGGCCCTTGGCCTCGAGGATGCCGATGACTTTAAACGGTATCTTTTTTATCCTGACTATCTGTCCTACCGGGTCCAGGCCTCCAAAGAGCTTGTCCACAACCGTCTGTCCCAGCAGGCATACCTTTGTGGCGCTTTTGACATCCTGCTCTGTAAAGGCCCTGCCGGCAGAGAGTTTCCAGTCGCGGACGATCAACATTGCCGGGGTTGTCCCTGTCACGCCTGTTGACCAGTTCTGATTGCCATAAATAACCTGCCCGACACCGCCGAGCACCGGGGCCACTTCAGATACTGCGGGACATTCCTTTAATATGGCATCGGCATCTCCCATCGTCAGTGTTGATTGAGTACCTGCCCCCATCCTGACGCCGCCGGCTGAAGTGGCGCCTGGGACGACCATGATGAGGTTGCTTCCCAGGGTTGAAATTTGCTGCTGTATCTGCTTGCTTGCACCTGTACCGACTGCGAGCATCGCTATAACAGCGCCTACTCCTATGATAATGCCCAGCATGGTAAGGGCTGAGCGCATCTTGTTCACCCATAGCGCCCTAAATGAGATTCTTAATGTTGATGGTATGTTAATCATTTTTTTGGGGGTCTGGGGTTGGGGATTGGTCTTTATACTAACCCCTAATCCCTAATCCCTTTTTCTCATCACTGACGACCCTTCCGTCAAGAAACCGTATGACCCGCTTGCAGTATTCGGCAATATCAGTCTCATGGGTGACAAGTATTATCGTGATATTTGATTCCGTATTCAGCTTTACAAAAAGCTCCATGATCTCGGCGCTCGTTTTCGTATCAAGATTGCCCGTAGGTTCATCAGCAAGTATGATCGGGGCATTATTCACCAGTGCCCTCGCTATGGCGACCCTCTGCTGCTGACCCCCGGAAAGCTGGTTGGGATGATGTCCTTCCCTTCCCTCAAGTCCTACGCTCTTCAGCGCGGACAGTGCATTCTGCCTTCTCTCTTTTGAAGACAGTCCGTTATAAAGCATCGGGAGTTCGACATTTTCGAGCGCGGAGGTCCTTGAAAGCAGGTTGAAGCCCTGGAATACGAAGCCTATTTTTCTGTTTCGTATGGCGGCAAGCTCGTCCCTGTCCAGACCTCCTGTGTCAATGCCTTCCAGAAGGTACTGGCCGCCGGTCGGTTTATCAAGGCATCCGAGGACGTTCATGAAGGTTGATTTCCCTGAACCGGACTGACCCATAATGGCGACAAATTCACCCTTGTCCATCGTCAGGGAAACATCGCATAACGCGCAGAGATCTATGTCCCCTGTCCGGTAAACTTTTTGGATCCCCTTTGCCTCGATGAGGGGCATCTCAGAACATCCTTGGACGTGGAGCGCCGGGGTTATTTTTTTGCTTCTCAAGAGACTCGACGATTAACTCCTGTCCCTCACGTATGCTGCCTGAAACGAGCTCAGTATAATTGCCGTCGCTGATCCCTGTTTTTACAGCCACGCGTTTGGGTTTGCCGTCATAAAGGAGCCAGACGCCGGGCCCCTTTTCCTTTTGCTGTGCCTGTGTCCGGCCTTTGTCTGCAGCGGCAGGACTGAACCGTAATGCTGCATTGGGTATCCTGAGAATGTCCTTTTTCCCTGTCAGGACTACGGAGACATTTGCCGTCATGCCGGGTTTCAGTTTAAGGTCCGGATTATCTACCTTAATGACCACGTCATAGGTGACCACATTCTGCACGATGATTGGAGCATTTCGCGCCTGTGCCACCATCCCTGTAAACATAATATCAGGATATGCGTCAACCGTAAATTCGACATCCTGCCCCTCTCTTATATTACCAATGTCCGCTTCATCTACGTTTGCATTAATCTGCATCTTCGTCAGGTCCTGGGCAATAGTGAAAAGTGTGGGTGTCTGAAAGCTCGCGGCAACGGTCTGTCCGATATCCACATTCCTTGATATCACAACGCCGTCGACCGGGGAAAGGATCTTCGTGTATCCCAGGTTGGTCTCAGCTATCTTAAGCGCTGCCTCTGTTTGCGCGATCTGGGCCTTTGAAACACCCACCTGTGCCTTCGCAGTTTCGTAATTTGTCTCCGATGTATCAAGGTCGCTTCGTGCTATAAGATTTTTTGAAAGCAGTTCCCTGTTCCTTTCCATCGTCCGCTTTGCGTCGACAAGCGCCGCCTCTGATTTCTCAAGGTTTGCCTTTGCGGAAAGGAGATTGGCCGTTGCCTGCGCCACCTGCGCTTCGACGGTTGCTGGATCTATCTGGGCAATCACCTGACCTTTTTTAACAGGAGAATTAAAATCAACATAGATGTTTTTAATGGTGCCGGAAACCTGAGTGCCCACAAGTACGGTTGTCACGGCATTGACTGTGCCTGTTGCGGTGACAGTCGCAATGATGTCCCCCCTGAGGGCCTTTTCAGTCCTGTATTTAATTTCGTTCTCTTTATTTCCGAATGAGAAGAACGCTGCTGTGCCCAGAACAGCTGCAATCAAAATGCCGATTAATATTTTTTTCATTTTACCCCCATCGCCCGTTCAAGGCTTGCCTGGGCAACCTTGTCGGCATAGAGGGCCTGGATATAAGTGGTACGTGCATTGAGCAGTGACACCTCCGCATCAGTCACCTCTATGGGATTCCCCACACCCGCCGTGTACCTGCCGTTTGCGATTTCAAGGTTTTCCCTTGCCTGGTCCACGCCGAGCTTCGCGGTGGGTATTGCCTCCTCTGCCGCCCGCAGGGTCAGATATGCCTGCTGCACCTCAAGATATATGCTCTGTTTTAAAAATTCCTCATTTGCCGTAATAACGTTCAGGTTTGCCTTTGACTCAGCCACCTGGTAAGTGGTGAGAAATCCGCTGAACAGGGAAACGGACAGGGTGACTCCTGCGTTCCAGCCGTCATCAAGTGGAAAATTCTCTCCCCCCCAGGTATATCCCGCATTGCCGGTCAATGCGGGATAGTATTCCGTTTTCGCGAGTTCTATTGATTTTTCCGATGCCTGCCTTCTGGACGCAAGAGATGCCAGATCAGGCCTGTTCCGGTAGGCATTATCTATAGCATCTTCAAAGGTCATTTCATATTTATCGAAAGAAAGATTATCGTCAACCTCATATTCAGGGGCTTCAGGGACCCCCATCGCATTATTCAGAGTTGCGACGGCGATCCTGAACGCGTTCTCTGCCCTGATGAGGTTCAATCTGGCATTACTCAGATCGACCTCTGCCCTGGTTACATCAAATTTGGGTCTTATCCCTACCTCAAAAAAACCCTTTGCCTGCTCAAGATGCAGTCCGGTCGACTTCACCGTGTCCTCAGCAACAATCCTTTTGTATTTTGCCTGTATCACGTCGTAATAGGCCAGCTTCACATTAAAAATGGTCTGCTGCGACACATTCTCCAGGTCTGAGGCAGAAGAGTCCAGATTCAGTTTCTGTATTTGGACCTGTGACGATGTCCTGCCGAAGTCATAGATGTTCTGGCTCAGCGAGACACTGCTCGTATATTGATCAAAGGAGCCTGAGGAGCTTGAATCACGAATACCGGAGCTGACAGGAGATATCTTGCTGTAGCCTGATGTCAGGTCTATCTGTGGATAATAATTTGCCTGTGACTGGCCGACCCTGCTGCGGCTTGCGTCAACAGTGCTTGCAGCGGCGAGGATATTCGGCTGACGCAACAAACTGATCTCAATACACTTTTGCAGGTTGAGCTTGTCTCCCTTTTTTATGATTGCCTCTGCCTCTGCATCGGAACCAGATACACATATTAATAAAAAAATGAGGGCAACGACCCTTTGCATAATAAACCTCCTGAATAAATAATTCCGTCTGAAAATCTAACCCCCTGCATGTCCTTCTTTGCGCATCTCCCTGCGCCATCTGATCCACTGACCGGCCTTCTCCTGGAATTTGTCCATGTAGTAATAAACCACGGGGGTGATGTATAAGGTCAGGAGCTGGGAAACAACCAGGCCGCCGACGACCGCAAGGCCCAGGGAACGGCGTGAATCTCCGCTTGCGCCGATCCCGATTGCTATCGGCAGCGTTCCCATAAGCGCTGCCATAGTTGTCATCATGATAGGTCTGAAACGGACGATGGCCCCTTCGTAAATCGCGTCAAGCGGACTCTTCTGTTGCTGCCGCTCAGCCTCAAGGGCAAAGTCTATCATCATAATAGCGTTCTTCTTAACAATGCCGACCAGCATGATGATCCCGACAAACGCGTACAGATTCAGGTCCTTCCCGAATATCAGCAGGGTGATGAGCGCCCCGAAGCCGGCAGCCGGGAGTCCTGACAGAATAGTCAGAGGATGTATGTAACTTTCGTAGAGGATGCCAAGGACGATATATATAACAACAATGGCAAGAATGAGAAGAACGGCCAGTCCTCTGGTTGAGGCCTGGTACACCTGCGCGGTCCCCATAAAGCCGGTGGTAATGGATACAGGCAGGGACTTGGCCTCCTTTTCGATTGCCGTGACCGCATCGCCGAGAGGGACATCAGGCCTGAGATTAAAGGAAAGAGTAACAGACGTGATCTGACCGAGGTGGTTGACGGAAAGAGGCCCAAGGCCTTTCCTGAGTGTTGCCAGAGAGGAAAGCGGCACGAGCTGACCGCTGTTCGATCGTACATAGAGTAATCCTAATGACTCCGGGTCCATCTGGTATTCCGGCAGCAGTTCCATAATGACCCGGTACTGGTTTGTGGGAGAGTATATGGTCGAGACCTGTCGCGAGCCGTAGGCTGAATACAGTGCGTCTTCGATCTGCTGCGCTGTCACGCCGAGGGCTGCTGCGCGGTCCCGGTCAATATCCATGTTGACCTGCGGGTTTTTAATCTGTAGGTCGCTGGTCACGTCCTGTATCATCTGCATCCCCCTGAGTTTGGCCTCAAAGGCCGCAGCATTACTGTACAGCTCTTTCGTGTCCGGGCTCTGGAGAACAAACTGGTACTGTGCCTTTGAGAGGGTTGTTTCAAGACGGATAGGAGGTGGGTTTTGCATGAACATCATGATGCCGGGGACGCCCATGACCTTCGGCCTGATCTTTGCGATGATCTGGTCTGCATTCAGGGCGCGTTCCCTGCGCGGTTTGAGTTTAATGAACATGAACCCGCTGTTTGATCCCACCCGTGTTCCGCTGGCCCCGACCGAGGACATGAAGGCCTGCACATCCTGTTCCTTCAGGATGATCTCTGCAAGCTGCTGCTGGTGGCGCTTCATCTCATCAAAGGAAACCCCCTGTGCGCCTTCGGTGATGGCAAAAATTGCGCCTATGTCGTCTGAGGGGAAAAGCCCGGTCGGCATCAGGGTAAAAAGCCATACGGTAGCAACCGTCATGATTAAAGTAACTGCCATTGTTGTACGGCGGAAACGAAGCACCTGCGTGAGAGAACGCTCATAGAGGCTTCTCATTCCCTCAAAGAAACGCTCCATTACATTATAGATTTGCCCGTGCCTCTGTCTCTCATGCGGCCTCATGAACCTGCTGCAGAGCATCGGCGTAAGGGTAAGGGAGACAACCCCTGAGATGAGGATCGCCACCGTAATTGTCACGGCGAATTCATGGAGCATGCGTCCGAGCATGCCGGCCATGAAAACAACCGGAATAAAGACCGCGACCAGTGAAATCGTCATGGACAGGATCGTGAAGCCGATTTCCCGCGAACCCGTAAAAGAAGCCTCCATTGGTTTCTCTCCATGCTCCATGTGGCGGACGATATTTTCGAGCATGACAATGGCGTCGTCAACCACAAACCCGACCGACAGGGTCAGCGCCATCAGGGTTATATTGTTGATGGAAAAGCCGAGGCCGTACATTGCTGCGAACGTGCCTATGATCGAAAGCGGCAGGGCGAGACTCGGTATAAGGGTGGCAGAGAAGTTACGCAGAAACAGGAAAATAACCATGATAACGAGGCCGATGGTGAGAACAAGCGTGAACTTTACGTCAGCCACCGAATCACGTATTGATTCTGTCCTGTCAAAAAGCGTATTCAGGTCGACCGAGCCCGGCAGCTGACTGCGGAAGAGAGGGACCTGCGCCTTGATGCTGTCTACGACTTCGATGGTGTTCGTGCCCGGCTGGCGCTGGATCGCAAGGACTATGGCGCGCACAGACTTGCCGGCGGTGTTGTACCATGCAGCAATCTTGTCGTTCTCAACGCTGTCCATGACCGTGCCGACATCACGCAACCGTACAGGCGCGCCGTCACGATAGGCCACGATGAGCGGCCTGAACATCTCAGCGTTGTACAACTGGCCGTTTGCCTGAATGGTAAATGCCTGACGCTCCCCCTGCAGATCACCGGTCGGCAGGTTGACGTTCCCTTTCGCCAATGCCGACGATACCTCATCAATGCCGATCCTGCGGGATGTGAGGGCCTGAGGGTCGAGCTGGACCCTGACGGCATATTTCTGGGAGCCGAACACCTGCACCTGTGCCACACCGCTGATCATTGAAATGCGCGGGGCGATGATCGTGTCCGCGTACTCGTTCACTTCTGCCAGCGTGAGCGTGGGAGAGCTCAGCGCGAGGTACAGGACCGGCTGGTCCGCAGGATTTACCTTTTGATATGAAGGCGGGCTTGGCATGTCCTGGGGCAGCTGGCGGGCTGCCTTAGAGATCGCGGCCTGAACGTCCTGCGCTGCCGCATCAAGGTTCCTCTCAAGTACAAACTTCAGCGTTATGATTGAGACCCCCTGCCCATTGGTAGAGGTCATTGCGTCGAGCCCCGCGATCGTGGAGAACTGCCGCTCCAGTGGGGTCGCTACCGCGCTTGCCATTGTCTCCGGGCTTGCCCCCGGCAGATTGGACGTTACCTGTATGGTCGGGAAATCAATGTTCGGAAGGTCATTGACCGGGAGTATCCGGTAGGCAAAGATCCCGAAGATCATCACCGCGATCATGACCAGGCTTGTCATGATCGGACGTTTTATGAAAAGCTCTGAAATGTTCATTTATAAGTTGTCTTTATCCACAGATCTCACAGATGATGCAGATACAAAAAAAACTTTATGAAAACATCTGTATGAATTTATGAAATCTGTAGATACACTATCTTATTTTTTATCTTCGGTGTTTTTTATCTCCACCTTTGCCCCCGGCATCAGGCGCATCTGTCCGTCGGTTACGACCTGCTCTCCTGGTTCCAGTCCCTGTTCGATCACGGTAATATCCTCGTATGCGATGCCGGGCCTGACCGGACGGAGATCTGCCGAGCCTTCCTTTATAACAAAGACGAACTGCCCCTGCTGCCCGGTCTGGACAGCCTGGGAAGGCACCACCACTGCGTTCCTGATAGTGGTCAGCGTTAGTTGCACGGTTACGAACTGCCCGGGCCAGAGTAAGCGGTCCCTGTTATCAAAGGCCGCCTTAAGCCTTATTGTACCGGTTGTGGTATCCACTGCATTGTCCACAAAAGTGAGCACCCCGTCTGAGGGATTAGCGGCGTCCTTTCCGATAACGGCCTGGACTTTAACTTTCTCTATTGCCATATGCTTTTTGATTTCGCTTATGTACTGTTCAGGGACTGAAAAGGTCACGTTTATAGGCTGAATCTGGTGGATCACCACCATAGCGGTGTCTGCCTGGGACTTGATCAGGTTGCCTTCATAAGAGTTGAGGCTGCCCGTGCGGCCTGTAATCGGCGAGTAGATGTAGCAATATTTAAGCATCAACTCTGCATTGTCGACTGCGGCCCTGTCTGCGTTCACTGTGGCCTCCAGCGCAGCGGCGTTGGTGCGGACCTGATCATACTGCTCCTGCGCCACATAGCCTTTTTTTGCCAGTTCCGAGTAACGGTTTGCATCTACCCGTGCATTCTCCATCTGTGCGGTATTCTTTGCAAGGTTCGCTTCCGACTGTTTTAACGCCGCCTCATAAGGCCGGGGATCAATAGTGAAAAGGAGGTCCCCTTTGCTCACGTCCTGGCCTTCCTTAAAATGGACACGCATAAGCGTCCCTCCAACCTGGGATTTAATCCCAACCGTTGTATATGCTTCCACATTGCCGATGGCCCTTATCTGCACGGGGACCGGCCTCTGAATTACCTGGCCCGCTCTTACCGGTACAGGGGCGGCTTTTACCGGCTGCTTTGATTTCTTGTCCGAACATGCCGGCAGGGAAAGCAAAAGGCAAAGTAACATTATCAATGGGACATATTTTTTCATATGTATGACACCTGATTATTGACTGTCTGTTGATGGCTGCTGGTTTACAACGGTCTTCAGCAGCGTTCCTGTTGCCCGACGAAGTTTTAATATCGCGAGTTCATGATCATACTGTGCATTGGAAAGCTGTCGCTCTGAGGTGACCAGCAGGTTGTTCGCATCCATCACATCCAGGCTGTTAGCAAGTCCGAACTCAAACTGCTTTGCAACGGCATTGTAATTGTCACGTGCATATTTCAGCTCAGCCCTGAGGTTTTCAAGTATCCCCGACAATGTGTACAGTCTCAGATAGGCCTCTTCGACCTCCACATTTACGGTATCTTTCAGGTCATTGAACTTATACTCAGACTGCCTGTATCGTGCCTCTGACTGTCTGACCTCGGCCCTTCTCAGCCCTCCTTCAAAGAAGGGGTAGTCGATCCGGACCTGACCATAGATGCTTTCATTGTTGGTAAAAAGATTTGTAGGAGAGTCTTCCCTCCTGATATATGCGCCTTCAACCGAGATATCGGGCCAGTAGGTACCTTTTGTATACCGGACCTGTTTTTCTGCTATCTGTTTTTCGAATGCGGCGGATTTCAGTTCCTGCCTTTCAGCCAGGGCGGTCTGTTTAAGGCAGGCAAGATCCGAAGCGCTGCAGCCGTCTGTCAACGGACCGCTACCGTTGCCTGAAGACAGGGGACTGTCCATGACATCATAATCACCTTCTATACCAACTGTTCTTGCAAGTACAGCTTTTGCAAGCTTCAGTCTGTTCTCAGACACGATTAACTGGGACTGAGCGCCGGTGAGCTCGGCCTCTGCACGCAGGAGGACGGTTTTGGTGATCTCTCCGACCTTGAGACGGGTCTGTGCCGCATCCCTGTACTTGGTCAGCCGTTCCACGTTCGCGTTCGCTATTTCCACGGACTTCTTTGCATTCAGCACCGCAAAATAGTCAGAAGCAACGTTCACGAGATATGCTTCCCTGACACTGTTAAGGTCAAAACCGCTCTTTACAATTCCTTCCTTTGCTATGTTCAACGCGGTCAGTTCCCTGCCGCTGAGAGAGAAAGACTGGTTCAGTTTCAGTCCCCATGAAGAGCTGTTGTCCGGCTGAATTTCTACAGCGGTATCGCTGTATTCAGTATAACTGCCAAATGCTGAAAGCGTTGGTATCATGACTGCCATTGCCCTGTCTTTCTCACGTTCAGATATGTAGGTGTTTTCTGCCGCTATCTTTACTGTTTTGCTCCTTTCGAGTGCGAGCCGGAAAAGGTCATCGAGGGTATATTCCTCGCCATATGAAATGCGCGGCATTATGATAACTCCCAGGAAGAATATATATAGTATCAGTGCTTTTTTCATCACATATTCTCTCCTTCTTTGAGTCCGTAACATAAAGCTGATATTAATTTCTTATGCATGGACTGTAAATCAGGACCGTAACCCTTTTAAGATAAATTATACTATCAGATAAAGATTAAAGTAACATTAAAACATTGTTATTAATTTATTGTCCGAACAGCGCATCGACAAATTCGCCGGGTTCAAAGTCCTGGAGGTCTTCGACAGCCTCACCGACACCGATTAACTTGACGGGGATATTGAGTTCCTTATTGATTGCCAGGATTATTCCGCCCTTTGCAGTGCCGTCCAGTTTGGTGAGGGCAATGCCTGTTATACCTACCGCCTCATTGAATATCTTTGCCTGGTTTATGGCGTTTTGCCCTGAGGTAGCGTCGACGACGAGCAGCACCTCGTGGGGCGCGGAGGGTTTTTCCTTACTGATGACCCGCTTTATTTTCTTCAGTTCCTCCATCAGGTTGGTCTTGGTATGAAGCCTCCCGGCAGTGTCGATGATGACCACATCGATATTTTTTGACTTTGCGGACGCGACCGCATCAAAGGCGACCGCTGCGGGATCTGCCCCGCTTCTGTGTTTTACAATCTGCGCGCCCGCCCTGTCTGCCCAGATCTCAAGCTGCTCAATGGCCGCTGCCCTGAAGGTATCTCCAGCGGCAAGGGTGACCGTGAAACCATGATCAGTAAAGCGCCTGGCAAGTTTGCCTATGGTGGTGGTTTTACCCACGCCGTTAACGCCGACGGTGAGGACGACATAGGGTTTTTCACCCGCGCACATGACCTTATGGCCGGCTATCAGGATCTTTTTCACTTCTTCCTTAAAGGCCTCCTTGAGGTCATTTTCGTTTCTGATCTTTTGTTCTTTGACCTTTGCCTTCAGGGATTTTGTGATGGACTCCGCGGCCTGGGGTCCGACATCAGCCATGATCAGGAGTTCCTCGAATTCATCCAGCAGACGGTCGTCAACGATTCGCCCGCTGACAAGCCTCTCAACATTTTCAATAAGGGATTTTTTCGTTTTGAACAATCCCTGTTTCAGTCTGTCAAATAAACCCACAATATTCTCCTTTGATATTATTCAGCCACATAATTACTGCCTCCCGCTTCATACGCCCCACTTTTTTGCAATTCCCTGCGAAATACGGCACAGAAATTTTAACAGTTTAATATATAAAATTGATATTGCCGGGC